>Ga0308309_10000158_pt1 | contig 55682 bp, 57 predicted proteins | sample HubBroMetageWFT5_FD_192491 | JGI IMG/M metagenome (GOLD analysis project Ga0308309, IMG submission 192491) | Warmed and freeze-thawed soil microbial communities from the Hubbard Brook experimental Forest, New Hampshire - Hubbard Brook CCASE Soil... | ecosystem: Environmental > Terrestrial >...
CGACGCTGAGCTGGCGAGACTGAAAGAATCGGGCGTGACCTCGACGACGCCCGCGATGGGAGAGATCTGAATGGCGCGCGCCGAAGTGCACAAGCTCATGGAGCGCATGGCGATCCCCGCCATCGCTGCGCCGATGTTCCTGGTCTCCAACCCGGCGCTGACCCTGGCCTGCTGCAGCGAAGGCATCATGGGCAGCTTCCCGGCGCACGGCACGCGCAGCCGCGAGGAATTCCAGGCCTGGCTCGACGAGATGCAGGAAGGCATGAAGCGGCTGGAGGATTCAGGCGACAAGCCCGCGCCCTGGGCGGTGAACCTGGTCGTGCATCCGTCGAACCCGCGCTATCCCGGCGATCTTGCGCTGGTGGAAAAATATCAGGTGCCGGTGGTGCTGACGTCGAAGGGCGCGCCGGGCGACGCCATCAAGCGCATCCATGGCTGGGGCGCCGTGGCGCTGCACGACATCGCCAACCGCCGCCATGCCGAGAAGGCGCTGGAGGCCGGCGTCGACGGCGTGATCGCGGTCGCGGGCGGCGCCGGCGGTCATACCGGCACGATCAACCCCTTCGCCCTGATGAACGAGGTGCGCCAGTTGGGCGATCACTTCGCCATCGTGCTGGCCGGCGGCCAGACCACCGGCCGCGACGTGTTGGCCGCCGAGGCGATGGGTGCCGACCTCGCCTATATCGGCACACGCTTCATCGCCACACAGGAGGCGATGGCGGCAGCAGCGCACAAGGACATGATCCTGAAGACGCGCGCCACCGACGTCTTCCTCACCGCCTCGATCGACGGCGCGCCCGCCAACTGGCTGACGCCCAGCCTTCTGGCCGCCGGCGTCGACCTCGATGTCCTGCGCACGACCTTGCCCGGCAAGATCGTCGCGGCGCAGGAGAACAAGAAACGCTGGAAGGACATCTATACGGCGGGCCACGGCGTCGGGAACATCGACGATGTTCCGACGGCAGCTGAGCTTTGCAGGCGATTGGTTGAGCAGTACCGGGATGCGAAGAAAGACTTGGCGCGGTTGATAGCTTGATTGGCATTCTGTGCAATTTGGTTCAAAATGACTCAGATTGAACCGGAGTGAACCATGTCCGCATTTACCGTGCGTTTGCCCGACGATGTTTCCAAGAAGCTCGATGCATTGGCGGCAAAGCTCGATCGCTCGCGATCCTATGTTGCCGTACAGGCAATCGAGGACTTCGTCGCGCGTGAAGCTTGGCAGCTCGCTGACATCGAAGCGGGCGTGCGCGAGGCCGAGCGCGGAGACTTCGCCAGCGATGCCGAGGTTGCCGCGACCATCGCCAAATACACGAAGCGCAAGCGTCGGCGGTGAAGCGAGCGGTCCGGTGGACGAGGCGAGCGCGTCGTCGCCTCGAAAGTATTGGCGCTCATATAGAAGCCGATAATCCCGCCGCTGCCGCTCGCGTGGTCGGCGCCATCGCGCTCGGCATCCAGCGTCTCGCCCGCGCACCGGGTCGCGGCCGGCCCGGCCGCAGTCGCGGTACGCGTGAGTTGGTCGTTGTGGGGACGCCCTACATCGTGGCTTATCGCGTTCACGCCAACGACATCGAAATTCTGACGATCCAGCACGGAGCGCAGCTCTGGCCGGACGACCTCTAATTCCGCACGATGACCGCCGCGGCGTAGACGGTGACCGCTCCCCTGCTCTAGGCTTCGCCCCGTGAGTTCAGGGGGGCGCGCGTGAAGACAAGGGCGGCGGTCTGTTACGAAGCCGGCAAGACCCTCGACATCGAGACCGTCGATCTCGAAGGGCCGAAGTTCGGCGAGGTGCTGGTCGAGATCAAGGCGTCGGGCGTCTGTCACACCGACGAATTCACGCGCTCGGGCGGCGATCCCGAAGGCCTCTTCCCGGTGATCTTCGGCCACGAGGGCGCGGGCGTCGTGGTCGACGTCGGACCGGGCATCGTGTCGCTCAAGAAGGGCGATCACGTGATCCCGCTCTACACGCCCGAATGCCGCGCCTGCAAATCCTGCCTGTCCGGCAAGACCAATCTCTGCACCGCGATCCGCGCGACCCAGGGCCAGGGCGTAATGCCCGACGGCACCTCGCGCTTCTCGCTCAAGGGCAAGAAGATCCACCACTACATGGGCTGCTCGACCTTCTCCAACTACACCGTTCTGCCCGAGATCGCGCTGGCCAAGATCCGCCCCGACGCGCCGTTCGACAAGGTCTGCTACATCGGCTGCGGCGTCACCACGGGCATCGGCGCGGTGATCAACACCGCCAAGGTCGAGCCGGGCGCCAACGTCGTGGTGTTCGGCCTGGGCGGCATCGGGCTCAACGTCCTGCAGGGCGCGCGCATGGTGGGCGCCAACATGATCGTGGGCGTCGATCTCAACCCGGCGCGCGAGGCGCTTGGCCGCAAGTTCGGCATGACCCACTTCGTCAATCCGGAGAAACTCGCGGGCAAAGACCTCGTGGCGCATATCGTCGAGCTGACCGACGGCGGCGCCGACTACAGCTTCGAATGCGTCGGCAACACCAGGCTGATGCGCCAGGCGCTGGAATGCTGCCATCGCGGCTGGGGCAAATCGGTGATCATCGGCGTCGCCGGTTCCGGCCAGGAGATCGCCACGCGACCCTTCCAGCTGGTGACCGGCCGGCACTGGCTGGGCACGGCGTTCGGCGGCGCCAAGGGGCGGCGCGATGTGCCCAAGATCGTCGACTGGTACATGGACGGCAAGATCGACATCGATTCGCTGATCACCCACACCATGCCGGTCGAGAAGATCAACGACGCCTTCGACCTGATGCACAGGGGCCAGTCGATCCGCAGCGTCGTCACCTTCTAGGAAGGAAACAACATGACCGTGCGCAAGTTGGGAGGCGCCACCATCGAGAAGGTCGAGGAGATCTGCGGTGCGGGCTTCAAGCCGGCGCGCATGTTCCCCAACTTCAACCAGGAGGCCTTCGACGCCCACAAGGGCTGGATGCAGCCCGACCATGTCGAGCCGGGCTCCGACCGCCTCGTCGGCTCGGTCCACACCTGGATCGTCAAGACGCCCAGGCACACGATCCTGATCGACACTTGCCTCGGCAACCACAAGCAGCGCACCAATCCGGGCTGGCGCAATCTCGACACGCCGTTCCTCAACCGCCTGAAAGCCTGCGGCTGCCCGCCCGAATCGGTCGACTTCGTGATGTGCACGCATCTCCATGTCGATCACGTGGGATGGAACACCAAATTGCAAGACGGCCGCTGGGTGCCGACCTTCCCCAACGCGCGCTACCTCTTCGGCAAGAAGGAGTACGCGCACTGGGAATGCGAGCGCGGCAAGCAGGGCGAAGGCAAGGTCAATGATGGCTCGTTCGACGATTCGGTGCTGCCCGTCGTCGAGGCCGGCAAGGCCGTCATGATCGAGAGCGACCACCAGCCCGACCCGCTGCTCACCATTAAAGACTATCCCGGCCATACGCCGGGCTCGATCGCCATCAACCTCAGGGACGGCGGCCGGCAGGCCTGCTTCTCGGGCGACATCATGCATCACCCGATCCAGGTCTATCATCCCGACTGGTCGAGCCAGTTCTGCTGGGACCAGGCGATGTCGGCCAGCTCGCGCCGCCAGCTCCTGGAGGATTGCGTCGAGAGCAACGCACTGCTCTGCCCGGCGCACTTTCCCGGCGCCAACGCGGGGTACATCAAGACCGAAGGCGACGCGTTCTGCATTGAATGGGATCGGCCATGACCGCAGAAGGGGAAGTACCAGGGGCGGGCTGGCGGTAAAGTTTGGGCGGGGATTTTAGGGGGAAGCGATGAAGGGTCCGGAGGATGATGCCGGCTTGACCGGCAAGGTCGCGATCGTATCGGGCGGCGGCGCGGTGGGCGACGGCATCGGCAACGGCCGCGCCGCGGCGATCCTGCTGGCGCGCGCCGGCACCCGGGTGCTGGTGGCCGATCTCGATATCAGGCTCGCCGAGCGCACGGCCGAGATGATCAAGGCCGAGGGCGGCCACGCCGCCGCCCATGCCGGCGACATGACCAAGGAGGCCGAGTGCAAGCGGCTGGTCGATTCGGCGGTCGACCGCTGGGGCCGGCTCGACTTTCTCGACAACAACATCGGCATCGGCAGCCGCGGCAGCGTGGTTGACGAGAAGCCCGAGGAATATCGCCGGGTCATGCAGGTCAACGTCGAGACGATGTTCCTGCTCTCCAAGCACGCCATCCCGGCCATGATCAAGACGGCCAAGGGCGGCTCGATCGTCAACATCTCGTCGATCTCGGCACTGCGTCCGCGCGGGCTCACCACCTACTCGACGTCCAAGGCCGCCGTGATCGGCCTCACCCAGGCGATGGCGGTCGACCACGGCAAGGATCACATAAGGGTCAACTGCATCTGCCCCGGCCCGGTCTATACGCCCATGGTCTATGCCCGCGGCAATGGCATGAGCGAGGCGGCCCGCGCCCAACGCGCTAAGGCCTCGGTGCTGAAGGTCGAGGGCACGGGCTGGGACATCGGCCATGCCGTGCGGTTCCTGATGAGCGCCCACGCCCGCTACATCACCGGCCAGGTGCTGGTGGTCGATGGCGGCGTGACGTTGCAGGGCCCCGAGCGCGACAGCCAGGATCATTAACTGGGACCGCGGGCCTCCGGCCCGCATTCTTGAGCGGGCCGGAGGCCCGCGGTCCGCATGATATGAGGAGGAAATCGACGAATGGCCCGCCTGCCCTATCTCGAACCCGACCAGGTCGCTCCCGAGTACCGCGACATGCTGAAGCGCAACACCAACCTGCACAAATTGCTGGTCAATTCGCCCGACATGGCGCGCGCCTTCAATGGCGTGGGCGGCTTCATCCGCTTCAAGAGCAAGCTCGACCCGCGCCTGCGCGAGCTGGCGATCCTGCAGGTCGGCTGGATGGAGCGCTCGGAGTACGAGTTCACCCATCACGTCAAGATCGGCAAGGAATTCGGCGTCACCGACGAGGACATCGAGGGCCTGTTCGCCGAGACCGAAGGCAAGCCCAGCAAGCTCGAGCCGCTCGCCAAGGCGATCCTCAAGGGCGCGCGCGAGATGGTGCGCGACATCGGCATGTCCGAAGCCACCTTCGCCGAGATCAAGAAGGACCTTTCGAACGAGCACATGACCGACCTGGTGCTGACCATCGCCTTCTACTGCGCCGTGGTTCGCGTGCTCGCCACCATGAAGATCGACAACGAGCCTTACTACAAAGAGGTCCTAGAGCAGTACCCGATGGCTTAATCCCGTCACCCCGAGCGGAGCGCAGCGAAGCCGAGGGGCCTCCTCATGTTCGCCACCCCATGAGTAGGTCCCTCCGCTACGCGCTTCGCGCTCCGGTCGGGATGACGAAAGAATGGAGGAGTCAAATGCGCCTCAAAGATCGCGTCGCCATTGTCGTCGGTGCCGGCCAGAGCCCCGGCGAAGGCATGGGCAACGGCCGCGCGACGGCCCTCACCTTCGCCCGCGAGGGCGCCAAGGTGCTGTGCGTGGATCATAACCTCGGGAGCGCCGAGGAAACCGTGGACATGATCAAGAAGAGCCAGGGCACGGCCGTGGCCTTCAAGGCCGACGTTACCAAGGAATCCGACATCAAGGGCTTCGTGGCCGACGCCCACAAGCGCTGGGGCAAGATCGACATCCTGCACAACAATGTCGGCGTCTCGATCTCCGGCGGCGACGCCGAGCTTTTAGACATCACCGAGGAGGCGTTCGACCGCTGCGTGGCGATCAACCTCAAGAGCACAATCCTCGCCTGCAAGCACGTGATCCCGATCATGCGCCAGCAGAAGAGCGGCGCCATCGTCAACATCTCGTCGATGGCGGTGATCACGACCTATCCCTATGTCGCCTACAAGGCGACCAAGGCGGCGATGGTCTCGTTCACCGAGCAGCTCGCCTACCAGAACGCCCAGTACGGCATCCGCGCCAACGTCATCCTGCCCGGCCTGATGAACACGCCGATGGCCGTCGACACGCGCGCCCGCGAGTTCAAGAAGAGCCGCGCCCAGGTCGAGGCCGAGCGCGACGCCCAGGTGCCATTGCGCAAGAAGATGGGCACCGGCTGGGACGTCGCCAATGCCGCGCTGTTCCTGGCGTCGGACGAGGCCAACTTCATCACCGGCGTGACCTTGCCGGTGGATGGTGGTGCAAGCGTGCGGCGGGGCTGAAGACGGCAGGATCAGGCCGACAGGGCTCGACACCTTTGACCGTTCGGCATGGAAGAGTCGTCGACAATGAAACGACGGGGTGCAGTCGCACGGTCAATCATCGACCGGCTTCCCAGGGCCCTATTGGGGACTGTTGCTTAATCCGCTGGGTCGGATGAGGAAGGACCACGCATTTTCTCAGCAAGCCGCTCCTCTTCCTGATGCGGATTTAGGGTCGGGTGTTCATCGTAGATCATTCTCGAAATATCGAGCAGTTCCGCCATGGCAGTTCCGATCTTCAAGATGATGGCGCGCCGTTGCTGATCTGGGACGTTCTCTCGCACATAGTCCGCAAGCGATTGCAGAAACAACCGAGACGCAAGTGCCATCCCTTCGAGGGTCGCCGCCTTGTCTCTGTCCATGCACAACCTCAGGTCTCAACCAACCTGCCCCCCACCGTGTGTCATGCCACCAACTCGAACTTATCAACGTCGACCAGCCCCATGTCGGTGATGCGCAGGTGCGGGATCACCGGTAGCGCCAGGAAAGCCATCTGCAGGAAGGGCTCGTGCAGGGTCGTGCCCATGGCCGATACTGCTGCCCGCAGCTTGCGCAGGCCCTGCTCGACCTCCTCGAACGGCTTATCGCTCATCAGGCCGGCGACGGGCAGTGCCAGTTCCGCCGTCACCTTGCCGTCCACCGCCGCCACGAAGCCGCCCTTGATCGCGATCAATCGGTTCACCGCTACGACCATGTCCGAATCGGTGCAGCCGACGACACAGACATTGTGGCTGTCGTGGCCGACCGACGAGGCGATGGCGCCGCGCCGGAGGCCGAAGCCCCGGACGAAGCCGTGCCCGACATTGCCGTGGCGGTTGTGCCGGCCCAGCACCGCCACCTTCAGGATATCGAGCGCCACGTCGGCCACGAACGCCCCCTCGCGCGACGACACGTTGATCGCCAGCCGGTCGGTCAGGATGTTGCCCGGCCGGATGCCGATCACCGGCGGCGATTCGCCGGTGCCGATGGGCACGTGGAAGGTATCGGCCGTCACCGGCCGCAGCTTCACCGAATCGAGGCCGACCAGCGCCACGTCGGGCCGCGTCCTGAAGCGGTCCGGCGTCACCGGGGCGCCACGGCAGATCACGGAATGAACCTTGCAGGTCGCGAGATCCTCCAGCAGCACGATGTCGGCGCGCTGGCCCGGCGCCACCAGCCCGCGATCGAACAGCCCAAAATGGCGGGCCGCCGACCAGGTGGCGGCGCGGTAAGCATCAAGCGGCCGCACGCCGCGGCCGATGGCGGCGCGGATCATGTAGTCGATATGGCCTTCCTCGGCGATGTCGAGCGGGTTGCGGTCGTCGGTGCAGAGCGCCAGGAAGGGCGCGCGCTCGGTTGTGATTAGCTCGGCCAGGGCGGCGAGATCCTTCGACACCGTGCCTTCGCGGATCAGGATCTGCATGCCCTTGGCGAGCTTCTCGCGCGCCTCGGCGGCCGACGTCGTCTCGTGGCAGTTGCGTATGCCGGCGGCGATGTAGGCATTGAGATCGTAGGACGAGAGCAGCGGGGAATGGCCGTCGATCTGCACGTCGGAGAAGGCCGCGAGCTTGTGCATCACCGACGGGTCCTTGTTGAGCACGCCCGGCACGTTCATCATCTCGGCCAGCCCCAGCACCTTGGGATGGCTCTTGAAGGGCAGCAGGTCCTTCGCCTCCAGCCGCGCGCCCGAGGTTTCGAGATGGGTCGCCGGCACGCAGGAGGAAAGCTGTACGCGCAGGTCCATCACCGTGACCTCGGCGCACTTCAGGAAGAATCTTAGCCCGCGGACGCCCAGCACGTTGCAGATCTCGTGCGGGTCGCAGATCGCCGTCGTGGTGCCGCGCGGCACGACGCAACGGTCGAACTCGAGCGGCGGCACCAGCGTCGACTCGCAATGGACGTGGCTGTCGATGAAGCCCGGCACGGCTAAAAGCCCGCGGCCGTCGATCTCGGTGGCGCCGGAATAGCTCTCGTGGGTGCCGACGATGCGATCGCCCGCGATCGCGATGTCGCCCACCGTCGTTTCGCCCGAGGTGAGGTCGAAAATGCCGACCGACTTGATGACCAGGTCGGCCGGACCCTTGCCGCGGCCCTGATCGATGATGTCGGCGAGACGGGATTCGGAGAGAGGGTCTCTCATCGGTTTCATGAAACCCAGATAACCAGCCTCCCATGTCATGACAATGGCAGCGCGCAAGGCCGTCGCCGAGCCGCACAGCGATTCGACAGGACCCACCGAAGAGCGTACAGATATGGGCACCATCGCCCACGAAGCCGTAGGCTTGCGATGGCTGAGAGATACGTGCGCTCCCGCCCGGGTTGGCGAGGTGTGCGAATGATCACCGGCTCGTATCGCCCGTCCTGTTTCCGATTTTCTTGATCCTGTTGATTGTCGGCGGCGCAGTCTTGCGCATGCCGAGCTGACGGCCGCCTGTCGGCCGCGAAAGGACTTTCTATGGAAATGCCGAAGAATATCTCCACTATCCTGTGGTCTGCCGCCGGCGGTGCCGCCCTCGCCATGATCGTAGGCTTCAGTTGGGGCGGCTGGGTGACCGGCGGTTCCGCGCGGACAGCGCAGACCTCAGCCTCGCACGATGCCGTCGTGGTGGCCCTGGCGCCGATCTGCGCCGAGCGCTTCCGCGCCCAGAGCGACTCGGCCACCAAGATCGCCGAGCTCGCCAAGTCCAGCAGCTGGGACCGCGGCAACGTCGTCGCCAAGAGCGGCTACGCCACGATGCCCGGCAGCAAGGACGCCGACTCCGACGTCGCGCGGGCCTGCGGCGAGATGCTCGCCAATCCGCCGACACCCAAGACCTGAACGGCGGCGCCGGCTGCATCGCCTGTAGCCGGCGCTCTCACGCCTCGACGTCTAGCCGTTGCTCCGGCGTGAATCGGCCGGCGCCTCGGCGCGCGCGTCCATGCCGTAGTCGCGCAGCACCTGGGCGACGCGCAGGCGGTAGTCGCGCAACACGCCAGTGCGGCCGGCCTTCTGTGCCGAACGGTGATGCTCCACGTTGCGCCATGCCGCCACCGCCGCCTCGTCACGCCAGAAGGAAAGCGACAGGAGCTTGGTGTCGTCTAAAAGGCTTTGGAAGCGCTCGATGCTGAGGAAGCCGTCGATGCGTTCCAGCTCGGGCTTTAGCTCGGCGGCGATGTCGAGATAGGTCTGCTTGCGGCCGTCGGCCGGCCACACTTCGAAAATCACGGCGATCATGACAGCTCTCCTTTCAGGGCGCGGCCGACGGCTTCGTAGAGGACGCGGCGGCCGGTTTCGAGATGCATCAGATGAGTGCCTGCCTCGAGCTTGCAGTCGCCGCGCTGTGGCGCCGAGGTCGCCGCCGCCAGCAGCATGGCGGTATCCGTATCGGTGCAGAGCGAATCCCGGGCGCCGCGCACGATGGCGAGAGGCCGTAAAAGCTCGCCCGGGTTCCAGGCCAGCTGGCCCGACCAGGCGTCGGCATTGTCGGCGCGCGGGCCGCTGGGAATGCGCACGGCGGGCGGCGTGCGCCTGGCCGCATCCGGGTCGCTCGCAAGATAGGCCGGCGCCCAGCGGTCGAAGGCGACCAGCACGGGTGGATGGCCTTTCGGCACGTCCGCGACGAAGCGGGCGTGCTGCGCCTCGGTGGTGACGTCGTTCCAGGCCGGCAGGGTCGCCGACGCTACGCCCATGATGCGCCGGGCGATGGGGGCGAACAGGACCAGCTGGTCGACACCGTCGGGCTCGGTGATGGCGGCGCGCGCCGCCGGCATCGAACCCCAGGAATGCGCCACCAGTGACGCGCGGGGCTGGCCAGTCTCGCGGCGCATCAAGGCCAGGACTGCGGCGACCTGTTCGGATGCCTCAGGCGCGCGGCAAAGCGGCGGATGGCGATCGGCAGGCTCGGTCATGGCGGCATAGCGGCCGCTTTCGCCGAAGCCTGCGAAGTCGAACGCCCAGGCGTCGAAGCCGCGCGCATTCCAGTCATCGAGCCAGGAACCGCCGCCGAAATCGAAGCCGACGGACAGCGCCGAGGGAAAAGTGGCGCCATGGACGTAAAGGACCGCCGGCGCACCGGCCAGGGGCTGGCGACGGACGAAGAGCGATGGGCGCGACCCCGATGCCGGGATCCGTAAGGTTTGCTGGGTCATGCCCCCGAGATAGGCACTTTCAGGCGGCCGACCTTTCGGCGCCGGCCGAAGCGTGACGCCAATCCAGACCGATATCGAGCACCTGTGCGCTGTGAGTCAGCCAGCCGGCCGAGATCAGATCGACGCCGCTTGCCGCAATGGCCGGCGCCGTGGCGGGTGTGATGCGGCCCGACGCCTCGGCGGTGGCCCGGCCGGCGATGCGGCGCACGGCTTCGGCGAGCTGGTCGGGGCTCATATTGTCGAGTAGCACGGCGTCGACGCTTTCGGAGAGCGCCTCGTCGAGCTGGTCGAGGCGGTCGATCTCGACCTCGATCTTGACGAGATGGCCGATGCCCGCACGGACGGCGCGGATCGCCGCCGCCACGCCGCCTGCCGCGGCGACGTGGTTGTCCTTGATTAGGACGGCATCATCGAGGCCAAAGCGATGGTTGACGCCACCGCCCGCCCGCACGGCGTATTTCTGCAAGGCGCGCAGGCCGGGCATGGTCTTGCGCGTGCAGCAGATGCGCGCCTTGTGGCCCCTCACCGCCTCGACGAGCGTCGCGGTCGCGGTGGCAACGCCGCTCAAATGACCCAGGAAGTTGAGCGCCACCCGCTCGGCGGTCAGCATGCCGCGCGCCGGGCCGGCGATGACGGCGATGCGGTCGCCCGGATTGACGCGGCTGCCGTCGGGCCGCTCGATCCGCACCTCGATCGCCGGATCGACCAGACGGAAGGCAAGCGACGCAGCGTCCAGGCCGGCCACGATTCCGGGTTGGCGCGCCGCCAAGGCCGTCTCGGCCCGTGCCGAGACAGGCACGATCGCGTCGGTGGTGAGATCGCCGGCGCGGCCGAGATCCTCCAGCAGCGCGGCACGCACGACGGGTTCGACCATGAGCGTCGGAAGGGAAGAGAGGGTCATGGGTCAGGCTCCGCTGGCGATGGGTTGGGAGGGGTTGGGCAGTGGCACGGCGCGGCAGATCACGCGCGTGCCGTTATCGTCGACGCGCTGCACCAGCCGACGCGCCCACGCGAACGACGGATGCGGGAAGTCGGCGCGCCAGTGGCCGCCGCGGCTCTCCTCGCGGGCGAGCGCTGCCGTGGCGACCAGCAGCGCCACCAGGGCGGGATCCGCCGCACCGCCGCGGAAGGCGAGCGGCTGCAAGTGCGCCACCACTGCTTCAAGGCCGGTACGCTCGCGCACCACGCCCAAGTTTTCGCTCGCCAGGGCGCGGAGCGGGCCCGCGTCGGGTGCGGCCGGCAACGCCACCGGCCGCGGTGCGGGCAGCGGACCCGCCTTCGTGCCGGCGATGCTGTCGGCCACAAAGCCTGCCATCACCACGGCCTCGAGCAGCGAATTGCTGGCGAGTCGGTTGGCGCCATGCAGGCCGCTCGCCGCGACCTCGCCGCACGCCCACAAGCCGTCGACTGTGCTGCGACCCTCGGTGTCCACGGCGATGCCGCCCATGTGGTAGTGCGCCGCGGGCCGCACGGGGATCGGCTGGATCGCCGGATCGATGCCGGCAGCGCGGCAGCGCGCGGTTATGCCGGGAAAGTGCCGGGCGAAGTCCGCCCCCAGCGCCTGGCGCGCATCGAGGAAGACGCGATGGCCGGCAGCGATGTGAGCGGCCACGGCGCGCGAGACGACGTCGCGCGGCTCGAGCTCGGCGCGACCAAGCCCCGCCATGAACCGGGCGCCGGTTTCATCCGCCAGCACCGCGCCCTCGCCGCGCACCGCCTCGCTGACCAGCGGCATGGGATCGAGCCCGACGGCGAGCGCGGTCGGATGGAACTGCACGAACTCCATGTCGGCCAGCGCCGCACCGGCGCGGGCGGCCAGCGCCACGCCCTGGCCGATGGCGCCCAGCGGATTGGTCGTCTGGGCATAGAGTCCGCCCAAGCCGCCGGTGGCGAGCACGACGCGGCGGGTCGGCAGCAGGCAGGCGCTCCACGGCCCCGCCGCCAGCACGCCCGCGATGCCGCGATCGTCGACCAGCAGGCGCCGCGCCTCGAGGCCTTCGACGACGGTGATCGACGGCGCGGCAGCCACCGCGGCGACCAGCGCGCGCATGATCGCCGCGCCCGTGCCGTCGCCCGTGACGTGAACGATGCGGCGCCGGCCGTGCGCGGCCTCCAGCCCGAGCGCGAAATGGCCCTCAGCATCGCGGTCGAAGGCGACGCCGAAGCGTTCCAGCCGGGCGATGGCGTCGGGCGCCGCTGCGGCGATGCGGTTAGCGACGGCGGGATCGCTGAGCCCGTCGCCGGCGGCCAGAGTGTCGGCGGCATGCAGCGCCGGATCGTCGCCCTCGCCCACGGCGGCGGCGACGCCGCCCTGCGCCCAGGCCGAGGCGGCGCCTTGGGCGAGCGGCGTCTTGGCGAGCAGGATCACAGGCTGCGGCGCCAGCCGCAGCGCCGTCATGAGCCCGGCCAAGCCGCCACCGATGATGACGGGGGCGCCGGCCATTTCTGCGCGGATCGTTTCCATCGCGTCCTCCTAATGGATCGCCAGCATGCGTTCGACGGCACGGCGGGCGGCCGCGGCGACGGCGGGATCGATCGTCACCTCGTGCTGCAGGGTCTCGAGCGCGCGGCGGATCTTGGGCAGGGTGATGCGCTTCATGTGCGGGCAGAGATTGCACGGCCGCACGAAGTCGATGCCGGGATTGAGGGCGGCGATGTTGTCGCTCATCGAGCACTCGGTCATCAGCACGACCCGGCCCGGCTGCTCGCGGCTGACATAGTCGGCCATCGCCGCCGTCGAGCCCGCGAAATCGGCCTCGGCCACCACCTCGGGCGGGCACTCGGGATGGGCCAGGACGACGATGCCGGGATGGCCGATCCTGAGCTGGCGCACGTCGGCGGCACTGAAGCGCTCGTGGACCTCGCAGTGGCCCGCCCAGGTCACGATCTCGACTTTGGTTTCGGCGGCGATGTTCTGCGCCAGGTACTCGTCGGGCAGCATGATGACCTTGGGCACGCCGAGGCTTTCGACGATTTTCTTCGCATTGCCCGAGGTGCAGCAGATGTCGCTCTCGGCCTTCACAGCCGCCGAGGTGTTGACGTAGGTCACGATCGGCACGCCCGGCCAGCGCTGGCGCAGCAGGCGCACGTCGGCCGCCGTGATCGAGGCGGCGAGCGAACAACCGGCCCTGAGATCGGGGATCAGCACGGTGCGACCGGGGTTCAGGAGCTTGGCGGTCTCGGCCATGAAGTGCACGCCCGCCAGGACGATCACCTCGGCGTCGGTCTTCATGGCCTCGCGGGCGAGCGCCAGGCTATCGCCCACGATGTCGGCAACGCCGTGGAAGATCTCCGGCGTCTGGTAATTGTGGGCGAGGATGACCGCGTTGCGCTGGCGCTTCAGCGCCAGGATGGCGTCGACATCGGGCGCGAATTCCGACCATTCGGCCGGCAGGATCACCGACTTCACCCTTTCATAGAGCTGGGCGGCTTGCGGGGAGATGGACATGGGTACCTTTCTATTATGCTCAATTGGAGCATTACTAGGATATGCTAGTCCTGAGCATAAGGCCGCGTCAAGGGGTCGGTCTGTGACTTAAAGCGATCGTGTCGTCAGGCGGAGCGGGCGAGCGGGAGCTTGGTACCGGCGACGGCGCGCTCGAGCAGGATCTCGCGGCGAAAGCGGTAAAGCTTGGCGGGGCGGCCGCCGGTGCCGGCCGACATCGCGCCGGTCTCCTCCACGAGGCCCTGCTGCTCGACCAGGCGGCGGAAATTCTGCTTGTGCAGACGGCGGCCGGCCAACGCCTCGACCGCGCGCTGGAGCTGCCCCAGGGTGAAGTCGGGCGGCATCAATTCGAACACGACGGGCCGGTATTTGATCTTGGTACGCAGCCGCGCGATGCCGGTGGCGAGGATACGACGATGGTCGTAGCGCATCGCCTCGCCGATCACCGAGGGGGGCACGGAATCGGCGACGGCACGCTTGGCCCGTCCCGCTTCCGGCACGAGGCCTGCCTCGTAGAGCAGCTCGTAACGCTGCAGCACGAAGTCCTCGTTCCACGATCCCTGATCGAAATTCACCTCGACGCGCTGGCGCCGCTCGCGCTTGGCGGCGGCATCGCGCGCCTCGTTGATCCAGCGCCCGAGCGGCGGCAGGACCGCACGCGCCAGAAGCTTGGGCGGGCCGGCACGCCAATCCTCCCAGGGGAAGTAGCGATAGAAGCTCTGCCAGCCGGGCTCGCGCTGGCCCGCCGCCGCGCGTTCGCGCGTCAGGCCGAGGTAGGAGATCGAGACGATGCGCCGGCCCGTCGCGGCTTCGGCGCGAGCGCGATCGGCGAAGGTGTAGAGCTGCTCGACATAGCCCAGCGGATGATGGGTCTGGCGCTCGACCCAGGCGCGCAGTCCCGTCTGCAGCGTGGGATGATCGCCCTCGAACGGACCGGACGGCAGCAGCGCGCCGTCTTGCAGGGTCAGCACCTGCGGCTCCTCGCCGATCAGGGCGACCAGCACCGCATTGAGTTCGATGGTGACGGGACGGGATCCGGCGGCGGGCGGCATGTCGGGCACATTATGCCTGTTCTTTCCCGCCCATGCGCGGTCTACAGTCCAGGCCGACCAACGGGGAGCTGGAGACCAACGCAATGATGACAAGAGTATTTTGTTCTGCCGTCTTCCTCGTGGCGAGCTGTCTGTCGGCGCTCGCGCAGACGCCGGCATCGACGGCGCCGACTGCAGGACCCAGTGCCCCCTTCCCGATGCCGCCGGCAGACTGGCTGCTGGTGCAAACGGCAACATCGGTCAGCTACGACGGCAAGATCCTCACCCTGAAGGGCGTCTCGCCCGGAACGATCATGTTCTCCGACCGTCCCCAGCGCATGACGGGCAACGTTGCGACGAAGGCCCTGATCGACGAGTGGAACAAGGGTCAGCGCAATTTCGAAAAAGATCCGCCCAACGCCAACCTTTCCATGCTGGTGGACGGCAAGGAGCACAACACGATCGTCGAGTTGACCAACCCGAAGCTCAGCGGCGATACGCTGACCTATGACGCCCGGATGCTCGATGGCGAGGTCCCCAAGACCAGTGGTCCCGCCACCTTGTTCATCGACTGGTGGGAGGGACCGAATGGCGGGGTTTGCCGACACTACGGGCCCTGGCATACCGTGCATTGCGAGCCGAGCTACGGGCGTTATCCACAGAGGCCGCCCAACTGACAATGTGGGATATCGGCCGAAACGGGCTACGCCTTGTCCGGCCGCTGCCCACCCTCCCGCGACCGCCGCGCTTCGTAAGCCTTCAAATGCGCATAGGCGATGCCCAGCATCGGATAGCCGCCGGGCCTGTCGCCGCCGCGCTTTATTAGATCGCCCAGCATGTGGTCGGCCTCGAGCGGACGGCCGCCCTCAACGTCGCGCAACATCGAGGCGGTGAAGGGTGAGCCGGCCTGCGTCAGCAGGGTGCGCCCCCGCTCCGCCGCGGCCGGCCGCGGCGCGAAGCCCTGGTTGGCGGCGATGGCTGCGATCTCGTCGAACAACGCCAGGGTGAGGTCGGTTGCGCCGGCGGCCACGATATCGCCGACGGCGGCGCGCATCAGGCAGGTGATGCCGGCGGCCGTGGCGATGAACACCCACTTCTCCCACATCTCCTGCAGGATCGAATCGCTCAAGCCGCCATCGAAGCCGGCAGTGGCAAAGTCGGCCGCAATCGCGCCGGCGCGGGCCGAGCGCATGCCGTCGAGCTCGCCGAAGGTGAGCAGATGAAGGTCGTTGAGATGGAGCACTCGGCCCTCGCCGTCGAGCACGGTGGAGATGGCGCACTGGCCGCCCAGCACCGCTTGCTTGCCGAAGCGCGCCGCGAGCGCGTCGAGATGGCCCATGCCGTTCAGCAGCGGCAGGATCGCCGTCGACGACCCGACCGCTGGCGCGAACGACTCCATCGCCGCCGCAAGGTCGAACGCCTTGCAGCTCACCAGCACCAGGTCGAACGGGGCCTTGATGGCGTCGGCCGCCACGGTGGGCGGCGGCGGCAAGGCGAGATCGCCCTTCCGGCTTTTGACCACCAGGCCCGTCTTCGCAAGCTCCGCGGCGCGGCGCGGCCGCACCAGGAAGGTGACGTCGCGCCCGGCGGCAAGCAGCCGCGCGCCGAAGTAGCCGCCGATCGCGCCGGCGCCGACCACGAGAATGCGCATGTCCTGTCCTTTCGACTCACTCGGAGTCCCGAGATGGCCACGCTCCGAGTGAAGTCAAAATAGATTTCTGCCAACACGCACGACGAAACCTCGGCCGGCGGACGACCGGCTCAGTCGAGGCCGTTGCCTCCGTAGAGCCATTCCAGGGCGTCGAGCCATTCGGCCTGGCTCTTGGCGGTCATGATGGCGTTGCGCAGCGCGGCGTGCGGTCCGGCCGGGTGATAGACATGATCGCCCATGGCGCGGGACATCAGCTGCAAGCGCGTGGTGCGCAGCACGCGGCGGTCACGATAGCGCGCGAGGCCTGATTCGAGCGTGTCGGTGCGGCTGAGCGAATCCGCCAGGCACACCGCATCCTCCATCGCCATGCAGGCGCCCTGCGCCATGTATTGCAGCATGGGGTGCGCGGCGTCGCCCAGCAGCGCCACCTTTCCGTCGAGCCATTTGTCGACCGGGTCGCGATCGCACAGCACCCACATGTGCCAATCCTTGCCATGGCGGATGATACTTTGCGCGCGCTCGCAGATATGGGTGAAGCCACGGCGCACCTCCTCGACCGGCACCGGCTTGCCGGCGACCGGCTCGGGTGCATCGTTGTGGTAGGTGACGACGAGGTTGAACACCTTCCAGCCCGACAGCGGGTAATGGACGATGTGGCACTTCGGTCCTGCCCACAGCGTGGCGGCGTTCCAGCGCAGATCCTCCGGCATCTGCTCGGTCGGGATCACCGAGCGGTAGGTCGTATGGCCCGACACCCTGGGATTGCCATCGCCCGTAACCTGACGGCGCACGTTCGACCACAAGCCGTCGGCGCCAATCAGCGCCGCGCCCAGCACCGTCCCGCCGTTCGCGAGCCTCGCTGCGACGCCGGTTTCGTCCTGGTCGTAGCTGGTCACATCGGCGCTGGTCCGGAGATCGATCAACGCGTGGTCTCGGCAGGCCTTCAACAGCACGCCATGGAGGTCGCCGCGATGGACCACGGCGTAGGGATTGCCGAAGCGGGTGCGGAATGTCTCGCCGAGATCGATATGGGTGATCTCGCCGTCGGCCATGGCGTCCATCAGCCGCAGCGTGTCGATATAGACCGCCATGCCGCGCGCCGCTTCGCCGACGCCCAGGCGATCGAAGCAGTGGAAGGCGTTGGGCCCGAGCTGGATGCCGGCGCCGATCTCGCCCAGTTGGTTGGCCTTCTCCAGCACCAGCGAGCCGATGCCCTTCTGGGCCAGCGCCAGGGCGGCGGCCAGCCCGCCGATGCCGCCGCCGGCGATGAGAATGGGCTTGTCCGTAGGCATAGTTGTCACCCCGAGCGCAGCGAGGGGCCTTTAAGGCCGCAGGAAAGGTCCCTCGCTGCGCTCGGGATGACAATTCTACTGTGGGCCCGCAACGACTTTCTCGTCATGCAGCCGGGCGATCTCGCGATCCGGCAGGCCGAGAATAGCCGACAGGATCTCGTCCGTATGCTGGCCCAGCACCGGCGCCGTCGTGGGCGGCTGGCGCGGGACTGCACCGAACTGCAGCGGCGAGGCGGCGACCGGATAGCGGCCGATGCCGGGCTGATTGAGGATCGTGAACAGGGGATTGTCGAGCACGTTGGCCTTGTCGACCGCAAGTTCGCGGAAGCTCTGGTAGGGCGCCCATAGTGCGCTGGCTTGCTTCAGGGCCGCGCCGACCTCGGCAGCCGTCCGGGCCGCGACCCACGGCTCGATGATCGCGCACAACTGGGCGCGGGCCAGCCAGCGGCCGGCATCGGTCTTGAGATCGACTCCTTGGGCGGCCTCGATCTTCTTGAACGAATCGGCGAATCCCCCGGCGCTGGCCAGGGCGTCGACGTGGCGGTCGGAGAAGATGCAGATCATGACGAAACGGCCGTCCTTCGTTTTGAAGTCGCGGCCGAAGGTGCCGAAGATCTCATTGCCGAAACGCGGCCGGTCGACCTGGCTGATCGCGGCCTCGCCGATGTAGCCCAAGGCAGAGGTCGCAGCGAGCGCCATATCCTGCAGCGGCAGCACGATCCTCTGGCCTTGCCCGGTGAGTCGCCGATGCCGCTCGGCGGCCAGGATCGCCATGGCGCCGGCATAGGCCGTCGCGAGGTCCCACGGCGGGGCCACAGCGTTCACCGGCCCGTCATGGCCCACCGGACCCGTCACCATCGGAAAGCCCGTGATGGCGTTCACCGTGTAGTCGACATGGGCGCTGCCGTCGCGGGCGCCCACGATGTTGAGGGCGATCAGGTCGGCGCGCTTCTTCGACAATTCCTCGTAGGAAAGCCAACCGCGCGCCGGCATGTTGGTGGTGAAGATGCCCGCGCCCTCGCCCGGCGAGGTGATGAGCGCGGTGAGAAGCTCACGGCCGCGCGGGCTGCGCAGATCGACGGCGATCGAGCGCTTGCCCTTGTTCAGTCCGGCCCAATAGATCGAACGGCCGTCCTGGGTGATCGGCCAGCGGTCGTTGTCGAGCCCACCCTTGATGTCGTCGAAGCGGATCACGTCGGCGCCCAACTGGGCGAGCGTCATGCCGCCCAAGGGGGCGGCGATGAACGCCGAGCCTTCGACGATGCGAAGGCCGGCCAGGATGCCTGTCATGGTGCGTTCCCGTTGTCTTACTTTTTGATGTCGACGAGGTTGTTCTTGCGCTTGTCCAGCCACCAGCCGTACTCGGGCGTCCACATCGCGAAGCCGGCGTCGCAGCCCAGCTCCTGCGCCGCATGCAACGCCCAGAAGGGGTCGAACAGCGCCTGGCGGCCGATCGCTATAAGGTCGGCATCGCCGGCTTGCAGGATCGCCTCGGCCTGCGGCCCGTCGAGGATCAGGCCGACGGCCATGGTGTGGATGCCCGCCTGCCGCTTCACCGCCGCCGCGAACGGCACCTGGAAACCCAGCGAACGCTTGACCGGCAGGGCCGTCGACAGGCCGGTCAAGCCGCCCGAGGAGCAGTCGATCACGTCGACACCCAGCTCCTTCAGCGCCTTGGCGAAGACGACCGTGTCCGCGACCTCCCAGCCGCCGGCGCCGTCGACCGTCGAGACGCGGATGAACATCGGCTTGCTGACCGGCCAGGCGGCGCGCACGGCGCGCGCCGCCTCGAGCGGGAAGCGCATGCGGCCGGCACGGTCGCCGCCATACTGATCGTCGCGCGTGTTGCTGATGGGCGAGAGGAACTGCGCCAGCAGATAGCCGTGCGCGCCGTGGATCTCGATGACATCGTAGCCCGCCGCATCGGCGCGCTTGGCGGCCTCGCCGAACTTCCGCACCAGCTTTTCGATCTCGTCGACGCCGAGCTGCCGCGGTATCTGCCAGCCTTCGGCCGCCGACAGCTCGGACGGGCCGACCACCTCCCATTTCTGCCAACCGGCGCCCGCCGGGCCGAGCTGGCCGGGCTTGTCGAAGGAGCGCGGCGTGCTGCCCTTGCGGCCGGCATGGGTGATCTGCGTGCCGGCGAGCGCCCCCTCCTGCTTGAGGAACCGCACCAGGCGCTTGTGGCCCTCGATCTGGCCGTCGTCCCACATGCCGAGATCGCCCTGGGTGACCCGACCGCGTGGCTCGACGGCGCAGTTCTCGGTGAAGACGATGCCGAACTTGCCGAGCGCAAACTTGCCGAGATGGACCAGGTGGTAGTCGTTCACCTGCCCGTCGACGGCGCGGTACTGAACCATGGGGGAGACGACACTGCGATTGGGGGCGGTGACGCCGCGCAGGCGAAGCGGCGTGAAGAGAAGCGGTTTCTGCAAGGGTCGGTCTCCCGGACGGGATGGCTTATCGGCGGCGTGAACATAGACCGGCTGGCCAGCCCGGGCCTATCCTCCCGCCATGTTTGACCTCGTCATCCGAAACGGAACCGTTTTAGACGGCTCGGGCGCGCCGCGCCGGATCGCCGATATCGCCGTACAGGACGGAAAAATCGCCGCAGTTGGCCGCAAGCTCGGCACGGGCCGGCGCGAGATCGATGCCGCGGGCCTGATCGTGGCGCCGGGCTTCGTCGACATCCACACCCACTATGACGGCCAGGCCACCTGGGACCCGTTCGTGACGCCCAGCTCCTGGCATGGCGTCACCACCACGGTGTTCGGCAATTGCGGCGTCGGCTTCGCCCCGGTGCGGCCGGGCAAGTCGGCCTACCTGATCAATTTGATGGAAGGCGTCGAGGACATTCCGGGCACGGTGCTGAGCGAGGGCGTGAAGTTCGATTGGGAGTCCTTTCCGCAATATCTCGATGCGCTTGATTCGATGCGCCGCGCGGTCGACGTGGCGGCGCAACTGCCGCACGGCGCGCTGCGCTTCTATGTCATGGGCGAACGCGGCGCCGAGCACGAAGAGGCACCGAACGAGCGCGAAATCGAGGAGATGGCGCGCCTCACCGAGGAGGCGCTGCGGGCCGGCGCCATGGGCTTCACGACGTCGCGCACCACCAAGCACAAGGCCCGGGACGGCCGCTTCACGCCCTCGCTCAGCGCCCGTGAGGCCGAGCTTTTAGGCATCGCCGCCGGCATGAAGCGCGCGGGCCGCGGCGTGCTGCAGGTCAATTCCGATTTCGGGCCGGGCGAATTCGAGGCGCTGCAAGCGGCGGCCGCACAAGCCGGCCGGCCGCTCTCCTGCCTGCTGGTGCAGGTCGATGCCGAGCCCGGGCTGTGGCGCGAGACGCTCGGCCAGATCCATGGCGTGCGCCAGGCGGGCCGCATGGCCAATGCGCAAGTCGGCTCGCGGCCGATCGGCGTCATCATGGGATTGGAGACCACGGCACACCCCTTCGTCACGCATCCGGCGTGGCTCGAAATGCGCAAGCTCTCTCCGACGGAGCGCTATGCCCGTCTCATCGGAGATTCACAGCTGCGTCGCAGACTGGTCGAGACGGCACCAGATGGCGGCTCACGCGCCTTCATGGCGCAGTCGTTCCACAAGATGTTCCCGGTGGGCGAGCGGCCCGACTACGAGCCCGATGTGGCCGATTCGGTCGCCGCTATCGCGCAGCGCACCAGCCGCACGCCGCAGGCGGTGGCGCTCGAGGAGATGATGGCGCGGGACGGCAAAGGTCTCCTGATGTTGCCGTTCGAGAACTACGCTTATGGCAGCCTCGACGTGGTGCACGAGATGATCACCGATCCCGCGACGGTGCTGGGCGTGGCCGACGGCGGCGCCCATGTCGGCGTGATCTGCGACGCCTCCTCGCCGACCTCGCTGCTTACTTTGTGGGGCCGCGACCGCACGCGCGGGCCCAGGCTGCCGCTCGAGTTCCTGATCGCCAAGCAGACGCGCGGCACGGCCGAGGCCTATGGCCTGCTCGATCGCGGCCTGCTGGCGCCCGGCCACAAGGCCGACATCAACGTGATCGACTTCGATGCGCTCCAGCTCAAGCGGCCCGAAGTGGTCTACGATCTGCCGACCGGTGGCCGCCGCCTGATCCAGCGCGCCTCAGGCTACCGCCACACCTTCAACGCCGGCGTCGAGACCGTGCGGGACGACGAGCTGACCGGCAAGCGTCCGGGCCGGCTGGTTCGCGGCGCGCAGGCATCTCTGTAGGCCCACGGTCCGTCACACCGTCATGTGACGGCGCACGGCGTCGGCGTCGAAACTGTCGCGCGTGCCCGACATCACGACCTCGCCACGGTCCATCACCGCGAAATCGTCGGCCAGCTCCTGCGCGAATTCAAGATACTGCTCGACCAGCAGGATCGCCATGTCGCCGCGCTGGCGCAGGAAGATGATGGCGCGGCCGATATCCTTGATCACCGAGGGCTGGATGCCCTCGGTCGGCTCGTCGAGCACCAAAAGCTTGGGCCGCATGGTAAGCGCGCGGCCGATGGCAAGCTGCTGCTGCTGGCCGCCCGACAAATCGCCACCGCGGCGCCTCAGCATCGACTGCAGCACCGGGAAGAGCTCGAAGACCTCGTCGGGGATCTTCTTCTGGTCACGGCTCACGGGCGCGAAGCCGGTCTCGAGGTTTTCCTTCACCGTCAGCAGCGGAAAGATCTCGCGGCCCTGCGGCACCATGGCAACGCCGCGCCGCGCCCGCTCGTAGGGCGGCAGCCTGGAGACTTCCTGGCCCTCGAAGGCGATCGAGCCCGAGGCGATCGGCTGCAAGCCGACAATGGCGCGCAACAGGCTGGTCTTGCCCACGCCGTTGCGGCCGAGCAGGCAGGTCACCCGACCCACGGTCGCGCTGAGCGACACCGAGCGCAGCGCCTGGGCGGCGCCGTAGAAGAGATCGACGTTCTGGACCGCAAGCATCGCTAGCGCCCGAGATAGACTTCGACGACCCTGGGGTCGGCGCTTACCTGGTCGAGCGAACCCTCAGCCAGCATCGAGCCCTCGTGCAGCACCGTCACCTTGACGCCCAACGCGCGCACGAAGCTCATGTCGTGCTCGACCACCACCACCGAATGCGTGCGGTTGATCTCGCGCAGCACCTGCGCCGTGGTTTCGGTCTCGACGTCGGTCATGCCGGCGACCGGCTCGTCGACCAGCAGCAGCTTGGGATCCTGGGCGAGCAGCATGCCGATCTCGAGCCACTGTTTCTGGCCGTGGCTGAGACGCGCGCCCAACATGTGCTGCTGCGGCCCCATGCGAATAATCGAGAGGATTTCGTCCAGCCGGTCGTTCTCGGCCTTGGTCGGCGCCGCCAGCAGCAGGCGGTACCAGCTGCGCAGGCCAGCCAGCGCCAGCAGGAGGTTGTCGCGCACCGTGTGGTTCTCGAACACGGTGGGCTTCTGGAACTTCCGGCCGATGCCAAGCGTCGCGATGTCGGCCTCGTCGAGCTTGGTGAGGTCGGCCCGGCCGTCGAACACCACCTGGCCCTCGTCGGGCCGCGTCTTGCCGGTGACGACGTCCATCATGGTGGTCTTGCCGGCGCCGTTGGGGCCGATGATGGCGCGCATCTCGCCCGGCTCGACCAGCAGGGAGAGGTTGTTCAGCGCCTTGAAGCCGTCGAAGGACACGGTGACGCCGCTGAGATAGAGCAGCGCCGAGGTGCTGCGTTGTTCCGTCATGCTCATGCGCGTGTGCTCATGCAGGCGCCCTCGCCTTGCGCGTGGCGCCGCGGGTGCGGATCTGCGACCACAGGCCGACGACGCCCTTGGGCAGGAACAGCGTGACCGCGATGAACATGGCGCCCAGCGCGAACAGCCAGACCTCGGGCAAGGCGCCGGTCAGCCAGGTCTTGCCGAAATTGACGATGAAGGCGCCGATCACCGGCCCGATCAGGGTGCCGCGGCCGCCGACTGCGACCCAGAGCACCGCCTCGATCGAATTGCCGGGCGAGAACTCGCTGGGATTGATGATGCCGACCTGCGGCACGTAGAGCGCGCCCGCGACGCCCGCCATGGCCGCCGACAGCACGAAGACGAAGAGCTTATAACCCTCGACGCGGTAGCCCAGGAAGCGCATGCGGCTTTCGGCGTCGCGCACCGCCGTCAGCGCCTTGCCGAAGCGCGAGCCGACGACGGCGCCCGCGATCACCAGGAAGATTGCCAGAGCCAGGGCCGAGGCAAAGCACAGCACGGCGCGCGTGCCGTCGGCCTGCACGGAAAAGCCCAATATGTCCTTGAAGTCGGTCATGCCGTTATTGCCGCCCAGGCCCATGTCGTTCCTGAAGAAGGCGAGCAGCAGGGCGAAGGTCATCGCCTGGGTGATGATCGAGAGATAGACGCCGGTGACGCGGCTTCTGAAGGCGAACCAGCCCAGCGCCAGCGCCAGCAGGCTGGGCACGATGACGATCATGGGGGCGGCAAACCAGAAATGATCGAAGCCGTGCCAGAACCAGGGCAGCTCCTTGTAGTTCAGGAACACCATGAAGTCGGGCAGGATCGGATTGCCGTAGACGCCGCGGCTGCCGATCTGGCGCATCAGGTACATGCCCATGCAGTAGCCGCCCAGCGCGAAGAAGGCGGCGTGGCCCAGCGTGAGGATGCCGCAGTAGCCCCAGACGAGGTCGACCGCGAGGGCCAGCGAGGCGAAGCAGAGATACTTGCCGATGAGCTGCAATGCCCAGGCCGGCACGTACAGCGCGCTGGTAGGCGGCATGAGCAGGTTCAGCAACGGCAGCACGATGCCGATCGCCAGCACCAGCAGCACGAAGAGCCGCAGGTTGCGGTCCATGCCCTGCCACAGGAAGCGCGTGATCATTCGACCGCCCTCATTCGACAGAGCGACCCTTCAGCGCGAACAGGCCGCGCGGGCGACGCTGGATGAACAGGATGATGAACACCAGCACGAGGATCTTGCCCAGCACCGCGCCGGCATAGGGTTCGAGGAACTTGTTGACGATGCCGAGCGCCGTCGCGCCGACCAGCGTGCCGAACAGATTGCCGACGCCGCCGAACACCACGACCATGAAGGAGTCGATGATGTAGCCTTGGCCGAGATTGGGGCTGACATTGTCGATCTGGCTGAGCGCCACGCCGGCGAGGCCGGCGATGCCCGAGCCCAAACCGAAGGTGAGCGCATCGACCCGCGGCGTGCGGATGCCCATGGCCGAGGCCATCGGGCGGTTCTGGGTGACGGCGCGCATGTAGAGGCCGAGCGGCGTCTTGCGCAGCAGCAGGATCAGGGCCGCGAACACCGCGAGTGCGAACACGACGATCCACAGCCGCCCGTAGGTAATGTTGAGCTGGCCGAGCTGGAAGGTCCCCGACATCCACGACGGCGAGCCGACCTCGCGATTGGACGGGCCGAAGATCGAGCGCACCGCCTGCTGCAGCACCAGCGACAGGCCCCAGGTGGCCAGCAGCGTATCGAGCGGCCGGCCGTAGAGGAAACGGATGATGGTGCGCTCGATCAGGATGCCGATGCCGCCGGAGACCAGAAAGGCGAGCGGCAGCGCGATCACCAGGGAAGCGTCGAACAAATGCGGCGCGGAGCTGCGGATCACTTCCTGGACGACGAAGGTCGTGTAGGCGCCCAGCATCACCATCTCGCCATGCGCCATGTTGATCACGCCCATGGTGCCGAAGGTGATGGCGAGCCCGATCGCCGCCAGCAGCAGCACCGAGCCGAGCGAGATGCCGTACCAGACGTTCTGCGCCACTTCCCAGGCGGCAATCGTCTGGCGAATCGCCTCGGCCCCGGCGGTCGCGGCCTCCTTGACCTCGCCATCGGAAGAAGCTGCCGTCGCCTGAAGCACGGCCAGGGCATCGCGGTCGCCGCGCTCGCGCACCAGCGCGATCGCCTCGATCTTCTGCGCTGCGGGCGCATCGGAGGCGAGCACGCTGGCGGCGCGCGCTTCGCTCATCGAGCGCTTGATGCGCGCATCCTTTTCGCCGGCCAGCGCCTGATCGAGGGCGGCCAGCGAGGAGGCGTCGCGGCGCTTGAAGAGGGCTTCGGCAGCCCCTCGGCGCACGGCGGGATCGGGGCTCATCAAGGTGAGCGAACCGACGGCGGCCTCGATGATGCCGCGCAGCCGGTTGTTGACCCGCACCCTGTCGAGGTCGGCTTCGGATCCGCTGCCGGCCGGCTTGCCGGAGATCGCCTCGGTCAAGGCGAGCTCGTTGCCGTCCGGCTTGCCGATGAGCACGAGATTGTCGGACTGGCGCACATAGAGCTGGCCGGCGGCCAGCGCCTCCAGAATGGGGGCGGCACGGGGGTCGCCCGACGTCGCCAGCGCGCCCACCGCGGTCTCGCGATCACCGAAACTGCCGGTCGTGAGGCTGCCCACGAGGGCCGGCAGATCGGCGGCCAGGGCGGAGCCCGCGATCAACAGCGAGGCCAGCGCCGACAGCAGCACCGCCGGCAGACGCAGGAAAAGCATGGCTGAGAATTAACCCGGAGACGAGAACGGGGCGACTCGAAAGTCGCCCCGCCCCTGTGAGTTGGTGACGTTACGTCGCCGACGTGGGGCCTACTTGCCCTTGCCGCCGCACTTGCCCGTGACAACGTTGAAGTTGCCGCAGTTCATCGGCTTGCGCCAATCAGCGATCAGGTCCTTGGAGTCCGGCAGGTAGGGCGACCACTCGTTGGCGACCAGCAGGCCGGAGGTCTGCCACACCGTGTCGAACTGGCCGTTGCCCTGGATCTCGCCGATCAGCACCGGCTTGGTGATGTGATGGTTGGGCATCATCGCCGAGTAGCCACCGGTCAGGTTCGGCACGGCGACGCCGACGATGGCGTCGATCACCGCATCCGGATCGGTCGTGCCGGCCTTCTTGACCGCCTCGATCCACATGGCGAAGCCGATCACGTGCGCTTCCATCGGATCGTTGGTCACGCGCTTCGGATTCTTGGTGAAGGTCTGCCAGGTCTTGATGAAGGCCTCGTTGGACGGGTTCTTGACCGACTGGAAGTAGTTCCAGGCGGCGAGATGGCCGACCAGCGGCTTGGTGTCGATGCCGGCGAGCTCTTCTTCGCCGACCGAGAACGCCACCACCGGTATGTCCTTGGCCTTGATGCCCTGGTTGCCGAGCTCCTTGTAGAACGGAACGTTGGCGTCGCCGTTGATGGTCGACACGACGGCGGTCTTCTTGCCGGCCGAGCCGAACTTCTTGATGTCCGCCACGATCGACTGCCAGTCGGAATGACCGAACGGCGTGTAGTTGATCATGATGTCTTCCTGCTTGACGCCCTTCAGCTTGAGGTACGCCTCGAGGATCTTGTTGGTCGTGCGCGGATAGACGTAGTCGGTGCCGGCCAGGACCCAGCGCTGCACCTTTTCGTTGGCCATCAGATAGTCGACGGCCGGGATCGCCTGCTGATTCGGCGCCGCACCGGTATAGAACACGTTGCGCTGGCTTTCCTCACCCTCGTACTGGACAGGGTAGAACAGCAGGCCGTTCAGCTCCTCGAACACCGGCAGAACCGACTTGCGGCTGACCGAGGTCCAGCAGCCGAACACCGCCGCAACCTTGTCCTTCTGCAGGAGCTCGCGCGCCTTCTCGGCGAACAGCGGCCAGTTCGACGCCGGGTCGACGACGACGGCCTCGAGCTTGCGGCCGAGCACGCCGCCCTTCTTGTTCTGCTCCTCGATGAGCATCAGCATGACGTCCTTCAGGGTCGTCTCACTGATCGCCATCGTGCCGGACAGCGAATGCAGGATGCCGACCTTGATCGGCGCGCCTTGCGCAAACGCACTGCCTGCCGCCCCGGCCAGCAAGCCGGCGGCGACGAGGCCCGTCCTCATGATTGTTCCCAACTTCATCCCGCTCTCCTTTTTTTCGACGGAAACCCCCCGTCGGGACGAAGGACTGCGAAAGCCGTGCCAAATGCCTGCTAATGGCCGGGATAACTTTTTGTCGGTGATCCCGATGGAGACTTCGGCAACCCAGGCGAGATCAACGGTGCCGTTGCCGCCATGACCCCCAAGATGTAGCCGCCCGTCCCGGCCGCACGGCCTTAGGGACCGTCGGCAAGGCCAGAGAGCGCCTCGAACAGGCCCGCCGCCGCCAGCGAAGAGGACGCCGCCCGGCGCAGCTCCGCCATAATGAGATCGCCGATCTCGAAAACCGGCATCGGTCGGACCGCCTCGACAAGAGGCAGTTTTATGCCCGCAAAACCGGCAGCTGCTCCAGCGCCGTCAACGGGCCGGCAGACCACCCTGGCGCACGATGAAGGCGGCGATATCGGCGACGCCCTTGTTCTCCTTGAGGTTGGAAAAAAGGAACGGCCGGTCGCCGCGCATCCGGCGCGCATCGCGGTCCATGACGTCGAGGTTGGCGCCGACGAGCGGCGCCAGGTCGATCTTGTTGATCACCAGCAGGTCGGACCGGGTGATGCCGGGCCCGCCCTTGCGCGGGATCTTCTCGCCGGCCGCCACGTCGATGACATAGATCGTGAGATCGGCCAGCTCGGGCGAGAAGGTGGCGGCCAGGTTGTCGCCGCCGGATTCGACGAACACGATCTCGAGCTTGGGCCATTTGCGCACGATGTCCGACACCGCGGCGAGATTGATCGAGGCATCCTCGCGGATCGCGGTGTGCGGGCAGCCGCCGGTCTCGACGCCGACGATGCGGTCGGGCTCGAGCGCACCGGCGCGAGTCAGGAACTCGGCGTCCTCCTTGGTATAGATGTCGTTGGTGACGACGGCGATGTCGTAGTCGTCGCGCATCGTCTTGCACAGGCGCTCGACCAGCGCGGTCTTGCCCGAGCCGACCGGTCCGCCGACGCCCACCCGCAAGGGACCGCGCAAATCCATCAATGCATCTCCCGCGTCAGCAGCGCGATGAAGGCCACGCCCAGGGCCAGGCAGAGCGGCGAATAAATGTAGAAGTCGCGGGTGCGGAACGGTTCCGATTTGAACCGTGCGCGCCAACGCGGACCATAGCCCGCCGCGCCGCGCAGGAAGAACACGGCACCGACCACGATCGACCCGATCAGGACGAACGGGCTGTCCGGCCACGCCACGATCACCCACGGCCACGCCGCGACGACGATCAGTGCCGCCGCGACGGCCGCGCATTGCCAGGGCGGCGGCATGCGCATGCGCCCATCGCCGATCACCGCGCGCGCCAGGTCAGGCTCGCTGGCGGCGGGCCAGATTCCGCCCACGGCCCACCAGCCATGGGCAGCGGCCAACAGCGCCAGCACGAGCGAGAGCATGACGGGCAGGGTCATGAGCGGAACAACCTTGTGTACTGCGTCTCGTGCCTGAGCGAGCACCAGTCGAGCAACGGCGCAGCCGTGCCGACCTCGTCGAGCGAGGTCGCGACCATAGCCGCTTGGGTGGCGGCGTTCACGGCTCTTTCCAGGGCGGCCAGCGCCAATTGGCCGTCACTTTGACCGAGCGGCACGGTGCGGAGCGCGGCCGAGATCAGGTTGGCGGTGAAGGCATGCAGGTAGCCGGCAAGCGCCTGCTCCAACGCAATACCGTGCGCTGCGGCGGCGAGCGCCACGGCCACCGGCAACGCCAATTCCCCGCCCAGCCGCTCGTGCGCCGCCACCAGCCATGCGTGCGGCCAGGCGGTGCGCGTGATCGACAGGAACGAGCCGCCCTGCTGGCGCGATTCCAGCGCCATCTCCATCGTGCCACGCCAGGCGGCCGCGCGCTCGGCGATGGCGTCGAAGGCGGGCCAGTCCTCGGCGGTGGCGGCGCGCCAGGCGGCGGCGAACAGCGCGCCGTCGACGGCACCCGTACCCAGCAGCAGCACGCTTTCCAGCCACGTCACCAGCGCGGCGCGGTCCTTGATGAAACCTTCCTCGACGGCTGTCTCGACACCATGGCTGTAACTGAAGGCGCCGATCGGATAGGCGGGCGACAGCCAGGCCAGCAGGCGATAGAGCGGATCAGCCATGACGATCTTCGTGCAGCGGCCCGTGGCGCTGGCCGGGGTCGTGATTGTGCTGGCCGTAGGCGCCGCCTTCCGGATCGAACGGCGCCCGTACCTTGCGCACCTCCGCGCCCAGGCCCTTCAGCATGTCGACGATCACGTGATCGTCGCGGATCAGAATGCGGTCGGCGTCGATCTGCGCGGGCAGGTGGCGGTTGCCGAGATGCCAGGCGAGGCGGACGAAGGACGCGGCATCGCGGCCGCGCACCTCGACCAGGTCTTCCTCGGCCGCCTTCACTTCGACGAAGCCGCCCTCCTCCAGCTGCAAGCCGTCGCCGGTGTGCAGCACCACCGGCTCGACCAGATCGAGCAGGAAATCGAGCCCGCCATCGCCCAGCATGCGCAGCCGCCGGCGATAGCGGTCGTCGAACAGCAGGGTGACGGTGTCGCTGCGCTCAGCGGCCGGCCAGCGGCCGGCGCGCACGACGTCGGTGGCGCGTTTCATGGCGACGTCATGATGGGGAAGGTGGCGCGTTTCATCACCCGGTCACCCCGAGCGGAGCGAAGCGAAGCCGAGGGGCCTCCTCTTCGTCGACAGTGATGACGAGGTCCCTCCACTACGCGCCTGCGGCGCTTCGGTCGGGATGACGGAGGGGATCAAAACAGAAAATACCTTTGCGCCATGGGCAGCACGCTGGCCGGCTCGCAGGTCAGAAGCTCGCCGTCGGCGCGTACCTCGTAGGTTTCGGGGTCGACCTCGATCTTGGGGCAGAGCGCATTGTGCACCATGTCCTTCTTGCCGATCTTGCGCGTGCCTTTCACCGCCAGCAGCGGCCGGCTGAGACCCCACTTCCTGGCCACGCCCTTGGCGATCGAGGCCTGCGACACGAACAGCGCCGGGCCCGCGACAAGGCTCTTGCCGAAGGCGCCGAACATCGGCCGGTAATGGACGGGCTGCGGCGTCGGGATCGAAGCGTTGGGATCGCCCATGGGCGCGGCCACGATCGTGCCGCCTAAAAGCACCGCGTCGGGCTTGGCGCCGAAGAAGGCGGGCGACCAGATCACCAGGTCGGCGCGCTTGCCGACTTCGATCGAGCCGACATGGCGCGAGATGCCGTGGGTGATGGCGGGATTGATCGTGTACTTGGCGACGTAGCGCTTGACCCGCGCATTGTCGTTGTCGCCGGTCTCGTCCTTCAGCCGGCCGCGCTGCTTCTTCATCTTGTCGGCGGTCTGCCAGGTGCGGATCACGACCTCGCCAACCCTGCCCATCGCCTGGCTGTCGGACGACATCATCGAGAACGCGCCCAGGTCGTGCAGGATGTCCTCGGCAGCGATGGTCTCGCGCCGGATGCGGCTTTCGGCGAAGGCCACGTCCTCGGGGATGGCGGGATCGAGATGATGGCAGACCATCAGCATGTCGAGATGCTCGTCCACCGTGTTGACCGTGTAGGGCATCGTCGGATTGGTCGAGCTGGGCATCACGTTCTTCTCGCCGCACAGCCGGATGATGTCGGGCGCATGGCCGCCACCCGCACCCTCGGTGTGGAAGGTGGCGATGGCGCGACCCTTAAAGGCGGCCCGCGTGGTCTCGACGAAACCCGATTCGTTCAGCGTATCGGTGTGGATCGCCACCTGCACGTCCATGCGGTCGGCGACCGTCAGGCAATTGTCGATGGCGGCGGGCGTGGTGCCCCAATCCTCATGCAGCTTCAGCCCGCAGGCGCCGGCCTCGACCTGCTCCTTGATGCCGGCCGGCTTGCTGGTGTTGCCCTTGCCGAAGAAGCCGAGATTCATCGGGAACCCTTCGGCCGCCTGCAGCATGCGGCCGAGATGCCACGGCCCCGGCGTGATCGTCGTCGCGAAAGTGCCGTGCGCCGGTCCTGTGCCGCCGCCCATCATGGTGGTGACGCCGCTGTAGAGCGCCTCCTCGATCTGCTGCGGGCAGATGAAATGGATGTGGCAGTCGATGCCGCCGGCAGTGACGATCTTGCCTTCGCCGGCGATCGCCTCGGTGCCCGGGCCGATCACGATATCGATCTTGGGCTGGATGTCGGGGTTGCCCGCCTTGCCGATGCCGACGATGCGGCCGTCCTTGAGGCCGATATCGGCCTTCACGATGCCCCAGTGATCGACGATCAGGGCGTTGGTGATGACGGTGTCGACCGCGCCCTGGGCGCGCGTGCGTTGGCTCTGGCCCATGCCGTCGCGGATCACCTTGCCGCCGCCGAACTTCACCTCCTCGCCATAGGTCGTGTGGTCACGCTCGACCTCGATGAACAGCTCGGTGTCGGCCAGCCGCACCTTGTCGCCAACAGTTGGACCGAACATGTGGGCATAGGCCGAGCGCGAGATGCGGGTCGGGCCCTGGTTGGAGGGGCCGACCCTGGCGATCGGACCGAGCTTGCCCGAGACCTTGGCCTGGAAGCCGTGGCTTTCGCGGCCGCCCATGTAGGGCGTGAGCCGCACGGTGCGCGACTGGCCGGGCTCGAAGCGCACGGCGGTGCCGGCGGCGATGTCGAGCCGCATGCCCTTGGCACGCTTGCGGTCGAACTTGAGCGCGTCGTTGGTCTCGAAGAAATGATAATGGCTGCCGACCTGGATCGGCCGGTCGCCGGTATTGGCGACCTCGATGCTGATCGGATTGCGGCCCTTGTTCAGCTCCAGCTCGCCCGGAGCGGTGAGGATTTCACCTGGCTTCATCGATGGGTTCCTTGTTGATCGCTCGACCCATGTCACCTTCATGTTCCTCTCCCCCTCTAGGGGGAGAGGTTAGGTGAGGGGGAATCGACGTGCGTAACCCCCTCACCCAGCCTCTCCCCCAAGGGGGAGAGGAGCATGAGGGCCGTAGGAAAATGCGGGGTCAACGGATCGGCGCATGGACGGTGACGAGCTTGGTGCCGTCGGGGAAGGTCGCCTCGACCTGGATCTCGTCGACCATGTCGGCGATGCCGTCCATCACCTGCTCGCGGCGCAATACCTTGGCGCCGTCCTGCATCAGGTCGGCGACCGAGCGGCCGTCGCGCGCGCCCTCGACGACGAAATCGCTGATCAGCGCCACGGCTTCGGGATAGTTGAGCTTGACGCCGCGTTCGAGGCGTCGGCGCGCGACGTTGGCCGCCATGGCGATCAAGAGCTTGTCCTTTTCACGCGGCGTCAGATTCATCGATCGTTTCCCCCCGCCAATACTCTTGCCAATCAGCCCGACTATAAGAGGCTGCATCAAACATGCCAGACTCGCGGCAGGCGGCGCCTGCGAAAATCAGTGAGAAAGCGGATGGCCGCGCCGCGTACTGCGGTCGCCTCGCCCAGCAGGCGGGCCACCATCACGCCGTTCACCAGGGTCACTCCGGCGCGCACGTCGCCGGCATTTTCCAGCAGCGCGCGCGCTTGCTCGAAGTGAGACCGCGGGGCGTCCCAGACTCCGATCACGGTGGCGAGGGCATTGGCCGCACCGAAGCCTGCGCCGGCCGGCGTCTCGCCTTCGACCCGCAACGTGTCGGTCCAGGCGAGCCGGCCAGCGCGGCGTACTGACCAGGAGTCGAGCAGCAGGCCCGAGACGAAGCGCTCGCCCGAGGCGGCGCGGCCCAGCACGACCATCTCGCAGGCCAGCAAGGCGCCGCCGGGCTCGACCTCGGCCGCGGTGCGGCGCTTGAGCCGGGCGCCCTGGAAGACGATGGTCTCCTGCGGCAACCAGTCGAGCGACGCACCCTCGCCCACGCGCACGGCGACCTCGATGGCGCAATGGCCGCCGCCCTTGGCCGCTCGGTAGATCTTCTCCGCCGCCTGGGTCGTCGCCACGGCCATCGCGCCGGGGCCGATTTCGATCGCCATTTTGAGCGAATCGCCGTCGGTCACCCCGCCCGAGGTGGTCAGCAGGACAGCCTGCGGCGGTTCGCCCGGCTCGGCGGCCGGGAACAAAACTCTGCAGGGATCGCGTTGATAGAGATCGGCCAGCCGGGTCTGCCCGTCCCGCAGGTCGAAGGCGAGGCGGCATGCGCCGGAGGCGCGCTGCAGGCGGGGGGCTATGGCGGTCATCGGCATCGGCTTGATAGATTAGGCACCGAAATGAGCAAGGCCTTCACCAAGGAAAGCGACGGCGACGACGAGGACGACCTGCCCGAAGACGTGGGCGGGCTGCCGGTCAGCGCCAAGAACTACATGACGCCGGAGGGCTTCGCCCGCCTGCGCGAGGAGCTGAACACGCTCCTGCGCCAGGAGCGGCCCGAGGTCGTGAAGGTCGTGACCTGGGCAGCCGGCAACGGCGACCGCTCGGAGAACGGCGACTACATCTACGGCAAGAAGCGGCTGCGCGAGATCGACCGTCGCGTGCGCTATCTCAGCAAGCGGCTGGCCAATGCCGAGGTGGTCGACCCGGCCCGGCGCGCCCGGACCGACCAGGTGTTCTTCGGCGCCACCGTGACCTGCGCCAATACCCGCGACGAGGAGCGCACGGTCAAGATCGTCGGCGTCGACGAGGTCGACCTCGCCAAGGGCCATGTCAGCTGGATCTCGCCCATCGCCAAGGCGCTATTGCGCGCCGAGCAGGGCGACGTGGTGAAGCTGCGCACGCCGGCCGGCGTGGAGGAGCTTGAGATCGTGAAGGTCGAATACGTCTGATCGGGCACCTCGCCTGTCTGGTTTGGGGGTTTCCGACCTTTCCGCCCTTTCCGCCCCACCCTCGCGCCTCTCGCGGTAGCGGGCGGTTGGGCCATGGGCGGGGGTTAGCGCAATTAGCGCAATTAGCGCAGCCGGTTTGCCGGCGGACCGACCGCAGCCCCGAGGCCAGCTAAGCCTGTTCATCGTCGCCGCCCTCCACGAATACGAACCGTTCTCCGTCGAAGTCGAGAATGGAAGATTGCAGGCGGGCCAGCAGGCGCTCGGGAATGTTGTAGGCCAGCTTCACGCCATGGCATTCGACCTGGAATTCCTCCGGCACGCCGTCGGCGGCTCAACCTCGTTTTCCCATCCGATGAAGCTCAGGTAGTTCCCTGGAGGTAGATGGTTGCGGCGAACTGCTTCCAAACGGGCGATCTGCGCCGCGGCGCGCTTCGTAAACTTCGGTTGGCTGACCATTTGCTGACCAAGCTCCCCGTCAAAGGCCGCAACCGTCATGCCGCAAGATCCGCGGCCGACATCCCGCAAATCGCCACTTGTCGGAACGCCGCCATCGGCTCCTCGACCGCCGTCTCGGGACCTAACGATTAGCCGCCTCCTCGCTTTGCTTGCGCAAAACAGCGCGGGATCGGCCGAGGATGGTCCCCGTGGCGTCGCTCTTGATGAGCTCGACGTCGAGCTCGGTCGTCGATCTGGAGGTTACGAACAACAGGTCGAGATTCTTTCCGATCCTGCAGAAGATGCGCCGGCGCTCCGCGTCGAGCTCGAAGGCACGTTCTCCCATCGTTTCCTCGAAACCGCCCGCGGGACGGTCTGAATGGACGACTTGAAACACGATCTCCCCCGCCCGGATGGCAACGGCCCGCAGGGTCAAATAGGCGCCGGTTTCGTCGGTGCCCTGCCAAAACCCCCAAAAAGGTGCAAATGACGGATCTGCAGAGGCCGGCTGCCGCGGTGCGGCAGCAGAAGCGGGAGAAGGGCATTGAACTTCGCCGGCCGGCGGGTCGGTGCTCTCGGCAAACTCGCGGAGGCAACCCAGGTATCTTCGGATGAACCCGGTCCGCGCCGCCGCGGAATGACCATAGAAGTCGACCGGCCGATCGACGACCATGAAAGCCGATCGCGTGCTCTGCAAAGCGCGCCGTATGGCGACGGCCCGGCGTTCCGGCACGTCCTCGGCCAAATCGCCGTCGAAAAAGAACGCCGCAATGCGCCGGGCTTTGGCCCCCGTCAGCCTTTGCGCCAGCCGGTCGCGTGTTTGCTCGAGGCCTTCTATTGAATAGCTTCCCGTTCCTGGCGCCGTTGCGATCGCCGCATCGACGCCGGGCAGCGTCGCCGCCAGGAGCGCCAGCCAGCCGCCGCGCGATTGTCCGGCGACAATGATCTGCTTGTATCCAACCTGGCGCGCCATGGTGATTCGATCGGCCACGAATCGAAGGATAGTGTCGTCGTCCGCTTCAAGATCTGCGGTCGGCAGTCGGTTGATCCGCAGGACATCCCAACCCGCCACCGTGGCCATCTCGGCAAAGAGTTGCGAAATCGGCAATTGAGTCAGGTCCAGCAGACCAGCATAGCCATGAAAATAGAGGAGCAGTCCCGCGGCCGATGCCGGGCCATGCATTTCCACGGCCGACGTCTCCCATACGGACCAGACAGAGACAGGGTCCTGGGCGCGACAGGCGCCGCAGGTCAGCAACAAGCCGGCCAAGGCGGCCATCGTCCTGCGAAAGACCTTCATGCGGATATCGCCTCGACCGTGATGTGACATGCAGGATAGGTGAAACAGCGCACGAGACAATCTTTTTGAGAATATACTTATCATTTTACCATCTATACGTGTGTTCATCAGCCCAGTCAGACACCGCGCCGTGGCGGCAAGAACGGGTAGAAAAGCTCGGGACGAAGATATGGGTTCGGCGGCGCGCGCTCTTCGGGGGGTTGAGGGGGCGCCTCAAGCACTCCAGGCGGAAGACCGAGAATGCTCCTGTCTTGGAGCCAGGGCGGCAGTGTCGGCGGATAGGGCAGCTCCGGCGTGCCCGGGGAAAGCGTACGCGGCTCCCGCTCCCACCATCGTTGCAGCCCCGGCGGTGGATCGCCCTGTGGCCGTGTCGATGGCGGTGACGCCGGTGGCGATGGATCGCGTTCGGTTGGTTGGGCTGGCGGAGGTGGGGCAGGCTGCCGCGACGATGCGGCGGGCGTCCACGCCGCGTCGGGGCCCAAGGAGAAGTCGCGCCTCACCTCGCCATTCTTGTCCATGCGAAAGCCGGGTGGATTGTCCTGCAGCCCGGCGCCGAGCCAGGGCCAATCTTTGGTCGGTCGAACATTGAACATCGTGCTGATCCTCGTGAGCATCCGCGGGGACTATAAGTCGTACTTTAGTAATAGTCAAGTACATATTAGTAAATCTTTACATGGCCAACACGTCGACGCGGCCAAAGCCAGTCGACGAACGTCGGCGAGTAGCCCGCGGCCACTTAAGTAACCGTTCGACAGCAGGCGAGCCGGAATAAGCCGGCACCAGAGAGGGGGATTGGCTTCTTAACCCTGTCGGGACTCAGGCTAAATGCATGGCCCGCGCAATGCTTTCTCGTCGTCCCGAACGTAAGCGAAGGAACCTCATCGCCGCTTTCCAGGGGCATGAAACCCGGAACACGGCGTCGATGTTGCGATGGACGTGCGGTCCACCGACGCGATTGTCCATTGCGTGCCGTGCGCAATCCGTCCTGCGGTGAGCGAGGTGTCATAGCGGATCAGATCGAGCCGCTGCAGCCACCAAGGAAAGCGACAGCGACGCGTTCGAAAGTGGTCGACCCCGCGTGAAGGTGATGTACATCCAAATGGTAGATGATTATCTCTTCACCACTACCGTTGCTTGTTTTTAGCAAATTATTTTGGCAGAGTGCGACTGCCTGTAACTCAGCGTGCCGATGGCGGTCCTGTTGCCGAGGACGTTGCTGTGAAAAAGATCGTCGCGCTTTTTCTGGCGGTGAGCGCCATGACCAACGTCGTCACGACCGTAGCGAACGCCAACGATGATGATGGCGGGCATCTGTTCTCGGAGGGACTCCCTTCAGCCACGACAATGTTTGACGCGGCTGGGGACTTCCAATTCTTTGTTCCCGGCATGGCCGTCGGGCCACATCGACCTAAACCTGGTGTGACCCTCGGGTTCATCGACAGTGGAACCACCAGCCGCCATCCTCAATTGGCCGGTCTTGTCGTGGAGGAACGGACGTTCGTCACGGGTCCGGTTCACGACGAGATCGGCCACGGCACTTGGGTAATGCTGCAAACCTTCATTCCTGCGCCCGAGGGCAGGTTCGGGCTTTACAGCGCCAAGGTGACGCGGAACGGCAGCGAATTGAGCGCGAAGACCGTCAGAGAAGCCTTTGAATGGCTGGTCTCGAAAGACGTCAAGATCGTCAATATGAGCCTGGGCTTCGAGCGTCTGACCCCGGACGTGGAAAAGCTTTGTAAAGCCATAGCAGCTGCGGAATCCGTCATGGTGGTCGCTGCGGCCGGAAACCTGGGCCCGAATGTGAAAGTCTACCCGGCCGCCTGCGGTGCGAAGAACGTCATTTCCGTGGGCGAAGTTCACAATGGCCAAGCGGCGCCAAGCTCCGGAACAGGCGAAATCTACGCGCAGCCAGCGCCGCTGTTGAAGCGATGGTCATTCCTTGCGCAACGTGGCATGGAGGAGGCGCGGGCCGGCCATCTTGAAGAGGCCAAGTCGCTGTTCGCCAAGTCGATTGCCGCCTCGGAAAATGCGCTTGCCCTGACGCAACTCGCACTTGTCTTCGCGACGGAGGGTAACTGGGCCGCGGCCCTTCCGTTGATCGAGCGTGCCGACCAGCTGGAGCCCAATCAGCCTGAGGTGGTGCAGACGTTGGGCGCCGTCCTCCTGGCACTCGGAGAGGTCGAACGCGCGATGGCATGCTTTGAACGCGCCCTCAAGCTTGATTCGAACAATCTCAATGCCCTCCTCAACCTGACGCGAGCGTGGATTGCCAAGGAAGACTACGGGCGAGCTGCCGAAATGCTCGAACGTGCGCGCACCATCGATCCCAATAATTCAAGCGTCGCCTCCCTCCAGCTGACGCTGCGCAAACGCTCACAGGCAAAACCATGAAAGCCTTGCTCGAACTCGTTCCCTTTCTGAACGGGTATCCCATATGGGTCCGGGGCGCCGTCGTCGGACTTCCGCCAATTTATGCGCTCGGTGTAGCGCTTCTGTACGTCCTCGCTCCAGCGCCAACCCTTAGGATCGATATCGTAAGGCCGGTCAAAACAAACAACGCCGACACCTTGTCTTTGGAAGTGATTGTCCGCAATGCAACGGCCGCTGTCGTAAACATCACCACGGCTCGGCTCGAGCTATATGGCGGCGAGAAGCCGGAGGGTGGCCTATCGGGGGCGTTGACGGTGTCCGCAGTCTATACGGTCGAGAAGGCCAACGACGGATCTCAGGTCGTCTCCGACCAGGACAAGCTGCCCCATGACGTCGCCGTGACGAGACCCTATGCCGGCAACTCATATACGCGTGTTGATTTGCCGTTGGCGCAAGAAGTCGACGCCGGCAAATCGGATCGTTTCATAATCGTTCTGCACGGGCCAAAAATTCGCGAGCCGCAACACAACAAGGTGGAGTTGGAGCTAACCTATAACGGCGATCAGCGCAGCAACGCTTATGTCCTCGACTTGAACTGAGCGTCTGTCGGCCACGTCAGCAGGATGGGCAATCCTTCGGATGAGCCCCTGGCGCCTTCGCCGTCCTCGCTTGCTTGTTCGCGGATCGCCATGTCCCGAACGGCGGTATATAGTCGCATAAAGGTGAACGGGAGCCGGGATCACGAAGAACGGGTTCAAAGTCTGGGATGCCGACACCCATGTCGAGCCGTCGGCGGAGGTGATCGACAAATACCTCGATCCCGGGTTTCGCAACCGTATTGCCGAACTGACGCCGTTTCGCGTGCCGATTTCGCCGACGACGCCCGGTAGCTCGCCGGGGCGGCACGTCTATCGCTTTGGCCAGATCTCGTTCAAGCGCATCCTCGGCGAGGCCGCGCCGCGCCCGGAACACACCGGCCGCGCTTCGGTGTGGATGGGGTCGAAGCAGCCGCGCCGCGGCGTGCAGGACGATGCCGCGGATGCGCGCATTGCGGATATGGATGAGGAAGGCGTCGACGCGCATTTCCTGATCCCGACCGCCTGGACCAGCCTGGTCGGCCATGACGACGCGGCGTTGGAGACCAACGTGATCCGCGCCTATCACCGGCATATGGAGGATTTCTGCGCCGGCCATCCGGGCCGGCTGACCAGCATGATCGTCGCGTCGGCACGCGACGTCGACGCCGCGGTGCAAGAGATCCGGACCTGGGGCCAGTCGAAATGGGCGGTGGCGGTGATGCCCCTCGTCACCAAAGACGTCCCGGCCGACCACCCGTCGCTCGAGCCGATCTGGCACGAATGCGTCGAGCACGATTTGCCGGTTGCGCATCATAGCTTCACCTGGACGCCGCCCTATTTCCCCGGCGCTTTCGATCTATGGGACAACGTCTTCCTCGGCCGGCTTGCCTCGCATCCCTGGGGCGCCATGCGGTTCATCGCCTCGGTGATCGGCGGCGGCATCATGGATCGGCATCCCAGACTGCGCGTCGGCATCCTCGAATGCGGCTTCGGCTGGCTGCCGTTTTGGGGCCGGCGGATGAACGAGCAGTACGAATATGTCGGCAGCTGCGCCAAGCTGGAGCACCACCCCGAGGATTATCTGAAGAGCGGGCGGTTCTTCTGCTCGATCGAGCGGCACGAAGGCGAGGACATGTTCAACAGCGTCACCAGCTTCCTAGGCGACGATGTGCTGATGTACGCGTCCGACTATCCACATCCGGAATGTCAGTTCCCGAACACGGTGTCGAACATCCTCGCCTGGAAGAGCCTCAAGCCGGAGACGCAGCAGAAGCTGCTGTGGGACAATGCCCGCCGATTCTTCAAGCAAACGTAAGCGCTCATGGTCATGCCTCCCCCGTCTCAGCGCCTTCTGAGGCGCGACGGGGGAGGTGCCCCCGAAGGGGGCGGAGGGGGGAAGCCGCACAGACAATCTCGAAGATTTCAGATCTGAAATCAGGCCGAGCTCGACTGGGGCTTTCCCCCTCCGGCCCTGCGGGCCGCCTCCCCCGTAAGACGGGGGAGGCGAATGATTGCCTGTCGCTTCACGGCCCCGGACAAGGCCGCGGATGACGATGAGATCTGCCCTACACAGTCTGCAGGATCTTGTCCTTGGTGATGTCGGGCGCCAACGCCCGGTGCCAGTCGGCATCGCGCGCCAAGACGTCTTCGCCGGCCTTGACCGTATAATAGCTGGTGCCGGTGCCGGCCGGGTGCTCACCGGCTTCGACGGCCTTCACCGCTTCGCGTAACAGCTTGCGCGCCTGGATGATCGCCTTGTCGGCCGGGCCGAGATGCTCGCGGCTGCGATCGACGATCGGGCCCATGCTTTCCTGCAAGGCGCGGTCCTGCTGGTTGATACCGTCGATGCCGGTGTAGCTCTCGGTCTTCTGCACTTCGCGGTCGAGACCGTAATTGTTCGTCCGGTTCTGGAACGAACGGAAGGTTTTCTGGTCGACATGCAATGGACCGTTGCCGAGGCCGCGTTCCAGCCGGTCTTCATCGGTCAGCGGCCCATCGGTGGTGCTGTAGATCCAGTTGTAGACCATGCAGTTATGGTCATCGATCGGCACCCAGATATGGCCGGCATCGGTCGGCAAGCCGCTCTCCGAACGCGACGGGCGGATCTGGTGGAACGGCATGATGAAGTGATAGGTCCGCACGTGGACCTCCGAATCGCCGAGTGGCCGCACCCCGGCATAGAGGTAGCCGTAATCGGTGATGTCGACCCGCAGGTTTGGCGCCTTGCCGCGCACGAACGGGTTCGACGGCTTTATGCCGCCGCGGGTCGAGTTGTCGGTCAGCAACCGGTGCAGGATCGGCGCGTGCGAGGTGTCGATGCCGCCTTCGAGCGCCTGCAGGTAGTTGCATCCCTCGATGACCTTGGTGACGTGACGGCGGGTTTCCGGCACCTGGGTCCAGGCGAATTTCGGCAAAGGCGGCATCTTCCCGGCCGGCCCGAGATATGCCCAGACGATACCGCCGAGTTCGCAGGTCGGATAAGCCGTCAACTGCACCTTGTGCTTGAACTGATGTTCCTCCGGCTCGTTCAACTGATCGACGCAGGCGCCGGTCACGTCGAACTTCCAGCCGTGATAGACGCAGCGCAGGCCGCACTCCTCGTTGCGCCCAAAAAAGAGCGACACGCGGCGATGCGGGCAATACTCCTCGACGAGGCCGATGCGCCCCTCGGTGTCGCGGAAGGCGACGAGTTCCTCACCCATCAATTTGACGCGCACCGGCGCGCCGTCCGGTTCGCCGATCTCGCTCGACAGGCATGCCGGAACCCAATAACGCCGCATCGCATTGCCCATCGGCGTTGCCGGGCCGGTGCGGGTGATCAGTTCGTTTTCTTCCTTTGAGAGCATGCGGGTTCTCCTCGGCTGATGGGCCTCGACGGATGCCCGTCGACTGGACGGTGCTGTCGCCCGTGTCGGTGCATGAAACGCGCACCGCAAGAATAGCCTATTTTCGTCGAAACGGGAGAGGGTTCGTGAGGGCCGGGCCGATCCTGCCGTCATTCCCCTGGGGCCTGAGTTTCAGATGCTGATCGAGGAAGTGCCGGCTGATCGCTTCGACGACACGGGTAGGGAATCACCTCCGGCGTCTCGGTGACTTGTCCCCCCCAGCCTGCAGGGCTATCGCATGTGGCGAATAAAGATGATTTTCCGTCGTCTCGACCAAGGCCCGAAGGGCCGCGTGGAGAGACCTTCTTTCCACGATAGGCCACTTATCGTGGAGAGAAGGTCTCTCCGCTCCGCGCTTCGCGCTCCGGTCGAGACGACGGAGATCGCCACATGCGATAGCCCTGCCTCACCCTGGTGAAGACTCGCGTGCGGTGGGCCGGGTGCGGTAGGATATCGCAACTCTGCCTTGGTGACGGAACCGGCCATGACGCGCTCCTATCAAGCCATCGATGCCGACGGTCATATCCTCGAGCCGCTCGATCTCTGGGAGAAGTACATCGATCCGGCATTTCACGACCGTCGGCCCCGCTTCGTCATCGATGAAAACCGCAAGGAACGTCTCAGCGTCGAGGGCAAGCTGCTCGGCAATCCGCGCGGCATCGGCAGCCTCGGCTCGGTCGGCGTCCGCCAGGGCGCGGTCAAGCTCGACAGCCTCAAATATGCCGACGGAAAGAAGGGCGGCTTCGACCCGCATGCCCGCATTCTCGACATGAACGCCGACGGGATCGACGCGGCCTTCCTTTACCCGAGCCTTGGGCTGTTCGCCGGCGCGGTCGAGGACCCGCGCCTCGCCGCGGCAATGTGCCGAGCCTACAACCGCTGGCTCGCCGATTACTGCAAACCCTACCCCGACCGGCTGTTCGGCGTCGCCATGCTGCCGATGCAGTCGGTCGAGCTCGCCATCGAGGAGATGCGTTTCGCCCGCGAAGCGCTGGCTATGCGCGGCGGCTTCCTGCGGCCGAACCCGTATCACGGCAAGAAGATGATCAACGACCCGATGTACGAGCCGTTCTGGACGATGGCCGAAGAGCTCGACTTCTCGATCGGCTTCCACGAAGGGTCGACCAACGCGATGCCGACGGTCGGCGTCGACCGCTTCGAAGCGGATCGAGCGGCGCGCCACATGATCTCGCACACGATGGAGATGATGCTGGCGGCGATGGCGGTCATCTGGGGCGGTGTCGTCGATCGCCATCCGCGGCTGCGCGTCGCCTTCCTCGAATCGGGTGGCGGCTGGATCGCGCCCTGGCTCGACCGGATGGACCGCCATTTCGACGACAGCGGTTTCAACGACACTGCCCCGAAAACGCGTCCGAGCGAGCTCTTCCAGCGCAACTGCTGGATCTCGTTCGAGCCGGTCGAGGGCAGCATCGCGGCACTCGCCGACTATATCGGCCCCCACAAGATCATGTGGGCGACCGACTATCCGCATCAGGACGGCTTTTTTCCGGGCGCGCCGCAGATGCTGCGCGACCGGCTCGGGCCGCTGTCGGCAGAGGCGAAACACCAGGTGCTGGCCGGCGGCGCGATGGGGTTCTACGGCCTGAACTAGAAAACCTTGCTTGTGACCGCAGGGCTTCGGGAGGGACAGCGATGACCATCTTTATCGCCGGTGGCAGCGGGTTCATCGGCCGACGGCTGGTTCCGCTCCTGGCGCAACGCGACGAAGCGATCGTCTGCATGGATATCAACCCGCAGACCGCCGATTTCGGCCGGCTTGGCAATCAGGTGAAAGTGGTGCGGGGCGATGTCAGCCAGTTCGACGACGTCATGGCGGCGATGACCGCGGCGAAGCCCCAACGGGTCATCAACCTCGCCTATTGGCTCGGCAGCGAGCACCCGCCGCGCGTCGCCTTTAAGCTCAACGTCCTCGGCATGGACAACGTGTTCGAGGCCGCGCGCCTCGTCGGCTGCAACCGGGTTGCCTATGCCAGCTCGCTGGCGGTCAGCGGCGAACAGAAATTCTACGGCGACCGCCTGGTGACCGAGGACGATTTTCGCCACGGCCACGTGCAATACGCCATGCACAAGATCTTCAACGAGTGGCAGGCGCAGGACTACCGCGAGAAGCACGGCATGGAAATCACGGCCATCCGGCCAGCCAACGTCACCGGGCCGGACAAGATCGTCGGTTCGGTCGATCACGTGTTCTGCATCACCCATCCGGCGCGCGGCAAGCCGGTGAAGTTCCCTTACAGGGACGCGATGCGCTGCCCGATTCATGTCGATGAAATCGCCGAGATCTTTGCCCGCGTGATCATGAGCGACAAGCCGCAACACGGGGTCTACAACACCGGCGGCCAGGCGATCAGCCTGGGCGAGCTTGCCGATATCGTGCGCGGCTACCTGCCCGATGCCGAGATCAGCTTCGACAAGGAAACGGGCGGCCGCGAGCTCTCGGGCAATTATCTGATCGACAACACCCGGCTGGTTTCAGAATTCGGCGTGCAGTACCGCCCGTACCGTGAGCGGGTGCTGCAGATCATCAACGACATCCGCAAGGAAGAAGGCCTTCCGGAACTCGTCCCTCATTAGACGCGTTCCCGGGATTTGGCCGACATGCAAATTGCCATGGAACAGACCCGAACCTCTCTAACCGTTCGTGCGGAGCGGCAGGGACTTGTCGAAATCACCGATGAGATCGCAGCGTGGCTTGCCGGGCAGAAGGTGGGCGATGGCCTGCTCACGGTGTTCATTCGGCACACATCGGCCTCGCTCCTGATTCAGGAGAACGTCGACGCCGACGTGCAACGGGACCTTGAACGCTTCTTGAAGGCGCTTGTGCCTGAGTCCGACACGGGTTATCGGCATGACGCCGAAGGGCCGGACGACATGCCGGCCCACATCAAGGGCGCGCTGACGCAAACCCACCTCAGCATCCCGGTCGGCGCCGGGCGCCTGATGCTCGGCAGATATCAGGGCATCTTCCTCTTCGAGCACCGCCGCAGCCCGCGCCCGCGCGAGATCGTCCTTCATCTCGTCGGACAGACGCCGTCGCCGCCCTGAGGCGGCGAAGCACGGGCTAAGAAACTCGTCGCTGCCGAGCGGCGCGAAGGACCTCGATGACCGCCACCGTCGCTCTCGCCCTCAGAACATCTCCATTGTGATGACGTTCTGCGGCCGCAGTCCGACCAGCGCCGCGCGCATGGTTTCCGCCGCCTTGAGCCTGGTGTCGTCCCACGCCCCGGGCGTGAAGAAGGCGGAGTGCGGCGAGATGATCAGGCGCCCCTCGCACCACGGTCGCTCCGACTTTTGAGACCGGCGCTGCGGCTAATCGGGGGATGAATAAACATCGTGCGCATCCGAACAGGACGCCCGACCGCTGAGGCAGTCGACTGTGGTATCTCCACGGTGCTCTAGCCGACCGCCTGGAGCGCGTCATGGACAGTCCGATCACCTATCGACAGATTCACGCGAGCTGCCATTGTGGAACCGTGCGCGTGAGGCTCGACTGGCCGCAGTCCGGGCAAGCCATTCCGGTTCGCGCCTGTGGCTGCGCGCTATGCACAAAGCACAAGGCCGTCTGGACCTCCCATCCAGATGGCCGTTTCCATCTCCAGATCGACGACGCCAACCAGGTAAAGCGATATCGGTTTGGGACGAGAACCGCAGATTTCCACATCTGCCTGACTTGCGGCGTGATGCCGATCGCCACGTGCACGATTGATGGGACGCCGTACGCGGTCATCAACGTGAACACTTTTGACGACGTCGATCGGGGGGAACTCGTCGAAACGGCTACGGATTTCGAGGGCGAGACTACGGACAATCGACTCGCACGACGGCGGCGCAACTGGACCCCAGGCGCGGTCGGCACTCTGGAGCACGAGCTGCCGACCGGCTGATTTCAGTCGGACGGGGCGCGCTCTGAGAGCAGGCTCGAACCTCGCTAACCGTTCGTGCCGAACGCCGCGGGCTGGTCGAAATCAACATTCGTGGGGGGTTCGCCTCTAAGGCCAGGTCTGCAACTGGAGCAGGAAGGCCCGCTTCATGAAGTCCGCCACAGCGGGCCACGGCGCACCAGCCGGCGGAGGCAGGGGTACGGCAGGGCTGGGCGGCAGGTAATCATGGTGGCCATATCCGGCGGCATTCGGGATTTGCCAGGGCGACTTGACATTGCCGGGGGCCGGCAGGGCGGGTCCCAGGAGCCCGAGGGCAGCCTCGAAGGCGGCATGGTCCGGATGCAGCAGGTCAGAGATTGGGTCGCCGACGGTAAAAGCGACCTTCAACACGAGATCGTTCACCGAGGACAGGACAGAAATGTTCTGCGCGTTGCGCGCGGCCGCAAGGTATTCGCTGACCAGGCAGTCTCGGTTGATCGCCCCCGCCGTCAGGCAGACGGAGCGCGCAGGTTGGGCAAGACCGGACACCGCCTCGAGGACAAGACGAGCACCAAGGCTGTGCGAAACGAAGGAGAGGCTGATCGCGCCTTGGCACGACTCGTTGCAAAACACGGCAAGCCGCTTGCCACAGTCGATGGATACATCGCCCTCGAACGGATAGTCGACCACCGGCAGCCAGCAGTCGCCGGGCCACAGCATGCCGATGAACACCGCCGATGGAGGCAGCGCCAGGTACTGCCCGAGCGTGTCAAGCTGGCAGGCACCGTCGTGGTAGCTGACATTGAACCCATGCGTGGCGAACAACAAATCTTTGCCCGTGACGATCGACGCGACCTGCGTGGGATCGACAACGGAGAGTGACGGCGGCTGCGTCTTTCCATCACCCTCGAGCAGGTAGGGCGAGACAACGGGTCCCCCGACGTCCTGCGTACGGAAATTAAGGAAGTACGTCATCGCCGGATCAGCGTTTCACCGTTTGGACGGCCTTGACGGCCGCCTGGAGGCTAGAGGCAAGGTCCTTGGCGACCGGCGCCAGCGGTGTTGCGATCAAGCCAACGATAAAGGACAGCCAGAAGTGCCAGCTGGTCCACCAGTAGCCGGATTCGCCAAACACGAGGGAACCACCGATCACGCCGAGGATAGCGGAGATCACCAAGGATAGCAGCTTGCAGGCATTGCGGTATTTCTGGTCGCCTCGTTCATAGGCGGCATCGAGCATGGCGCTCAGCACCACGTCAAATCGACCCAGCAGATTGATCTGCGCCTGCGTGGGTTGGTCGCCGTTCGCAAGCGCCTGAGCCAGTGCCGTCAACTGCGTTGCATTCACCCCAGTCGCTGCCGCCATAGCGGGCGCGCTCGCCGGACTGAGGCGCAGATGAATCAGGGCCTTGGCCTTGGCCTTCTGGTCGGCGGCCGGCACGCCATTGATCCACGCCGCGTGTAGGGTTTGAAGAATCCCGTCCTCGCTGAATACCGCTCCGCCCCCGGCGGGCTGGGCAAGAAAAGGGACGAGAGCATCGCGAATAAAGCCGAACCCGAAGTTTGAAGGGCCTCCGCCGAAGGCCTTGGTGGCGTCGACGAGCCCCATCGTGGCAGTACCGAGTGCAGCTGTTGCGGAGATGAAGTTCAGGATGTTCGAGAGGTCGCCAGTGAGGTTTGCAGGATCAGCCATCGATAGTCCCCCGAAGTTCACCGATGTCAGACACCGTCATTGGGTTGTAAAGAGAATCAACAGTTCCTGCAACCTATGCATGTGGAAATAAAAGACCCACTATTCCGCAGCGAAAGGGCCGGAGCAGTATTACCTCGGATCGGCCTCGCCCTGGCCAGGATCTACAGCAGGCGCAGCAAGCGTTCCGGCCGCGAGAACTTCACCCTGGTCGCGATGAGCGCCATCGTCGGTCCCGCCCTCAGAACATCTCCGGTGTGATGACGTTCTGCGGCCGCGGTCCGACCAGCGCCGCGCGCATGGTTTCCGCCGCCTTGAGCCGGGTGTCGTCCCACGCCTCGGGCGTGAAAAAGGCGGAGTGCGGCGTGATGATCAGGCGCCCCTCGCACCACGGTTCGCGCGCGCGGTAGGCGCGCAGCAGCTCGGGGATGGGTTCGACCGGCGGCTCTACCGGAAGGACGTCGAGCCCGACACCGGCGAGATGGCCGCGCTTCAGGAGGTCGCCGAGCGCCTCGACATCGACGATCGGCCCGCGCGCGGTGTTGACCACCACGCCGCCCTTGGGCAGGCGCTCCAGCATGGCGCGCGAGATCATGCCGCGTGTCTCCGGCGTGAGCGGCGCATGGATCGACAGCGTGTCGGTCTGCTCCATCAGCGCCTCGAGCGAGCGCACGCGTTCGACGCCGACGCCGAGCTCGGTGCCGTTCGGCATGTAGGGGTCATAGGCGACGACGCGGAACTGGAACGCCTTTGCCCTGAGCGCCGCCGCCGTGCCGATGCGGCCCAGACCGACGATGCCGAAGGTCTGGACGCCGTTGCGCCGGAGCAATGGATCGCGCACGTAGCTCCACGGCGCGGGCTGCGGCCGGCGCTGCGCCTCGAGGTGGAGCGCGATGCCGCGACGGAGCGACAGGGCAAGGGCCAGCGCGTGGTCGGCCACCTCGGTGGTGCCGTAGTCCGGCACATTGCACACCATCACCTTGCGCTGGGCGGCGGCCTGGCGATCGATCTTGTCGTAGCCCACGCCCATGCGCACGACGCAGGCGAGCCTGGGGAACCTGGCGAGGTATTCGGCGGTCACCGCGTGGCGCATCACCATCAAGCCGTCGATCTCGGCGCAGTCGCGCTCCTCGAGCTGCGACAGGTTGGCGACGTTGCGCCACACCACGCGCACGTCGGACCCGAACACCTCGCGCTCGACCTTGTCGTTGTCGTACAGCTTCTCCGCGTAGAGCACCGTCTTGACCATGGCTTGTGTATCTCCCCCGTGATGCGGCGCATCCTAGAACCGATTCCGAAAAGGCGAAACCAAACGACCTCACCCTGAGGAGCATCGCGGAGCGATGCGTCTCGAAGGGTGGGCAACCTGCCTTGCTGTTGCCCACCCTTCGAGACGCCGCGCTTTGCGCGGCTCCTCAGGGTGAGGTGATTCTGTGCCGGAGAGCTACCGAGGCGTGGCGGAGCGGGTTCGCCGCCACCGCGCCACGACCTGATCGACGTCCAGCTTGCCGAGGCGCGTCGGCGGCCCCTCCACGACAGTCGCGTTGAGCCTGGCGATCTCGACGTTGAGCACGGCGACCCGGCGACGGACCGTCGCTTCGTCAGGCAGCTTCTCGATCGTGGCGAGCTCCTTCTCCACCTTGCGCAGCAGCTCGAGCGACGGTGGCAGCAGGGAGAGCTGCTCGCGCTGGGTGAGCTGCTTCACCCACCAGAGCGGGTCGTATTCCTGATCGAGATTCGGCAGCGGCTTGCCGGCTCCCGGCAGGTTGTCGAAGGCGCCCTGTTCCTGGGCGACACGGATCTGCGCTTCGATCCACGATTCCCAACTCGTCCCCGGAGGCTTGCGCTGCGTCATGGTCTCCGCTCTCCTCGGCCGGGCCGTAGTGTACCATCCGGTCGCTGAAGAGAGGAGCGACAGGGTGCCGCGACGCCCGCCTCAGGCCGTCTTGGCCTTCAACTCGTCGAGCTGCATCCGCGCGCCGGCGACCATGCACGACAGATCGGACGTCAGCATCACCATGTCGAAGCCGCGCTTCACCGCGCCCGCCGCGAACGCCGCGCCGGCGCAGTGCATCACGCACTTGATGCCGGCCTTGTGCGCCGCTTCCCGGATCTTGTCGCAGGTGGCGATATGGAGCGGGTCGGGGTTGTCGCCGCGTGGGGCCAGGCCCAAGGCAAACGACAGGTCGGCCGGCCCGATATAGACGGCGTCGAGGCCGGGCGTGGCGCAGATGGCGTCGAGGTTGGCGAGGCCCTGCTTGGTCTCGATCATGGCCATGATGACGATCTCGTCGTTGGCATTGGCCACGTAGTCGGCGCCGCCGTAGTGCACGGCGCGCACCGGCCCGTTCGAGCGCATGCCGACGGGCGGATAGCGGCACGCGGCCACCGCCATCGCGGCCTCCTCGGCCGTATTCACCAGCGGCACGATGATGCCGTAGGCGCCGAGGTCGAGGGCCTTCATGATGGCCGCCGGCTCGTTCCAGGCGACCCGCACGACCGGGACCGTGTCGGTCTGCGAGATCGCCTGCAGCATCGGCGCGACGTCCCTCATCTCGGCGGTGCCGTGCTGCAGGTCGACGCACAGCGCATCGAAGCCCTGGCGCGCCATGACCTCTGCGCTGAATCCGTGCGACACGGAAAGCCAGCCCAGCGTCACGCATTGGCCGGCACGCCACTTCTGCTTGATCTTGTTTGGCCGCATGGTCGCCCCTCTCCCTAGTTCGTCGATCTTGCGAACGCGCTGGTCTCCATCAAGCTCAAACCGTCCCTTGAATCAAGGGCCGTCTGGGTCGCTGCCAGGTGGAACTGCGCGCGGTTCCACCTGAGCGGATTCGCGCGTACCGGAGTTGCTGGTTCAACCGGGCACAATCCGTCCAGCCGATTCCAGCTGGACGGGTTGTGCCTTAGAACATCGGCAGCTCGAACGATGTCGACGCCGGGCGGCCGGGGAGAAAAAGGCGCGCCGTCTGCGGCGGGTTCTCGGCGACGACCTTGCCGCGGCGTACGACCTTGAGGCGGGCGGCGCGAAGCCGGATGGCCTCGATCGGATCGCGGGCCTGCAGGATCACGAAGTCGGCGTGGCAGCCGGGCGCGAGGCCGTAGCCTTCGAGCCCCATGATCCGGGCGCCATTTGCGGTCACGGCGTCGAAGCAGGCGCGCATGGCGTCGCGGCCGGTCATCTGCGTCGCGTGCATCCCCATCGACGCGACCTCGAGCATGTCGCACGAGCCCATCGCGTAGTAGTGATCGACGCCGCAATCGTGGGCGAAGGCGACGGTGAGACCCGCCGCCATCAGCTCGGGCACGCGGGTCAGGCCGCGCCGCTTGGGGTAGGTATCGCCGCGGCCCTGCAGGGTAATATTGACGAGCGGACTGCAGGTCACGGTGAGCCGCGCCTCGGCCATCCGGGGGATCAGCCCGGCGACGTAGTCGTTGTCCATCGAATGCATCGAGGCGAGATGCGAGCCGTTGACCCTGCCCTGCAGGCCGCACCGCACGGTCTCGGCGGCGAGCGTGTCGACGTGGCGCGACAAGGGATCGTCGTTTTCATCGCAATGCATGTCGACCCGCAGCCCGCGCCTGGCGGCAAGCTCGCACAGGATGCGGACCGACTCGGCCCCCTCCTCCCGCGATGGCTCGTAGTGCGGGATGCCGCCCACGACCTCGATGCCGCGATCGAGCGCCGCCACCAGCAGGTCGCGGTTGGCGGGCGTGCGCAGAATGCCATCCTGCGGGAAGGCCACGAGTTGGAGATCGATATAGGGCGCCACCTCGCGCCGGACCTCGAGCAGCGTGTCGACCGCCAGCAGGCGCGGATCGCCGATATCGACATGGCTGCGGATGGCCAGCACGCCGCGGCTGACCGCCCAGTCGCACCAGGTGAGCGCGCGCTGCTTGAGGATGTCGGCCGTCAGCGCGGGCTTGCCCTCGCCCCAGATCTTGATCGCCTCGAACAGCGTGCCGGACTCGTTATAGCGGGGCTTGCCGAGACTGAGCGACGTATCGAGGTGGAAATGCGGATCAACGAAGGGCGGCGAGACGAGATTGTCGCCGGCATCGAGCTCGGGCGCGCCGGAGGCGGGCAGGCTGGGCGCGACGGCGGCGATCCTGCCGCCCTGCACGCCGATATCGAGGCCGGTCCGGCCGTCCGGCAGGCGTGCGTTGCGGACAACCAGGTCGAAAGAGCTCATGGCCTGATCTTGGCCCGAACCGAGGGACGAGTCAGCCTGGCATTCGTTGCCCGGCAGCCCGCTTCGCCTCACCTCACCCTGAGGAGCGGCCGCAGGCCGCGTCTCGAAGGGTGGGAACAACCTCGATGTTGCCCACCCTTCGAGACGCATCGCTGCGCGATGCTCCTCAGGGTGAGGTGTATCCTCGGGTAGGCAAAAACTCAGACGGCCGCGCTCCAGAATTGACGGAGCGCGTCTGCGTCGCCGTTGAACAGGTTGCGATCGCTGTGGCTGACGCCCTGCACGATGGTGGTCTGGCCGTAGGCGGGGCGGCCCGCACTCTCGTCGCCCGCATATTGCCAGAGCCGCCAGCCGCTCGCCGCCCAGGCCAGCGGAATCTCGGGCGAATCGTGGTAGTCGGCGACCCACAGGCCGCAGCGCGCGAGGATCGACGCCGGCGTGATCGGGGCGTCGAGGCTGCGGCCGGAGCCGGGCAGCGGGTCGCCATTGGCCCAGATCGGATGCACGTAGACGATCGGCAGCCGGCCCGTCGCCTGGGCCACCGCCTGCACGAAGGCCTCGGCCTGGTCGACCCGCATGGAGTTCGACGGATTGTTTTCGTTGAGCTCGAGGTCGAGGGCCAGGAGGGTCCGGGGGCCCGGCCGCGACACCGACAGGTAGAACGCCGCCTGCCGTTCGCCCGACATCTGTCCGGTGCCGAAATGATAGGTGCCCCACAGCAATCCCGCCGCCTCGGCCTGGGGGCGCCGCGCGGCGCACAGCGGGTCGGCATAGTCGCCGCCTTCGGTCGCCTTGTGGATGACGCCGAGGATGTTGCTCTGCCGTACCAACCGGAAGTCGGTGACGGTCACGAATCGGCTGATGTCGATCACCGCGTCCAATCCCTGCGACGCCCGATCCGGCGGCGGCGGCGCGACCGGATACGGATAGGGCGCCAAAGGCGCCCGGGGGGCGGCGGTGCAGCCTGCCGCGGTCGAAGCTGTCAGGGCCGAGAGAAGGTGCCTGCGAGAGATCATGGCCTGACAGTAAGCGAATCGCGGATCGCGTCCACAGGTGCCGATTTCAGTCGTCGGTCGGAACGAATGCGGCCGTCTATCGAGTTGCAGCAGGTGCGCGGACGAGAGGTGGCGTGCCGGAGTAGATAAAAGAGAGAACTGGAACGCTACCCTCCAAAGGCAGATTTCGTGACTTCGAATCTTGCCGGGTCCGCCAATACTCGGCGACAGGGCTTGGCTCCAACGGCACTTAACTCTCTCAAGGCTGAAACACGGGTTCGACTCCTGTTGGCAGCGCCACTCCAAGAGGGCATCTGGTCAAAGTCCCCAAGACTGCCACACCGTGGTATTCGCCGGGAGAATCGTGGACCAGCCGGTTGCCAGCACCGCGTAGCTCGTCATGTACGCGGCATAGCAATTGAGGAAGCCCTGCCACTGGGTCGTGCGCGGAGGGGGAGTCGACCAAGTATCACAAAGGGACAAAGCCGCCGCCAGGAGCCAGCACAAGCCGGCGCTGGAGGCGAGCGGAACCTCCATTGAGAGGTAGTGCGTTTTATCCAAGAATTGCAGGCCAATGGCCGCACCCGCAATCAGGCAAAACAACGTCAGGATATGCAGAACGCGAAGGATCACGATCTGTATCTGACCCAGAGGCCTGAAACGAATGCACACAACGCGCCAACCAACGCGAGCACGGGAAGTCCCCACGCTAACAACGACGCTATCGAGATCGTCAGAGAACCCAAGAGACGATACCCCCGCCTGCATCCGCCCAAGCCGCACGCCAATATAGACTTGGGGCACCGCCACGTCACGCCAGGGAACATTAGTGTCTGCCCTGCAGGGGAAAGGAGTGGCGTCCCCGAGAGGATTCGGACCTCCGACTGCCGGTGCAGGCCCCTTGTCCCCAGGCTTACCTGCGCTTTAGCTCAGCCAACAAGCGATCCACAAACTTTGGCGAATAGCCCAATAGCGCCGCCTCGTCCGACAGCTCGCTCTCGAGCTGCCCCAGCGCCTCGACGAACGAGCCGCCACCGTTTGCCAATCGTGCCAGCGCCTCCTCGACCAGCTTGCCGGCCTTCTGCTTGCCCATCTTCTCGGCCAGCAGGAAGGTCGCGCGCTCGGCCAGCACGGCGCCTTCGGTCGCGTCCATGTTGGCCTGCATGGCGTCGGGATCGATCGTGAGGCCCGCGGCGACCTCGCCCATCGCCTGCACCGCCGAGCCCAGGGTCTCGATCAGCGCCGCCAGGGTGGGCCACTCGGCCTGCCAGCCGCCCAGCGCGCGCTCGTGCTCCTGCGGCAGGGCGGCGACGATGGTGGCGGCCAGCATCGGCGCGCGCGCCGCCGCCGACAGCACCAGGGCCGCGCCGACGGGATTGCGCTTGTGCGGCATGGTCGAGGAGCCGCCGCGGCCCGGGCCTGACGGTTCGGCCGCCTCGCCGACCTCGATCTGCATCATCAGCGAGATGTCGCGCGCAGCCTTGGCGAGCGCGCCCACGACCAGCGCCGCATCCTGCGCCAGCGCCGCCACGCGCACGCGCTGGGCGAACCAGGGGGCGGGCGGCAAGCCGAGGCCCAGACGCTTGGCCAGCGAGACCATCACCGGCTCGGCCCTCTCGCCCAGCGCCGACAGGCTGCCCGAGGCGCCGCCGAACTGGACGATCTGGGTTTCCGCGAAGCTCGCCTCGAGGCGGCGCGCGGCGCGGCTGATGTCCGACGCCCAGCCCGCGATCTTCTGGCCGAGCGCCAGCGGCGTCGCCGGCTGCAGCAGCGTGCGGCCGAGCGTCGGCGTCTTGCGATGCTTGCGGGCAAGCGTTGCGAAGGAGCCCGTGATGCCGGCGAGCTCCTTCACGATCGGCGGCAGGGCTTCGCCCAGCTGCAGCACCATCGCCGTGTCGATCACATCCTGGCTGGTGGCGCCCCAATGCACGTAGCCCGCCGCATCGGCATCGCGCTTGGCGACCTCGTCGGCGAGCGCCTTCACCACCGGCACGGTCAAGGTGGCGGTGCGGCGCGCCGCCTCGGCGAGCGACGCGGGATCGTAGAGCGCGGGATCGCAGGCCTTGACGATGACGGGCGCGAATTTCTTCGGGATCAGGCCGGCGTCGGCCGCGGCCTGCGCCAGCGCCGCCTCGAAGCGCAGCATGTGGCGCAAGGTGGCAAGATCGGAGAAGGCCTCGGCGGCGAGCGCTGAAGAACCGAGCGCGTTGACCAGGCGGCCGGCCATCTCAGGTGTCCATCGTCAGACGTCGAAGAAGACGGTTTCCGCCGGCCCACCGAGACGGATCGGCAGGCGCCAGAGGCCCGCGCCGTCGCGCTTGGCGATCAGCGTGTCGCGGCGCGCCGGCTCGACCATCTTCAGCACGGGATCCTCCGGCAACGCCGGGTCGCCGTCGAAATAGAGCCGTGTCGCGAGGCGATTGAGCACGCCGCGGGCGAACACCGAGACGTTGATGTGCGGCGCCTGCAGGCCGCCCACCCCGCCGCCATGGGGCCACGGCACGCGGCCGGGCTTCACGGTGCTGAAACGGGCGCAGCCCGCGCGGTCGGTCGAGGCGCGGCCGAAGCCGTCGAAGCCGGCATCGAGCGGCAGATTGCGGCGATCGTCGGGATGGTTGTAGCGGCCGTGGCTGTTGGCCTGCCAGATCTCGATCATTCCGTCCGGCACGAGGGCGCCCTGGACGTCGTGCAGGCTGAGCGCGAGCTCGATGCGCTCGCCGGCGACGCCGGGCGGCGCGAGGTCGGCGCGGTAAGTCTTGACCAGGGTGCCCCAGTAGAACGGGCCGATCGTTTGCGACGGCGTGAGCTCGGCGGGCGATGTCATGGCGTGTCGATCCAGCCACCAACCTCACCCTGAGGAGCGGGCCGAAGGCCCGCGTCTCGAAGGGTGGGAAGCAGCCTTGGTGTTGCCCACCCCAGGGCGGAGGTTACTCCGCCCGATTCGAGACGCGCCCGGGGGGCGCTCCTCTGGGTGAGGTGATGTTGTTTGGTGCTCCCCTCGTCAGGCATCCGCTTCATTCCATCGGCGTGGCGTTGCGGCCGCGCAGCACGATGTCGAAGCGGTAGCCGAGCGCCCATTCGGGCTGGGTCAGGTCCATGTCGAAGGCGGCCTGCAGGCGCGGGCGCGCG
>Ga0308309_10000159_pt1 | contig 55388 bp, 52 predicted proteins | sample HubBroMetageWFT5_FD_192491 | JGI IMG/M metagenome (GOLD analysis project Ga0308309, IMG submission 192491) | Warmed and freeze-thawed soil microbial communities from the Hubbard Brook experimental Forest, New Hampshire - Hubbard Brook CCASE Soil... | ecosystem: Environmental > Terrestrial >...
CTGGCGCGGGCGGCGCGCGCCACCTTGATCAGGGTGCGCTCGATATTGCGCACGCCGAAGATGGTGTTGATCAAGAGCGGCCAGGTGCCGGCCAGAAAGATCAGCGCGATGGCGGGCTTGTCGCCGATACCGAGGAACAGCAGAGCCAGCGGAATGAGCGCGATCGGCGGGATCGAGCGGAAGATCTGGATCGACCAGTCGGTCATCGTGTCGAGCAGCCGGTAGCGGCCGATCATCAGGCCGAGCGGCACCGCGAACAGGAAGGAAAGCGTGATGCCGACCGTCACGCGGCCGATGCTGGCCAGCGCATTGCCCAGCACGATCGGCCAATCCTCGACGAAGACCATGAGGACCTTGGTCGGCGGCGGCAGCAGGATCGATGGATAGACCTTGGCCTGCACCGCCAGTTCCCAGGCCAGCAGCAACAGCGCGAGGGGCAACAGCCCCCACGCGCGGCGCAACTGCATCAGACGTAGCCGAGATTGAGGAACTCGTCCCAGTTCGGCTCCTTCTCCAGCATCTTGTCGTCCAGCATCATCTTGGCCAGCGCCTTCAGGCCGCTCGTGAAGGCCGGGCCGGAATCGGCACTGAAGAACAGGTTTTTGGTCGAGAGCTCGGCCACTTCCTTGGTCATCTTGAACTGCTTGATCGTCGTCTCGATGGCAATCGAAGGATTGGACGCCATCTCCTTGGTCGCCTTGACGTGCGCCGCCACCATCTTCTTGGTGAGCTCGGGATCCTTCTTCACGAAGGCCGACGAGGCGACGAAGCCCAGGTTGGTCTTGCCCATCGGGGAATCGTAGGGGACCCACAGGCGCTTGCCCCAGCCGTTCAACTCGGCGAGCGCCGCATAGGGCTCGAAGCAGCAGATGGCGGCGACGTCGCCGCGCATCAGCGGGACCGGTTGGTCCTGGTTGTCCATGAACGCCATATCGACCTGGCCGAAGACACCCTCCTGCTTCAGCTTCCAGTTCAGCGACACCAGGCCGATCGAGCCGTTCTGGACGGCGACCTTCTTGCCCTTGAGGTCCTGGAAACTCTTGATCGAGGGCTGGGCCAGCACCATCCAGCCGCCGTCGCAGCCATTGGCCAGCACCTGCATGGGAAAGCCCTTGGTCGCGACCTGCATGGTGGCCGAGAGCCCGCCATTGCCGATATCGACGTCGCCCGAGGCGACGGCCTGCATGCGCTGCACCAGCGACGGGAACATCACCAACTCGAGATCGATGCCCTCCGGCTTGAGCAGGGCGGGCATCAGGAAAGCGGCGTTGGTCGTCGTGGTGAAAGCCGAGCCCATCTTCACCTTGCGCAGAGTCTGGCCCAGCGCACCGCGCGAAACGATGGCCGGTGCGGCAAGCGTGGCGCCGGCGGCGGCAAGGATGTGGCGTCGCAACATGATCTTTCCTCTTCGGATCACAAAATGCAATTGCCGCGCCAACCCTAGAATCCTTCATGCGCGTCGCATGCTGCATGACGGCCATCCAGTGTTACAGTCGGTCACATGAGCGAGATCGGAACCGGCCTGCAGAACGCCACGGGCATCCGCAACGGGATGGCTCGTGCCGGATATGCCTTCGTCGAAGCCTCTGACATGCGGAACGCCCTGGCGCGCTTCGGCACCTTGGCCGACTGGCTGCAATTCGCCGAAAGCTGGAACGATCTCGAGGTCGACACCTACATGGCCGACGGCGGCCGCTATCGTCGTCGCCGCTTCGGCGTCTATGGTGCCGGCAAGCAGGGCCCGATCGTGCGCGGGTCGCACCAGCCGCACTACCAGACTCTCGACTACAATCAGCTGAACGGCGGCATCGAACGCTGGTTCAAGCCGGTGACCGAGGCGATCGGCGACGGCGCGTCCATGCGCACCATCCTCGAATATTGCCGCGCGCTGTTCGGCCGGCTCGCGCCGGAGACGGCGCGCTGGCATATCGAGGTTCATCAGTTCCGCATCGAGGCGCGCACGGGCGAACACGGCAAGCCCACGCCCGAGGGCATGCATCGCGATGGTGTCGACTACGTGCTGGTGCTTCTGGTCAACCGGCGCAACATCAGGAGCGGCACGACGACGGTGCACGACCTCGACAAGCGCACGCTCGGCAGCTTCACGCTCACCGATCCGCTCGATGCAGCCCTGGTCGACGATGCGCGCTGCTATCACGGCGTCACCCCGGTCGAGCCCGAGAACCCCGCGCAGCCCGCCTATCGCGATGTGCTGGTGGTGACGTTCAGGAAGATACCCTAGCGCGCGGGCCCTGCATCGGGCCAGCGTCGCCTGCCGTGGCAATTCACCGCTTGGCGCGGGCTTCCAGTTCGTCGATCAGCGGTTCGACCTGGCCGCCGTGATTGCGAATGTAGGAATTGTATTCCGACCGCCTGGTCAGGACCATGCTGACGCCGCCCACCTTGACGTCGACAATGCGCGGGCGCTGGCCATCGTTGTGCACCTCCCACTGGATCGCGACCGGCTCACCGTTGCTCTGGTCAAGCTTGCTGTCGACAATGGACACGCCGTTGCCCCGGGCATTGACACTGGTCACGGTCAGCCTCTGGCCGGCATATTCTGCGAAACGCTTCGCATAGGCATGCGCCTCCGCGTTCGTCTGCACCTTGAGGAAGCGCTCGCGTTGCTCGGGTGTGGCCTGGTCCCAATGGGTGGCGAGCGCCGAGCGGCCCATGTAGTTGAGGTCGAATTCGGCCTGGAGCAGTCGCATGATTGCGGCCTCGCGCGCCGTGTCGGCCTTGATCCTGATCAGCTCGTCGGCCGTCCTCTGGATGATTTGCGTGGCAGGATCCTGATCGGCCGCCGCCGCCTGCCCGGACATCATGGTAACGGGGCCCATGATGATGGCGATGGCGACTGCACCAGCGGCCAGGCGCGATAGGCTTCGACGGCGGATGAACGATAACATTGGTCTCTCCTGTCTTGCTGATTCAGTTGATTGGGGTGGCCCTTGCGGGCTCGGGAGTTGGCGAACGCGCGATCGACTGTCGGGCTGAACGGAGTGGTCGTGCCAACAACGAACCCTGAAAACCAAGGTTGCCCTGCGGCGAGCGCGCGAGCAGGGCCGGCCGGAACAAGAGGGTAACAAGAAGCTCCCAGCCGAGCGCGATCATCAGCAGCCGGCCCATGCTGGCCGTGCCCGGATGACTCGACAGCCACAGCGCGCCGAAGGCATTGGCGGTCGCGAGCGCGCTGAAGACCACCGCGCGCATCAGGCTCGACGTCAGCATCGCCGTCTCGCCCCTGCGCCAGGCCATGACGAAGTAGATGTTGAAGGCGACGCCCACGCCAAACAGAAGAGGCAGGGCGATGATGTTGGTAAAATTGAGCGGCAGGCCGAGGATTCCGCAAGTCGCGAAAGTAAGCAGCCCACTGAGCAGCGCCGGCAGCATGGCGAGCACCACGTCACGTGCCCGTCGCAGCACCACTGCCAGCAGCACAATGATGACGACGCCCGCATAGGCCCCTGCCTGCAGAAAGGCGTCGACAACGGTGTCGGCCGAGGCGCTGGTGTAGATCGGAGCTCCGGTAGCGTTCGGCGCCACTTCCTGAACGGCGGCGGCGAAGCGCCGAAGGGATTCGTTGTCGGTCCGGCCGGCGTGCGGCAGCACCTGAAGGCGGACGCGACCGTCCTTGGTCATCCAGTCGGCGACGAGGTCCGGCGGCAGGGTGCTGATCGTGAGCGGGCTTGCCTTCAGCTCGGTGCGGATCTGCTCGAGCGTGGCTTGCAGCGGAACCGCCACCGCCGCCTGGGCGCGGGCGCGAACTTCCGGCGGGGCCGCCTTCAGCTCCGCCAGTGCCTTTGCCAGCCGCAGCACGGCGAGCGATGCCGGTTCCTCTCTGGCTTCGAAGACTGCGCCCTGCAATGCCGTCTGGGTGTCCGCCAGCTTCTTCTGCAGTTCCTCGTCGGAGGGAGGGGCGCGACGGGAGGCACCTGCGAAAGCAGGTTCGATGACAGCCGCAGCGTCGGCAATAGCCTCGAGCTTCCTTGTCTGCTGGGACGGCAGCAAGCTCTGCAATGAGACGACGTTGGAAACCTCGGGCAGCGCGCTGAGACGCTGCGCCAGCGCCTGCGCTTCCACAGATGACGGCGCAAGAACATTGATCGCGTAGGGCGTCCGGTCAGGGTCGGCAGCGAGCGCCCGCAGGGTGGTCATCGATTCCACCTTGGGACTTTTGAGGTTCAGCGGATCGAAGTCGAAGCGCACCAGCGGCAACAGCGCCACCGATACGATGGCCGCAACGAGCGCCAATGCCAGCACGTCGAAGCGATGCCGAGCCACGAAACGATCGACGGGGCCCAGCATGGTGATTCCGACCTCCACCTTTCGTGCGGCCGGGAACCGCAGCAGGACCAGGAGCGCCGGCAGGAGCACGATGCTGAGAGCAAACGCCACGATCATGCCGAGGCCGGCAATGGTTCCGAGTTCGGCCACGCCGATATAGCTGGTCGGAAGGAAGGCGAAGAAGCCCGCGCCGATCGCCGCTGCCGACAGCGCCAGCGGCCGTCCGATGCTGGCGCCCGTCTCGGCGAGCGCCGCCTCGCGGGTGGGTTGGACCAGCCGCGAGGCTAGGGCACGGACGCTGAACTGAATGCTGAAATCGACGCCAAGGCCCACGAAAAGCGGAATGAAGGCCATCGAAAGGAGGTTGAAGCGGCCCGTTACCAACAGGCCGGCGGCGGCCGTCAGAGCGAGGCCGATCAGCGTCGTGACCGCGATCGCAAGAACGACGCGTGCGGACCGGACCGCCAGCCACAGGATCCCGAACAATGCCGCAAGCATCGTCCCGAGGACCAGATGGGCATCCTGGGCAAGCGACGCGAATTCCTCATCCGCCAGCGGTACGGCGCCTGTCAGGCGAACGGTCACGCCATGCGCCGGATCAAGGCCGAGCGACTGGGCGATGTTGCGGATCGCGTCGCTCGCCGCGGCACCCGGCTGCAAAGCAGCATAGTCCATCACCGGCTGAACCAGCAGGACATGCCGTATCTCGCGCAGATCGGGCGATTTCTCGCCGATGAAGAACCTCCGCCAGGAAAAGAAGGCCGGCCGCCCGGCCACGGCGTCCTCGAACGTCTTCGAGAAGGCCGTTAGCGTCGGTTGGATGTCTTGCAGCGAAACCTCGCCCTGCTTGAGGCCTTGCAGGATATCGCTCAGGACAACCAGGGCGCCGCGTAAGCTCGGATCGGCTGTCAGCCGTGCCAGGAGGGGCGCTGCGCGTATGAGGCCACTCGTCGCCGCCTCCACGTCAGCCGACGGCAGGAACAGCAACCCTTCACGCTCAAAGAAAGGGCCTCCGTCGGGCCATCGTACGGTCTGGAAAAGATCCTGCCTCTCCTTCAGAGCAGCGGCCAGGCGCCTCGCGGCGTCATCGGCAAGTTCGGGAGTGGCGCCATCGACGACAACCATGGTGAGGTTGTTGAATTGCGGAAACGCAGCTTCGAAGGCGATCTCTCTTTGCCTCCATTCCAGCCGTTGCGAGATCAGCTGAGAGGTATCGGCAGTCATCGCAAAGTTTTGGGCAATGAAGACCACCGCCGCCAGCGTGAGGCCGGCGGCCAAGAACAGGACGGTCAGGGGGTGCCGGGTGCTGGCTGCGACAATGCGGCCAATCGACAAAATCCGGGTCGACAAAATGCCTCTCAGGAAAGGGTGCGGCCAACGGCCAATTCCTGCCGACATAGGCAGACAGTGGCGAATGGCCAGAATTTATTTTGTAATATCCCTCATTCCACCAAGGCATGTGGCGCGGCGGTCACATCATGTTGTGCTTTTTGGGAACGGGATTGGATTCTGCGGTCCCACCAAGGCAACAGTATGTCTGGTTCATGTTCGGCTCGTGGTAGCATCAGGGCCGCGGCCGCTCGCGGCGAGGTCTCAGCTTCCGATCGTCACGCCCGCGTCGGCGATGATGGTCTGGCCGGTGATGAAAGCGCCGGCCTTGCCTGCCAGCATGACAGCGATGCCGCCGATATCGTCAGGCTCGCCGATGCGGCGGAGCGGCGCCGTCTGCAGCCGCTTGTTGAGATACTCGGGATTGTCCCACAAGGCCTTGGCGAAGTCGGTCCGCACCAGGCCGGGCGCGATGGTGTTGATGCGGATATTGTCCGGCCCCAGCTCGGTCGCGAGGTTGCGCGCAAGCTGCATGTCGGCCGCCTTGGAGATGCCGTAGGCGCCGATCACCGGCGTGCCGCGCACACCGCCGATCGACGAGACGATGATGATCGAGCCGTCCTTCTTGGCGCGCATGTCGGGCAGGCAATTGGTGATCAGCCAGATGTTCGACAGGATGTTGTTCTGCATGATCTTCATGAACACTTCGTCGGGCATCTTCTCGGTCGGCCCGTAATAGGGGTTGGTCGCCGCGTTGCAGACCAGCACGTCGACCGGCCCGAGCTGAGCCTTGGTCTCGGCGATCAGCTTCACGCACTGCGCCTTGTCGGAGATGTTGCGCGGGATGACGATCGCCTCGCCGCCCGCCTTCCTGATCTCGGCGGCAGCCTCCTCGCAGGCCGGCTGCTTGCGGCTCGACACCACGACCCTGGCGCCCTGCAGCGCGAGATGCATCGCGATCGACTTGCCGATGCCCTTGCTCGAGCCGGTGACGACGGCGACCTTGCCTGAAAGGTCGAAAAGCGGCGATGCCATGCGGTTTCCTCCGAACCAACGTCCACGCGTTGGCCGGACTATAGCCCAGCATGCGACGCAAAGCGCATCATCTGCCATAGTCTCGCCGATGCCTCCTCCCAGCAGACGGCGCGTCATGGCCGCCGGCACCATCGGCAACGTGCTCGAATGGTACGACTTCTCGATCTACGGCTTTTTCGCCGCCGCGATCGGCCGCACCTTCTTTCCCCAGGAAGAGCCGGTGACCCAAGTGCTGGCGGCGTTTGGCGTGTTCGCCGCCGGCTACCTGATGCGGCCGTTGGGTGGCATTGTCGTCGGCCATATCGGCGATCGCTACGGCCGCACCGTGGCGCTCAGCTTCTCCGTCGTGGCGATGGCGCTGCCGACCTTCCTGGTCGGCATCCTGCCGGGCTACGCGACGCTGGGACTGGCCGCGCCGGTCCTGCTCACGCTGCTGCGCATGATCCAGGGCCTGTCGGTCGGCGGCGAATGCACCACCGCCTTCATCTTCCTGGCCGAACAGGCAGCACCCGGGCGGCGTGGCGTGGCAGGCGCCGTCGCCTCGTGCGCGGTCACGGTCGGGATGCTGCTGGGCTCGGCGACCGGCGCCGTGTTCTCCGCCCTGCTGTCGCCCGATGACCTGGCGACCTGGGGCTGGCGCATTCCCTTCGTGCTCGGCCTGTTCGTCGGCCTGGCGGGCTTCTTCCTGCGCCGCAGCGTCGAGGAGGCGCCCCGGTCGCCCACCAGCCTGGCGTCACGCTCCCCGCTTGCCGAAACGCTGCGCCACCACGGGCCGCTGGTGGCAAAGCTGGCGGGCTTCGCGGTGTTCAACTCGGTCAGCTTCTACCTAGTGTTCCTCTACGTCGCGAGCTGGCTGCAGTCCGTCGACGGCATCGCCCCGGCACACGCACTCGGCATCAACACGCTCGCCATGGTCCTGTTGCTGCCGGTCATGCTGGCCGCCGGCTGGCTCAGCGACCGCGTCGGCCGCAAGGGACTGCTGCTCTCAGCCATCGCGCTGGGCTTCGTGGCCGCGGTTCCGCTGTTCGAGCTGATGCTGCACGACAACCTGACGCTGGTCGTGGCGGGCCAGTTCGGAATGGTGCTGCTGGTCGGCCCGCCGCTCGGCATCCAGCCCGCCTTCATGGTCGAAGCGACGCCGCCCGCCGCGCGCTGCACGACGATTGCGCTGGGCTTCAACGCGACCTTCGGCATCGTCGGCGGACTGACGCCACTGGTCGCGACCTGGCTGGTCCATCGCACGGCCGACGATCTCAGCCCCGCCTTCATGATCATGGGTGCTGCGGTGATTTCCTTCGCTTCCGTCCTGACGTTCAGGGAGGCCCCTCGCCCGCTCCCCTCCGCCGCGCCACCATGATCGTGAGGTAGCACGGCACGGGATTGTCCGACGCTTCGAGCTCCGAGGCCTGCTCAAGCGAGACGATGTCGAAATCGGCAGCGAAGGTCTTGCGGAAGCGCTCGTCGTCCCAGTAGCTGATCACGTGGCCCGGCCGGTCGCTGTATTCGTAGACGTCGTCGCCGTGGTGATGGCCGTTCATGCGCGCGGGATCGAGGTCGCGCAGGTCGCGCGTGCCGATGCACACGACGGCGCCCGGCCTGGCCACGGCCGCCAGCCTGCCGGCGAACCGGCCGGCCGCGCTTCGGCCATGTGCTGGCCTTCCTCGGACGGATCGATGCCGGTTATGGCAAGGCCACGATGGCCGACTGCCACCCGGTCGCGGCCATAACCGTAACCGATTTCGAGCACGCGGCCCGTCGCCAGAAAATACTTCAGCGCCACCTGCAGGGTGGGGCTGCGGGCTTCACCCCAGCACGCGCTGTGGTCGCGAAAGCGCTGGTTCCAGAATGTCGCCGCAGCCTCGCTCACGGCGCCACGCTAGCAGCTCACGGCAGCGCATGATAGCGTGCGCCATCACGCGAAGAGGATCGAAGGATGCAGCCGCAGACGAGTCGAGCAACCGCCGCACCCGTGCCGCCGACCATGATCGGCGGCGAGATTCCGCTGATCGATGTTTCGGGTTATCTGGCGGGCGAGCCGGGCGCCGCCCAGCGCGCTGCCGCCGAGTTGCGCTTCGCCTTCGAGCATATCGGCTTCTACTATCTGGCCGGCCACGGCGTGCCTCAGCCGCTGATCGACCTGGCCTATGCCGAAGCGGCGCGCTTCCACGCTCAGCCAATCGAGCAGAAACTCGCAGTCAAGGTCGACGAGCACAATATCGGCTACATGCCGATCGCCCTGAAGCCGCCGCCCAATGCCGCTGCGCAGGGTAAGAAGCCCAGCCAGAACGAGGCCTACTTCCTGCGCCGCGAGCGCCGCGCAGACGACCCCGACGTGCTCGCCAACCGCCGCTTCCATGCCATGAACAAGTGGCCGAGCGAGAGCGACCTGCCGGGCTTTCGCGCCAACATGCTGGGCTACATGGGCACGCTCGAAGCGCTGTGCAAAAAGCTGGTGCGCCTCTATGCGCGGGCGCTCTTCCTGCCCGAGACCTTCTTCGACGCCTGCTTCGCCGAGCCGCACATGATCCTGCGCATGTCGCGCTATCCCGTGATCGACGGCGCCGACGACACGCTCGCCAGCCTGGTGCCGCACACCGATTCCGGGTTCATGACGTTGCTGCCGCCCAACAAGGTCCAGGGCCTGTCGATCCTGCTGCCCGACGGGCGCTGGATGGACGCGCCGGGCCTCGACGACGCATTCGTGGTCAACGGCGGCGACATCCTGCATCGCTGGACCAACGAGCGCTTCCTGTCGACGCCGCATCGCGTGCGCAACGTCTCCGGCCAGCTGCGCTACGCCGTGCCGTTCTTCTTCGATCCCAACCACGACACGATGATCGACTGCCTGCCGACCTGCCAGTCCGCCGAGCGGCCGGCCAAATATCCGCCGATCAAGTTCGGCGACTATGCGCTGTGGTTCGCTGCCCAGCGCTACGAGCACATGGCCAAGGTGCAGACGCCGGCCGAGGCCGACATCGCGCCGGGCGCGCGCGCCACGGCACGTTGGTGAGTCTTCCGGACCGCTTGACGCTGTCCTGACCGTCAGGATGTTCTGGAACATCGAGAAGAAGTAGCTTTCGCTTCATGCTAGCCCGCCGGACGTTCATCGCTTCGTCGGTGGCCGTCGCCTCAGGCGCACGTGCAGCCTCTCCCGCCTGGATCGATGCCCATGCCCACGTCTTCGTGCACGGGCTGAAGCTCGCCGTCGATGCGCGTTATTCGCCCGACTACGATGCCTCGTGGCAGACCCTGCTGGCGCTCGCCGAGAAGAACGGCGTCGGTCGCGCGGTGATCCTGCAGCCGTCGTTCCTGGGCTACGACAATTCCTATCTGTTCAGTGCCCTGAAGGCCGAGCCCGGGCGCTTGCGCGGCGTGCCGTGGATCTCGCCCTCGGTCGAGACCAGCGTCGCCGACTGGGAAGAGATGGCGCGCATCGGCGTCAGGGGCCTGCGCTTCCCGATCTTCGGCCTGCCGACGCCGCAATGGTCGGCCTATCGCGACATGCTGACCGAAGCACTCAAGCGCGACTGGCCGATCCATCTTTATGTCGAGAGCAAACGGCTGCCCGACATGCTGCCCATGCTGCTCGATGGCGGCCACAAGCTGGTGATCCCGCATTTCGGCATGTTCGACCGCAAGCTCGGGCCGTTACGCGATCCGGGCTTCGAGCTGCTCCTTCAGAAGGTCAGCACCGGCCGGATCTGGGTCGTGCTGAGCGGCGCCTACCGGGTGGGGCTCGAGCGGGCGCGTCCGGCGGGGCCACTGCTGCTCGCCGCCTTCGGGCCCGACCGCCTGATGTGGGGCAGCGACTGGCCGCACACCGACACCGACCTCGATCGCGTCACGACCTATCCGAAGACGCTGCAATTGTTGGAGGAATTGGTGCCGGATGCGGCGGCGCGGCAGAAAATCCTCGTCGATACGCCGGCCCGCCTTTACGGCTTCTAGAGCGCCCCGCCCTCGACGCCGCGGCCCTCGGCGCGCCAGCGCAGCATGCCGCCGGGCAGATTGGCGATGTCGGCGAAACCCGCCTTCTGCAGGATCGCCGTGGCGTGCGCTGAACGGCTGCCGGCGCGGCACACCGCGACGATCGGCTTGTCCTTGGGCAGCTCGCTGGCGCGGGCGGCGAGATCGCCCAGCGGCACCAAGGTGGCGCCGCGGATGTGGCCCAGCGGGCCGCTGAATTCGTTGGGCTCGCGCACGTCGAGCACGCGTACCTTGGCGAGATTCTCCTCCAGCCAGTGCGGCTCGACTTCCCACACGCCGCCGAAGGTGAAGCGCAGAGGCGCCCAGCACGGATCTTCCATCGTTCCTGGCGGCACGCCGGCATCATTACCAGGCTGGCCGCAGCGCAGGTTGGCCGGCACCGCCTCGTCGATCTTCTTCGGATGCGGCAGGTCGAGGTTCTTCATGTAGCCGACATAGTCGCCCTCGCCGACCTCGCCACCGAGCCGTGGATTGAACTTCTTCTCCTCGGCGACGCTGGTGGCGGTGAGGCCGCGATAGTCGTGCGCCGGATAGAGCAGGCAGGTTTCGGGCAGCGAGAAGATGCGCGAGCGCACCGAGCGATAGAGCGCGCGCGGATCGCCTTGCTGGAAGTCGGTGCGGCCCGAGCCGCGGATCAGGATGCAGTCGCCGGTGAAGGCCATGCTCTCGTCGTCGAGCACGTAGGTGACGCAGCCGTTGGTATGGCCGGGCGTCGCGCGCACCTCCAGCGAACGCCGGCCGAAGACGATATCGTCGCCGTCGGCCAAAAGCCGATCGGCTCCCGACGCGCCCGATGCCGCCGCCAGCGCGATGCCGCTGCCGAGCTTCTGCTTCAGCAGCCACGCGCCGGTCACGTGATCGGCATGAACGTGGGTCTCGAGCGTCCACTGCAGTTTCAACCCCAACTCGGTGATCAGGGCGGCGTCGCGCCGCGCCTGCTCGAACACCGGATCGATCAGCACCGCTTCGCCCGAGGCCGAGCAGCCCAGCAGGTAGGTGTAGGTCGACGATGTCGGGTCGAAGAGCTGGCGGAAAACGAGCATTGTTGTTCCGTACGGGGTGTCATCCCGAGGGCGAAGCCCGAGGGACCTTTTAGGCTAAAGCGAAGGTCCCTCGCTTCGCTCGGGATGACAATGTTGTCGTTGCCGCGCCTTATCCTGCCTACGCGCTGGCCTTGTCGAGGGCTGCGATCGATTCGGCGTCGAGCTTGAGTGCGGGCGCTGCGATCAGGGTCTTGAGCTGCTCGAGGCTGGTGGCGCTCACGATCGGCGCCGTGATCGACTTCCTGTGCATCAACCAGGCGAGCGCCACGGTGACGTTGCTGGCGTTGTGCTTCTTGCCCGCCGCGTCGAGCGCCTTTAGGACGCCCAGGCCCTTCTCATTGAGGTACTTCTTTACGCCCGCGCCGCGCGGGCTTTTGCCGAGGTCCGCCTCCGTCCGGTACTTGCCGCTCAGGAACCCGGCCGCCAGCGGCCAATATGGAATGACGCCGATTCCTTCCTTGACGCACTCGTCCTCCAGAGCCCCTTCGAACAGGGGACGCTCCAGCAGATTGTAGTGCGGCTGCAGGCTGACATAGGCCGGCAGGCCTTTGTCCTTGGCGATCTTGGCGGCTTCGGCGAGCCGTGGCGCCTCGAAGTTGGAGGCGCCGATATAGCGGATCTTTCCGTCCTTGATCAGCTCGCCGTAGGTTGACAGCGTCTCCTCCTGCGGTGTGTCCTTGTCGTCGCGATGCGACTGGAAGAGATCGATGCGGTCGGTGTTGAGCCGCTTCAGCGCGGCGTCGACCGACTTCTTGATGTGGGCTCGCGACAGGCCCTGGCCTTCGTTCGGCATGTCCATGCCGCACTTGGTGGCGATCAGGACCTTGTCGCGCTTTTTCGGGTCCTTCTTCAGCCAGCTGCCGATCACCGCCTCCGATTCGCCGCCCTTGTGGCCGGGCGCCCAGCGCGAATAGACGTCGGCGGTGTCGACGAAGGTGAAGCCGGCATCGACGAAGGCGTCGAGCAGCTTGTGCGAGGTGGCCTCGTCGGCCGTCCAGCCGAACACGTTGCCGCCGAAGGCAATGGGGGCGAATTCGAGGCCGGAACGGCCGAGCTTGCGTTTTTCCAAGAGACTTCTCCTCTGATACTGACGTCGATGTTATTCGGCGGCCTTTGCCGGCGCGGCCGGCGGCAATGAGGCGACGGGCGCCGCGGCCGGTGACGGTGCAACAGGCGGGGCCGCCATGGCAAACGGATAATTCGGCGTGGCGAACTGGATGCCGAGTGCGGGGAAGCTCTCGTACATACGGCGGATCGCCATGCGCTGGACCAGGCTGGGATTCTTGGGCCGCGCCATGAACTTGAAGCGCACGATCAGCGAGTTGTCCTTGATGTCGACCACGCCCTGCATCTTGAGCGGCTGCATCAGGATCGGCTTGAAGGTGGGCTCCTCCATCATGTCGGTGCCCAACTTCTTCACCGTCTTGCGCAGCAGCTCGACGTCGGTGCCGTGCGCGAAGGCGAGGTTGAACTTCACCACCGTCCAGTCGCGGCTGAAGTTGGTGATGTGGCCGACCTGGCCGAACGGCACGATGTGAAGCTGGCCGTTTTGGTGCCTGAGCTTCAGCGAGCGCACGCTAAAGCCTTCGACCGTGCCCTTGACCTTGCTGCAGTCGACATACTCGCCGATGCGGAAGGAATCCTCGGCCAGGAAGAACATGCCCGACACGATGTCGCGCACCAGCGACTGGCTGCCGAACGACACCGCCAGGCCGAACACCGAGGCGCCGGCGATCAGCGGCGTGATGTTGACGCCGAGCTCCGACAGCACCAGCAGGCCGCCGACCACGACGATGACGGAGCCGGCGATGGCGCGCAGCAGCGGCATCAGGGTGCGCAGCCGCGAGGCGGCGATCTTGGCGTCGTCCTCGGCTTCGGCCGTGGCGTCGGCCGAAGGCAGCGGGTTCGAAGCGATATAGGAATCCATGCGGAACTTCACGAACCGCCAGAAGGCGTAGATCACCACGGCGCTCACCGCCGCGAGCTTGGCGCCGCGGTCGTGCGGCAGCCATTCCTCCGGCGTCATGGCGCCCAGCACGCGGACCATCAGGGCATCGGCGATCAGGATGACGACATAGAGGCGTGCCATCAGGCGCAGGCAGTCGGCCACCACGTCGCCGGCCATCGGCAGCTCCGACATGATGTGGCGCGTGATGCGGTGCATGAGCGTCTCGAACAGCAGCAGCGCGATCAGCACCGACTCGATCAGGCTCAGGCCGCGCGCGGAGGTATTGCTTTCGGTCAGCGCGGCATAGACCGCCGCCAGCCCCAGCAGGCCGTAGAAGGTGAGGCCGAACATCCACCAGCGATGCGCCGTGTCGAGCTTCAACTGGCGGCCGATCTTGCGATCCGACACCATCGCCGACAGCCAAGCCGCCATCTCCTTGTGCCAGTGCCAGACGACCCAGAGCAGGCAGACCGCGATCAGCGGCGCGTAAAGGATGACGGCCGCACTGGTGATTTCGCGGCTGGCGCCCGTGGTCAAGAGCACGCGCGCGATGTGATGGCCGATCAGCGGCAGGACGATCACCAAGTTCAGCGCCACCAGCAGGCCGCGCGCCGTGGCATCGTCGACCGGGGCGATACGGCCCTCCGGCGTGCCGGGTCTTAGCCAGGCGCGGAACAGCAGGTTGAACGACCGCCAGTAAAGGAGCGCATGGAAGACGTCCTCGCCGAGCTTGCCGCCGATGCCCTGGGGATCGCCGGTCTGGGCAAGCACGAGGCGGGCAGCGATCACGAGCGCCAGCAGCGCCACCACGTCCAGCAGCACGGCAAGCCCGAAGGCGCGAAGCGGCGAGTGGCCGACCAGGCGGTCGAAGCCCCTGAGCCGCGCCCGGCTCAGCAGGAGGCGCGCGACGTATTCCGCTGCCAGGCCGGCCACCACGACGCCCAGCAGCAGGAGCGCGGTCCGGCTGCCCACGATGTCGGGCAGGTTGGCCAAATGCCGGCCCAGCGCGGGCAACTGATTCAGCGTGAATTCCAGCCGCTCGGTCAGCAGTGTGAGGAATGAACTCGTGGCGCCGTCGGCGCTGAAGGCGGTCCTGGCCGCGGCCGAGCCGGCCCACGCCGTGGCGAAACCGCCCAGCGCTGCTGCCGTGCCGAACCTTGACCGTGTCATCGTTTTCCCCCGCGGGACGGACGGCAAAGCCTAGGCCAAATAGCCCGAAGCCGCCAGACGACGGACCTTACGCTGCGCGTGAACAAAACCTCATGCTGAGGAGGCCGCGCAGCGGCCGTCTCGATCGCGCGGGGTAACCCCCGCGCTGTCATGGGCCTCAGGCAAGTACGCGTGCCCACCCTTCGAGACGCCACGCGGCGCGTGGCTCCTCAGGGTGAGGTGGTCTTGCTTCGATCGGGAAAACTCAGCGCATCGCGGCGCAGAAGAAGGTCGCGGTCGCCAGCACACCCAGAACCGTGCGGCCGGCATGCAGGCGGCCCCAGCGCTCGATCAGGGCGCGGGTCTGCGCCCCGGCGCCGAGGGGATCGGCGGCCTTGAGCTGGTCGTTGACCGGCTTGATGACGAGCAATGTATAGGGCCACGGCGCGAGCAGGACGAAGGCGCCGATCAGCCAGCGCGGGTCACGGCCCTCCCACCACCAGGCGGCCAGGCCGAGCGCAAAGCCCGCCATCGCGAGACTTGCCTGCATCACGGCCGCCCGCTCATAGGAACGCTGCCATTGGATGAGGGAAGCGCGGTCGTTGAGGGCAAGGCGCGCGGGCTGCTCGGCGAAATTCACATAAAAGGCGGCACCGGTGAACAGTGACGCCGTCACCAGGCCGAGAAATCCGAGGATCATTTGCCTTCCCGCGCCACGCGCACTGGACCACAACGCGGCCCTGGCACTATCGTTGCTCCTTGGAGCCTCGTGTAAGGAGTACAAATGGCCACCGAGACCATTCCCATCATCGACCTCGGCCCGTTTCTCGCCGGCGAGGAAGGCGCGCTCGACCGCACAGCCAAGGAGCTGCACTTTGCGCTGACCGAGATCGGCTTCTACTTCATCGTCAATCACGGTGTGCCGCGGGAAAAGATCCGGGGCGTGTTCGACCAGGTGAAACGCTTCCATGAGCAGCCGGTCGAGAAGAAGCTCGAACTCAAGATCGACCTGAACAGCACCGGCTACCTGCCGCTGCGCGGCAATACGCTGCGGACGTCGACGGTGCAGGCCGGCACCAAGCCCAATCTCAACGAGGCCTTCTTCGTCAAGCGCGAGATGCCGGCCGATCATCCCGACGTGCTGGCCGATCGCCGCTTCCGCGGCGCCAATCGCTGGCCCAATAATCTGCCGGGCTTCCGCGAAACCATCGTCGACTATTGCGACACGCTGGAACGGCTGGTGCAGAAGATGGTGCGACTCTATGCCCGCGCCCTCGACCTGCCGGCGGCGTATTTTGATGGCCCGTTCAAGGAATGCCAGTACTCGCTGCGCATGACGCACTACCCGCACCAGGACGGGCCCATCGAGGACGAGTTTGGCCTGGCGCCGCACACGGACACGAGTTTTTTGACACTGCTGGCGCCCAACGACGTGCCCGGCCTTTCCATCCGCACGCAAAGCGGCAAATGGATCGATGCGCCCGCGATCGCCGACGCCTATGTCGTGAATGGCGGCCAGATGCTGCAGCGCTGGACCAACGACGTCTTTCTGGCGACGCCGCACCGCGCCATAAACCGTAGCGGCGGCGAGCGCTACGCCATCCCGTTCTTCTGCGACAGCAACATCGACTGGCCGGTCGCCGCGGTGCCGACCACGGTCGGCCCCGACAAGCCGCCCAAGTACCCGACCACCTGGTACACCGACTACATGGTCTGGTACCAGAAGCGGAACTACGATGCGGTCTATCCGCAAGCCGCCGAGTGAGCGGACTGTCGGAAACCATTCCCGTCGTCGATCTGGGGCCCTATCTCGCGGGCGAGCCCGGCGCGATGGAGCGCACTGCCGCCGGGTTGCGCGTTGCGCTGACTGAGATCGGCTTCTATTTCATCGTCAATCATGGCGTGGCGGACGCACTGATCCGCGAGACGTTCCGCCAGGCCGCCCGCTTTCACGCCCAGCCGCTCGACAGGAAGATGGACGTCAGGATCGACCGGCACAATGTCGGCTACCTGCCCATGCGCGGCGATACGCTGCGCACCTCGACGGTGCAGACCGTCACCAAAGCCAATCTGAACGAGGCGCTCTTCGTGGCGCGCGACCTGCCGGCTGACCATCCCGAGGTGCGGGCCGACCGGCGGTTCCGCAGCGCCAACCGCTGGCCCACGGATCTGCCCGGCTTCCGTGAAACGATTGTCGATTATTGCGACACCCTGGAACGGCTGGTGCAGAAGCTGGTGCCGCTCTACGCCGTCGCGCTCGGTCTGCCGCCGGCGTATTTCGATGAGCCGTTCAGGGAGTTTCAATACAAGCTGCGGGCGACTCATTATCCCAACCAGCCCGCCGCCGTCGACGACGAGTTCGGCATCGCGCCGCACACCGATACCAGCTTCCTGACCCTGCTCGCGCCCAACGACGTGCCGGGCCTGTCGATCCGCACGCAAAGCGGCACGTGGATCGACGCCCCCGCCCTTGCGGGCGCCTATGTCGTGAACGGCGGGCAATTGCTGCAGCGCTGGACCAACGATGTCTTCCTCGCCACGCCGCACCGCGCGGCGAACAGGAGTGGCGGCGAGCGCTATGCGCTGGCCTTTTTCTGCGACAGCAACATCGACTGGCCAATCGCCGCGGTGCCGACCTGCGTCGGTCCGGACAAGCCGCCCAAATATCCGACGACCTACTACACCGACTATATGGTGCAGTATCAGAAGCGGACCTACGACCTGCTGGCGAACGAAAATCAACAGGCGGCCGAGTGAGCGAAGCGCCCAGTCGTTCGCTTTGTCGCGGTGTTCGTGCTTCCCGGCGGCCGCGGACTCGGTCTAGAACCTGATCGGAAGCCGCTCGCCAATCCAAGAAGCCTTCATATCGAGCGGCAAGGGTAGAAGAGGAACCGCCATGCTCGGCCTGATGCAAGACCGTCCACTGCTGATTTCGCAGATCATCGACTTTGCCGCCGCCTACTATCCTGACGTCGAGATCGTCTCGCGCACGGTCGAGGGGCCGATCCACCGCTACGGCTACCGGGACGCCGCCAAGCGCGCCAAGCAGCTGGCCGAGGCGCTCCAGGGGCATGGCATCAAGCTCGGCGACCGGGTCGGCACCATCGCCTGGAACACCTACCGCCATTTCGAACTCTATTTCGGCATCTCCGGCATCGGCGCGGTGCTGCATACCCTGAACCCGCGGCTGGCGCCCGAGCATGTGGCCTATATCGCCAACCATGCCGAGGACCAGATCATCTTCGTCGACCTCAACCTGCTGCCGATCGTCGAGGGCGTGTGGGACAAACTCAAGACGGTGAAGCACGTCGTGGTCATGACCGACCGCGCCCACATGCCGACCTCGTCCAAGATCCCCAAACTGCTCTGCTACGAGGAGTTGATCGCGGGCAAGCCGGGCATGCTCAAATGGCCCGATTTCGACGAGCGCACGGCGTCGTCGCTTTGCTACACCTCGGGCACGACCGGCAATCCGAAGGGCGTCCTCTATTCCCACCGCTCGACCGTCATCCACTCGATGATGATGTGCTCGGGTCCGGTGCTCGCGCTCGATCCCGACACCGCCATCCTGCCGGTGGTGCCGATGTTCCATGCCAACGCCTGGGGCCTGGTCTATGCCGGCCCGATCTGCGGCACCAAGCTCGTCTTCCCCGGCCCCAAGCTCGACGGCGCCAGCATCTACGAGCTTCTCGACAAGGAGCAGGTGACGATGAGCGCCGGCGTGCCGACGGTGTGGCTGGCGCTGCTCGACTACTGCGCCCAGAACAAGCTCAAGATGTCGTCGGTCAAGCGCACCCTGATCGGCGGCTCGGCCGTGCCGCTCGCCATGATCGAACGCTTCTGGAAGGAGCATGGCATCGAAGTGGCGCAGGGCTGGGGCATGACGGAGATGAGCCCGCTCGGCACCATCACCCGCTTCAACAGGCGCGAGCGCGACCTGCCCGACGCCGAGCGCTTCGCCATCACCGCCAAGCAGGGCCGGCCGGTGTTCGGCTGCGAGATGAAAATCGTCGACGACGCCGGCAACGACCTGCCGAGCGACGGCTCGGTGTCGGGTAACATGGTGGTGCGCGGCCCGTGGATCGTGAAGGGCTACATGAAAGGCGACGGCAAGAGCCAGTTCGGCAAGGACGACTGGTTCCAGACCGGCGACGTCTGCAAGATCGAATCGGACGGTTCGGTGGTGATCACGGATCGCTCCAAGGACGTCATCAAGTCGGGCGGCGAATGGATCAGCTCGATCGACCTCGAGAACGCGGCCATGGGTTGCCCCGGCGTCGCCGAGGCCGCCGTGATCGGCGTGCATCATCCCAAATGGGACGAGCGGCCGCTCCTGATCGTGGTGCGCCGGCCCGACGCCGACGTCACCAAGGACGACCTGCTGAAATTCCTCGATGGCAAGATCGCCAAATGGTGGATGCCCGATGACGTACAGTTCATCGACGCCATCCCGCACGGCGCCACCGGCAAGATCCTGAAGACGGCGCTACGCAAGCATTTCGAGGGTTACAAGCTGCCGACGGTTTAATCTTGCCGGACACGGCTGCCAGTCCCGCTAACGCCGCATCTATCGCAGGGCGGCATCCTGAGGCGCACGGGGTCCAACTCGCCGTTTGCCGCGGTTCGCGCTAGGCTATCGCCCACCATGACCAACGATATCCAACCCATCGATCCTGTGAACCGAGGCTTCTTCGCGGGAGTCGTGTCGGGCCTTGACCTCACGCGCCCCTTGTCGAAGGACGAGGTCGCTGCCGTCCATGCCGGCATGGACCGCTTCGGCGTGCTGGTCTTCCACGACCAGAAAATCGACGACGACCAGCAGCTCGTGTTCAGCCGCAGCCTGGGCCCGCTCGAGCAGGCCACCGGCGACATCGCGGCCCCCGAGGACCGGCGCGTCAGCATGGACCTGAACGACATCTCCAACCTCGACAAGAACAACCAGGTTTTGGCGCGCGACGACCGGCGCCGCCTGTTCGGTTTGGGCAACCAGCTCTGGCACTCCGACAGCTCGTTCAAGCCGGTGCCGGCCAAGTATTCATTGCTGTCGGCGCGCTACATCCCGCCGACCGGCGGCAACACCGAATTCGCCGACATGCGCGCGGCCTACGATGCGCTCGACGAGAAGACCAGAAAGGAAGTGCACGACCTCGTCTGCCTGCACAGTCAGATCTTTTCGCGGGGCATCCTGGGCTTCACCGATTTCACCGATGCCGAGCGCGAGAAATGGGCACCGGTGCGCCAGCGCCTGGTGCGCCGCCATCCCACCACCGGCCGGCTGTCGCTCTATCTCGCCAGCCATGCCGGCGGCATCGAAGGCTGGCCGGTGCCCGAGGCGCGCGCCTTCCTGCGGGACCTCACCGAGCACGCCACGCAGCGCAAGTTCGTCTACGCCCATGTCTGGCGGCCCTACGACCTCGTGATATGGGACAACCGGGTAACCATGCACCGGGCGCGGCGCTACGATCACGCCGAGGTGCGCGACATGCGGCGCACGACACTCACCAACGAAGTCTCCAGCCTGGAGCAGGCGCCGTGAACGAAAAGGCTGTCATCCCGAGCGTAGCGAGGGACCTTTCCTGTTGCCTTAAAGGCCCCTCGCTTCGCTCGGGGTGACAAGGTCTTCAATGCGCCTCACATTCCTCGGCTCCGGCGACGCCTTCGGCAGCGGCGGCCGTCTCAACGCCTGTTTCCATCTTGAACGCGCGGTCCATGGCAATGTGTTGATTGATTGCGGCGCCACCTCGATGGTGGCAATCCGCAAAGGGCAGGTCGATCCCAACGCGATCTCGACCGTCCTGGTCAGTCATCTTCACGGCGATCATTTCGGCGGCCTGCCCTTCTTCCTGCTCGATGCCCAGCTCATCAGCCGCCGCACCGCGCCGCTCACTTTTGCCGGCCCGCCAGGCTTCCGCGAGCGCTTGATGATCGTCATGGAGGCGATGTTCACGGGCTCGACCAAGGTTGAGCGCAAGTTCACGCTGGACATCCGCGAGCTCGAACTGCACGAGCGCGTCGATTTGAACGGGCTCGTCGTCACGCCCTACCTGATGAAGCATTTCAGCGGCGCGCCGTCCTATGCGCTGCGCATCGAGACCGAAGGCAAGGTGATCGCCTACTCCGGCGACACCGAGTGGGTCGACGAGCTGATCCCGGCCGGACGCGGTGCCGATCTGTTCATCTGCGAGGCTTACTTCTTCGACAAGGTGATGAAGTACCACATCGACTATACGACCCTTGCCAGGCACCTGCCCGAGATCGGCGCCAAGCGCACCATCGTCACCCACATGAGCGCCGAGCTTTTAGGCCGTCAGCACGAGATCGCGCTGGAGGCCGCGCATGACGGGCTGGTCGTCGAGTTCTAGGCCTTCGGCCCCCATTCCTGTACGACCGTCTCGCTCGCCGGATCAAGCATGCGCGTGTCACGCAGCACCAGTCCGTACTGCTTGAATAGCTCCTCCACCGCCACGCCGTTGCCAACGCCGGGAAAGACCGGCCGGCCGCGCGGGATGCTCGCGAGCGAGCGCGTCAGGAAGAAGGCGTCGTAGCCGATGCTCAGGAACAGGGCGAATACGTCGGTGCCACCGACCACCGCCAGGATGCCGCCCTCGATGCCGAGCCGGTGCCACGCCTCTTCGAAAGACGCCGTGCCGGGGTTCCACTGCACAACGTTGGGGCTTTCGGGATCGACGATGAGCCGCTGCACGCGTCGCGTCAGCAGGATGCGCTTGCGCGCCTTCTCCCTGGGCCCGCCTTCGGACGAGTGCCGGCCGTTGGCGACCGCCGACGCCCGCTCGAGCGCCTCCTGGTAGAACTTCTGGTCGGCGGGGATTTTGAGGTCTTCGGGGAAGGAACCGTCCGACTTGGCGATCATGCCTTCGCGCGAGACGATGGCGTAGCCTTCGATGCGGGGACGTTTGCTCGTCATTCAGGCCTCGTTCATACGCCCATCGCGCCGATGATGGCGCCCTGTATAACGAGCACGCCCAGCCAATGGATGCCATCGATAACGGTGAGCATCGGTCGGCGCTGACCGAACGAATAGTTGACCGCCAGGGTGGTGATCACGAAGCCCAGCCACATGAACAGCGCCGAGATGACGCCGTTCTTGAGCGTCACTTGGCCCGGCCCGAGATGGCCGATGCCGCCGGCCAGCACCCAGGCCATGATCAGGAGCGCCACGATCGAGACGATGAAGGGCGCAGGCGAACGCTTGGCCGCCACCTCCTCTTTGGTCTTACCGGCCGCCGCGAGCCATTGCTTGGATAAGCCTATGTAGTAGACCGCACCGAAGGCGAAGCCCGCCACCGTCGCAATCAAGACGGCAAGATAGTTGATGCCGGCGAATGCCATGGATCTCCTCCCGGTTCGCCGCAGCTTAGCGCGGACTATCGCCCCGGATCGAGGTGATCCGTGAAGAAGGCGATCTGGTCGGAGTGATCAGGTGCTGAAGGCTTGCCGCGCCATCGGTCGAGACTAACGTGGGACCGGCGCCGGCGGCGCGGAGCCGGTGATTTGCTGCCAGCGAACCGCGATTTCCTCCGGCGACGCAGGTGTCGGCCCGAGGTCGAGCGCTGCGCTGCGGTTCCACCAGGCCGCAGAGAAGCGACCCCCGGCTGCATTCAGCACGGCGCCGGAGATTGCGCAGGCCGACGAGGCGAGGAATGCGACCCCAGGCGCGACCAGATCGGGCAGCAACTCCGGCGCGGGCCGGCGCAACACGCGGGTCGCCGCCACCGGCGATATGGCGTTGACCCGGATGCCCGTGTCGTGCAGTTCAGCCGCCAACCCGACCATGAGGCCGACTTGCGCCATCTTGGCTGCCGAGTAGGCGATCAGGCCGGGTACGCAATCCTCGACCCGCATGGCCCGGCCCGACGTGGTGAGGACGATGCGCCCGTAACCCTGCCGTCGCATGTGCGGAACCGCCGCGCGCGCGAGATGGAACGGCGCATCGACGCCGATGGCGACCATGCGATCCCAGACGGCCGGCCCGGTTTCCTCCAGGCATGCGAAAACGACGAGCCCCGCATTATGCACCAGGGCATCCAATCGGCCGAAGCGGGCGACAGCGAATTCGACGACACGTGCACAGGCGGAAGCATCCTGCAAATTCTCATAGCACGCCACCGCCGTTCCCCCCGCCGCCGCGATCTCCGAAACGACGCCGTCCGCGACCGACGGGTCGAAGCCGCTGCCGTCTTGCGCCACGCCTGCGTCGTGGACGACGACCGCCGCGCCGCGAGCCGCAAGGAGGCGCGCATAGGCAGCACCAAGGCCTCGTCCTGCCCCGGTTACAACGACGACCTGGCCGTCAAAGCGAATGGGCGACAAGGCTATGCCGGCAGTTCAGTCAGGGCAGCGGCAACCGCCTGCGGCTCCGTCAGCATCGCATAGTGTCCTCCCTGCAGTTCGCGGCAGTACCAGCCCGCTGCGCGCGCGCCTTCCAGGAGACGGTCGTAGAGGGCTGATCGCGTTGTTCGAATAAATGCGCGTGGCAAGGCAGCCGCCGCGCTCGAGCGAAGCTGCACGGGCTCTTCGAAGGTGCGCAAAGGATGAGGCGTCAGCCGTTCCTCGACCCAGGGCCGCGCGCCGCTCGGCAACCTCTCCGTGACATAAGAGGCCGGTGGCACGCGCCATCCTTCGCCGCCGGCCGCCGCCCAGGAGCGCAACTGCGCGGCCATCTCCGGGCCAACGACGTCGTTGTTGGATTCGCCATCTCGCGGCACCGACGCATCCAGATAGACCAGGCGGCGGATGCGGTCCGCCGCCTGCTCGGCGACCGCCGTTATGACCGTTCCACCGTAACTGTGGCCGACCAGCATGACCTCCTTCAGGTCTCGATAGCGCAAAATACCGACGATGTCGGCGACATGCGTCTGCAGGCCGATTTCCGGACTGAGCAGATGCGCACGCTCGCCAAGGCCGGTCAGCGTCGCCGGGACCACCGTGTGGCCGCCGGCCCGAAGACGGGCCGCGACGTCGCGCCAACACCAACCGCCGAGCCAGGCACCGGGAACGAACAGGAATATGGCCATTCTAGTAAGCATTGTGGCCGAGACCAAAGCTTCCGGCCGTCAGCGAGCTTACTCCAGGCTGAGTCACTGTGGCGATGGCCATTCCGCGGTGCTAGTCTTCGGACTTCGCGCACGACAGAAGCGCTTCGCTTGTCGAGGTGTTCATGCGCTTGCCCAACCTGTTTGTTGTCCTGGCCGTCGTCGTCTCCGCATCATCGGCCCGCGCTGCCCAGCCTGCCGAGGACGTGGCGGCGAATTCGCCGGTCGTCGTGTTGCGCGGGACGAGCGCTCCATCGGAGCCTTGGACCTCCACGCCATTGCCGATCTATGCCGCAGAGACCAGCGAGACCTCCGATTTGCTGCCTTACTACTATTATTCTCCGACCCAGCGCCTTGTGCCACGGCACAAGCATGCCGGGGCGTCGCATCATCATAAGTAACGTCGCCTTCGCACGGCGGAACCCGAGGTCGCTGGGCGGCGCGCTCCGGGATTGCTAAGACAGGCCAACGCCAACGGCCAATTTCAGGGAAGAACATCCATGACCGACGCAGTGCTTCGCTCCACGCAGGGGCGCATCGGAATCCTGACCGTCAACAATCCACCCGTGAATGCGCTGGCCGCCGCAGTGCGCGACGGCATCAAGGAGGGTGTCGAAGCTTTCGGCAAGGATGCCAACATCGACGCCATCGTACTGATCGGCGGTGGCCGCACCTTCATCGCCGGCGCCGACATCCGCGAGTTCGGCAAGCCGCCCAAGGGCGCCAACCTGAACGACGTCATCGCCACCATGGAGAACTGCCCCAAGATCGTCGTGGCCGCCCTGCACGGCACGCCGCTGGGCGGCGGCCTGGAGACGGCGCTGGGCGCGCACTATCGCGTCGCGCTTGCGTCGACGCGCGTCGGCCTGCCTGAAGTCCATCTCGGCCTGCTGCCCGGCGCCGGCGGCACGCAGCGCCTGCCGCGCCTCACCGGTGCGAAGTACGCGCTCGATGCCATCATCGCGGGTCGCCACATCCCGGCGCCCGAGGCCAAGAGCAAGGGCATCATCGACGCCATCGTCGACGGCGATCTCTTGGTCGGCGCGGTGGCGCATGCGCAGATGCTCGCGGCCCAGAAGGCGCCGCGGCGCCGGGTCCGCGACCTCAACACCACGCTCGAATCGCCCGACCTGTTCAAGGAGACCGAGAAGGCGATCGCCCGCCGTGCCCGCGGCTTCAAGGCGCCGTGGAGCATCATCAAGTGCGTGCAGGCCGCCGTCGAGTTGCCGTTCGACGAAGGCATGAAGCGCGAGCGCGAACTGTTCGTGGAATTGCTGACGTCGCAGGAGTCGGCGGCGCAACGCTACTACTTCTTCGCCGAGCGCGAGGCCGCCAAGGTGCTCGACGTGCCGGCCGACACGCCGCAGCGCGAGATCAGGAAAGCCGGCATCGTCGGCGCCGGCACGATGGGTGGCGGCATCGCCATGAACTTCGCCAATGCCGGCATCCCGGTGGCGCTCCTCGAAGTGAAGCAGGAAGCGCTCGATCGCGGCCTCAAGACCATCCGCACCAACTACGAGAACACCGCCAAGCGCGGCGGCATGAAGGCGGAGGATGTCGACAAGCGCATGGCGCTGATCACACCGACGCTCGCCTATGACGATCTCAAGGACTCCGATGTCATCATCGAAGCCGTCTTCGAGACCATGGAAGTGAAGGAAGGCGTCTTCAAGAAGCTCGACGAGGTCGCCAAGCCGGGCGCCGTGCTGGCCACCAACACCTCGGGCCTCGACGTCAACCAGATCGCCAACTACACCAAGCGGCCGGGCGACGTTATCGGCATGCACTTCTTCTCGCCGGCCAACGTCATGAAGCTCTTGGAGAATGTGCGCGGCAAGGCGACCCAGAAGGACGTCATTGCCACCGTGATGTCGCTCAGCAAGAAGATCGGCAAGATCCCGGTGCTGGTCGGCGTCTGCGAAGGCTTCGTCGGCAACCGCATGCTGCGCCAGCGCGGCGTCCAGTCTTCCTACATGATGGAAGAAGGCGCCCTGCCGCAGCAGATCGACAAGGTGATCTACGATTTCGGCTTCCCGATGGGGCCGTTCGCCATGAGCGACCTCGCCGGCAACGACGTGGGCTGGCGCATCCGCCAGGGCAAGAAGGAGAAGGAGCAGCGCAACGTGCGCTACACCGGCTACATCGCCGACGCAATCTGCGAGCTCGGCCGCTTCGGCCAGAAGACCGGCGCGGGCTACTTCAAGTACAATCTGCCCGACCGCACGCCGATCCCTGACCCCGAGGTCGAGCGGATCATCGAGGAGACCTCGAAGAAGCTCGGCATCACGCGGCGCGCCATCTCCGACCAGGAAATCCTCGAACGCTGTCTCTATCCGATGGTGAACGAGGGCGCGAAGATCCTGGCCGAGGGCATGGCCCAACGCTCGCTCGATATCGATGTGATCTGGGTCAACGGCTACGGCTGGCCGGTCTACCGCGGCGGCCCGATGTGGTGGGCCGACAATGTGGTCGGGCTCAAGACCATCCACGACGCCCTGCTGAAGTACCGCGACGCTTCCGGCGACCCGTTCTGGGAGCCCGCACCGCTGCTCAAGAAGCTGGTGCAGGAAGACAAGAAGTTCTCTACGGTTTGATACGAAACGCCTGTCATCCCGAGCGAAGCGAGGGACCTTTAAGGCAACAGGAAAGGTCCCTCGCTGCGCTCGGGATGACAATCATCGGAAATCAACGCCGTGCCACCCGGGCGGCAATTCCAGGAGGAAGTTCAAAATGGCCGACGCCGTCATCGTCTCCACCGCCCGCACGCCGATCGGCAAGGCGTTCCGTGGCATCTTCAACGACACCCATGGTGCCGACATGGGCGCGCACGTCATCAAGCATGCCGCCGAGCGCGCCAAGGTCGAGCTGGCCGAAGTCGAGGACGTGATCCTGGGCTGCGCCGCGCCGGAAGGCACCACCGGCTCCAACGTGGCCCGCGTCTCGGCGATGCGTGCCGGCGCCCCGGTCAGCGTCTCGGGCGTCACCGTGAACCGCTTCTGCTCGTCGGGCCTGCAGACCATTTCGATGGCCGCGCAGCGCGTGCTGGTCGACAAGGTACCGGTGATGATCGCGGGCGGGCTCGAGTCCGTGTCGTTGGTCCAGGGCCCGCCGGGCGGCAACAAGAACCGCCTGGTAAATCCGTGGGTGCAGGAGCACGTGCCGGGCATCTATCACGCCATGATCACGACGGCCGACACGGTGGCGGCACGCTACAAGATCAGCCGCGAGGCCCAGGACGAGTATTCGCTGCAGAGCCAGCTGCGCACCGCGGCGGGCCAGCAGGCCGGCAAGTTCGACGACGAGATCGTGCCGATGGAAACCACGATGCTGGTCACCGACAAGAACACCCAGGAAGTCTCGAAGAAGACGGTGAAGCTTACCAAGGACGAGGGCAATCGCCCCGACACCAACATGGAGGGGCTCTCCAAGCTTCAGCCGGTGATGGGCCCCGACAAGTGGATCACCGCGGGCAATGCGAGCCAGCTCTCCGACGGCGCCTCGGCCGCGGTCATCATGAGCGACGCCGAAGCCGCCAAGCGCGGGCTAAGGCCGCTCGGCATCTACAAGGGACTGGTGGTGGCCGGCTGTGAGCCCGACGAGATGGGCATCGGCCCGGTCTATGCGATTCCCAAGCTCCTGAAGCGCTTCGGGCTCAAGATGGACGACATCGACCTGTGGGAGCTGAACGAGGCCTTCGCGGTGCAGGTGCTCTATTGCCGCGACAAGCTCAGCATCCCCAACGACAAGCTCAACGTCAATGGCGGCTCGATCTCGATCGGCCATCCCTTCGGCATGACCGGCGCGCGCTGCACCGGCCACGCCCTGATCGAGGGCCGTCGCCGCAAGGCCAAGAACGTCGTCGTCACGATGTGCATCGGCGGCGGCATGGGCGCCGCCGGTCTGTTCGAGGTCGTTCAGTAGGAGACTGCGGCGCAGCTTTCTTCTCCTCCTCCTTCATGCTCCTCTCCCCCCCTGGGGGAGAGGCTGGGTGAGGGGATGATGCAGGAGAAAGCCTTCGGGTTGCCCCCTCACCTAACCTCTCCCCCCAAGGGGGGAGAGGAACATGGAGGGTGAAGAGTTCAGCGTCGTATCTTCGGCATCGTCTTCCCGCTCAACGCTGCTTCGAGTAGCACCAGGCGGTCGTTGCCCCAGAACATCTGTTGGCCGAGGAAGAACGTCGGAACCCCGAATACGCCGCGTGCTGCAGCCTCGTCCAGCAGGCTGTCGTGCCGCACCCGCGTCTCCGGCGCCTCGAGATCCCGCCGGAACGCCTGGGGCCTCAAGCCCAACCGCGCGGGGAGACCCGAGATGACACCATCGTCGATCACCGCTCCTTCGACGAAGATGAGTTGCTGCAGCAGGCGACAGCAAGGCACCAGCGCGCCCTGCCGGTCCGCGGCCAGACAGGCCAGTGCGAGCGCTGCAGGGTCCATCCTGAATGTGACGGGTTCGCGAAACGGGATGTCGTAGTAGCTCGCCCAGCATTGGGCGTCGTACTCGCGATAGCCCCAATCGTACTGGCCCGAGATTGGCGCTCCCCGAAAAGGATTGCCGCCGCGTCGGTCCATGAGCGCGCCGCTGGCGATGGGCTTCCAGACGAAGCGGCAACTGTATTTCGCCTCGATCCGATCAAGTTGGCTCGCGGCGAGGTAGGAATAGCGGCTTCCCAGTCCGAGATAGAAATCGATGGCGAAGGTCTCAGCCACGAGCCCACATCAACGCCGGTTGCGGCGCAGATCCTCCTCGTCCTTCCACATCAGGAATTGCGGGCCGAGATCGGCGATCTTGGTGGCGCCCATCTGCGCCATGCTGATGTCGATCTCGCGGCGGAAGATCTGCAGCGCCTTGGTCGCACCCGGCGTGCCGCCCGCGGTCACGCCGTAGAGCGTCGGCCGGCCGACGAACACGAACTTGGCGCCGCTGCAGAGCGCGATCAATGCGTCGAGGCCACGGCGCACGCCGCCATCCAGCATCAGGGTCATCTTGTCGCCGACGGCGTCGCGGATCGACGGCAACACCTCGAGCGGCGAGGGCGCATTGTCGAGCTGCCGCGCGCCGTGGTTCGACACCATGAGGCCGTCGACGCCGAGCGCATGGGCGCGGATCGCGTCGTCGGGATGCATGATGCCCTTGAGCACGAAGTTGCCCTTCCACAGTTCGCGATAGCGCTCGACGTGCTTCCAGGTCATGGGCGCGCGATTCTGGTGGGCGACAAGATCGGCCACCTTGTTGGCGTCGTTGGTGCCGGCATACTTCGCCCAGTTGTCGAAGAACGGCGTGCCGTGCTTCATCCATTCCATCATCCACGCCGGATGCCGCAGCGCCTCGAACTTGGTCTTCCAGGTGAGCTTGAGCGGCCGGCCCCAGCCGTTGCGCATGTTGCGCTCGCGGTTGGAACCCTCCGGCACGTCGACGGTGAAGACCAGCGTGCGCAGGCCGGCATCACCGGCACGCTTGATCATGTCCTCGGAGATCGACTGGTCCTTGGCCGAATAGAGCTGGTACCAGCCATGGTCGGGCGCGAGCTTGCCGAGATCCTCGATCGAGGCGGTGCTGGAGCCCGACATGATGAAGGGCACGTTGGCGTCGCGCGCCGCCTCGGCCAGCATCAGGTCGGCGCCACGGCGGAACAGTCCGGCGAGGCCAGTGGGCGCGATGCCGATCGGGCTAGAATAGGTCCGGCCGAAGATGGTCGTCGACTGGTCGCGGCTCGTCACGTCGACCAGGTAGCGCGGCACGATGCGCGCCTTGCGGAAGGCCTGTTCGTTGGTGACCAGCCCGACCTCGTCGTCGGTCCCACCCTCGATGAAGTCATAGGCGATCTTGGGCAGCCGCTTCTTGGCGAGCTTGCGCAGGTCTTCGATGTTCACCACGCCATTCATTGCTATCTGCTCCTACTCAGGCTTCATCACTTTGCGTTTCCACAATTCCCAGGGCCGCATCACCAAAGCGTCGTTCGTTCTGGCCGACGCCGCCGCCTCCTCGGCGCTGAGATACGTCACCGCGCCGAGCTTGATCGCCTCGGACTGCAAACGGGCATTCATCTCGGCATAATAGGCGCGGAACACGACCTGCGGGATCGACGTCCCGACCGTCACCGAACCATGGCCGCGCATCAACACGACGGTCTTGTCGCCCAGCACCTTGGCGAGCGCCGCGCCGAGCTGCGCGTTGCGCACCAAAAGGTCGCTCGCCGGACCCGCGACGTCGCGGATCTCGAACACCGGCACGTCGAGGCCCATGAACGAGCTCATGTGATAGATCGGCTGCAGCCGGGTCTTGGACACGCCGAACGGGATCACCGACGGCGAATGGCTGTGGACGACCGCCATCACGTCGGGCCGCGCTTTGTAGATCTCGCCATGGATGAAGCGCTCGAGGAACAGCGCCTGTCCCTTGGCATCGACGGCCGTGCTGTCGAGGTCGTATTCGAGGATGTCCGCGGCCTTCACCAGGGCCGGCGCCATGCTGCGCGACATCAGATAGCGGTTGGGGTCCTTGTCATGCCGCACCGAGACGTGGCCGAAGCCGTCGACGACGCCCAAGTCGGCGAGCACCCGATTGGCGATGACGAGGTCCTCGATCAGCTTCGCATCGGGCGCGCCGGCCGACTTGGGCTGCGCGAAGACTGGCTGGCTGGCCAGGCAGAGCCCCATGGCCAGCAGGGTGAGGATACGCATTTCCGTCCCGCGTGTTCGTTGTCCGATTTTGACCGTCTTTCCCGGCATGGGCCAGCGGTGTTAGACCGACGGCCATGCAAATCAGGCACGCAAAACGCGGCGACGAGGCCGCTCTCGCCTTCCTGCTGGAAGATCACGAACGTCATTATGGCAATGCCGTGCGCGACGGCGCGGGCGCGGCCGGTGCAGCCTTCCTGGTCGATCCGCCACCAGGGGCCACGCTCTGCCTGGTGGCCGAGCGGGAGGGCAGCCTGGTCGGCTTCGCCATCCTCAACCCGTACTTTCCGGCGGCCGACCTGACGCACGGCCTGTACCTGAAGGAACTCTACGTCACCGCGAGCGCCCGATCGACCGGCGTCGGCGAGAAGCTGATCGAGGCCATCCGCGCCCTGGCCAAGGACCGCGGCGACTCACGCGTCATCTGGACTACCGGCGAGGCCAACGCCGGCTCGCAGCGTTTCTACGACCGCCTCGGCATACGGCGCGAGAAGAAGGTCTACTATGTGATGGACGGCTGGGCGTGAGCCTGATCCTGCATCACTACGATTTCTCCAATTTCGCCGAGAAGGCGCGGCTGATGCTGGGTTTCAAGGGACTGGCCTGGCTGGGCGTCGAGCAGCCGTCGATCCTGCCCAAGCCCGACCTGACACTGCTGACCGGCGGCTATCGCCGCATCCCCGTGCTGCAGGAGGGCGCCGATCTGTGGTGCGACACGCGCCTGATCGCCCGCGAGCTCGAGCGCGGCGTGCCCGAGTCCACGCTCTTCCCTGCCGCAACCAGCGGTGCCGCCGAGGCGACCGCCTGGTGGGCCGAGCATCAGTTCATGCGGCCGGTGGCGCTGTTCGTCTCGGGCATCAATGCCGACCACATGCCGGCCGGCCTGCACGAGGACCGTGCCCGCCTGCACGGCCTGCCGCCGCCTTCGATCGAGGCGGTGCGCAAGGCGGCTGTCCGCAACCTCCATCTCGTGCGCCCGCAGATCCAGTGGCTGGCCGACATGCTGCAGGACGGACGGACCTATCTCCTGGGCGATCAGCCTTGCATCGCCGATTTCGCCGCCTATCACGTCGTCTGGTTCTTCAAGGGCCGTCACATCGATTGCCGCCACGAGCTCCTGCCCTACCCGCGCCTGCTGGCGTGGCGCGACCCATGGCGGCGATCGGCCACGGCGAGCGCATCGACATCGATCCCGCCGTCGCGCTCGCCGTGGCCCGCGCCGCCGAGCCCGCGGCGGCGGTGCGCATCTCGCATCCGCAGGAGGGCGATCCCCTGCCGGGAGAGCAAGCACGCGTGCGGTCCGCGGACAATGCCCGGGACTGGGTCGAAGGCGAGGTGGGTTTCGTCGATACCCAGGAGATCGCGCTGGTGCGCCACGACCCCGACGTCGGCCGGGTCGCCGTGCACTTCCCGCGGCTGGGTTATGACTGGCGGCGCGCCTAGCGTTTGAACCTCCCGATGCCGAGGCCGTCGATCGGGGTGTTGGTCGCGCCGGTGGCGACCAGCTCGGCCATCACCGCGCCCGTGCCGGGACCCAACTGGAAACCGTGGGCGGAAAAGCCGAACTGGTGGAACACGCCCTCCGACGTGGCACTCGGCCCGACCACCGGGATGTCATCCGGCATGCGCGCCTCGATGCCGGCCCAGGCTCGCACGATGGTCGCCGCGCGCATCGCCGGGAAGAGCTCCCATACCGTGCGGGCACTGGTCGCGAGTTTGGTCCAGTCGATCACCGTGCGGTTCTCGTCGCGATAGGGCACCGCGAGATGGCCGCCGCCGATCACCACGGTGCCGTTGTCGAGCTGTTTGAAGGAGAGCTTGCGGCCGCGCAGGATCACCACCGGCTCGATGAAGGCGGGCAGCCGGCTGGTCACCATGAGCATGGGCGCGATCACCTCAAGCGGCACCGGCTCGCCCAGCGCGGCGGCAATGCGATCGGCCCAGGCGCCGGCGGCGTTCACCACCTTGGGCGCCTCGATCGGGCCAGCGCTAGTCTCTACCCGCCATAGCGAGCCGGCGCGCGCCAGCCCCGTCACGGTCACGCCCTCGAGCACCTCGGCGCCCTTCTCGACGGCACGCTTGCGGAACGCCTGGGTGGTGCGAAACGGATCGGCAGCGCCGTCGCGCCGCGAGACCACGCCGCCCGGGCAATGATCGGCGACCGCCGGCACCAGGCGCTTGAGCTCGGCGCGATCGATCAGCTCCTCGTGGGTGAAGCCTTTCAGCCGGAGATCCTCGACGCGGACGCGAAAGCCTGCCAGCTCCTCTTCGTTCTCGGCCACCAGCACGGTGCCGTGGCTTACAAAGCCGCAATCGTCGCCGACGAGATCCTCGATCTTCTCCCACAGGGCCATCGAGGCGATGGACAGCGGGATCTCGGCCAGGTGACGCGCGAGCTGGCGCACGCCGCCGGCATTGACGCCCGAGGCGTGGCGGCCGGCATAGTCCTTCTCGACCAGAATCGGTCTGAGGCCGCGCAGCGCCAGATGCAGCGCCGTCGAGCAGCCATGCAGGCCGCCGCCGATCACGACGACATCGGCGCTGCGTGCCACCGCTAGCGCTCCACCGCCTTGCGCTCGGTCTCGCTGATCGGCAGCGAGGCGAGCTCGGCCAAAGTGATGGGTTTCACCGGCGGACGCAGGCGGTAGTAGCCGACCTCGGCCGGCGTCGTGTCGCGCTGCTTGGCGATCAACTCGGTGACGGTGAGCCCGCATAGCCTGCCCTGGCACGGTCCCATGCCGCAGCGCAGGAAGGCTTTCATCTGGTTCGGCCCCTCGCAGCCCATGGCCGCCATGTCGCGCACCTGCTTGGCCGTCACCTCTTCGCAGCGGCAGACCACGGTGTCGCCCTCGGGCTGGCGGAATCGATCCGCCGGACGATTGAGCCAGTCGAGGAAGGCGCGCCCCATCTCCTCGCGTTGCAGGCGCTGCCGCACGGTTTGCGGATCGGGTACCGTCGCTTCGGGCTTGAGCGCGCGCACGGCGGCAATGGCGGCGATGCGGCCCCGCTCGGCCGCCGCCGTGCCGCCGGCGATGCCCGCGCCATCACCCGCCACGGCAATGCCGGGTACGGAACTGCCGAAGTCCTGATCGAGCACGGGCTGGAAGCAGAGCTGGCGTTCGTTCCACTCGTGGGTGGCGCCGGCGGCGATGGCGAGATTGACGTTGGGCACGACGCCCTGATGCAGCAGCAGGAGATCGGCCGCGATCCGGCGCTCGCCATCGCCCAGCCCGAACACCACTTCGCTCAGCCTGTCCGTGCCGACGGCCGCGATCCTGTCGGCGCGAACGACCGGTGCCTTGGCGCGGACTTCGCGCAAGAGCTTCAGTCCCTTGGCGAGGTACGGCGACAGCACGAAATCCGGCAGATGCAGCAGCGCGCGCAGCCAGTTGCCGCGCGGCGTGGTGTCGATGATGGCCTCGATCTTTCCGCCGGCGCGCAGGATCTGCGCCGCGAGCAGCCAGAGCAGCGGACCGGTGCCCGCGATCACCGTACGGCCGGCGGGCAGCAGGCCCTGCGCCTTGAGAGCCGTCTGCGCGCCGCCCGCCGTCATGACGCCCGGCAAGGTCCAACCGGGAACCGGAAACGGCCGCTCCTGCGCGCCGGTGGCGATGATGACGCGCTCGGCCTCGATCATGCGCGCTTTGCCGTCGATCGAGACGCCGACGATCCTTTGCGGATCGAGGCTCCATACCGTGGCGCCGCCCACGATCAGCGCGCCGCTCGCCTGGGCATCGGCCGACAGTGCGGCGCCCGCCCAGTAGTCCTCGCCCAAAATGGCTCGGTCGGTGACGGGCGTGGAGGTGATGCCGCGATAGATCTGCCCGCCGACACCGGGATTTTCGTCGAACAGCACTGTCGAAAGACCAGCGCGCGCGGCCAGCGACGCCGCGGCGAGACCGGCCGGTCCGCCGCCGATGACGGCGAGGTCATATGAAGGAGCGAGGTCGGCGGCGTTCATTTGGCTGCGCTCCAGGCAATGTTGTCACCCCGAGCGAAGCGAGGGGCCTTTACGGACCAGCAAAGGTCCCTCGCTGCGCTCGGGATGACAGCGGTGGCGTTGCCATCAGCGTACGTCATCGGCCAGCCTCGCGCTTGCCGAGCTGCGTCTCGACCGTCATGCCGTCGCGCACCGGCACCAGGCAGCCTTGGCGGCTGCCGACGCCGTCGACCGTGACCAGGCAGTCGAAGCAGACCCCCATCAAGCAATAGGGTGCGCGCGGCGCGCCCGTCACCGGCGTGGTGCGGCAGTGGTCGATGCCGGCCAGCAGCAATACGGCGGCGACCGTGTCGCCCGTCCGCGCGCTGATCGCCTTGCCGTCGACGGTGATCGCGACCGGCGCGCCCGCCTCAGCCAGCCTCTTGAACATGAAACCTCCGCGCACTGAAGGGAGCGACCAGTGACTTGTCGAGGGCACCGCGGGCAATCATCGGCGCAATCGTGAGCGCATGATTGGCGGCGAGCGTGACGCCCGAATGGCAGCACACGGTGAAGGCGCCGGGATGCGTCTCGGACTCGTCATAGATCGGGAACCCGTCCTGGGTCATGACCCGGATCGCGCTCCAGGTGCGCACGACGTTCACATTGGCAAGCAACGGAAACTGGCGCACGGCGCGCTCCGCTTCGGTCGCACTGACGCCCAGGGTGAGACCGCTCGGGTCGGTGCTTTCTTCCTTCGAATCGCCGATCATCACCGTGCCTTCGTCGGTCTGGCGCACGGTCGTGACGGGATAGTGCAGGAAGGGCCGCAGCCGCTCGGTGACGACAATCTGGCCGCGCTCGGGCTTCATCGGCGCTAAAAGACCGACCATGGGCGCCAGCCGCATGTTGGCGTTGCCGGCCGCCAACGCGACCTTGGCCGCGCTCACCGGACCCTTTTCCGTCGTCAGCCGGAACACGCCGCCTTGCCTTTCGATGGTCTCGACCCTGTGGCTCGGCAGGTAAGTGACGCCGCGTGCGTTGATCGCCGTGTGCAGCGTGCGGAACAGGCGCAGCGAATTGACGTGGCCGTCGAACGGGCAATAGCTGCCGCCGACCACCTCGGGTCCGATATCCGGCAGCATCTTCGCGACCTGGCCATGGTCCAGGATTTCGGTCTTGTAGTCGACGATGCCCGGCTGGTTGTGCAGGCGCTTCAGGGTATTGGCGCGCGCCTCGAGCTCCCGCTCCGACAAAGCGAGATGGAAGCCGCCGGGCCGCTGGAAGCAGACATCGAGCCCGGTCTCCTCCTTCAGGGTCTGGGCGAAGCCCAACCAGGCGTTGGAGGAGCGCAGCGTCCAGCCGGCATAGGGCGCCAGTCCCAGCCCCTTGCTCTGCACCCAGACCAGCGCGAAGTTGCCGCGACTTGCCCGCACCGCGCGGTCGCCCTCGTCGAGTACGGCGACCCTGCAGCCCGCGCGCGCCAGTCCCCAGGCGGTGGCGACGCCGACCAGACCGCCGCCGACGACCGCGACGTCGTAATCGCTATCGGCCATCGGCGCCCCTTCCAACCAGCAGCCGTTCCAATCCGTAGGCGCGGTCGAGCGCCACCAGCGCCAGCACTGTGACGGCGATCACGCAGGCCGAGACCGAGGTCACCAGCGGATCGATATTGTCCTGGATGTAGAGGAACATGCGCACGGGCAGGGTTTCGGTTCCGGGGGCGGCGATGAACACCGTCATGGTAACCTCATCGAACGAATTGATGAAAGCGAGCGCCCAGCCGCTCACCAGGCCCGGCAGCACCAGCGGCAGGGTGACGCGCTTCAACACCGTCCATTCCGAGGCGCCCAGCGACATGGCGGCATGCTCGATGGCGCGGTCGAGCCCGACCGCCGACGCCAGAGTGAGGCGCAAGGCGAAGGGCAGAACGATCACGATATGCGCCAGCACCAGCCCGACGAAGGTTCCGCCCAGCCCGACTTCCGTGAAGAAGCGCAGGAAGGCGATGCCCAGCACGACGTGCGGGATCATCAGCGGCGACATGAACAGCGTCGTCATCGCCTCGCGACCGCGGAAACGATGGCGCGCGATGGCAAGCGCCGCCGGCACGGAGATCGCGACCGCGACGGCCGAAGACAACGCCCCCAGCAAAAGGCTCCGCCAGAAGGCCGAGATGAACTCAGGATAGCGACCGATGGCATAGAACCAGCGCAACGACCAGCGGTCGGTCGGAAACGAGAGATAGCCCTCGGGCGTGAAGGCGACGAAACAGACGACCAGGATCGGCGCTAGCATAAAGGCCGTGAACAGCGTGTGATAGCAAAGCGCCAGAGTACCGTTTCTTCTCATGACGGGCGGCTCATCCGAACACCTGCGCGTAGCGGCGTTCGACGAGGCGGCTGGCGCCGACCGCGATCACGACCAGCGCCACCAGCAGCAGCACGGCTACCGCCGCGCCCAGCGGCCAGTTCAGCGTATTCAGGAACTCGTCGTAGGCCAGCGTGGCCGCGACCTTGAGCCGGCGGCCGCCAATGATGGCGGGTGTGGCGAAGGCGCTGGCCGCGAGCGCGAACACGATGATGGCGCCCGACAGGATGCCCGGCATGACCTGGGGCAGCACGATGCGACGCAACACGGTGAACTGTCCTGCCCCCAGTGCCACGGCCGCGTTCTCGATCTGCGGGTCGAGTCGCTGCAGCGCCGCCCATACCGCCAGCACCATGTAGGGCATCAGCACGTGCGCCAGCGCCACCACCATGCCGGTCTCGGTGAACATGAAAGGCAGAGGAGCGGAGATGAGACCCATCGACGTCAGCGCCTTGTTTACGAGGCCAGAATTGCCGCCGAACAGCAATGCCCAGCCCAAGGTGCGCGCCACGACCGAAATCAGCAGCGGTCCCAGGATCACCAGCAGGAAGATGCCGCGCCACGGGCTCTTCATGCGGTTCAGGATGTAGGCCTCGGGCGCACCGAACAGGGCGGTCAGCACGGTGACGAAGAGGGCGATGCGGAAGGTCCGCCAGAACATTTCCAGGTAGTACGAATCGGTCAACACCTCGCGCCAGTTCTTCAGGATGAAGACCGGCTCGATGCCCTTGTACTGACCCCAGTCGTGGAACGAGAGCAGCACCGTCATGCCGAGCGGCACGATCACGACGACAGCGAACAGCAGCAGCGCCGGGAGGCTGAGGAGGTAGGGGGCGAGACCTTTGCCTCCCCACGCAGTGGGGAGATGGCCCGGAGGGCCGGAGGGGTCATGCCTTTGGGCGATGATGCTCATGACCCCTCCGTCCGCTGCGCGGACACCTCCCCACGCGAAGCGTGGGGAAGAGAAGAGGGCCACGCTAGATGGACGGCATCGCCCTCGGTCGGCATGACCTCGCCGGAGTTCTGGCGGATCACGGTCACCAGGCCGCCGGTCGTCTCGACCTGATAGAGCCAATGATTGCCTTGGAAGATGCGCGTGCGGACCCGACCGGCAAGACCGCCGGGCGCAAATGAGATCTTCTCCGGCCTGACCGTGACTCCGTCCAAGATATTGGTCTTGCCGAGGAAGCTCGCGACGAAGGGAGTCGCCGGCCGCTCGTAGGCTTCGTGCGGCGGGCCGACCTGCTCGGCGCGGCCCTGATTCATCACCACGATCCGGTCGGACAGTGCCATCGCTTCGGCCTGGTCGTGCGTCACCAGGATCGTCGTCGTGCCGACGGTGCGCTGGATCTGGCGCAGTTCGATCTGCATTTCCTCCCGCAGCTTGGCGTCGAGATTGCTGAGCGGCTCGTCGAGCAGCAGGATCTGCGGCCGGATGACGAGCGCGCGGGCGAGCGCCACCCTTTGCTGCTGGCCGCCCGAAAGCTGGCGCGGGAAGCGTCCGCTGAAGGCGGCTAAGCCCACCAGGTCCAGCGTCTCGCCGACCCTCCTGGTGCGCTCCGCCGCGGCCACGCCTTGCATTTCAAGGCCGAACGCCACGTTTTCGGCCACCGTCATGTGCGGGAAGAGCGCGTAGCTCTGGAACACGATGCCGAGTCCGCGCCTGGCCGGCTTCACCGCCAAGAGATCGCGGCCCTCCAGCATGATCGCGCCACCCGTCGGCTCAACGAAGCCCGCGATCATCTGCAGCGTCGTGGTCTTGCCGCAGCCTGATGGACCCAGCAGCGACACGAACTCGCCCTTCTCCACGCCAAGCGACAGGCCGTCGACGGCGAGGTGCGTGCCGAAACGCTTGGTCAGCTTCTCAAGAATGAGGAAGCTCACGCCCGCCCCCAGTTGGCGCAGTTAGCGCAGTTGCCGCAGCCCCGAGTCAGCGCTCGACCTCGCGGTTCCAGCGCTTGGTCCAGGCCTCGCGCTGGGCGTTGATCGCGTCCCAGTCGGGCGTGACCAGCTCGGCGGCGCGCTCGCCGACCGGCGCCATCTTGGCGAGCTCGGGCGGCACCACGACCTTTTTGCTGACCGGGCCGTAGCCATAGTCCTTCAGGAGCACGAGCTGCAGCGCGGGTTCGAGCATGGCCTTCACGAACTCCGAAGCGAGCGGTGAGATGTTGGCCTTGGCGACCGGGCAGGCCGAAGCGAGCAAGGCCACCGCCCCTTCCTTCGGGTAGACGAAATCCACCGGAAAGCCGGTATTGGCGAAGGACTGCACGCGGGCGGATCCCCACACGGCCAGAAGACCCTGGCCCGACTGGAAAAGCTCCGTCATCTTGCCGGGCGACGGCTCATAGACCAGCACGTTGGGATTGACCTCGGTCGTCATCACCTTGAAGCCCGGCTCGATGTTCTTCTCGCCGCCGCCGTTCATGCGCGCGAACATCATCAGCGTATAGAGGCCGTAGGTGTTGTTGATCGGCGGGATGATCACCGCCTTCTTGGTCTTGGCGTCCTTCAGCTCGTTCCACGAAGTCGGCGCCGCCCAGCCTTTCTCCTTGTAGGCCTTGGTGTTGTACATCAGGCCGGTGGCGACCAGCCCGATGCCCACGGCCTTGTCGTCCTTGTAACGCGCGCTGTCGTAGAGGTCGGCCACCGGCAGGCCGTCAATCTTGCCGCAGAAGCCCAACTGGATCGCCTGATACATCGGTCCGTCGTCGACGATCGCCACGTCGATCACCTGGTTGGCTTTCTGTGCCTGCAGCTTGGCCAAGGTGTCGGTCGAGTTGCCGGCCACGTACTCGACCTTCACGTCGTGCTTCTTCTCGAAGGCCGGAATGATCTCGGTGCGCAGGGTCTGTTCGAACGAGCCGCCATAGCCCGCGACCGTGAGGGTCTTGGGCTGTGCCAGGGCGGTCCCGGCGAACAATGCGAGCAAGGCGGCAGCGCCGGCGGATTTCAGCATTCTGATCTCCCAGAGTTCCCAAAATGAAGACTAGCATGAGAAAAGACAGACGCCCCAGTCGTCATCCTGAGCGTAGCGAAGGATCTCATGCCGCCGGCGTCATGAGATCCTTCGCTACGCTCAGGATGACGAAGTGCTCAGCATGAACGTCAGCTCGTGCTTGTTGTGATGCAAATGCTGGACCTGTGCTCCGGGAATAGCGGCGAACGCAGCGGATGCCTCGTGATCGGTCGCCCCCTGAAACTTGATAGTGCAGAGGAAATTCTTCACCAACCGCGAGGCGCGCCACTTCTCGACCAGCCGCAGCAGCCGGGCCGGATAGCAGGCGATGTCGGAGAACAGCCAGTCGACCGGCCCGACGCTCGCAGGCTCCAGCGCGAAAGCGCTCTCGCCCAACCATTCCACGCCCGCCATCGCCGCCACCCTGGGATCGAGCGGCGCCTTGTCGACGGCGATCACGCTGGCGCCGAGCCGGGCCAAAACATAAGTCCAGCCGCCCGGCGATGCGCCGAGGTCGAGGCAGCGCGCGCCGGCGCCCGGCCGGCGTCCGAGCCGCACCAGCGCCTCCCACAGCTTGAGATAGGCGCGGTTGGGCGGCCCGGTCTTGTCCTCGACGAAGGCAACCTCGCCGTTGGCAAAGGGCGAGCTGCAATGCCCGGCGGCGAGCAGGCGATCGGGCGCCAACAGGGTCCACGACCCCAGCGGCGCCACGGGCGCGACGGCGGGAAAGACCATGGCCTTGGCCGAGACGTGCGGCAGGCGCTCCTCGATCAGCGCGGCGCGGCGATGATGCAGCGGCGCGTACATTGCCCAGTTGCGCTGGATGTCGCGCAGCACCCGCGCCGCGCTGCCGATCGACGCCACCGGCAGCTCAACGCCGTCGTGCCAGATATTGGCGGCCCACGCAGCGGCAATCGCCGGCCCGTCGCAGACGAACAACCGCTCATGGCGCTGAGCCACGGCTACGCCGGCACGCTGCAATTCCTCCTGCAGTTGATCGGCGAAGCCATCGGCCGCGAGATAGGCAGTGGTCATGGGCGCAACCTAATCCACCGACCGCCGTTCCCGAACAAGGGCTTAACCGGAGGAATGATCATGGCCAAGACATCGATGTCCCAGCGCAAGACCATGGGCCGCGTCATGCATGAATACACCCACGGCGAACTCAAGAGCGGTCCCCACGGCAAGGCCGGCAAGGTGAAGAGCCGGCGCCAGGCGATCGCCATCGCGCTCAAGGAGGCCGGCGCCTCCAAGTATGAGAGCGGGAAAGAGAACAAGCAGAACCTGCGCAAGAGCAAGCGGAAGGAAGCGACCGGCCGAACCTACCAGCAGGAGACCGAGGGCAAGGGCCGGGTCGGCGCGCGCGGCAAGCGCGAGAGCTCGCCGGCGATGGGTGGCCGCAATGCCAAGGTGCCGACACGTCGCTCGTCGCGTCGCCGCTCGACGCGACGGACCGCGCGATGAACGACGCCTGACGACTGGTCGAAAACGATTTTTCAACCCTCCTGCAATCGTCGGGCATAGCCCGATTGGCAAATTGCATGCTAGCGTTTTGCCGCCACATGGAGGAGGTGCATCATGATCGGCAGACGGTATTTGATCGCCGGCGCTTGCGTGGGCGCAGTCTTGGCCGCAGGCAGCACACTCGCCCACCAGGCGACCGTCGGCATCCAGACGGTCACCTCCTATTCTGCCGATGCACGCATCACTGCGGTCGACCCCGCCGCGCGCACGGTATCCCTCGCCTTCACCAACGGCGCGACGGCCACCCGCAACGTCAGCCAAGCGGTCGCGGACTTCGGTGCCCGCAAGGTCGGCGACATGGTGTCGGTCGGCTTCGAGGACAGGCTCACCTTCGTGCTTTCGGGGCCAAATGTCGGGACGCCGCGCGATCGTGACACCAGCGTGACGGCGGCCGCATCGGCCACCGGCATGGGTGCCACCGGCGTTTCAGCCAGCGAGGCGATCGCCAACTGGTGGGTCGTGGGCGTCAATCCCGCCGGCGGCACCATCTCGCTGGTCAACCCGGCCGGCGGCGAGGTGCGGACCTACAACGTGACGACACAGGCGGGCCGCGAGCAGCTTCCGCGAGTCAAGATCGGCGACAGCCTGACGGCCATCAACACCCAGGTCCTGGTCGTCTCGATCACGCCCAAGGCGTAAGGCGCCTCACGGCACGCCTGAGCGCGACCCGGGAGGCTGCGAACTGCCGGTTGGCGCGCTTCGCCGCGGCTTGTTAACCTCCGGGCAACACCAGGGCTATCGCATATGGTGAGTTAGTCGTCTCGACCGGAGCGCGCAGCGCGGAGCGGAGGGACCTTCGCTCCACGATAGGCAGCTTATCGGAGAAAGAAGGTCTCTCCGCTCGGGCCTGCGGCCCTCGGTCAAGACGACGGAGTCGCCATATGCGATAGCCCTCCGAGCAACACGGAGGAGTTCATGGCCAAATTCGGTATCGGACAATCGGTTCGCAGGGTCGAGGACCCGCGTCTGCTGACGGGCGGTGGGCGTTACACCGACGACACCAAGCTCAATGCCCCGGCGGCCCGCGCCTACGTGTTGCGCTCGCCGCATGCCCATGCCGACATCAGGAGCATCGACACGGCGACCGCTCGTAAGGCGCCGGGCGTTCTGCTGGTGCTGACCGGCGAGGATGTGACGAAGGCGGACTTCGGCGATGTTCCCTGCCTGGTGCCGCTCGAGAACCGCGATGGCACGCCGCGCGGCGACACCTCGCGGCCGATGCTGGCCAAGGGCCGGGTGCGCCATGTCGGCGACCCGGTAGCGCTGGTGGTGGCCGAGACGCTCGAGCAGGCCAAGGACGCGGCCGAGCTGATCGAGGTCGACTACGCCGCACGGCCGCACACCGTCGGCACCTACGAGTCCGCCCAGCCCGGCGCGCCGCTGGTGCACGACCATATCAAGGACAACATCGTCTTCGACTGGGAGATGGGCGACCGCGCCAGGACCGAGACGGCCTTCGCCAAGGCCGACAGGATCGTCAAGCTGCAGATCGTCAACAACCGGCTGGTCGTCAACTCGATGGAGCCGCGCGGCGCCATCTGCGAGTACGACCCCAAGGACGACCGCTCGACCCTGTGGGTCTCCTCGCAGGGCGTCAGCATGATCCGGCCGGTGGTGGCCGACATGATCCTCAAGATCGGCTCACCGAAGCTTCGCGTGCGCACCGGCGACGTGGGCGGCGGCTTCGGCATGAAGATCTTCGTGCATCCGGAATATCCCATGGTCGTATGGGCCTCGCGGACGCTCAAGCGCACGGTGAAATGGATTCCCGATCGCCAGGAAGCGTTCCAGTCGGACGTCCAAGGTCGAGACCATGTCTCGATCGCCGAGATGGCGCTCGACAAGGATTGTCGCTTCATCGGCTGCCGCATCACGACCTATGCGGCATTGGGTGCCTATCTCAGCCATTTCAGCGCCTTCATCCCCACCCTCGCCGGCAGCTCGATGCTGGTCGGCCTCTACCAGACGCCGGCCGTCTACGTGAACGTCAAGGGCGTGCTGACCAACACCGTGCCGACCGACGCCTATCGCGGCGCCGGGCGGCCCGAGGCGGCCTATCTGCTGGAGCGCTTCGTCGACCACATCGCGCGCGAGACTGGCCTGGCGCCCGACGAGATCCGCGCCCGCAACTTCGTGAAGCCCAGCCAGATTCCGTGGAAGACGGCGCTCGGCGACACCTACGACTCGGGCGACTTCGAGAGCCTCATGCGCAAGGGCATGGACAAGGCCGACTGGAAGGGCTTCCCGTCGCGTCGCGCCGCCTCCGAAGCCAGGGGCAAATGGCGCGGCATCGGCATGGCGACCTATGTCGAGAAATGCGGCGGCGGCGGCGCGCCTGAGACCGCGATCGCCAAGTTCAACGACGATGCCTCGGTCACGCTCTATCTCGGCAACCAGACCAACGGCCAGGGCCACGAGACGGCGATCCGACAGATCGCCTCGGCGCGGCTGGGTATCGATACCGAGCGCATCAACATCGTGCAGGGCGATTCGGACGTCACGCCCGAGGGCTTTACCGGCGGCAGCCGCATGGTCTCAGTGGCCGGCGTGGCGACGCTGGGGGTCGCCGACAAGATCATCGCCAAGGGCAAGTTGGTGGCGGCGAGCGTCATGGAGGCGAGTGCCGCCGACATCGACTATGCCGACGGCACCTTCAAGATCGTCGGCACCGACCGCACGATGAGCCTGTTCGAGGTCGCCCGGGCCGCCAGGGACCCCAGGCACCTGCCGGCGGGCGAGAAACCCGGCCTGGATGACGAGTTCACGCGCATGCCCGAGGCCGACACCTTCCCCAACGGCTGCCACATCTGCGAGCTTGAGGTCGACCCCGATACCGGCACGCTGGACATCCTGAACTACAGCGTCATGGACGATTTCGGCAGCGCCCTCAATCCGCTGCTGCTGCAGGGCCAGGTCCATGGCGGCGTGGGCCAGGGCGTCGGCCAGGCGCTGACAGAGAAGACGGTTTACGACAAGGAGTCGGGCCAGCTCATGAGCGGCAGTTTCATGGACTATGCACTGCCGCGCGCTGACATCGTCCCGCACGTCCACTTCGACATGCACAACAGCCCCTGCACGACCAATCCGCTGGGCGTGAAGGGGGCGGGCGAGGCCGGCGCCATCGGTGCGCCGCCCGCGGTGATCAACGCCATCGTCAGCGCCATCCATCGCCATACCGGCCTCGAGCACATCGACATGCCGGTAACGGCGGCCAGCCTGTGGGCGGCGATCGACGCCAGGCGGGGAAGGAAAGCGGCATAGCGGATGCCGGGGCCGGAATCATCCCCAATGCCAAGCGTCTAGAGGCGTTACTTCTTGTGTCACAAGCAGTATACGATCCGTGCCGTAGAAAACCGCCTCGGGCCCAGGCCGTCATGTTGACGCATTTTGGAGGATAGAATTCGGATAGAATATGAGTCCAAGATGAAGCGGGTTTCGAAGGCTAGAGCGAACAAGTTCCCATGGCGCGGCGTCGGCGGCCTTGCCGTTGTGGCTGCCGTCTCTGCTGGCTTGTGGGTCGCCGCCGAGCGGCAGACCAGCAGCGCCCAGGAAGGCATCCGCCCGACCGGCCCCCTGATTTCGCGCGGCTATACCGAAGCACCGGCCGGTACAGTGGTCATTGCCGGCAGTCCGCTGGGCGGCGCGACAGTGATCGAGCTGCGCATCAAGGAAGGCCAGCACGTCAAGCGTGACGAGATCATCGCCGTTCTTTCGGCCTATCCCTCCGCCGACATCGGCGTTCGCATCGCCGAGGCTGCCTTGGCCAAGCTCAAGGCGATGCACGATCAGGTGCTGGTGGGCACCCGCGTCACCCAGATCGCCTTGCAGGAAGCCACCCTGAAATCGTCGATCGAGACCAACAAGCTCGCGGCCCTCGGACGCCTGCGATCGGGTACGCCCAACGATCAAAAGGAGATGGAAGCCAGCCTCCAGGCGGAGAGTGTCGAACGGGAGAAGGCCAGGCTGGAGCTCGCGAAGCAGACGCTGAAGAACGATCTGGCACAATACGAGATCGACCTCGCCAACTCGGAGGCGAGCGTCGAAAATGCGCGCCAGGTGCGCGAGGACTCCGTCGTCCGCTCGCCGCTCGACGGCGTCGTGGTGGAGATCTATGCGCGCCAGGGCGAGCGTTTCGCGAGTTTAGGCATCGCTAAAATCGTCGACATGGACCAGTTGCGCGTACGCGCCTCGGTCGACGAACTGCATCTCGCGCGCATGCGGCCCGGCGCCCGGGTGGAAATCACCTTCAAGAACGATCCAGTCACCTATAGCGGCAAGATCGTGCGCGTGCCTCTCACGGTGACGCGCATGGTGCGCAGCGACGCCGACCTGGGCGAGCTGGCCACCCGCCTCGTCGAAGTTGAGATCGCGCCCGACGAGGGCATCCGCCTGCCGCAATACCTCGGACGCGAAGCCCGGGTCACCTTCCTGAATTGACGCCGGACGACGGCGCGAAACGCGACCCGATCTACGTTTCTCATGCTCTTCCGGGACCGCGGACCTCCAGGCCCGCTCATGAATCATGAAGCGGGCCTGGAGGCCCGCGGTCCGGCAAGACCAAGACGCACCACGGACGAAGACTGTGTACAATTCGCCCATGAAATCCATGCGCCCGACGCTCTACGGCAGCCGTCACGCGGTCTCCGCCGGCCACTATCTCGCCGCCGCCGCCGGTTTCGCGATCCTCGAAGCGGGCGGCAATGCGATCGATGCCGGCTGCGCCGCCGGCATCGCGCTTGCCGTGCTGCATCCCGACGAGGTGAACGTGGCCGGCGTGGCGCCGATCATGATCCGAACCGGGCCCCAAGGAGGGAAAGCGGGCAAGGTCGTCACCATCGCCGGACTCGGCCATTGGCCCGCCCGCTTTCCCGCCGACCTGTTCATGCGCGAGCACGGCGGCAAGATGCCCCTCGGCCTGCTGCGCACCGTGGTGCCGGCGGCGCCCGACGCCTGGATCACCGCCCTCTGCGACTACGGCACGATGTCGTTCGGCGACGTGGCGGGCGCCGCCATCCGCTACGCCCGCGAAGGCTTCGCCGTCTTCGAGTATATGGCGACTATGATCAAGCAGTACGAGGACGGCTATCGGTCATGGCCGTCCAATGCCGCGATCTTCCTGCCCGGCGGCAAGCTGCCGCAAGCGGGCGACCGCTTCCTGCAGACCGACCTCGCCGGCACCCTGCAATACATGGTCGACCAGGAGCGCACGATGGCGAAGCGCGGCCGGATCGCCGGCCTGCAGGCCGCACGCGCCGCCTTCTATTGCGGCGACATCGCCGAGCAGATCGTGCGCTACCACGAACAGGAGGGCGGCTACCTCAGCCGCGACGATCTGGCGGGCTTCCACAGCCGCTACGAGGCGCCGGTCAGCGTCCGCTGGCGCGACTTCGAGGTCTTCACCTGCGGCCCGTGGTGCCAGGGCCCGATGTTGGCGCAGGCGCTGCGCATGGTCGAAGCCGCGGGCGGACTAAACGGTCTCGCGCACAACAGCGCCGACTACATCCACCTCATCACCGAGATCATGAAGGCGGCCTGCGCCGACCGCGAATACCGCTATGGCGATCCGCTGTTCGTCGATGTCGGCCTGGACGAGCTTCTGTCGGATGCCCATGTCGCGGCCCGCGTCAGCGCCATCGACCACGACCGCGCCATGCCCGATATGCCGCCGCCGCTCGGCCGGCATCCCAGCAACCGGCCGCCACCGGTATCGGCGTCGCGCACCAGGAGTGACGCAACCATCGAACCCGACACCTCCTACTGCTGCGCCGTCGACCGCTGGGGCAATGTTCTGTCGGCCACGCCGTCGGACGGATCGTGGCGCTCGCCGGTCATTCCCGGCCTCGGCATCGTGCCCTCGGCGCGTGGCACGCAATCGCGACCCGATCCCAGCCATCCCTCCGGCGTGGCACCGGGCAAGCGACCCAGGCTCACGCCCAACCCGGCGATCGCCGTGCGCGACGACGGCAGCGTCATCCCGTTCGGCGCGCCCGGCGGCGACGTCCAGGTGCAGGCCATGTTGCAGGTGTTCCTGAACGCCTTCCATTTCGGCATGGACCTCCAGGAGGCGATCGAGCAGCCGCGTTTCGCGACCTTCAGCTTCCCCAACTCCTTCGCGCCCTACACCCACCTGCCCGGTCGCCTGAACCTCGAGGACCGTCTGCCGGCGGCCACCCTCGACGAACTGCGTCGCCGCGGCCACGACGTGGAAATGTGGCCGGCCGTTACCCGTCGCGCCTGCTCGGTGGAGGCCATCCTGCTCGACAGCCTGACGGGTTTCCTGCGCGCCGGGGCCGACTTCCGTCAGCCGGCCTATGCCATGGTGAGCTGAGGCCGTCGCAACGTCATTCCTGGCGCGCGGCAGGGCTGTGCGCAGTATCGATGGCGAAGCTTGCGGAGAACCTCGCCAGCCCCCATGTTCAAGGCGGCCGCGTGGCCCTCCATTGGAAGGTGCCCCCTGAGTCACGACTCGAGCCCGCCACCTCCGCCGCTCATTCTCCGGGAACTGACGCTGTTGCGCCGGCTGGCAAGCGATCGCCGCACCGCTTCGGCCAAGATGCCGGCGTTGATGCGGACCGGGCCCGCTGCGCTGCCATCCGTCAAACCAGCTCTCAAGCCAACACAAACGACGCAACGGCCTCATCCAGGAGATCGCCCTTGACCCAGAGCCAGCCCGCGCCGCTCAGCAGCAACGAAGCCATCACGCTGCGCCGCGTGGCTTACGGCCAGTCGGACGTGGACTGTCTGCGGTCGCAGGACCTCGCGCGCCTTCGGGCGCTCAAGCTGATCGAGGGAAGTGAGCGCGAGCCCATGCTGACCGCCGACGGCAAGCAGCGTTTTGATGCCCTGCCGAAGGCCGCGGCCCGCACCTCGTTCAAACCGCACGACGAGTTGCTGGCCACGATGATGACCCGGTTGCTCGGCGAGCCGCGGCGCTAGATCGTCTGGAATCATGTCATTGCTGGGAGCGCGTCATTGGACGCGGCCAGCGGCGTGGCCGCGACCTCGACCTCGACCGACATGCCCTGGAACGCATCGGTCATTCCGACGAAACTGCCTGTCACCGGCATCGCCTGGGCAATGCTGCGGGCCACGGCCACGGGGATGAGATTCGACCCGCCGACACCGCGGTTGGTCGGATCGAAGGTGATCCAGCCCGCCCCCGGCAGGTAGATTTCGGCCCAGGCATGGGTCGACCCGCCCGACTCGGACGGCCGGTCCGGATTGTAGAAATAGCCGGAGATGATGCGGGCGCCCAAGCCCAGGCTGCGCACCGCCTCGACGAACAGGACGGCGAGATCGCGGCACGAGCCCCAGCCCCGCTCCAGCGTCTGCAGGGGAGTCTGGGTGCCCTCCTCCTCGCGGCTCTGGTAGCGGACCCATTCCGGCACGCCGGTGTGCAGATCCCTGAGCATCGACAGCGTATCCGTCGGCGAACTGCGCACGAAGCCGCGCGCCCAGGCCGCCAGCCGGCCGGCCGGGTCGGCGTGAAGCGGCACGGCGAGCGAGCCGAGGTCCGACCATTCGTCGTCGGAGTAGCGGAACGGGTAGGAACTCGCCTCGGCGGTGATGTCGAAGACCGGCCAGGCGGAGGCGGAAAGCTCGAGCACCGCGACGCTCTCGATCGACAGGCGATCGGTCATGCCTTGAAAGGACGCGGTGGCGACGGCGTTGCCGAAAACGTCGTGTGCCCACGACAGCGATGCCGCAGGCGTTGTCGTTACCTTGCTCGAGACCAGTCGCAGTTCGCGACTCTCGCGCGGACGAAGCATCAGCCGGTGCGCACCCAGCCATACGGGCAGGCGATAGCGGTAGGTTGTCGTGTGACGAATCGTGAGGGTGATCATCGTCCTCTCCCGACCGATGCTGCAGCCAAAACCCACAAAAGCAAAGGCCCCGCAACCTGGTCGAGGCGCGGGGCCACCGGTCACGGCACTTCCGTGCCGCGCCCGTCGGGCGATATCGCATCCGTCCCTTAAACCTCCGGTCCGCCAGTACATCCGTGGTCGGTCGGAGAAACTAAGGGGCGCCTAAGCGCATGTGAATGCGCTGAGTTGCCGGCGCAGATGCGATCAGTCGACTTTCTTGAGATTGTCGGCCGACATCTTGCCGCTCCGGCGATCGGCAACGAGATCGAACTCGACCTTCTGGCCTTCGCTCAGCATGCCGAGGCCGGCGCGCTCGACCGCGCTGATGTGCACGAAGGCATCGCTGCCGCCATTATCGGGCTGGATGAAACCAAAACCCTTTTGGCTGTTGAACCATTTCACGGTTCCCGTCGTCATGGGAGACCCTTTCTTAAACATAGATATGCTGGCCCGCGCGCCAACACTCGCGTGGGCGGACAGGCCGTCGAATTCGCACTTGTGTTCGGGAGCAAAGTTCACTGGCGCGGCGCTGTTTTCTAAGGGCGCGGGCCAAATCATCCGTCCGTCTATCGACGCTGCTCATATGGGCCCTGACACCCGGCTTGGCAAGCCTATTGCGCCTGGCGGCCCGAATGCCCATGTCCCGGGTGCGGTTCTAACCCAAGGACTATTCATGACCATCAACCACGGCGCCCTCGGGGCCGACGCCGAGGTACGACAGGCTGCGGCCGCGTTCGCGCGCGCCAAAGGGTGGGAGAGCGCATTGCAGCTTCTCACCTCGTTCGGTCCCTTCCTCGCCGGCTGTGTGGCGATGTACTTCGTCTTCCCGTACTCCTATCTGCTCACGCTGGCGCTCGCCGTGCCGACCGGCGCGCTGCTGGTGCGCGTCTTCATCGTCCAGCACGATTGCGGGCACGGCTCGTTCTTCGCCTCGCGGCGCGCCAACATGATCGTCGGACGGGCGTGCAGCCTCGTCACGCTCACGCCCTTCGCCAACTGGGGCCGCCAGCACAGCCTGCATCATGCCGACTGGAACAACCTCGACCGGACCGGCGGCGGCGCCGACATCTATTCGTCCTGCCTCACGGTGCGCAGCTATCTCGCGCTGTCGCCCTGGCGCCGCTTCCTCTATCGCCTGCCACGCCATCCGCTGATCGCCAACGTGCTGTTGCCGCCGCTGGTTTTCCTGTTGCTCTATCGTGTGCCGTTCGATACGCCGCGCGGCTGGATCCGCGAGCGCTGGTCGGTCTATCTGACCAACGTTGCCCTGATCTGCCTGTTCGGCACGTTAGTCATCCTTGTGGGCTGGCGGGCGGTGCTGACGGTGCACGTGCCGGTCATGGTCGTGGCGTCGATCCTGGGCGTCTGGCTGTTCTCGCTTCAGCATCGCTTCGAGACGGCGCGCTGGACGGTCAAGGGCGACTGGAGTTTCGTCGATGCGGCACTCGAGGGCTCGTCATGGTTCCACCTGCCGCGGGCGTTGCATTGGTTGACCGGCAATATCGGCTTCCATCACGTCCACCATCTCAATCCCCGCGTCCCCAACTACCGGCTGAGCGACGCCCACGAGGTCGTGCACGCGCTGCATCCGGTGCCTCCAGTCACGCTATGGCGTGGCCTTGCCGCGACATTCCTGACCTTATGGGACGAACAGCGCGGCCGACTCGTGCGCTTCCGCGATGTCGCCGCTTGAAGCCGGCAGCGATCAGATCCGGCAATTGGACGCATTGTCCGCAAGGGTGTAGGGCTTGCCCATCATCGCCCACGAGGCTGCGGCTGGCGATGGCTGAGAGAGTCCTGTGCTCCCCCCGCCCCGACCGCGAGGTGCACGCATGAAAGACTGGCTCGTACCGCCCGTCCTGTTTCCGCTCTTCCTGATCTTGCTGGTGGTTGCCTACGCGATGCTGCGCACGCCGCTCTGAGCGTTCGTCGAATGCGAGGAAACCTGATGCAGTATCTAGGGGTCATGCGCGGCAGCGGCATGCTTGCCTGCGGCGAGGAAGAGATGGGCCGCGCCGACTACGACATCGACGGCTTCCTCACCCGACCGGGCGAAGTGATGGGCTCGGGCGAGATCCGAATGTCCCCCGAGGCGCTGAACAACGCCTTCGGCCGCCAGGGTCTGCAGCTCACGACGGATGATGGCCGCGTCCTCGGGGTGCGCTTCTCCGGCAAGCGCAACGACCCGGCGAGCGACGCCGCGCACGCCGATTTCACCGGGCAACTGCCCGCTGCCTCGGAGTGGCGGCGCTAGAATGTAATCCGTTTCGATATAGCCGGATGTCATTGCCGGGGGCGCACGACTCCTCAGGCGAAGTGATCTTCGCCTTGTGTCGCGCGTCATTCTCCGAACGCGCGGAAGATCGCGCCACTGGAGTGGCGCGCGCCCAGCCAAGAGCGCCTCTATCCAATTGGAACGGGCGCTCGGCGGCGCGTCCGCTAGGGATAGGTTATCGTCACCGGAAAGGACACGGCGCCGCCCGTGTATGAGTAGGCTGCGTCGCTGAAGGCGGGCGGTCCCATGCCGATCGGCGCATTGCGCGAGAAGCCGTAGCCATCCAGCGGCTGGCCGAACATGCCCTTGTTCATCACGGTCTGGCCAGGAGCTGCGTGAAACAACGCGACGGCATAGGTGCCGGGCGGCACGTTGGTGAAGGTGCAGGTCGCCTGCTGGTTGACGATCGGCGCGGCCACGCCCTGGAACTGCTGGCCGTCCTTGGGGAAGGTCGCCGCCGAATTGAACAGGCCGCAGCGCACGTCACCGATATTATTGCGCAGGCCGGTCACCGGCACGGAGATGGTGTTGCCCTGCTGGGCCTCGGCTGCGCTGCCGGCCAGGCCGGCGGCGAAGACGAGAGCAAGTCCGAATTTACTGAAACGCATTGTCATGACCTCCCTTGGTAGAATCCCCGTTCCGAAAATCTCCATCCGGCGCCTGCGCGGTGCTGAAGCCGGAGCCCATGCCGAACTTGTAGGACAGGCCGGCGCGGATCGTACGGTTCGACGGCTGCATGGAAGCGCCGAAGGTGGGCTCCTTCTGTTCGAACTGGCTGAAGCGGTACTCCAGCCGCGTCGTCCAGCCGCCCGTGATCACCGTCTCGATGCCCGGGCCGACCGTGAAGCCGTTGAACGTCGTATCCCTCGACGCGAACGAGGTGCCGCCGCCCGCCAGCGGCACACTGGCAGTGGCATGGACGTTGAGCTGGGCGAAGCCGCCTGCCGCATAAAGCAGCGTCGAGGGCACCGGCAGATAACCGATGCGGCCCATCGCGCTCCATTGGCGGTTGGACTCGGCCGACAGATAGGTGCTGCCACCGGGCGTAGCGATGTTGAGTGTCGCGCCGATGCCGGTCCAGGTGAAGTCGCCCATGACGCCGACGAGTGCATAAGGCGAGAACTGGTAGTCGGCGCCGCCGAAGACGCTGCCCAGCAATCCCTGGCCGCCGCTGTCGAAGTTCGCCGAGGCGGGGCCCGCCAGCGCACTGACCTTGCCGAAGCTCATGCCGGCGCCGGCGACGGCACCGCCATAGATGCCCGTCCAGTTGACGTTGGTCGGTCCCGGCGGCGTCTGCTCGTCGGACGACGCCACGCCCAGCCCGCCGAAGCGGTAAGTGATGCCGGCGCGGATGGCGTGATTGGACGGCGTCAGGCCAATATTCGTGCCGGCGAGCGTCGTGCGGCCGAACTGGCTGTAGCGGTACTCGATCTTGCCCGACCAGTTGCGGCCCAGCATGGTCTCGAAGCCCGGACCGATGGTCCAGCCATTCACAGTCTGGTCGTTGGAGAAGCTCGCCGACGCGCCGCCGACCGTGGCGAAGCCGTCGGTATGGATGTTCTGGCCAGCATAACCACCCGCCAGGTAGAGCAGCGTGGTGGGATTGGCGAGCACGCCCGCGCGCGCCAAGATCGCCCAGCCCAGGCCTGTATTCATGTTGACGTTGGCGGTGGCGCCCGGCACTTGCGCCGACGCCGAGCCTTGGAAGCCCGAGTAACTGAGCTCGGCCATCAAGCCGATGATGCCGCGTTGGGTGATCTGGTAGTCGACGCCGCCATAGATCGAGCCCAGGACGCCGCTGCCGCCGCCGCCGTCGAAGGTGGTGCTGACGGCGGGTGTTGTCGCTTCGAGCCTGTTGACCGCGCCGCCGGCGCCAAACGCGGCGCCGACATAAAAGCCGGTCCAGACCGGGCCGAAATCCTTGGCAGGAATGGCGATGGGCGGGGTCTGCGCGCCCGCCGGTGCAGAAGCTGCAACAACAATCGCTACGACGAACGGCACACCATACCGGACTGCCATTATGGAGAGTGCCCCCACGCGCTCTTCCGTCCTTGAGCATCAGGGACGGTTTTCCAAACGCACGATACCACAACATAAAGGTATCGTGCACCGCGATTATGCTTGCGGTGTCCTGGTCCACCGTCATTCTCGAATCACGCACAATCGCCTCATAGCGTGTGCGCTCGGATTCCAAGCGATCAGCACGCGGCCTAGTAGTCCCACTCCATCTTCGCGCCGACCCGACCTGTGGAATCGGCGCCGATATCGCCTTCAATCTTGACGTGATCCAGCACGTCGATCTCGACCACGCCGCGGCTGGAGTTTCCGGCGGCGCCCTGCTTGGCGCCGACATAGACGCCGGGCGCCACATAGCGGCCGGCCTCGAGCGACACCGGCGATGACGAATTCGAGGACGCGCCGGAACTGGAGCCGGACCCGACCTTGAGCTGATCGAGTCCCAAGGTCGAACGCAGACGACCCAACAGGCTCGCGCCGGGCGCCTCTCTGCCGGTGAGCTCGGCCAAGGTCTGCGCCACCGTGAGGAGTTCCAGAGCGCTCAGCGCGCTCGCCGGTTTGCCGAACAGCAGCCAGGCCAACGCCTCGTCGGACGGCAATGCCGGCGACGAGGAGACCGCGATGGCGGGCGCGCGCGCCGTGCCGCTGATGGTGATCGAGATGGCGGTGGACGCGACCGTGGTGCCGGCGACGAAGTCGAGCATCGGATCGATGCGGTCGAGGTTGTCGAGCGTGATGACGCCGCGGCTGAACACCAGGCGTCGGCCGCCCAGGGTGAAATCGCCGCGCCTGAGCGTGAAACCGCCGATCACTGCCGGTTTCGACGGATCGCCGGTGACCTGCAGGCTGCCGCCGACTTCGGCGTCGAGCCCGCGTCCGCGCACGAACACGGCTTGCGGCGCCCGCACGTCGAGCTTGAGCCGCACCGGCGTCGCCGTCGACGAACTGGGCGCGGACGTGCCGGCCGGCGGCGTGTTCGGCACACCCGGCCGGTTGATCTCGCGCACCTCGAGGGTGGGAAAACTCGCCGTCTGCATGGCGCCGATGGCGATCTCGGCGCGGTCGATCGTGACCGGGCCGCTGACGTCGATGCCGGCGCCCGTCGAGCCCGTCACCTTGAGATCGCTCGACACGGTCGCCACCAGATCGGCGCGGTTGACCAGGAGCGAGCGGCGACTGGCAATGGCAAGGTCGAAGGCCACTCCCTCCGCCGGGTCGAGGCGCATGCTGCCGTTCAGTGAAAGCGTGCCGCCGCGGCCGGTCTGGAAGGAAAGTTGTTCCAGCCGCAGGCTGTCGCCTTGCAGCACCAAGCGACCGGTGCCGCCGTTCAGCCGCAGGCCGAGCTCGGGAAAGGCGAGCGCCCCATTGGAGAAATCGACCGAACCCGCGCCCGTGACCTTCGCGCCGGCGATGTTCACCGTCAGGTTGCTGTTCAAGGTGCCGGTGACGTTGCGCACCTGGTTGCCGAGCAGCGGCGAGAAGGGCGCGATATCCATCGGGCCGCTCAGGGTGACCGTGCCGGCGAGCGGCGCTATCGCCATCCTGCCCCTGAGCGAAAGGTTGCTGCCTTGGCCGGCGCTCAGGCGGGCATCGAAGCTCGCCTGGCCTGCGACCAGCGAGCCCGATCCCTGCACGCCAAGCGCCGGCAGCAGCGCCGCCTCGGGCCGGTGCAGGCGCACGTTCGATGCCGCATAAGTAGCCTCGATGCGCGGGCTCGCGGCGGGACCGGTGAGTCGCGCCCGCGCCTGCAGGCTGCCGTCGAGGCCAGTGCCGGGGGCGAATGTATCGACCAGCGACAGCGGCAATGCCGCCAGATCGAGGGTGAGATCGCTTGCCGAGGGATCGACGACGCCCTGCACCGAAAGCCGGCCGCCGCCCAGGCGCAAGCTTGTGGGATCGATGCGGATCCGCGCGCCGGCAATGCTGACTCGCGTCGGCGCATTCAGCGCCATGGG
>Ga0308309_10000160_pt1 | contig 55279 bp, 50 predicted proteins | sample HubBroMetageWFT5_FD_192491 | JGI IMG/M metagenome (GOLD analysis project Ga0308309, IMG submission 192491) | Warmed and freeze-thawed soil microbial communities from the Hubbard Brook experimental Forest, New Hampshire - Hubbard Brook CCASE Soil... | ecosystem: Environmental > Terrestrial >...
GACGACATTGGCGACGGCCGAGTTCTTCATGAGCGCCACCGTCGCCTCCTTCGTCACTTCGCGGGTGCGCGTGATCGAGGCGGCCGGCGGCAGGATCGTCACCAGGAAGACGTAGCCCTGGTCCTCGGCGGGGACGAGGCTGCCAGGAATGCGCTGGAACAGGACGGCCACCAGCCCGAGCACGATGACAAATCCCGCGATTCCGACTACCACGCGGCGCATCAGGAAGCCTACCCCGCCGGTGTAGCGCGCCGTCACCCAGGCGAAGAAGCGGTTGAAGCGGGCGAACGGCCACCACGGCTCGCCATGCGCCGGCTTCAGGATCAGCGCGGCCAGCGCCGGCGTCAGCGTGAGCGCCACGATGCCCGAGATCACGACCGAGACCGCGATGGTCACGGCGAACTGCCGGTAGAGCTCGCCCGCCAGGCCGCCCAGGAACGACACCGGAATGAACACCGCGCACAGCACCAGGACGATGGCGATGATCGGGGCCGTCACCTCCTGCATGGCCTGGATGGCGGCGGCGCGCGGCAACTTGCCCTGGGTCGACATGATGCGCTCGACGTTCTCGAGCACCACGATGGCGTCGTCGACGACGATGCCGATGGCAAGCACCAGCCCGAACAGCGTGAGCAGGTTGATGGAGAAGCCCAGCACGAACATGCCGGCGAAGGTGCCGATGATCGACACCGGAATGGCGATGACCGGGATGATCATCGCCCGCACGCTCTGCAGGAACAGGAAGACCACCAGCACGACCAGCGCGATCGCCTCGACGAAGGTGAGGGCGACCTCCTCGATCGAGACCTCGACGAAGCGCGTGGTGTCGAACGGGATGTCGTAGCGCAGTCCCACCGGGAAGCTCTTGGAGATGCGCTCCATGGTTTCCTTGACGGCCGTCGCAACCTGCAGCGCGTTGGCGCCGGGCTGGAGGTAAACCGCGACGGGGACGGCCGGCGATCCGTTGAAGGTGCCGGAAAAGCCGTAAAGCAGGGCGCCGAGCTCGACGCGGGCCACGTCCTTCAGGCGAAGGGCGCCGCCATTCTCCTCCGAGCGGATGATGATGTCCTCGAACTGGGTGCGGTCGACCAGCCGGGGCGGCGTCGTCACCGAATAGGTGAAGACCTGCGGGTTGTCCATCGGCTCCTCGCCGAACCGGCCGGCGGCGAACTGCTGGTTCTGCTCGCGCACCACGGCGGCTATGTCCGACGGCGTCAGATTGTACTGGGCGAGCTTGTCGGGCCTGAGCCAGATGCGCATCGAATAGTCCGAGGCGCCGAACAGCGAGGCGTCGCCGACGCCCGGCAGGCGGCGGATTTCATCAAGCACGTTCACCAGCGCGTAGTTGCTGATGTAGATCGTGTCGTAGCGCCCGTCCGGCGAGGACATGGTCAGCACCTGCAGGATCGCGGTCGAGCGCTTCTGCACGACCAGCCCCTGGCGCACGACTTCTCCAGGCAACAGCGGCAACGCGCGCTGCACGCGGTTGTTGACGTTGATGGCGTTCTGGTCGGGATTGGTGCCGATCTCGAAGGTCACCGTGAGGTTCATCGTGCCCGAGCCGGTCGAGGTCGACTGCATGTAGATCATGCGCTCGACGCCGTTGATCTGCTGCTCGAGCGGGGCTGCGACGGTGGCGGCGATGTTCTCCGCCGTGGCGCCGGGATAGGTCGCCGAGATCACGACTTCAGGCGGCACGATCTGCGGATACTGCGAGATCGGCAGGGCGCGCATCGCCACCAGGCCGGCCAGCACGATCACGATCGACAGGACCGAGGCGAAGACCGGCCGGTCGATGAAGAATTTCGAGATCACGGCTTGTCGCCCGCCGGCTGCCCGGTCGCCGCAGGCGGCGCGGCAACGGGAACCGGCTTCACGACATTGCCCGGCCGGACGCGGATCACGCCGTCGACCACGATGCGGTCGCCCGCCTTCAGGCCCTTGCGCACGATAAATCCGTCGGGCAGCTCGCGGTACAGCCGGACCTGCCGCGCGCGGGCTACCAAATCCGGCTCGACGACATAGACGTACGGCCCGAGCGGCCCCTGGGAAATCGCGGCCTTGGGCACCACGATGGCGTTGGGCATGGTGATGCCGGTCATCTTCACACGCACGAACTGGCCCGGCAGCAGGCCCCCGTCGTGATTGGGGAAGATGGCGCGGGTCAGGATGGTGCCGGTTCGGGTGTCCACCGTGCGCGAGCGGGTGTCCACCGTGCCGGGCTCGGGATAGGTGGCGCCATCGCCGAACTGCAGCTCGACCTTGACGTGAGCGGGATCGAACAGCTCCTCGGCCGTCTTGTCGATCTCCTGCAGGGAGCGCAGCTCGCTGTCGGTGAAGGTGAAGTTGACGTAGGCCGGATCGAGCTGGGTGATCGTGGTGAGCAGCGTGTCCTGTGCCTTGATCAACGTGCCTTCTGCCGGCGACACCAGGCTGGTGGGGCCCTTCACCGGCGCCTTGATGACTGTGAATTCCAGGTTGAGCTTTGCCGTCACGACATCGGCTTCCGTGGATTGCACGTTGGCACGCGCCTGGTCGCGGCCGGCGATGGCATCCTCGAGGGACTTCTGCGTGGCGACCTTCTGGGCGGCCAGGCCCACCTGGCGGTTATAATTCTCTTCGGCCTGGATCAGCGTCGCCTTGGCCTGTGCCGCCTGGGCGGTCGCTCGCGCGAGCGAGGCCTCGTAGGTCCGGGGGTCGATGCGGAACAGCACCTGGCCGATATCGACGACGGCGCCCTCCAGGTATTCGCGCTTGAGCAGCACGCCGCTCACCTGGGCGCGGATCTCGACGACACGGAAGCCGGCGACGCGGCCAGAGAATTCCAGGGGGAGAGGAACATCCGCTGCCGCAAGCTCGGCGACGCCAACCTGGGGCGGCGGCGGCGCCGGCGGCGCAGCGGGCGCCTTTGCCGGCTGGGTCATGAACAAATAGACGCCCCCGCCGGCAAGCGCGAGCACCAGCACGCCGACTGCAATGCGGCCGATCAAGGCTCGCACCTTCATCGAGTCACTCCTAGGTCTCCCATTCCGGGCAGGTCTAGCACGCCCTTGGTGAAATTTGCGCCTGGGATTGCGCGCAATTTGCGGCCGGAAGCCGCTCCCTCCGATCGGCTTAAAGCCGCTGGACCTGCAGGGAATAGAGCTTCCTGACCTCGATTTCCCGGGCTTCTTCGATCAGCCGGTCGAGATCGTCCGCCGGGTAGACGTAGCGTCCGGACAGGACATCCGCCTTGCCGGAGGCAAGAGCGACCAGCAGGGCGGCCGGTCGCTCCGGCGGCAGGTCGCGGCCTTCATCGAAGATGTCGCGGAACCAAGGCAGCCAGGTCCGGCCTTCGGGCGAGTTGAGCGAGTACTCGGACATGGCGGTGCGCACGGTGCCGGGCCCCATGGCGAAGACGGCAATGCCGTGCGGCCTGAGCTCGAAGGCCAGGCACTCGGAGAAGCGGATGAGCGCGGTCTTGCTCGTCACATAGGCCGAGAAGTACGGCAGCATGGTCGTCCCGCCGCCGCTGGCGATATTGACGATGCGGCCGCGGCGCCGGGCGATCATGCCCGGCACGACGCGGTGGGCGCACAGGATCTGGCCCTGCAGGTTCACTTCGAGCGTGCGCCACCACTGGCCGGCGTCGCTCTCGGCGAAGGGCCCGAGCGGGCCGATCACGCCCGCATTGTTGACCAGCAGGTCGATCGGTCCCAGCGAGCGCTCGACCTCGGTGAAGGCGCGATCGACCGCCGTGCTGTCGGTCACGTCGGCCGGGAAGGCGCCCACCTTGCCGCCCGATCGCTCGACCAACGCCACGGTCTCGGCAAGTTCCGCATCAGAGCGCGCCACGACGGCGACGGCGTACCCGGCCGCCGCCAACGCCTGGGCGAAGGCCCGGCCGAGCCCACGGCCGCCGCCGGTGACGACCGCGACTTTCAAGACGCGCTGCCCTGGCGGACCTTCGAGACGATGGCGATGCCGACGCCAAGCCACTCGTCCAACCTCGCCTCCTGTCGTGCCCAAGCGTGATGTGCCATCTTCGCAATTGTCGTCGTCGTCGCAACTACGTGGCAGGTACTACTCATGATGCGCGAGCACGGCTTTGCCGCGAGGCTTCGCGAATGGCGTCAACGCCGGGGATGGTCGCAGCTCGATCTTGCAGGACGCGCCGACATCTCGCAGCGTCACTTGAGCTTCCTCGAATTGGCGCGCGCTGCGCCCAGCCGCGACATGGTGCTTCGCCTGGCCACTGCGCTCGATGTTCCGTTGCGCCAGCACAACGCGCTGCTGCTCGCCGCGGGTTTCGCGCCGGTTTGGCAGGAGACCGACCTCGCCGCCCCGGAACTTTCCGAAGTGCGCCACGCCCTCGACTACATCCTGGCCCAGCAGGAGCCTTTCCCTGCGGTCGCCGTCGATCGCCACTGGAATCTCTTGAAAGCCAATGACGGCGCGGTGCGGCTGGTCGAATTCCTGGTCGGCCCGCTCGCGCCCGATGCCAAGGTCAACCTGGCCGACGCACTCGTCGGGCCCGACGTGCTGCGGCCGTTCCTGCTCAACTGGGCCGATGTCGTCGGCTATTTCATCCGCAGCGTCGAGGCCGATGCCGCGGCGGACGGTCGGGCCGAGACCGCCGCTTTGCTGGAGAGGCTGCTGGCGTACGAAGGCGTGCGGCCGCTCCTGAAGGCCGCCGCGATGAGGGCCGCGGCAGGGCCGGTATTGCCCATGCACTTCCGCAAGGGCGAGATCTCCTTGCAGCTCTTCACCACGATCGCGACGCTCGGCACGCCCCAGGACATCACCTTGCAGGAGCTGCGCATCGAGAGTTTCTTCCCCATGAACCGCGAAACGGCGCTGGTGCTGCACGGTTGGGCGGCAAAAAAGTAGTCAGGCTTTGGGTTCTATCAGGTCCCAGCGATTGCCGTAGAGATCGGTGAAGACGGCGACGGTGCCATAGGGTTCCCGGCGGGGGTCCTCGACAAACGCAACGCCGCACTCCTTGTAGGCGGTATAGTCACGACGGAAGTCGTCGGTGTGCAGGAACAGAAACACCCTGCCGCCGGTCTGCGAGCCCACGGCCTGCTTCTGCCGCTGGTTGACTGCCTTCGCCAGCAACAGCCCGCTCCCCGCCCCTCGCGGAGCGACCACCACCCAGCGCTTGCCGCCATCGAGCGCGGTGTCCTCGACGAGCGCGAAGCCCAGCTTTCCGGTGAAGTAGGCGATCGCCTCGTCGTAATCGTCGACCACCAGTGTCACCAGGCCAATTCGTTGCGTCATCGTCAGGACACCGTGCCGACGAGGAAGGCGCGCGGCAACACCGAGACGTCGAGCGGCAGGCGGCCCACCGTCTCGCCGTCGAGATCGACCAAGGTCTCGACGTCCGATTCGAAGCGGAACGACGTGCCGCGGCTCGTCCGCACCTTGGGATGATGCACGTGCGCGCCGCTGTAGAGCTTGGGCATGACGCCGAACAGCATGCCCAGCCGGGAGACATCGCCCATCTCGATCAGGTCGAGAATGCCGTCGTCGGGTTTTGCGCCGGGCATCAGCTTCATGCCGCCGCCGCCATTCTCGGTGTTGGCGACCAGCGCGGTGAACAGGCGGCGCGCCCCATCAGCCACGCCATCGATGGTGATGGCGACATCGCGGTGGTGAAAACCCAGAGTCACGGTGGGCGTCATCAGGAGATAGGCGATCTCGCCCAGCTTCTTCAGCCAGCGCGACTGCGAGGCGCGGTGGCTGATGGTGGCGGCCGCGCCCAGCGACACGATGAGATAGCCGAAACGATCGACCGGTTGGCCATCGAGTCCATTGCAGCGCACACGCAGCAGGTCGATGGCCCGCGTACCCTCGCCCGCCGCCGCATCGAAGGCGCGCGCCGGATGATCGAGATGGCCGAGGGCGCGGCAGAGTTCGTTGGCCGTGCCGGCCGGCACGGGACAGAGCACGGTATCGGGCGCGCTGAGACGACCCGACGGCTCGAGCAGGCCGTTCAGGGTCTCGTTCACCGTGCCGTCGCCGCCCACCGCCACGAAGCGTCGCACGCCCTCGGCCAGCGCCGCCCGGGCGAGATGCGTCGCGTGGCCCGGCGCCTGGGTGATACGCGGCTCGAAGCGGCCGAGACGCTGGACGAGTTCGGCCTGGATCGCGGGCCAGCGCTTGCCGGCGCCGCCTTTATGGGCGGCCGGATTGACGATGACCGCGATCTTGGGTCGCTCCCTCATGCTCATTCCATACTGACAGAAATTGACAGGAGATGATGCTAGGCTCGTTTGATGTCACGTGCGCAACGTCTTCTGGACCTTATTCAAGTCCTGCGCCGCCATCGTCATCCGGTGAGCGGCGCGGTGCTCGCCGAGGCGACCGGCGTGTCGCTGCGCACGCTCTACCGCGACATCGAAACCCTGAAGGCCGACGGCGCGCATATCGATGGCGAGGCCGGCGTCGGCTATGTGCTGCGCCCGGGCTTCATGCTGCCACCGCTGATGTTCAGCGAGGAGGAGATCGAGGCGCTCGTGCTCGGCTCGCGCTGGGTGCACCAGCGCGCCGACCGGGCGCTGGCCGATGCCGCCGCCAACGTGCTGGCCAAGATCGGCGCCGTGCTGCCCAAGGACCTGCGCGAGACGCTGGACGATTCCGGCATGCTGATCGGGCCGGGCAATCCCATCGCCGCGGGCGACGCCGAATTGCCCAAGATCCGCCAGGCCATCCGGACCGAGCGCAAGCTCGGCCTGTCGTATCGCGACAAGGACGGTGCGGCCAGCCGGCGCACCATATGGCCGTTCGCGGTGGGATTTTTCGAGAAGGTGCGCGTGGTCGTGGCCTGGTGCGAGCTGCGCCAGGACTTTCGCCACTTCCGCACCGACCGCATCGCTATCCTGACACTCACCGACAAGCGCTATCCGCGCCGTCGCCAGGCCATGCTCAAGGAATGGCGCGAGCGCGAGGGCACGACCGAGGCCTAAAGCTGGCAGTCGAAGGCTGCTGACAGAATCTGACAGCTGCCGCGCATAGAATGGGTTCACCGGAAGCAAGGAGAACCCGATGAGCAAGTTCAGCTTCGTCCTGCTCTATGTCGACAACCCACCGGCGAGCGCCACCTTTTACGCCGATCTGCTGGGCACGCCGCCGGTCGAAACCTCGCCCACCTTCGCCATGCTGCCGCTGGGCGGCGAGGTGATGCTCGGTCTGTGGTCGCGCCGCACCGTCGAGCCTGTCGCGACGGCTCCGGGCGGCGGCGAGGTCGCCTTCAGCGTGGCCGATGCGGCCGCCGTGGAACGCACGCATGCCGACTGGAAAAAGCGTGGCCTGCCGATCGCACAAGCGCCGACGGCGATGGATTTCGGCCACACCTTCGTGGCGCTCGATCCCGATGGCCATCGTTTGCGCGTGTTCGCGCCGACGGCAGCGTGAGGAGGGCGGCACCATGAGCAGGAACTGGCTGGCGGTCGCTTCCGCCGAACATGTCGAGATCGGACGCAGCGCGGGTTTCATGCAGGTCAGTCACGGCAAGGCCACGCCGCTGCGCCGCGTGCAGCCCGGCGACCGGGTCGTCTATTACTCGCCGAATCGCATCTACTCGCCGAGCCACGCCTCGCGCGGCAAGGACCGCCTGCAGGCCTTCACCGCCATCGGCACCGTCAAGCAGGGCAGCCTCTACCAGGCCGATATGGGTTTCGGTTTCCATCCCTATCGGCGCGATGTCGCCTGGCACGACGCCGCGCCGGCGCCGCTCGCCCTGCTGCAGCAAGCATTGGCCTTCACGCAGGAGAAGAACTGGGGCTACCGGCTGCGCCAGGGTCTGGTCGAGATCAGCGACGCCGACATGACGGCGATTGCCGCGGCGATGTTCAAAGCCTCGGCAGCACCTGGTCGGCCAGCAGATGGAAGCTCTCGCGACTCAGCGGCGCGCACATCAGGTAGTTCAAGCCGATCTCTTCCTTCAGTCGACCGATCTGTTCAACAACCGATTCAGGCGTTCCATGCAGGATGATGCTGTCGACATAATACTGCGTCGGATCCTTGCCGTCGTAGGTCCGCTGCATCGACTTGCGATGGGCGTGTTGCGGGCCGGCATAGGAATCGACCAGCCACTGCGCGCCGCGGCGGGCGATTGCCTCGGCCTCAGCCGTGGTCGGCGCCAGGGCGACCAGCCGCGCCATGGGGATATCGCGGCCCTGGTCGGAAAAGCCCGCCTCGGCAAGCTTCTGCGCGTAATGCCGACGCTTGTCGCCCAACTCCCTCAGGGAAGAGTGCGGGTCCATCAGGATGGAAAAGCCGCGGCTGGCGGCCCAATCGATGGCGGACTCCGACGTCGCCGCCATCCAGGTCGGCGGATGGGGCTGCTGCAACGGCTTGGGCAGCACCTCGATGCTGTCGAAGTTGAAGTGTGCGCCTTGAAAGCTGAAGCGTTCCTGCGTCCAGGCTTTTAGCACGATCTCGACGGCCTCGCGGAAGCGCTCGGCACTTTCCTCCGGCGGCACACCGAAGGCATTGAACTCGGAATGTGCGAAGCCGCGACCGGCGCCCCAGTTGACCCGTCCGCCCGACAGCATGTCGAGCAGCGCCACCTCTTCGGCCAGTCGCAGCGGATGATAGAGCGCGGCCAGCGACACCGCCGTGCCGATGCGCAGCCGCTTGGTGCGCGCCGCGGCGAGCGTGCCCAGCATGTGCACCGAGGGGCAGACGCTGAAGGTGGTGAAATGGTGCTCGGCCAGCCATACCGCGTCGAAGCCGCCGCGATCCATGATCTCGATGCGCTCGAGCGCGCGCGCATAGACCTGTTCCAGCGGCCCGTGGCGGCCAGGCCAGCTGAAGAACTGCAGCACGCCTACTTTCATGGTCATTCGGCTTTGATAGCGGCGGCCTTCACGATCGGCCACCTTTGTCGATCTCGGCCTTCTGGAAGAATCGGCGGCGCGGCGGGTTCATTATGTTTCCTTCCCGCCGGGATTGTACCACGTCCTAAACGAGGGCGTCGTCGATGGCGCTCCCCAGGCGGTCGACGATCTCGCCGATCTGGTCGGCGGTGACGATGAAGGGTGGCGCCAGCAGCACGTGGTCGCCCCGCGCGCCGTCGATCGTGCCGCCCATGGGATAGACCATGAGGCCGCGCGCCATGGCGGCCTTCTTCACCTTGGCATGGAGTTTCTTCGCCGGATCGAACGGCGCTTTGGTCGAGCGCTCTTCGACCAGCTCGACCGCCTGGAAGAGACCGCGCCCGCGAATGTTGCCGACATGCGGATGATTGCCGAAGCGCTCGCCGAGTCGGCGACGCAGCAGCGCGCCCATGATGCGGACATTGGCCAGAAGATCGTCGCGCCGGATCGTCTCCTGCACCGCGAGTCCCGCGGCGCAGGCCAGGGGATGGCCCATGTAGGTGTGGCCATGCTGGAAGAAGCCGCTGCCCTGGGCGAACGAGTCGTAGATATGTCGGCCGAGCAGCACGGCGCCGATCGGCTCGTAGCCGCCGCCCAGTCCCTTGGCGATGGTCATGAGGTCGGGCGCGATGCCTTCCTGCTCGCAGGCATGCAACGTGCCGGTGCGCCCCATGCCGCACATCACCTCGTCGAGGATCAAGAGCACGCCGTGGCGATCACAGATCTCCCGGATGCGCCTGAAATAGCCCGTGGCCGGCGGCACTGCACCCGCGGTGGCGCCCACCACCGTCTCGGCGACGAAGGCCATCACCGTGTCGGGGCCGAGTGCGCGGATCTTGGCCTCGAGCGCGTCGGCGGCACGTTCGGCATAGGCCTCCTCCGTCTCGCCCGACGCCTGGTAGCGATAGGCAAAGCACGGATCGATGTGATGCGTCTCGATCAAGAGCGGCGAGAAGGGCGCGCGCCGCCATTGGTTGCCGCCGGCCGCCAGCGCGCCCAGCGTATTGCCGTGATAGCTCTGGCGGCGCGCGATCACGTGGCGGCGCTGGGGCTGGCCGCGCTCGGTGAAATATTGCCGCGCCATCTTGAGCGCCGCCTCGACCGCTTCCGATCCGCCGCTCACTAGGTAGGCGTGGCTGATGCCGGCGGGGGCGTCGGCGATCAGGCGGTCGGCGAGTTTTTCGGCAACTTCGGTGGTGAAGAAGCCGGTATGGGCATAGGCGAGCTTGTCGAGCTGCTCGTGCAGGGCCGCCGTCACCGCGGGATGGCCGTGCCCCAGGCAGGACACCGCGGCACCACCCGACGCATCGATGTAGCGCCGGCCGTCGGCGTCGACGATCTCGATGCCCTTGCCGCCGGCGGCGACCGGCAGGTTTCCGCCGATCTGGCGATGCAGGATGTGGGTCATGCTCTCTCGCGTCCTGGTTCCCTGGCGCCGCGCCGCGGCAGGTGCACGCCGAACGCCGAGAGCTGCGCCTCGGTGTGCTCGAGCGCCGCCAGCGCCTTGTTGCCGCCGCGGCCCGCAACCAGGGCCGCCAGGATCTCGGCCACGGCGAGCAGCGGCGTCATGGTGTGAAAGAAGGAGGGGCTCTCGGTCGCCACCAGGATCGCCGCGGCGGCGATCTGCGCTAGTGGCGAGACTTCCGAATCGGTCAAGGCCACAACCGGCACGCCCCGGCCCGCCGCATAGCGGGCGCTGTCGATGGTGGCGCGGGCATAGGGCTCGACGCTGGCGGCCAACAGCACGTCCAGCGGGCCGGCGTCGCGGATGGCATCGAGGCCGGTGCCGCCGGCATCGTCGAGCATCACTGTCTTGTCGCCCAGGAGCGACAGCATGTAATGGAAGTGCCAGGCGGCGGCGTGGCAGGAGCGCAGCCCCAGGCAATAGACGCGCCGTGCCTCATGCAGGCGGCCGGCTGCATCGGCCAGGCGTTCGAGCGACGCGGGCTCGGCAAGAGCTGCGATTTCGCGTGACAGGCTGAGCGCCATCTCGGACGCAAGCGCCCGCTCGCCGTGCAGCTTCTGCACCTCGACCTGGACGCCCGCCTTGCCGGCGAAACCCAGGGTGCCGGCTCGCACCGCGCCGGCATAGAGCTCGCGTACCTGGTCGTAGCCTTCGAGCCCCAGCCGTTTGGCGAGCCGCGTCATGGTGGCAGCCGGCACGCCGGCACGCCGCGCCTGTTCGCGCATCGACAGCAGCGCCACGTCGTCGGGACGGTCGAGCATGTAGCGCGCGGCCGTCTGGAGTTGCGGCGGCAGGATGTCGAACGCCTCGACGATCGAGGCGCTGAGTGGCCCGGCCATCAGCGCAGGGGCAGCGGATACATCAGGCCGCCCTTGGTCCACAGCCCGTTCAGGCCGCGCGCCAGCTTGAGCGGGCTGCCCATGCCGACATTGCGCTCGTAGCTCTCGCCGTAGTTGCCGACCTGCTTGACGATGTTGTAGGCCCAGTTCTCGTCGAGCTGCAGCGCCTTGCCGTTGCCGGGCTTGACGCCCAGGAAACGCTGGACCAGCGCGTCGGTCGACTTCAGCTGCTCGTCGACATTGGCCGTGGTGATGCCGCGCTCTTCGGCTTCCAGCATGGCGAACACGGTCCAGCGCACGACCGTCATCCAGACATCGTCGCCGCGGCGCACGAACGGGCCCAATGGCTCCTTGGAGATGATGTCGGGCAGGACCATGTAGTCGGCCTGCTTGCCGCGCGTCGCCAGCGCCGAAGCGAGTGCGGAGGAATCCTGGGTCATGGCATCGCAACGGCCGCCGAAGAATGCTTCGTACATGAGATCCTGGCTTTCATAGACCACCGGCTTGATGGTCATGCCGCGGCCGCGGAACCAGCTCGCCATGTTGAATTCGTGGGTCGTGCCCTGGGCGACGCAGACCGTGGCGCCGCCCAGCTCGGCCAGGCCCTTCACGTTCAGCTTCTTGGGCACCATGAAGCCCTGGCCGTCATAGAAATTGACGCCGGCATATTGCAGGCCGAGCCCGGCATCGCGCTCCAGCGTGATGGTCGAGTTGCGCACCAGCATGTCGATTTCGCCCGACTGCAGCGCCAGGAAGCGCTGCTGGGCGGAGAGCGGCACGTACTTGGCCTTGGTCGCATCGCCCAGCACGGCGGCGGCGACGGCATTGCACAGATCGACGTCGAGACCGGACCACTTGCCCTGGCTGTCGGGCAGCGAGAAGCCGCCCAGGCCGACATTGACGCCGCAGATCAGCTGGCCACGCTTCTTGACGACCTCGAGGGTCGATGACGTCTGCGCAGAGGCTGCGGAGACCACAAAGGCAAGCGCGCCAAAAGCCGCGCCAACGCTAAAAATTCGCTGGATGAGGTGCATGGACTTCCCCCCTTTTTTGGAAAGATTGCCGGCAGTCTGCCTAGCGCGGCAGCAGATCGTATGCAACAAATGAATCAATTTTGGCACATATGGTTCATTTGATCCGGCCCTGAGAAGCGACGCTGCAGGGAAATGAACACAGTTCAGTCAGTTACCGCTGCCGGCAATTGACACTGACGCATCGCACAACCACATGAGCCGCGCCGCAAAATATCCGCGGGGGAGTTTCTTTTGCCCTTTTGTCGCCGCCTGCTGGCCGCTGCCAGCCTGTCTTTCTTTCTCACATCAGTGGCGGCCCTCGCCCAAGGCGGTCCGCCCGCCATGCCGGTCAGCGTCGCCCCGCCGATCGCCAAGCGGGTGACGCAGTGGGACGAATTCTCCGGACGCTTCGAGGCGGTCGCCTCGGTCGAGGTGCGCGCCCGCGTCTCGGGCTTCATCGAAGAGCTGCATTTCAAGGATGGCCAACTCGTCAATGTCGGCGATCCCCTGTTCACCATCGACAAGCGGCCTTACGACATCGCGGTCGAAAGCGCCAAGGCCGACGTCGCGCGCAACAAGGCGCAGGTCGGCCTGGCCGAGCTGCAGGTCCAGCGCGGCGCCTCGCTGATCACGTCCAGGACCATCACCGAACAGGAAAACGACCAGCGCAAGGCCAATCTCGACGTGGCGCGCGCCCAGCTCAAGGCCGCCGAGGCGGCTCAGCGTTCAGCCGAGCTCAACCTCGACTGGACCGACGTGCGCGCCCCGATCGCCGGCCGCATCTCCGACCGCAAGGTCGATGCCGGCAACTTGATCCAGGGCGGCCAGCAGGGCGCCACCTTGCTCGCCACTATCATGACTCTCGATCCCATCCGCTTCGTGTTCGACGTCTCGGAGACGGACTATCTGCACTACACGCGCCTCTATTTGTCGGGCGAGCTCGCCTCGTCGCGCGAAAAGAATCCCGTGCGCATCCGGCTGGCCGATGAAACCGAATGGACGCGCACCGGCAAGGTCGACTTCGTCGACAACGCCTTCGCCCCGCGCTCGGGCACAATTCGTACCCGGGCCATCGTCGACAACAAGAGCCAGCTTCTGGCGCCCGGCATCTTCGGCCGCGTGCAGCTCTTCGGCGGCGAGTACGATGCCTTCCTGATTCCCGATTCGGCCGTGGTTTCCGACCAGTCGCGCAAGATCGTGTTTACGGTCGGCGACGACAAGGTGATCAAGGCGAAGCCGGTCACGCTGGGCCCGGTCGTCGACGGGCTCCGGGTGGTGCGCGATGGCCTCGCCGCCACCGACCAGGTGGTGCTCGACGGGCTTGCCAATCCGATGGTGCGTCCCGGCGCCAAAGTCACGCCGCAAAAGGGCGAGATCAACACCGCCAAAGCCAAGTAACGGCGAAATCGGCCCATGCGGTTTTCCCATTTCTTCATCGACCGGCCGATCTTCGCGTCGGTCCTGTCGATCATCATCCTGATCGTGGGCGCCATCGCTCAGCGCAGCCTGCCGATCGCGGAATATCCCGAGATCGCCCCACCCACCGTCAACGTCACGGCGACCTACCCCGGCGCCTCGGCCGAGGTCATCGCCGCCACCGTCGCCACGCCGCTCGAGCTCGAGATCAACGGCGTCGACGACATGCTCTACATCAACTCCCAGTCGACCGGCGACGGGCGGCTGTCGATCAACGTCGTCTTCAAGCCCGGCGTCGACGTCGATCAGGCGCAGGTCAATGTGCAAAACCGGGTCGCCGTCGCCCAGCCGCGCCTGCCCCAGGACGTGCAGCGGCTGGGCGTCGTGGTGCGCAAGGCGTCGCCCGACCTGATGATGGTCGTGCACATGATCTCGCCCGACGGCAGCCGCGACCAGCAATACATCTCCAACTACGCCACGCTCTACGTGAAGGACGTGCTGGGCCGCGTCGATGGCGTGGGCAACGTGCAGGTGTTCGGCGCGCGCGACTATTCGATGCGCGTGTGGCTCGATCCTGCACGCGTCGCCGGCCACAATCTGACGGCGTCCGAAGTGGTCGCCGCCCTGCAGGCCGCCAACCTGCAGGTCGCCGCGGGGGCCATCAACCAGGCGCCCGCTGTATCGGCCAGCGCCTTCACCTTGTCGGTGCAGACCCTGGGACGGCTAACCGCACCGGAGGAGTTCGGCAACATCGTGTTGCGCGCCGAGCCCGGCGGTTCGGTGACGCGCCTGCGCGACGTGGCCCGCGTCGAACTGGGCGCGCAGGACTACACGGTGAACGCCTATCTCGACAACAAGAACGCCACGGCGCTCGTCATCTTCCAGCGCCCGGGGTCGAACGCGCTCGCCACCTCAGCCGGCGTGAAGGCGGCGATGGAGCGCCTCAGGAAGGACTTCCCGGAGGGCCTCGACTATTCGGTGGTCTACAATCCGACGGAGTTCATCCAGGCCTCGGTCGACGCGGTGATCGAGACGCTGTTCGAGGCGCTGCTGCTGGTCGTGATCGTGGTGATCGTGTTCCTGCAGACCTGGCGGGCGGCGATCATCCCGTTGCTCGCCATCCCGGTGTCGCTGATCGGCTCGTTCGCCGTGATGGCGGCGGTCGGCATCTCGTTCAATACGCTGTCGCTGTTCGGCCTGGTGCTGGCGATCGGCATCGTGGTCGACGACGCCATCGTCGTGGTCGAGAACGTCGAGCGCTACCTGACCCAGGGCATGTCGCCCAAGGCCGCGGCGCACAAGACCATGGACGAGGTGGGTGGCGCGCTGATCGCCATCTCCCTGGTGCTGATCGCGGTGTTCCTGCCGACCGCCTTCATCACCGGCCTGCAGGGCACGTTCTACAAGCAGTTCGCCATCACCATCGCGGCCTCCACGGCGATCTCGGCCTTCGTGTCGCTGACGCTGTCGCCCGCCATGGCGGCGCTGCTGCTCAAGACCCACGCGGTGTCGCATATCGAGAAACCCAAGCCCACGCTGCTCGAGCGGCTGGCGTGGCCGATCAACTGGTTCTTTCGCCATTTCAATCGCGGCTTCGAGGCCCTGTCGAACTTCTACGGCCGCGCCACGGCGCGGCTGATCCGCATGGCGACGGTCGTCCTGGTGGTCTATGCGGGCCTGTTGTTCCTCGCCGGCAACCGGCTGGTCGAGACGCCGACCGGCCTGATCCCGCAGCTCGATCGTTCCTATCTGATCGCCGCCATGCAGCTTCCCCAGGGCGCCACCCTGGAGCGCGCCGACAAGCTGGTGCGCCAGGCGTCGGAGATGATCATGGCGACGCCCGGCGTATCGCATGCCGTGGCCTTCGTCGGTTTCGACGGCGCCACCTTCACCAACGCGCCCAACACCGGCGTGATCTTCGTCACCCTAAAACCGTTTGCCGAGCGGCGGAACGAGCCCAAGGACAAGATCCTGGCGGCATTGCGCGGCAAGATGTTCTCGCTGCGCGAGGCCTTCGTGTTCGTCCTCGAGCCGCCTTCGGTGCCCGGCATCGGCACCGGCGGTGGCCTGAAGGGCTACGTCCAGGATCGCGCCGCGCGCGGCCTGCCGGCGCTCGAGGGCGCCACCTGGGCGCTGGCGGGTGCCGCCGGCCAGACGCCCGGCCTGACCCAGGCCTTCACGCTGTTCAGCACGAAAACGCCGCAGATCTGGGCCGAGATCGACCGCACCAAGGCCGAGCAGCTGGGCGTGCCGATCGGGCGCGTGTTCGACACGCTCTCGGTCTACATGGGCTCGGCCTACGTCAACGACTTCAACATTCTCGGCCGCACCTACCAGGTGACGGCGCAGGCCGACGATCCCTACCGACTCACGCTGCGCGACGTCGCCGAACTCAAGACGCGCAGCGACAGCGGCGAGATGGTGCCGATCGGCTCGGTGGCGACCTTCTCCGACACGACCGGCCCCTACCGCGTGGCGCGCTACAATCTCTATCCTGCGGCCGAGATGCAGGTGGCGCTGCTGCGCGGCTTCTCTTCAGGCCAGGGCATCGCCGCCATAGAGAAGCTGGCCGACAAGGTGCTGCCTTCGGGCTTCGGCTTTGAATGGACCGAAATCGCGCTGCAGGAAAAGCTCGCGGGCAATACGGCGGTTCTGGCCTTCGGCCTGGCCGTGGTCTTCGTCTTCCTGCTGCTGGCCGCCCTCTACGAGAGCTGGCTGCTGCCGCTCGCCGTCATCCTGATCGTGCCGATGTGCATCCTGGCGGCCATGATCGGCGTTAACATCCGCGGGCTCGATCGCAACGTCCTGGTCGAGATCGGCCTGATCGTGCTGGTGGGTCTGGCCGCCAAGAACGCCATTCTGATCGTGGAGTTCGCCAAGCAGGCCCACGAGGCCGGCATGACCCGCTACGACGCGGCCGTCAGCGCCGCCAAGACACGCCTGCGGCCCATCCTCATGACCTCGCTCGCCTTCATCCTGGGCGTGGTCCCCTTGGTGGTGAGTTTCGGCGCCGGTGCGGAAATGCGCCAGTCGTTGGGCACCGCGGTGTTCTTCGGTATGCTGGGCGTCACCTTCTTCGGCCTGATGTTCACGCCGGTGTTCTATGTCGTCAGCACCGGGCTCTCGGAGCTACGCTTCCGGTGGCGCAAGCCGGAGGTCCAGCCGGAGTTCAAGCCGGAGTAGACCTCACTTCACAGTGGAGATCGCCATGCCTCGATCACGCTTTCTTCCCGCGCTCGCCTTGGCCGCTGTCCTGGCGGCAGGGATCGTTGGCCTCCGGATATCGTCCTCGTCTGCCGAAAGCGCCCGCGTGATTGCCCCGCCCGTGGTCGACGAACCGGCGGGCCAGGCACAAAGCGAAGTGGCCGTCGTTGCCGGCGGATGCTTCTGGGGTGTCCAGGGCGTGTTCCAGCATGTCGACGGCGTCACCAGCGCCGTGTCCGGCTATGCCGGCGGCGCCAAGGAGACGGCGGAGTACGACAAGGTCGGCAGCGGCCGCACCGGCCATGCCGAGTCCGTGCGCATCACCTACGATCCGCGCAAGGTGAGCTACGGCCGGCTGCTGCAGATCTATTTCTCGGTCGCCCACGATCCGACCGAATTGAATCGCCAGGGTCCCGACGTCGGCACGCAGTATCGTTCGACGATCTTCCCGACCAGCGAAGCGCAGGCCAAGGTGGCCAAGGCCTATATCGATCAGCTCGACCAGGCCCATGCCTTCGGCGCCAAGATCGTCACCACCATCGAGCCCGGCCGCACCTTCTATCCGGCCGAGGGCTACCATCAGGATTACCTGACCTTGCATCCCAACCAGCCCTACATCGCCATCAATGACCTGCCCAAGGTCGCCAATCTCAAGCGCCTGTTCGCGGACTCCTATCGCACCGATCCGGTGCTGGTCGGCAAGACCGGCATGTAGGCCCGAGAACCGGCGCATCGCCTCACGGCCGCAACACCCGGTGAAGATCGAGCACCGGCGGATCGCGGCCGAGCTGCGACAGCAGGGTATGGACCTGGGCGCGGTGGTGGGTCTGGTGATTGAAGAAGTGTGGCAGGATCACCTCGACGGGATCCGCCGAGTCGACGCCTGAATTGTTGACGTAACGCAGCGAGCGTTCGAGGAAGCCGGCCGGCACGGCGGCAAAGAACGTCTCGATGCGCCGGTCCATCTCGGCGCGCGCGGCCGTCAGGGCCGCGAAGTCGTCGAACAGGATGGCGCCGAGGTCGGTCGAGGGATGCGAGCCGCCCTCGAAGCGGGTCATCCAGATGCGATCGCCCAGCACCAGGTGGTTGAGCGTGCCGTGCACGCTCTTGAAAAACGCCCCGAGGTCGCGCCGCCTCTCCTCCTCGGAGAGAGCGCCACAGGCCTCGTAGAGCTTCTCATTGGCCAGCCGATTGTAGCGTGCGTACTGTGCCCAGATCGCCGTCATCCGCCCTCTTTAGCCGGCGGCGGCGGAAATCCAACGAGCCAAATCGCGGATCAGGGTCGCCACGGTCGCACCGCGCAGACGATGCGCGCGGACGACATAGGCCTGGCGGTCAGGCAATAGAACGGGAAAGGGGATTGGGTGCATGAGAACCTCCAAGGAACGGGGAGATCTTAATTCCTGCCGGCGAGCGAGATAATAGAGTTGGTTTGACTATCACTGCTGCCTGCCGTTCACTAATCCCGCAATGATCGATCATGCGAGCGAGATGGCCGCCTTCGTGCGGGTCGTCGATTTCAGGGGCTTTTCCGCCGCCGCGCCCGGGCTCGGGTTGACGCCCTCGGCGGTCAGCAAGCTAATCACCCGCCTGGAAACCCGGCTCGGCGTACGGCTCCTGCAGCGCACGACGCGGGCGCTGCGTCTCACCGAGGAGGGCGAGGTCTTCTATGCCGCCGCGCAGCGCATCGTGGGCGAGATCGAGACACTCGAGGACCAGATCGCCGGACACAGCGGCACGCCGCAGGGGCTGCTGCGCGTGACGACGTCGCTCGCCTTTTCCACCCACCAGCTCGCGCCGGTGCTGTCGGAGTTTTTGGTGCGCCATCCGCTGGTGCAGATCGACCTGCTGCCGACCGATCGCGTGATCGACATGGTCGAGGAGGGCATCGACATCGCCGTGCGTATCGGACGGCTCGCCGACACGAGCTTCATGGCGCGCAAGATCGGCGAGGACAAACGCCTGATCTGCGCCGCGCCGTCCTATCTCGCGCGCCACGGCACACCCCGCCGGCCCGAGGAGCTGGCGCGGCACAACTGCATCGTGTCGCGCGAACGCACCCATCTCAATCGCTGGCCGTTCAAGATCGACGGCCAGGTCAGCGAGATCGAGGTTGCCGGCCGGGTTGCCATCAACGAGGGCGAGATGCAGATGCAACTCGCCCTGCAAGGCATCGGCATCGCCCGCCTGACGCGGCTCACTTTGGCCCGGGCCATCCGCGACGGCGCGTTGGTGCCGCTGCTGGGCGACTTCTCGGCCGACGAGCCGGTGGGAATCCACGCCGTCTACCCTCACCGCCGGCACCTCGCCGCCAAAGTCCCGGCGTTCGTTGACTTCCTGATCGAGAAGTTCACGCCACCGCCCTGGCAGATTTGACCCGCCGCGTGATGCTAGGATCGCCCGAACCAAGCGATCGAGATCATGGAGGGGAAATGAATCGCGACACCGACCTGTTCGTGCAGGCCTTTTGGGTCAAATGCCGGGAGACGATACGGCCGGAGCTCGATTTCACGGTCGACGATCTGAAGAGCGAAGGTCACGACGCACACGTCGCGACGCAGGAATATTCTGAGGTGCCAGATCGGTTGCCTGAGGCTGGTCCCTCGGTCATCCTGACCGTGCATCCCAAGGGCGCCGCCGAGGGCCATGCCCTGCGGTTCCGCGGTGACGTCGCCCGCAGCGATGTCGTGGTGACGGGATCGACCGGCACCTCGCGCCGTCATGAGCTGGCCGAACTGGAACTACCCGCGGTGAAGGCCGAGATCTCGGCTTGGCTCACCGAGCTGCTGGGCCGGCCGGGCTGATACGACCTGTGCCGCCGCTTCGGCAAAGCCTTCAACAAGGCCGATGTTCCGCGCGCAGGAAGCCCGCCGGCTCGGTCTTGCTCTAACGCAAGAAGCGAAGGGCGGCGTCGCAATACATGGCGTAGACCGGCGCGATCGACTCGATATCGGCCCATTCGTTGGCCGCGTGCATGTTGCCGAAGCTGACGCCGGGCGCGCAGACGGTCGGCACGCCCTGCGCCGCCAGAAGGTTGCCGATGTTGGACGGCCCGCAGACATCGGTCGCGATGCGCCGTCCGAAGGCGCGCTCGGCCGCGGCGGAGAAACTGCGGACCAGGTCGTGGTCCGGCTCGACGAGATAGGCCGGCCAAAGGTCGATGGTTTCGATGCGGCTTTGGCCATCGACCGCGCGCACGATCTCCTCGAGCCAGCGCATGGCCTTGTCGCCATCGAAGGCGCGGGTCAGGCGGATATCGATGTTGCAGTTTGCATGGTCCGGCACGACGCTAAAACCTTCGCCGCCCGAGAGGCGCGTCACCGTGGCGGCAGGGCCAAACGGAAACGCTGCGTCATGGGTTTCGGGAAAGGCCGAGGCCGCTACCTTGAGCGCAAAGGCGGCGGCCTTGTTCAGCGCATTGACCCCGGTGCGCTCGATCTCGCCGGAGTGCGCCGCCTTGCCGGTGAAATGCAGCCTGGCACGCAGGAAGCCGCGGCTGCCCACGACGATACAGTCATTGCCGGGATAGCCCAGCGACACGGCGTCGGGCGGCCGCGCAATGGCAGCGAGATAGGCCCGCACGCCGCCGAAGCGGCCGGTATGCTCGTCGGCGTCGAACAGCACGTGCACCGCGCCGCGCGGGATCGGCTTCTCGGCCAGGTGCCGCGCGACATGAGCAAGGATGGCGACGCCTGATTTGGAATCGGCAGCGCCGCGGCCCAGCAGTCGTCGGCCGCGCACGGCGCCGCTGAACGGCGGCTCGGTCCATTGATCGTGATCGCCCGCAGGCGCGGTGTCGATGCAGGCATCGAGGCACAGCACGGGGCCGGGCGCTGCACCGGAGATCTCGACCAGCACGGCGACGTTCTTGCCCTCGCCATCGCTCAACAGACGCGGCTTGAGGTGGTTGTCATTCAGCCAGGCATGCACGAGACCGAGCACCGCCTGCGGCGAATCGATTCCGCCGCAGGACGGCGTCGCCACCAGCCGCGACGCCAATTGCACGATGCTGTCGATCGGTGCGGTGCTCAAGACGCCGACTAGTCGAGGCCTTCGAACAGCACCGTCGACAGATAGCGTTCGGCAAAATCGGGGATGATCACCACGATGCGCTTGCCGGGATTGCGCTTGCCGACGTCGAGCGCCGCCGCCACGGCGGCGCCGCCGGAAATGCCGATGGGAATGCCTTCGAGGGTCGCCATGTCCTTGGCCGTCTTGAGGGCCGCTTCGTTGGACACCTTGAAGATCTCGTCGAGGACCTTGCGGTCGAGGATATCGGGTATGATGCCCGCGCCGATGCCCTGGATGGGGTGCGGTGTGTGCTTGCCGCCCGACAGGACAGGGCTCGCTTCGGGTTCGACGGCGACGATCTTGAGTCCAGGCAGGCGCGGCTTCAGCGCCTGGCCGACGCCGGTGACGGTGCCGCCGGTGCCGACACCCGAGACGAAGATATCCAGCTTGCCATCGGTGTCGCGCCAGATCTCCTCGGCCGTGGTGCGTATATGGACGGCCGGATTGGCCGGGTTCTGGAACTGCTGCGGCATGAAGCTGTTCGGTATTTCCTGCAAGAGCTCCTCGGCGCGGGCTATCGAGCCGTTGATGCCCTTTTCGCGCGGCGTAAGCTCGAGCCTGGCGCCCAGGAAGCGCAGCATCTTGCGCCGCTCGATCGACATCGAATCGGGCATGGTGCAGATCATCTTGTAGCCGCGCGCGGCGGCCACGAAGGCAAGGCCGATGCCGGTATTACCCGAGGTCGGCTCGATGATGGTGCTGACGCCGGGCTTGATCTTGCCCGCCTTCTCGGCGGCATCGATCATGGAAACACCAATGCGATCCTTCACCGAGGACATCGGATTGAAGAATTCGAGCTTGGCCAGGACCTCGCCCGTCACGCCGTCGCGCTGGGGCAGGCGGTTGAGGCGGACCAGGGGCGTGGCGCCCATGGTCTCGGTGATGTCGCCGTAGATGCGGCCGCGGAATTCTGCTTGGGTCGTGCGTGCCTTATACCCTGTCCCGCCGCGATGGCCCAATCCGGCCATACAGAGCGCGCCAAAATTGTCGACTTCGCCGATGCCTGGAATGCTTGGGCCTCTCCTTCGACCATGGCGGCGGCCGGGCCCTCCAAGATGCGGATATTGCCTCCGAGCCTGGAGACATTTGTTGCAATTGACTCATGGCTAAGACCGCTGCGGAACGTTCAAATATCGGGCCACTCGCAAGCCGACCCCTACGGTAGAGAAGGCGTCTCGGGACCATGACCGACAGCACTTACCAGGAGTTGGCCCATAGTCTGCGCGCGGCGAATCGAGCCCGCGCTTGGCCTGCCTTTCTGATCGTGGTCGGACTTGCCAGCGTATTGCCTTTTGCCGTCATTCCCTTTGCCCAGCATGTCATTCCCGGAACCAGCTCGGCGCTCAACATCCTGACGGCGCTTGTGTTCATCGGTGCCAATTTTCACGTCGCCGCGACATCGTGGTTCTACACCGACAAGCCGATGCGCGACTTCTTTCGCGCCAATCCGGTCCGATACCTGATCGTTCCGTCGATCTTGATTGCCGGCGGCGCGGCCCTTTTCTATTTCATCGCGCCGGCCTTGCGGGGCTATTTGCTGATCGGTTTCTTCTGCTGGCAACTCTGGCACTACCAGAAGCAGAACCTCGGCCTTTTGAGCTTCGTCGCCGCCGGCACGGACCGCGTGCCGCTGTCGATCTGGGAACGGCGGACGCTGGCCCTGTCGGCCGTAGCGGGCATTCTGGGCTTCTTCAAGCTCTACAGCGTCGGGCTGCCGGGCCTGTCGGCCGAGTTCGGGTGGCTGCACGACATCGGTGCCGGACTCTATTTCCTGTCGCCACTGGCCTTCTGCACGGCCATGTTCAAAAGCCCGAGCCTCAGGGCAAACAGACTGCGACTGGCCTGCCTAGCGCTGGGCATGCTGTTCTTTCTGCCGACGTTCCTGTTCAGCGACTGGATCTCGGCGACGCTGAGCTACGCCGTCGCCCATGGCCTGCAGTACCTGGTTTTCATGGGCTTCGTCGCCGTTGGTCGGCCCAACCCCATCGCGTCGCTGATCATGCTGCTCGGCTTGGGGACGCTCGGTGGTCTTGCTTTCAACGCCGCCATCCTTGCCCCGGATTGGTCGGGCTTCGCCTATGGCCAGGCGGCCTACGGGGCTTTCCTGGGCGCGGTCATGACGCATTTCGTGCTCGATGCCGGGCTGTGGCGTCTACGGGAACCGTTCCAGCGGCGCTACATGCGAAACAGATTCAGCTTCGTCTTCGATCGGTAGAGGCATCGATGGCCGATCGAGCTTGGCCCTTGCGGCCTAACTTGGCCTGGCGCCCTGCGCTGACGGAGGTTGGCGATTTTCTTGCTCTGGTCGGCTTTGGGATCGCCTGCGCCATTGGTCTTGCCGGCGCCTTTGTGGGGCTGGAGTCCCATGGCTTCTGGTTCGACGAGCTGTTGACTGCGCACATCGTCGAGCCTTCGGACCCGGCTGAAATGCTCGCTCGCATCGCCGAAGACGTGCATCCCCCGCTCTACAGCATGGTCCTCTTCGCCTATGCAAAATTAGTCGGTATCAGCGAGCCAGGCCTGCGCAGCTTCAGCGCCCTGTCGGCCTGCGCGGCAGTGCTGCTTTTCGTTGCCACGACCAGACAGGCGTTCACGCTGCACGGTCGGCTGTTCGGCGCGGCAATGGCAACCGGTTCGCTTTTCTGGTTCTTCCAATCGCAGAACGCGCGGCCCTACGCCCTCAGCCTGCTTGTCAGCGCCGCCATACTGGCAATTTGCCTTCGTCTGCTATCTGAACGGCGAGACCCTGCGGAGTCGAAAACGTTGCTACTTGGGCTGACGGCGTTCGTTTTCGTCGGCTCGTTCGTGCACTTCTATGTCCTCTATGAAAGCCTGGCCGTGCTGATCGTCCTTGCATTCCTCCGCCCGGACAAACGGCTTGCGATCCTCGGCATCGGCGTGGCGCTGCTCACTACGCTGGGCCTTTACGTCACGCTCGTCGCGATGGCCTTCTCTCAGGCCAACCTAGCGAGCAATTGGATTCGCAACGATGTCGACTGGTATCGACAAGTCTTGGAATCTTGCCTGCAATACGCCTTGGGTAAGATTGGCAGCGTCGCCATCGTGATATGCGCGGTCGTATTCGCCTTCTATCGCGCTTTGTCCCGGGAAGACGGCCGAGACAAACCACGGGGGCGATTTCCGCTGGACCCCGTAATGGGCCTGCTCTTGGGGGTGCCGCTCCTGGTCCTGGCCGGCAGCGTGGTCAGCTCGACGTTGTTCACGCCCAACTTCTTCGACCGGTCCTTTCTCGTCCTGTCTCCGTTCTTGTGGGCGTTTTGCGCGCGGCTGTACGATCAGGCCGCGGCCGTCGCCCCGCCAGCCGTGCGCATGGCTCTGGCGCTCACCTTGTCGGGGATCGTGCTGTCGATGGCGTCAATCGTCCTGCAACGACTTCCACCGGAACGTCCAGGGCTTGGCTATGAGCCCTTCCGTGAATCGGCCGAGTGGATCCGAGGCATTGCTGATTGCCGAAGCGAGATCGTGCCGGTGATCTCGACCGACCGCAGGGAATGGTACAAACCGGGACGCGGTCAGGCAGTCTACGCCAGCACCTATGGCTATTACCTTCGGGGCTTCGCCCGACCGCAGGTCGTTTTCGTGGAAGATGCTTTGGCCGGAAACCTGTCCGTCGACCTGCGCGCCGAACTCCGCCGACGCCTTGATGGCAAGGGCTGCCCGATTGTGGCCTGGGCCGCTCACAACATGCCGTTCGAGACGATGACAAGGACCGTGAACGCCCTGCTGCGCGTGGCGGATCCCGCGGCCGCCGGGGCCGTAGTAAAGGCGGAGGCCTTTGCCGACGGGCAAGTGGGCTACGTGATGTACCTCGATCGATAGGACGTTGCCACCGTCGAAGGCTACGATCGCGTTAGCGAGAGCTTCGGTCCAGGGGCTAGTGTCGCGCGAAATTGATACCGCGCTATGCCACGACCGTCCGAGCCAGCAGGATTCAGGAGAAGCGGTGGAGTGGGTCACGTCGCCTTGTCCGCCGAGGCAGCACCGCCCACACCAGCAGCGTGGCGAGCGACAATCCTGTGACAAGCCATCCCCATCGTTCGGCCGGCAATGGTGCGCGGTGAAGCCGAAACTCGGCTCTCCCGGCCGGCGCCAGGAATGACACCAGGCGCAGCTGGTCTGTCGGCTTGACGACAATCGTTTCGCGCGAGGGCAACACCTCAACCTGCTAGGCAGGGAAGTAGAAGCGGCGCAGAACCACCGTCGTGGGCTCAGCACTATCGACCCGGGCCTGCAGCGCACCGAAGTGATCCTCTCGTACGCTGCAGGCTTGCGCCGCGGGCGTGCAGTCAATGGTTCGAATCTGTGCCAGCAGGTCCAGCCTTGGATTGGTGTGGCCGCCCTGGGGAGGTGAGTGCGGATAGCCCGCGGGTTGATACTCCGTGGATTCGATCGTGGCGGGCAGCGGGTTGCTCCGGGTCAAGGCGATGCGGTCCGCCGCCTCGCCGCCGATCAAGACGATGCCCGGCGCGAGGGCTACCGCCGCGGCGGCCAATACATAGACCACGCGGCGCTGTGGTTTCTTGAGTGGCGCCAGGCAGAATGCCGTGATGACGGCGAACTCCACGATCACCATCAGTCGCCAAGGAAACTGGACCTTCGCGACCTCCGGCAACTGCCAGAACCACGGTACGAGGCCCGACATGAGCAGCAGGCATACAAGCGAGATCGCCAGCCAGAAGCCGAGCTCGGTCCGCCGGCTGTCGCCCGCCCCAAGCCGCAGGACAACGAGGCCGAGTGCGACGGTTGCCAGGCCATACGCCGCCGTAAGCGAGGCGATGATTTGCATGAAGGAGAGTTCGGGCCAGCGGCCGGGCGCGACCACAAACCAGTTCTCGACTCGGTAATAGTCCGTCCAGAACAAGTCGGCCGAGATCCAGCCCTGCAGCAGCATGGCGGGCAGCAGGTACGTTGCCGCGAGTCCGATCCCCAGCGCGCCGGCAAGCGCCGAGCGCAGGAGGAAACCGATCGCGGCACGACGATCGGCAAGCCGCCACGCGCGGAACAGGATGTAGAGTGGCACGAACGTGACCGACACGAGCAGCGCCGTCGGCAGATGCGACATCAGCAGGGCCGCGAACGCGACCGCCAGCAGCGCGAGGCCGGCTCGATGCTTCTCGGCCGTGAGCAGGATTGCGAGCACGAGCAGAGGCAGCACGGCGAAGGTCGTGAACTCCGCAAGCGCCCCGCGCAGATAGTGATCCAGCAGGTGATAGGGCGCGACCATGTAGGCGAGCGCACCCCAAAGTGCCGTCCTGCCGTTCTGCGTCTCGCGCTCCAGCCAGGCATGCATGGTCAGTCCCGAGGCCCACAGCAGCAAGACCGAGGTGAGCGAGAGTCGGTACGACACCGGCAACGTGTCGAACGTGACGATGCTTACGAGGGCGTCGATCCAGAACGGCAAGGGCGGATAGAAGTAGAAGGTCGGCGCCCCCAATCCGCCGAACGAGTCAGGCAACCAGCGCGGGTAGAAGATTCCGGCCTGTACCTGCTCGGCGAACTGCTTTGCCCAAGTGAGATTGAGGTGCGCGCTGTGGGTAACCAACGTGCCCAGCACCAGCGACGGCGCCAGCAGAACGACCGCCGCCAGCGGCAGAACCAGCCGCGGATGACTTAGCGCCAAGCCTACTCCGCGGCCTGGCGCTGGGCGGTCCGGTCGGGCGTCAGCGTGTAGGTCGTGAAGCGGCGGTTGAGCGCTGGCATCGGGCAGGCTTCGAGATGGCCTTCGCCCGGCCGCATCAGGATCATCGCCGACGTCGCCACCAGGTTGCCGCGGTTGGGCCGCGGCGGACGGCACACCGACCAGGGCGAGCCCCAATCGTCGAAGAAGGCCGAACGGAAATCCTCCAGCGTGAGCTTGCCACCGCCCGGCAACAGGTGCGGTGAAAGCTGCTCGCGCACGCGCTTGTCGCGATAGATCGAGCACGGCGTCTCGGCCAGTCCCGTGTCCTTGACCTTGGCGCGGGCCGAGTCGGCGATCCAGTGGTTGGCGTGCACGTAGAGGCCGCGATCGGGCGCCAGCCAGAAGGTCTCGTCGGGGGCGCATTCGAAGCCGAAGGCCTCGCCGTCGCAATGGCTCACCGCCATGTGGTTGGAGCCGAGCTTGGGCGTCGAGAAGATGGTGTGCACGGCCTGCGCGAGAAAGGCGCTCTCCAGCACCTTGCGGCGAATGAAGGGCAGCGGCACGCCGGCGCCGCGCTGGTAGTCGCGATCGCATTCGAGCGCGTTGGCGGTGAGCCCGATGCCCGCCGAGTTCAGCCCCGAGCGCGCCAGCCCGCCCGCTTCGGTGAAGGTGAGGATGTCGGGCCCGTCGTCGCGGCGGATGCGCAGGACCACGCCGGTCTCGGCGCACTCCGCCCGCCAGTCCCAGTTCTGGCCGTGCAGGAGCACGCCATCGGCGCTGGCCTCGGGCAGCGCGAGGGCGGCGGTACAGCCGTCGGGGAAGTGCTTTTCGACGTGGCTCCTGCGCGCCGCCGCGACCATCTCGGTGCGGGCGTTCATCAGCATGACCGCGGCGAAGGGTTCGCCCGCGCCCTCGGCGATGCCGCGCATCTCCTCGATATAGGCCGGATCGAAGGCCTCGACCTGCGGCACCATCGCTTCGGCGCGGCGCTCCAGCTCCTTCCAGTCGACGCCGTTCTTCAGGAGCGACTCGGCGTACATCCTGGCGCCGCGGCGCAGGCGATCGGCCGCCGCCTTACCATGGGCGCGGCCGCGTTCACGCGGACTGCCGGATAGGTCGATGAGGGGAAACGGTGCGTAGTCGGTCATCATATGCCTCTAGGGGTGCCCCAGCAGTGCCTGGCGGAAGCGGTCTTTCAGATGCGCGCCATCCTGCGGCGGCATGACGAATTCCAGTTTCTCGACCATCACCTTCACGACCCGGAACACCGGGCCCTTCCTGGTGCGCGCGTCCTTGACGAGCTGGGCGACCTCGCCCGCCTCGCGCACGATCCCGACATCGGCGATGCCGCAGCCCTTGGCTATAAGGCTCAAATCGGCGCCGGCGCCCGACTCGGTCGGACCATTGTTGCGCGGGCTGGTGTGGGTGGCCTGGTTGCCGGTCTCGCCGAACTTCTCGTTGTCGAGCACGACGATGGCGAGGTTCTCGGGCCGCTGGGTCGCCACGGTGGCGAGCGAGCCCAGGCTCATCAGCATGTCGCCGTCGCCGGTGATCACCAGCACCCGTTTGCCGGGCTGCGCCAACGCGAGCCCCAGCCCCATGCCGACCGGCGCGCCCATGGCGCCCCACAGCGGCATGTTGAGCGCACGGTCGCCCGCCTCGGTGACGTCCCAGTTGGACGAGCCGAGGCCGGCGATCACCAGCAGATTGTCGTCGGCGCCCTCGAGGATCTTTTTCACCAGCGGTCTTCTCTGGAGGGTGGGCTGCAGCGTTGCCTTGCTCATCGTCACTTCTTCCCGAAATCTTTTATGCCGATCAGCTTCTGGCGCAGCAGCACCGCCACCGCCTGGCCGCCATTGAAGGCCGCGCGCGCCGCGGCGTCGACCGTGGCCTTCACCTCGTCGGCCTTGTCGACCGAGTAGAGCAGAACGCCCATCGCCTCCAATACCTTGGGGGTGCCCTGGCCCATCGGGTACTGCCAGGAATTGAACTCGCCATAGTCGCCGCGCATGGTGATCAGGGTCAGGAACGGAAAGCGCAGGGTCTTGGTAAGGCCCATCAGGTTGATGGTGTTGCCGACGCCCGAGCTCTGCATCAGCAGGACCGAGCGCTGGCCGCCCAGCCAGGCGCCGGCGGCGAGGGCCAGGCCTTCCTCCTCGGTCGTGAGCGGCACGGTGCGGATCGAGTTCGACCTCTGACACTGCTCGATCAGCCGCGAATGGCCGGCGTCGGGCACGTGATAGACCTGCTTGATGTCGTGCGCCTGCAGGACGTCGAAAATCTGGTCGCGCCAGTCGGCACCCGATTTGATACTCGTCTCGGCGTTCATGTCTCTCCCGTCAAAACGGCTTCAGGACGCCAAGGAACACGATAGCGATCATCAGCACCGTCGGCACCTCGTTCCACCAGCGATAATAGCGGGCAGGCCGGGTATTTCGGTCTGCCTCGAAGTCCTTGCGCCAGCGGCCATAGAGGTGGTGCACGAGGGTGAGCCCGACCACCAGCGAGAATTTCACCTGCCACCAGCCGGCATGCCACCAGTCGCCCTGCCAGGCGAGCAGCAGGCCCAGGATCCAGACCAGCACCAGGGACGGGTTCATGATGCCCCGTAGCAGGCGGCGTTCCATGATCTTGAAGGTCTCGCTCTGCTCAGACCCCTTCTCGGCATCGGCGTGATAGACGAACAGGCGCGGCAGGTAGAGCAACCCCGCCATCCAGGCGATGACGGCGATGATATGCAGCGCCTTCAGGATTTCATAGAGCATCGCGCACCAGCCTCGCGAGTCCTGCGACGAACAGCGGATGCGTGCCGACCGTCGGCACGCGGATGTAGGTGGTGATCCCGACCCTCTTGGCAAGATGACGATAGTCGATGTCGAGCTCGACCAATGTCTCCGAATGCTCCGACACGAAAGCCAGCGGATAGATCACCACGCCTACCTTGTCGGCGCCGGCGCGGCGGATCTCTGCGTCGGTCGAGGGACCGATCCATTTCAGCGGACCGACGCGGCTTTGATAGCAAATCGACCAGTCGATCTCTCCGAGCCCATCGGCAATCGCTTTCGCCGTCTGTTCGACCTGCGCCTGATAGGGATCGCCCGCCTTGATGACCCGCTCGGGCAGGCCGTGGGCGGAGAACAACACGCGCCCAGGTCCGGCGCCCGCCTCGGCCAATCCCTGCTTCACCAGCTCGACCGACGCCGCGATGAAACCCGGTTCGGTGGGATAGGACTCGATGGTCGTGGTCGGCACCTTGAAGCTCGCCGTGTCGTTCCATTCCTTGAAGGATGATGCCGTCGTCGTGGTCGAGAATTGCGGATAGAGCGGCAGCAGGACGATGCGATCGGGCACGAAACGCTTGACCGAGCGCACGACGGCCTCGGTCATGGGATGCCAGTAGCGCATGCAGACGTAACCGCGCCATTCGTGCTCACTACCCAACGCCGCTTCCAGTGCCCGCGCCTGCGCTTCAGTCTGCCCAAGGATGGGCGAGGAGCCGCCGATCTTTGCGTAGATGCCGCGCGCTTTGGCGGTGCGGCGGCCGGCAAGGAAGCTCGCCAGTGGTCTGCGGATCAGCGCCGGCAGGCGCAGGATCGCGGGATCGCCGAACAGGTTGCGCAGGAACGGCTGCACCGCGTCGAGCGAATCGGGACCGCCGAGATTGAACAGGATGATGGCAATCTTCACGAGGTGGAGGGTTTCCAGTTGCGCACGATGTCGACGAGCTCAGCGACATGCTCCGGCGGCGTTTGCGGCACCACGCCGTGGCCGAGATTGAACACGAAGGAGCCGTGGCCGAGCTTGTCGAGGATACGGGTGGCCTCGCGCTCCAAGGCAACACCACCCACCACCAGCATCATCGGATCAAGATTGCCCTGCACGCAGATATGCGGCTGCAATTCCTGCGCCGCCCAATGCGCGCCGATGCCGGTATCGATCGACAGCACCGTGAACGCATCCGGCCGGCGATACATCAACGTCGCCGGACCGACGGCGCGCGGAAAGACGATGATCGGGACTTTGGGATGACGTGCCCGCACGGCATGGGCGATGCGTACCATTGGCTCCAGTGACCAAGCGAAGAGCTGTTCCTCCGGCAACACGCCCGCCCAGGAATCGAAAAGCTGGACCGCATTAGCGCCCGCTTCGATCTGGTAGGTCAGATGATCGACGACGGCTCCAACCAACAAGTCGATCAGCAACCCGAAGGAATCCGGATGGCTGTAAGCCCAACCCTTGACCTTGGCGAAGTCGCGGCTGCTGCCGCCTTCGATCATGTAGCAGGCGAGCGTGAAGGGCGCGCCGGCGAAGCCCAGCAGCGCGGTCTGTTCCGGCAAGGCCGCGCGCACCTGGCGGATCGCCTCATAGACCGGCGCCAGATGCTCGGGCAGCCGCGCGCGCGACAGGCGACCGAACTCGGCGGGATCGATCAACGCCGCAAGCTTCGGTCCTTCGCCTTCCTCGAACCAGACTTTTTGGCCGAGCGCGTCAGGTATCACCAGGATGTCGGAAAAGATGATCGCAGCATCCAGCCCAAAGCGACGGACCGGCTGCAATGTGACCTCGACAGCCTTGGCCGGCGTGTAACACAATTCGAGGAACGATCGGGTCGCGGCGCGGACGGCGCGATACTCCGGCAGGTATCGTCCGGCCTGACGCATCAGCCAGATCGGCGGCGTCGGAAATCGCGTCCCGGCCAACGTCTCCAGGAATTTCCCGGTGCTCAATGCTTGTCCCTCATGCTTCCTCTTACTCTATTCATAATAGGTAGTAGGAGTAGTAGGGGGTGTGGCACATGGGGATGCGCCCTATTTATCTTCGCTCCCCAGGCCACTGTGGATCACCCGACGGCGATTTCACGCGATTCCATCGCGTGATTCCCGACTCGCAGGTCATTCCTCCCGGACTGTCCGCAAGGGAAGGAAGATGGGACCGGCCGGGCGAGTCGGGATCCGAATCCGGCGTCTGGCGGCAAACCTGCCGACTGTCCCCGCTCTGCTGTCGTCAATCCCGCGTTTCTCCCTGGGGGTGCTGTGGGGTAAGTTGGGCCGTGGCCGGTCGTAATTTTCATGTCCATCTCGTGTCCGACTCCACCGGTGAAACGGTGTCGAGCGTGGCGCGCGCCTGCCTCGTGCAATACGAAGGCATCTTCGTGCAGGAGCATGTCTGGTCGCTGGTCCGCACGCGCGGCCAGATGGACAAGGTCATGCAGGCGGTCGAGCGCGACCGCGGTCCCGTGCTCTACACGCTGGTCGACCAGGAGCTGCGCGACCTGGTGCGCGACCATTGCCGGCGCCTCCAGCTGCCCTGCGTCGGCGTGCTCGATCAGGCGATGAGCGTGCTGGCGGTTCACTTCCATTCCAAGAGCGAGCAGTGGCCCGGGCGCCAGCACCAGCTCGACGAGGGCTATTTCGATCGCATCGATGCGATGCACTTCACGCTCGCCCATGACGACGGCCAGTCGACCCACGATCTGGAAGACGCCGACGTGATCCTGGTCGGGCCGTCGCGCACGTCCAAGACGCCGACCTGCGTCTATCTCGCCAATCGTGGCGTGCGCGCGGCCAATGTTCCGTTGGTGCCGTCGGTCGAGCCGCCGGCCGAGCTCGAATCGGCCAAGCGGCCGTTGATCGTCGGCCTGATCACCGATCCGGAGCGGCTGGTGCAGATCCGGGTCAACCGGCTGCGGCTGCTGCAACAGGACACCGAATCCGAATATACCGACATGGAACGGGTGCAGGGCGAGATCCAGGATGCGCGTCGCCTGTACGCCCGCCGCAAATGGGTCACCATCGATGTCACGCGCCGTTCGATCGAAGAAACGGCCGCGGCGATCCTGCAGATGCTGGCAACGCGACGCGAGCAGCGGCTGCAGGCCGGGTAGGAAACAGCCACCACACGGGAGGCGATCATGCTGCTTCGTCATCCGCATCAGCGCGCTGCGATTGTCCTTGGTCTGGTTCTCGCCACTTCAGCGGCACTCGCGGCGAATGGCATCGACGTCAGGCGCGGCGAGGACTCCACGGTTTTCGGCAACTGCGTGCCGAGCCTGTTGGTCGAGAACAAGTCGGCGGAGACCATCGATTATCTGCAGGTCGATGTCGCCGTGGCCCTGGGCAATGGCCAGGAGCGCACCGTCGAACTGATGTCGGCCTACCGGGAGGGTGTGCTCTATCCGATTGCTCCGGGAGGCAAAGCGACCTTGAAACAGCATCTCGATACATCGATGGCGTTGGGCGTCGCCTGCGGCGAGGTCAAGGCGCGCCGGGTCGTGCGCACGATCTGCGAAGCGGCGGGCGGCAAGCAATGCGCGTCTTCGGTGTCGGTCCAACCGTGATCAAACGACGGCGCTGTTGAAAGAAACGGGCTGCAAGCCGGAATCCTCGTCATTCCGGTGTAAGACGGCCAATCGTTGCAACAAAGTCTCTCCGCTCGGGCCTTCGGCCCTCGGTCGAGACGACGGGCTACCTAAGTGGAGGCGACGGGGATTATTCCGCCGCCTTCGGCATTGGCTCGAAGCGGGCGTCGAAGTCGCGGATGGATTTTTCGACGGTGTCGGCGATCTGCTTGAGCTTGTCCTGGTGGACGACTTTCAGGCCGAACAGGTCCTTGACGTAGAAGACGTCGACGGCGCGTTCGCCGTAGGTCGTGATGTGCGCCGAGGCGATCTGCAGGTTGAGCCGGGTCAGCGCGCGCGTGACGACGTGCAGGAAGCCCGGGCGATCGCGGCCATTGACCTCGATCACCGTGAAGGTGTCGGAGGCGATATTGTCGATCAGCACCCGCGGCTCGACGGTGAAGACGCGGTCGCGCTTGGGCCACGACGCGCGCTGGCTGTCGAGCTCGCGCTGGATGTCGAGGCGGTTGGAAAGCGCCAGCTCGACCCGGGCGGCGAGGCGGGCCAGCCGCTGCGGGCCGTCGAACGGCTTGCCCTCGAGGTCCTGGATCCAGAACGTGTCGAGCGCCATGCCGTTGGCCAGGGTGAAGATCTTGGCATCGACGATGTTGGCGCCGCTGATTGCCATGGCGCCGGCCAGCCGCGCGAACAGGCCGTGGGTGTCGAGGGTGTAGATCGTGACCTCGGTGACCGAGCGCTCGCCGTCGATGCGATGCTCGATGGCGAGCGGCTGGCGGTCGCGCTCGGCGCGGCGCACCAGCTCGGCCTGGCGGACCAGCGTCTCGGTCGGGAACGACAGCCAATAGGGCGCGTAGCCGCGCGCGAAATGCTCCTCCTTGTCCTGTTCGCTCCAGCCGATCAGCCGCTCGGCGACCTCGGCCTGGATGGCTTTTATGCGCTCGGCGCGGCCGCCGGCCAAAGTGCCGCCCGACAGGACGCGTTCGGTGGCGTTGTAGAGCTGGCGCAACAGGGCCGCCTTCCAGCCGTTCCACACATTGGGCCCGACGGCGCGGATGTCGCACACCGTCAACACCAGCAGGAGCCGCAGCCGCTCGGGCGACTGCACGAGGGCGGCGAAGGTCTCGATGGTCTTGGGGTCCATCAGGTCGCGCTGGAAGGCGGTGTTGGACATGGCGAGGTGATAGCGCACCAGCCAGGCCACGGTCTCGGTTTCGGCCGCGCTCAGCCCGAGCCGCGGCCCCAGATACATCGCGACGTCGGCCCCCAGCACCGAGTGATCGCCGCCGCGGCCCTTGGCGATGTCGTGCAGCAGGATCGCGAGATAGAGCACCGGCCGCGACAGGATCTTGTGCACCACCTCGGCCGACAATGGATGGTCTTCCTTGAGCGTGCCGTTCTCGATCTTGGCCAGGACGCCGATGGCGCGGATCGTGTGCTCGTCGACCGTATAGGTGTGATACATGTCGTGCTGCGTTTGCGCCACGACACGGCCGAAGTCGGGCACGAAGCGGCCGAACACGCCGGCCTCGTTGAGACGCCTGAGCGTCGTCTCCGGATCGTGCGGCGACGTCATCATCTCCATGAAGAGACGGTTGGCTTCGGGATTGGTCCTGAGCCGGTCGACCAGGCGGATGTTCTGGGTGATCAGCCGCAGGCTCGCCGGATGGATGTCGAGGTCGTTCTCCTGTGCCACATGGAACAGGCGCAGGATCGCCACCGGATCCTTGGTGAAGGCGTCGGGCGAGGCGACGGCCAGGCGCTCGCCGTCGAGACGGAAACCTTCGAGCTCGCGCGGCCGCAGCGTCTGCCACAGGGCGGCCAGCTTGGGCTTGCGCCGGCGGCTGTCCTCGAGCGCCGCCACGAAGATGCGCGTGAGATCGCCCACCGTCTTGGCATGCAGGTAATAGTGCTTGGTGAAGCGCTCGACGCCGCGGCTGCCCGGCCGGTCCTGGTAGCCCAGCCGCGCGGCGATCTCGCGCTGCAGGTCGAACGACAGGCGGTCGTCGGCGCGGCCGGTGAGATAATGGATATGGCAGCGCACCGTGGAGAAGAAGCGCTCGGCACGCTCGAAATGGCGCGCCTCCTCCTGGGTGAGCACGCCCTTGGCCACCAGCTCGCCGGGCTCGTGCACGCGATAGAGATATTCAGCGATCCAGAACAGCAGGTGCAGGTCGCGCAGGCCGCCCTTGCCCTCCTTGACGTTGGGCTCCACGACATAGCGCGAATCGCCCATGCGCTGGTGGCGCTGGTCGCGCTCGGCAAGCTTGGCCTCGACGAAATCGCGCCCGTCGCCGGTCAGGAACTTCTGGGTGAAACCCTTGATCAACTGGTCGAACAGCTCGCGGTCGCCCCACACGTAACGCGCTTCCAGGAGCGCGGTGCGGATGGTCTGGTCGCGATCGGCGTAGCGCAGGCTTTCGTCGACGGTGCGGGTGGCATGGCCGACCTTCAGCCCCATGTCCCACAAGAGATAAAGCATGAACTCGACGATCTGCTCGCCACGCGGCGTCTGCTTGTAGGGACGCAGGAAGAGGAGGTCGATGTCGGAAAGCGGCGCCAGCTCGCCGCGGCCGTAGCCGCCGGTGGCCACGACGCCCAGCCGCTCGGCCGCGCTGGGATTGGCGGCGGCATAGATGCGCTGGTCGGCGAAGTCGAAGATCACCCGGATGAGCTGGTCCATCAGGAACGAGGTGGACGCCAGCACCATGTCGCCGTTGTTGCGCAGCGGCCCCGGCTCCTCGAAGCGGCGGCGGATCTCGGCCCGCCCCTGGGCCAGTGCCTGGCGCAGCAGCGCCAGCACCGCCGGGCGCGGCGGCTCGCCGCCCGTCGGCAGGCCCTCGACCAGATGGGCCAAAGCCTCCTCGAGCGCGCGGCGCCGCACGATGGCGCGGCGGTCGTGAATCTGATCGTAGGGCTTGGCCATTGGGGGCGAGATACTACAGGGTGAGGGGGACCCAAGGTACCGGGACCTCGGGTCCCGCAATTTCCGCAATTTCCGCAAGCGATACGCCGATCAGGGCGCGCCAGCACGCAATAACATTGCGCGTGCGCGACCGCCGGCGACCGGGAATTCTTGCGTACCGTATAGGGGCCGGAAGGGTTTCCGACCTTTCCGCCCTTTCCGCCCCCTCACGAATTTTGGAGTGCACCCCCAAAGTGAGACAGCAAAACTCCGGACAGATTTCGAGTAGCACCATCCTCCGTCTTGCAAAGCGAGGGACGTCCGGGGCCAGTCATGAGGCGATGCTCTGGGGCGGAACGGAACAGACATAAGCCGCGCTTTGCCATATGTCAAGTGGCGCTTTAAATAACTTAAGTTGGCGATGAGGCCGCATGGGAACGCGCCGACAGGAGCGCGCTGGAAGCGCGCGGTTCGCGAGAGCATGAAAGACACAGGATGCCGACCTTGTTCCCGGAGAGTCGGTGGAACCAGATGAGGAAACATGGCCGGTCCCGCCACGCTCGCCGTCTTCACCAAGAACCGGGTCAATCCGGCCTATTCGGCGGCTCGCCTTGCCGCCGACCGGGTGGCGGCCGAAGCCGGCGCGCGGACGGTGCACTATGTGCCCGGGACGCCCGACGATGTCGCCCAGCAGAAGGTGCTGGTCGGCGAGGCCCTGGCCAACCGGCCGGACGCGGTGGTGTTCGTGCCCACGGACGATGCGGCCATGGTCGAGGATGTCCGGCGGTTCGAGGCCGCCGGCATCCCGGTCGTCAACTGTATCAATCGGATGGAGGGCCGGTTCGTCGCCTTCGTCGGCTCGGACGACGTGGCGGTGGGCTACACCGCGGCCCGCGCTTTGATCGAAGGCTTGGATGGCAAAGGCGACATCGTCGTGATCGAGGGCTCGCCGGGCGCGCCGACGGCCCGCGACCGCACCGTCGGCTTGCGCCGGGCCCTCGACGAGTCTCGGTCGATCCGTGTGCTGGGCTCCGGCACCGGCGCCTTCCAGGAACAGCCGGCGCGGCTCGTGATGGCGCGGCTGCTGGCGGAGCATCCGCGCATCGACGGCGTGTGGACCGCCAACGACCTCATGGCCTTCGGTGTGCTGGATGCGCTGGCCGAGGCCGGGCGCCGCGCCCAGGTGGTGGGCATCAATGGCCTGCCCGGCGCCATCAAGCGCATCGAGCAGGGCACCATGCTGGCCAGCGTCGATTTCAGCGCCTTCAACATCGCGGCCATCGCCGCCCGCGCTGCTCTGCGCCATCTCGTTGGCGAGACCGTGCCGTCGCAGATCATGATTCCCGCGGTGCTGATCGACCGCACGAACTTCAGCGCCTGGCAGGTGCCTTTCGCGGCGCGGCCGCTGATGGCGTGGGAAGATGTGGTGCAGTAAAGGATGGACGCCATGCCTCCCATCGCCCATGCCGGCCGTCTCCTGAAGCGCGAGCTTGCCGCGCGCTCGCTCAGCGCCAACCGCCTCGCGCTTGCGATCGGCGTGCCGTCCGGTCGCATCACCGACATATTGAACGGACGCCGGTCGATCAGCGCCGGTACGGCCGTCCGGCTCGGGCGATATTTCGGCAACCGGCCGCAATTCTGGATGGATTTGCAGGGGCAGTACGACATTGCCGTCGTCGAACGCGATCACGGCCGTGAGATCGCTCTACGCGTTCACGCGCCGCCGGCCGCATGAGGCGCCGCGCCCTTCTGTCCGGCGTAGCCTTGCTGCTGGGTATCGGGAGCGCTGGCGCCCAGGGCGGCCGCCCCGCGCCCGCCGCACCTCCGGCCTCCCATCTGATTGACCTCAACAGCGCCAGCCGCGACGACCTGATGAGCCTCGACGGCATCGGCGAGGTGCGGGCCGACGCCATCATCCGGGCGCGGCCGTTCAAGGCCAAGACCGAGCTGGTCGAGCGCCGGCTGATCCCCGAGGCGCTGTACGACAAGATCGCCGACAAGGTGATGGCGCGGCCCATTCCGGGCACGGCGCCGACGCCGGCGGCTCGGCCGCCGGCAAAGCGTTCGTAGGCAATGCCTGTCCGGTCGAGACGACGGGAGACATGACCGAAGCTTCAACCATCTACGCGCTCGGCACGCCCACGCCCTCGCGGGTGCATCCCGGGGCGATCTCGGTCATCCGGCTGAGCGGCCCGCGGGCGGCCGACGCGTTGATCTTCCTCACCGAGCCGCGCGCCTTCGAGCGCGGCCACTCGGCGCGCGATCCGGCGCTGCCCGAGCCGCGGCGCATGGCGCTGCGCACCGTCCGCGATCCGAAGAGCGGCGAGGCGATCGATCGCGGCCTGGTCGTGTGGTTCGAGGCGCCCAACACCGAGACCGGCGAGACCATGGCCGAGCTGCACCTGCATGGCGGCCGCGCCGTGGTGGGTGGCGCCCTGGAGGCGATCCGGAAACTGGGCTTCTGCCGGCTGGCCGAGCCCGGCGAGTTCACGCGGCGCGCTTTCGAGCACGGCAAGCTCGACCTCACGCAAGCCGAGGCCATCGCCGACCTGGTCGCGGCCGAAACCGACCATCAGCGCAAGCTCGCATTGCAGCAGATGGACGGCGCGCTGCATCGCCTCTACGAGGATTGGCGCACGCTTGGTTTGCACACGCTGGCCCATCTCGAGGCAGCGATCGATTTTCCCGACGAGGACCTGCCGGCCGGCATCGCCGACCAGGTGCGCGCCGGCATCACGCAATTGCGGGCCGAGATCGCGGCCCATCTCGACGACCGCCGTGGCGAGCGCCTGCGCGAGGGACTCTCGATCGCCATCATCGGGCCGCCCAACGCCGGCAAGTCCTCGCTGCTCAATCTGCTGGCCCAGCGCGAGGCCGCCATCGTGTCGGAGATCGCGGGGACCACGCGCGACGTCATCGAGGTCCATATCGATCTCGGCGGCTGGCCGGTGGTGCTGGCCGATACCGCGGGCCTGCGCATATCCGGCGAGGCCATCGAGCAGGAGGGCGTGCGCCGCGCCAAGGCGCGCGCCGCGTCGGCCGACCTGCGGCTCCTGGTGCTGGATGCCGTGGGGAAGTGGAAGAGCGAGATGCAGGCGCTCAGCCAGGCGACCGAACGCTGGGATCCGGCACTCGACATCGTGGTGGTGAACAAGGTCGATCTTGCCCCGGTCAAGGCGCCCGGCATCGTGCCGCTGTCGGCGACGTCGGGCGCGGGCCTGCCGGCGCTGCTGAAGCGGCTGGAACAGTCGGTCGAGGCGCTGATGCAGAACGGCGCGGCGGCGCCGCCACTCACCCGCGCGCGCCATCGCCAGGCGCTCGGCGAATGTCAGGAGTCGCTCGCCCGGGCGCTCGCGGCGCCGGAGATTGCGCTGGCGGCCGAAGACCTCCGGCTGGCGCTGCGCGCGCTCGGACGCATCACCGGCACGGTGCGCATCGACGAGTTGCTGGACGTCATCTTCCGCGACTTCTGCATCGGTAAGTAGCGTCGGCCTTCGCCCTGCCACCAGGAGCGTTCCAGACAGGACGGCCGCGGCGGAACGACTCGCCACGACCGTCGTTTTAATCGTACGGTCGCGAATACGCCCGCCGCGGTGAGACATGCGCAAGGACAGCCTCGCCTCCTATCGCGCCAAGCGCGACTTCAGCCAGACCGAAGAGCCCTCCGGCAAGGCGGCCGTCGCCGCGGGCAAGGCGCTGCGCTTCGTGGTCCAGCGCCATGACGCCACGCGGCTGCATTACGATTTCCGGCTGGAGCTCGACGGCGTCTTCAAGTCGTGGGCGGTGACCAAGGGTCCTTCGCTCGATCCGACAGTCAAGAGGCTGGCGGTCGAGGTCGAGGACCATCCGCTCGACTACGGCGACTTCGAGGGCACCATTCCCGAAGGCCAGTACGGCGGCGGCACGGTGCAGCTCTGGGATCGCGGCTACTGGTTGCCCCAAGGCGACCCGCATGAGGGCCTGAAGAAAGGCGATTTTAAATTCGTCCTTGAGGGCGAGCGCCTCCACGGCAGCTGGGTGCTGGTGCGCATGAAATGGGACCGCACAGGAGGCAAGCGCACCAACTGGCTGCTGATCAAACACCGCGATGAGGCGGCGCACGAAGGCGACGACGACAAGCTTTTGGCGGATCCCAAATCGGTCGCTTCGGGCCGCACCCTGAAGGAGATCGCGCTCGGCACCGGCCGCGCGCCGACACCCTTCATGACGGCCAAGAAGCGTACGGCGGGCGCGGTGTGGGACAGCAAGAAGAAAGGCGGTGGCGAGGAGCCGGCACCGACCCGCGCCGCCAAGCCGAAGAAGGTCCAGGCGATGCCGCGCTTCGTCGAGCCGCAGCTTGCCAAGCTGGTCGAGCAGCCGCCCGCCGGATCCGGCTGGGCGCACGAGGTCAAGTTCGACGGCTATCGCCTGCAGTTGCGCGTCGAGAGCGGCAAGGCGGTGTTGCGTACCCGCAAGGGCCTGGACTGGACGAAGAAATTCGCCAGCATCGCCGAGCAGGCAAAGGCCTTGCCGGACTGCCTGATCGACGGCGAGGCCGTCGCGCTCGACCGGCACGGCGTGCCGGATTTCGGTGCCCTGCAGGACGCCCTTTCGGAGGGTAAATCCGACGCCCTGGTCTTCTTCGCTTTCGATCTGCTGTTCACAGATTTTGGAAAGGGGGGCGAGGATTGGCGCGGACTGCCGCTCAGCGAGCGCAAGGCGCGGTTGGCCGACCTGCTGGACGGCCTCAAGGGCAAGCGCCAGGCGCTGCGCTATGTCGAGCATTTCGAGACTTCGGGTACTGCGGTGCTGGAGTCGGCCAGCCGCATGGGCTTCGAAGGCATCATCTCCAAGGAGCTCGATGCGCCATACCGATCGGGCCGCGTGGGAAGCTGGGTCAAGACCAAGGGTCGACTGGGGCAGGAAGTGGTGATCGGCGGCTGGACAACTGAGGCCAAACCCGTGAGTTCGTTGCTGGCCGGCGTCTATCGCGACAAGAAGTTCGTCTATGTCGGCCGGGTCGGCACCGGCTTCAGCGAAGCGGTGATACGCCGGCTGCTGCCCAAGCTTCGGCAAGTCGAGAGCAAGACCAGCCCCTTTGCCGCCGGCGCCAGCCCAACCAAGGAAAGCGGCATGCATTGGACGCGGCCCGAGCTGGTGGCGGAGATCGAGTTCGCCGGCTGGACCGGCGGCGGCAATGTGCGGCAGGCTGCCTTCAAGGGGCTGCGCAGCGACAAACCGGCCGAGGAGGTCGAGGCGGAGGAGCCCGTCAAGGTGACGGAGGCGAGAAGCGCCTCCGTCATCCCGACCGCGAAGCGGAGGGACCTTTCTTGGCCGGCCAAAAAAGAGCAGATCCCTCGACTTCACTCCGCTCCGCTCGGGACGACGAGAGGGCCGGCGTCCGGGCCGGCTGTCGTGATGGGCGTGTCGATCTCGCATCCCGACAAGCCCTTGTGGCCGGACGAGAAGCCGCCGGTCACCAAGCTCGAGCTCGCCCGATATTACGAGGCGGTCGGCGACTGGATGATCGACCATCTCAAAGGGCGGCCGTGCTCATTGGTGCGCACGCCCGACGGCATCGGCGGCCAGACCTTCTTCCAGCGCCACGCCATGCCCGGCAGTTCCGATCTCCTGGAAGAGGTGAAGGTCAGAGGCGACAAGAAGCCCTACCTGCAGATCGATCGGGTCGAGGGGCTGGCGGCGACGGCGCAGATCGGCGCGACGGAGCTGCATCCCTGGAACTGCCAACCGGGCCAGCCCGAGCTGCCGGGCCGGCTGGTGTTCGACCTCGATCCCGCGCCCGACCTGGGCTTCGCCGAGGTCATCAAGGCAGCACTCGCGGTCCGCGACCGGCTCGAGGCGCTGGGCTTGAAAACCTTCTGCAAGACCACGGGCGGCAAGGGCCTGCATGTCGTGGTGCCGCTCACGTCCGATCCCAAGAGCCCCGACTGGGACACCGCCAAGATGTTCGCCAAGGAGATCTGCCGGCGGCTGGCTGACGAAGCGCCGGAGCGCTTCGTGCTCAACATGGCGAAGAAGGAGCGCGACGGCCGCATCTTCCTCGACTATCTGCGCAACGACCGCACCGCGACCGCGGTGGCGCCACTGTCGCCGCGCGCCCGGGCGGGCGCCACGGTCTCGATGCCAATCAACTGGCCGCAGGTGAAGGCCGGCCTCGATCCCAGGAAATTCACCGTGCGCACCGCGCCGGCTCTGCTCAGGAAGAACAAGCCGTGGGCCGACTACGCCAAGGCGGCCAAGCCACTGCGCGCGGCCATCGAACGCCTGATCAAAGCCAAATCGTGAGGAGCCGCCATGGCCAAAGCCAAGAGTAAGGCCACGCAGCATAAGGCCATGAGGCCGACCTGGGAGGGTCATCTGCGGCTCTCGCTGGTGACCTGCCCGGTGGCCCTCTACACCGCCACCGAGCGGGCCGCTGACGTCCATTTCAACATGATCAATCCCAAGACCAACAACCGCATCCGCATGCAGACCGTCGATGCCGGCACCGGCCGCGTGGTCGAGCGCGCCGAGCTGGTCCGGGGCTTCGAGGTTTCCAAGAACAAGTATGTGCTGTTCGACAAGGATGAGCTCGCGGCGGTGAAGCTCGAATCGACGCGCATCATCGACATCGAGGCGTTCGTCGACGCCGACACCATCGACCGCATCTACTGGGACGAGCCCTACTACCTGGCGCCGTCGGGCAAGACCGGCATCGAGGCGTTCAGCGTGATCCGGGCCGCCATGGCAAAGCAGAACAAGGTGGCGCTGGGCCGGCTGGTGCTGCATCAGCGCGAGCATGTCTGCGCGCTCGAGCCGCGCGACAGCGGCATCCTGCTCACCACCTTGCGCAGCCACGACGAGATCCGTGCGACCGGCGAGGTGTTCGACCGCAACCTGCCCAAGCCCGACCCGCGCATGCTGCAGATCGCCGAGAAGATCATCGAGCAGCAGGAGGCCACGTTCGATCCGACGAGGTTCACGGACCGCTACGAGGACGCGCTGCGCGACCTGATCGCGCGCAAGAGCAAGGGCGAGAAGCTGGTCACCAGCGAGGTGCCCGAGGAAGACGACAAGGTGGTCGACCTGATGGAGGCCCTGAAGAAGAGCCTCAAGGGCGGCGGCGGACCGTCGCGCGACAAGGCCGACCGTTTCCTCGAGGCGCAGGCCCGCAAGGCCAAGCCGAAGACCAGGAAGAAGGCGTCGTCCGGCAAGCGCGCGGCGTAGGGCGTATCGTCATAAACCGAGAGGGAGCGGGTTACATGATCAAGCGATTCCACGTTCTGTATGTCGGCCAGATCGAGCTCGACAATGTCGGTCTCAAGGGAACGCCGGCCGACGAGCGCCGCTATCCCAACCAGCGTCTGAGCGAGGTTTTTGAAACGACACGCAAAGTGGCGCGGACCATGGATGACCTCGGCTACCACGCGCTGTGGACGGCCGAGCACCACTTCCAGCGCGAGGGCTACGAATGCCTGCCCAACCTGGTGCAGCTCGGCCTGTGGCTGGCCACCCAGACCAAGCGTCTGAAGTTCGGCTGCGCCTTCAACATCCTGCCGATGTGGCATCCCATCCGGCTGGCCGAAGACTACGCGATGGCCGACATCGTGACCGACGGCCGCGTGATCATGGGCGTCGGCCGCGGCTATCACAGTCGCGAGGTCGAAACCTTCGGCGCACCGCTAATCGATGCCGAGGCCAACCGCGAATATTTCGAAGAGCAGCTGGAACTCCTGCTGAAGTGCTTCAACGAAGAGGCCTTCCACCACAAGGGCAAGTATTTCGAGTGTCCGCCGCCGGTCGACTACCGAGGTTACCGGCTGAAGGACATCACCATGGTGCCGCGGCCCAAGCACCTGCCGGTCGATGTCTGGATGCCGATCGCCAGCGGCCGGACCATCGACATGATGGCCCGCTATGGCCTCAAGGCCATGGTCGACCTGAACGGCGAGAAGATACTCGACGACGTGGTGCGCGCGTATCACGCCGCCTGCGCGCGCCACGGTCGACCCAAACAGCTCGGCGAAGACATGATCTGGGGGGCAGGCCTCTACCTCGCCGGCAGCCAGGAAGAGGCGATCCAGCGCGTCGAGCCGGCCCATGACGAGCGCTACAAGTGGTTCGCGCCGTTCGGCTTCGTGCGCTATGCCGACGATCAGGGCCGCACCTGGGGCACGCCCGGTGCGCCGGCGTCGATCCCCTCGATCCGCGACGGCGTGAAGCAGAAGGCCTGGTTCTGCGGCCCGCCGGCCGAAGTCATCGATGGCATCAAATCGATCGAAGCCAAGTACCCCGGGCTAGAAGATTTCATGGTCCACTGGGCCGAAGGACTGCCGCCCGGAATTCACCGACCAGCTCCGCTGGTTCGCGAAAGACGTCATGCCAGCCTTCCAAGGCGCGAGGATGGCCGCCGATTAGCGCGGAGCCTGCTAGAGTGGCCGGATGACCAAGATTCTGCTGACCCGCCACGGCCACGTCGAAGGCATCCTCCCCGAACGATTTCGCGGCCGCGCCGAGCTGGCCTTGACCAAGAAGGGCGTGGCCGAGGCCGAGGCGCTGGCGGCGCGCATCGCGCGCGCCTGGCGGCCGGCCGTCGTCTATACCAGCGCGCTGCAACGCTGCGTCGTGACCGGAACCATCATCGCCAATCTCTGCGGCGCCAAGGCCATCCCGCTCGAAGGGCTGATGGATATCGACTACGGCGCCTGGCAGATGCGCAGCCACGACGAGGTCAAGGCCGACGCGCCCGAGGCCTATCGGCTGTGGCGGTTGGCGCCGCAGCGCGTCCGCTTTCCCGACGGCGAATCGCTGCAGGATCTGGCGGCACGCACGGCCGACGTGCTGCGCCTGGTGCTGGACCGGCACCCGACCGATACCGTGGTCATGGTCGGCCACGACAGCGTCAACCGCGCGATCCTGATGCAGTTCCTCGACCAGCCGCTATCGGCCTATTGGCGCCTGGTTCAGGATCCCTGCACCCTGAACGAAGTCGACGTCGATGGCGACGACATACGCGTGCGGCGCATCAACGATACCAGCCACCTGGACTGAGCGCGCAGCGGCATAGGCTTAGTGCACGATGTATGGAGATAGACCAGCGCGTTCGTCATGGTTGCTCCTTGGCTCAAAACAAAGGGTGCGATCCATGCTGGTGAATTCTCCTGCGACGACTGCGCTACCGTATGCTCCGTTGGATATGAAGATCCCCAGACCACGCCATCGGCCCGTGGTCGAGGCCAACAAATATGCGGTGGAGGTCTATCCGCCCGATGTCGTGCAGCGCCGCGCCGTGGCGTGGGATGGCCTCGCGGCCGAGGTCGTGCAGGCAACGCGGCGTGAGAAGCTGGAATTCTGCTTTCGCGCGCCAATCCATCTTCTGACCGTCTGCGACCAAGGCATACGAAGCGATGGCGACACGTTTGTCGAAGGCCTGCCGCGATCGAGACTGCGCGACGCCCGGCGCAAGCTGACCTTCGTGCCGGCCGGCCACCAGTATCACGAGTGGCAGCAACCGCGTGTTCTGACGCGCATCGTGTATTTCTATCTCGATCCTGCCCGGATGCCCGCGTCGCCCGAGGCGCCGGCCGCGCCGGCACCCCTGGCCCCGCGGCTGTTCTTCGACGACACCGCGCTCATGGACACGGCTCTCAAGCTGATGCGGCTGATCGAGCATTCAGGCGGCGATTGCCGCGCCTATTTCGGCGCCCTCGGCAGCGTTATTGCGCACGAGCTCGTGCGCCTCAACGCCGGCGCGGCAGCCATCGACGCGCGCGTGCGCGGCGGGCTCGCTGCCTGGCAACAACGCGTCATCGTCGACTACATCGAGGAACATCTTGCCGAGCAGATATCGCTGGCGCGCCTGGCGCAGCTGGTTCGCCTCAGTCCGCACTATTTCTGCCGGGCGTTCAGGCAGTCGTTCGGCATGCCGCCGCATCGCTATCACAACTCTCGTCGCATCGAACGCGCCAAGGCCTTGTTGGCGAGGCCCGTGTCGTCCGTGACGACTGTCGGATTTACCGTCGGCTTCGGCGAGACCAGTTCGTTCAGCGCCGCCTTTCGCAAGACCACCGGCAGCACGCCGACGGCCTATCGGCGCGCCGCGTGGGACCCGCAACGGGTGCCGGTCGCCGCCTAGGCCAGCATCTCGAAGATCAGCATGGCATTCAGCACCAGGATCAGGAGGGCGAGGCACCAGCTGCCGATCTTCGCGTTCCTGCCGAGGGCGAATTCGCCCATCACCTGGCGCGTGCCGACGAAGCGCAGCAGGGGGATCATGGCGAAGGGCAGCTGCAGGCTGAGCACGACCTGGCTCAGGATGAGGAGACGCGACGTATCGCCTTCGCCCGCCACCATGAAATAGGCGAGCGCCGGTCCGAGGGCGGCCAGACGCGTGATCAGCCGGCGCAGCACGGGCGACAGCCGGACCTGCAGGAAGCCTTCCATCACCAGCTGTCCGGCCAGCGTGCCGGTGATCGTCGAGCTCTGTCCTGCCGCCAGCAGCCCGACGGCGAAGAGCATGGCGGCGATCTGGCTGCCCAGCACGGGATCGAGCAGGGCATAGGCCTCGCCGAGGTCGGCGATCTCGGTAAAGCCGCGGGCATGGAAGACGGCGCCGGCGGCGATCAGGATCGCGGCATTGATGAACAGCGCGAAGCCCAGCGAGCTGTTGGAATCACGGACATTGGCCTTGATGGCGCTTCTTTTTTCCCGGCGGCCAAGCGCCCGGCCGGTGGGCGCGAGCAAGCCGCTGTGCAGATAGAGGTTATGCGGCATCACGGTCGCCCCGATGGTGCCGAGGCCGAGCAACAGCATGGCCGGATCGGTGACCAGTTGCGGGGTCGGCAAGAGTCCGGCCGCAACTTCCGACCAGACGGGCTGGGCAAGCCACAGCAGGGAAACGAAGCTGGCGGCGACGATCAGGAGCAGACCGCAGACCAGCCCGCGCAGCCAACGCCAATCGTCGCGGCCGATTACCAGGAACACGAGCGTGCCGGCGCTCACCAGCAGGACGCCGGGAATGAGACCGAGGCCGAACAGAAGCTTCAGGGCGATCGCCCCGCCGACCAGCTCGGCCAAGTCCGTCATCACCATGGCGATCTCGGCCGACAGCCACAGCACGAGGACGACCGGCTGCGAATAGGCCTCGCGCGAGTACTCGGCCAGGCTCTTTCCGGTGGCGATCGCCAGGCGCACGCACAGCGCCTGCACGACCATGGCGATCAGGTTGGCGATGAACACCATCGACAGGAGCGCATAGCCATAGCGCGATCCGCCGCCGAGATCGGTCGCCCAGTTGCCGGGGTCGATATAGCCGATCGCGATCAGCAGCCCAGGCCCCGCCGTGCCGACCAGCCGCCGCCAGCCGGGAAACCACGGTTGGCGGAAGCGAAGGCCGCTCGGCGCCGCCGTCAGGGTGTCGGCGATGTCGAAACCGCCGCGGCTTGTCTGCTTCAATGTGGTCATGGCGATGCGTCTCCTGCTACGCGGTGCGCTGGCCTACTCGGGCATGATTTCGGGCTTGTTGTTGGGGAACTTCGCGATCGTCGCCGGATCGACGTTCAGGGTCTGGGCAACCATCTCCGGCGGCGTGTGCGTCAGCCAGTCGGACAGGGAGATGTCGGCGAAGTAGGCGCTGCGGAACACTTCCAGGAACACCAGGTCGGTGTCGCCGGTATTCAGGATGTAGTGGCCATGGCTGCGCTTGACGTAGCCAATGTCACCCGGGTTGAAGTCCATGGTGGTGGCGTTCGGGCCGGTATCGAACACGCCCATGCGGCCCTTGCCCTTGATCCAGTACTGCCATTCGTCGGCATTGGGATGCCAATGCAGCTCGCGCAGGCCGCCGGGATGCACGGTGACCTGGGCCGCCGCGATGGTCTTCGAGATGTTGAAGTTCTTGCTGTCGGCGATCCGCACCTCGCCGCCCTTGGTCTGGCGGACCGCCGGCATCGAGCCCAGGGAGAAGGTGTAGGGATAGGGCGGCGCGCCGGCGGCGCCGGTTGCGGCGGTACGGGCGGCTTCGAGGCTGCCGGGCAACTGGCCCTGGAAGATCCAGAGGTTGTGCAGGGGGATTCTCGAGAAAGCCTCGGCGGGCACGCCGAAGTTGAGGGCGAGAATCTCGGGCGGCGTATGGGCCACCCAGTCGGTCAGCAGGAGCGTGTTGAATTCGCTCGCCTTGCCGTCGTCGAAGCAGAGGATGAATTCGCAGCCGCCCGGTCCCAGCCCCTGCAGCGAATGCGGCAGGCCGGACGGGAAGTACCAGATGTCGCCTTCCTTAACGTCGGAGACGTAGGCGCGGCCCTGGTCGTCGAGCACGGTGACGCGGCAGTTGCCGTAGGACATGTAGCCCCACTCGGCGGCGAGGTGCCAATGCATCTCGCGGATGCCGCCGGCCGTCAGGCGCATGTTGACGCCGGAGATCTCCTCGGAGATGGCGAAGTCGGCCTGCGTCACCTGGCGGGCCCAGCCGCCGTTCTGAATGCGCCGCGGTGCGTTGTTGAACGATGACCACGGCATCTGCATGCCGCCGACATCGGTGGCCGGCGGCGACGTCGCCGAGGGAAACTGGCTGGCCAGGGCCGGATTCTGCGGGCCGGGGTCGACGACGCTTGCCGGATTTGTCGCGTTGATCGCGCCTTGCGGTGGCAGGTCCGGATTGCCGAAACTTTGCGCCTGCGCCTTCGTTGCCGCGGCGGCAAGAGTGCCTGCGGCCGTCGCTCCCAGAAGGCCGCGACGTGACATGGGATTCATCGGAGTCCCCCCAGCTGTGACCAGCGAATGTTGGTTCATCCGACCCGCGCCTGACTTTATCGATATTGCCGTGATGGGCCGTTATTGCCGCAAAGGATCAGCCTTGACCTTGGGGCTGCGATCCCCGACTAAGCCCGCATGGTGGGCATCGGCTCTTCCTATGACGTGATCGTGGTGGGCGGCGGCCATGCCGGCTGCGAAGCCGCGGCCGCGTCGGCGAGGCTGGGCGCGCGCACGCTGCTGCTCACCCATCGGGTCGACACGATCGGCGAGATGTCGTGCAATCCCGCCATCGGCGGACTGGGCAAAGGCCATCTGGTGCGCGAGATCGATGCGCTGGACGGCGTCATGGGCCGCGCCATAGACCGCGCCGGCATCCAGTTCCGCACCCTCAATCTTTCCAAGGGGCCGGCCGTGCGCGGCCCGCGCGCCCAGGCCGATCGCAAGCTCTACCGCGAGGCCATGCAGGCGCTGCTGGCCGAGCAGGAAAATCTCGAGATTCGCGCCGATGCGGTTGCCGATATTCTTCTCGATGCAAACGGAGCGTGTGCCGGCGTGTTGACCGAATCGGGGGCCGAGATCGCGGCCGGCCGGGTCGTGCTGACGACGGGCACGTTCTTGCGCGGACTGATTCACCTCGGTGAAATCAGGATTCCGGCCGGTCGCGCGCGCGGTCAGCGCGATGGCGTGCCCGGCGACCTCGCCTCGGAGTCGGTTGAGGAACCTGCCACACGACTCGCGCTGACATTGCAGCGAATCGGCTTCGCGTTGGGCCGCCTCAAGACCGGCACGCCGGCGCGACTCGATGGGCGCACGATCGATTATGCCGGACTCGAGCGCCAGGAGGGCGACGATCCCCCCGTGCCGTTTTCGTATCTCACCCAGAAGATCACCACGACGCAGGTCGCCTGCCACATCACCACCACGACCGCCGCCACGCACGACCTGATCCGCGCCAACCTGCATCGCGCGCCGATCTATTCGGGCCAGATCGAAAGCGTCGGCCCGCGCTACTGTCCGTCGATCGAGGACAAGGTCGTCCGCTTCGGTCACCGCGACCGGCATCAGATTTTTCTCGAGCCCGAGGGCCTCGACGATCCCACGGTCTATCCCAACGGGATCTCGACCTCCCTGCCCCGCGAAGTGCAGATCGCGATGTTGCAGACCATTCCCGGTCTGGAGCAGGCAGTTATGGTCCGGCCGGGGTACGCCATCGAATACGATCATATCGATCCGCGCGAGCTCCAGGCCACGCTCGAAACCCGCCGTGTGCCCGGGCTTTACATGGCAGGGCAGATCAATGGCACCACGGGCTACGAAGAGGCCGCCGCCCAAGGGCTGATCGCCGGGCTCAATGCCGCGCTAACCAAGCCTTTCGTCGTCGATCGGGCCGAGGGCTATATCGGGGTCTTGATTGACGACCTGGTGAGCCTTGGCATCACCGAGCCGTACCGCATGTTCACCTCCCGGGCGGAATACCGGCTGTGGCTGCGAGCCGACAATGCCGACCAGCGTCTCACACCGCGCGGGCTGGAGATCGGCTGTGTCGGCTCGGGACGGGCCGAGATGTTTCACGTGAAACAGCAGGCGTTGGTGGAGGCGCGGGAGGTCGCGGCGCGGCTGAAGCTCAGCCCCTCCGCTTTGGCAAAGCGCGGGATTGCCATCAACCAGGATGGCGTGCCGCGATCGGCTTTGGAGTTGCTGGCCTATCCGGAGATCGGATGGGACCGTCTCGTCGGTCTTTGGCCGGAACTTGCTCCCATCCGCCCAGATATCGCTGAGCAACTCACTATCGATGGCCGCTACAACGGCTATCTTGCCCGTCAACGGCAGGATATTGCCGCGTATCGCAGCGATGAGGCTCTCGTCCTGCCGCCGGATCTCGACTACGGCGTAGTCGGCAGCCTCTCCAATGAAGTCCGGCAAAAACTGCAGGCTCACAAGCCGGCCACCTTGGGCCAGGCAGCCCGGATCTCGGGCGTTACGCCGGCGGCGCTGATCGCTCTGCTGAAATATGTCCGCCGCCAAGCGGCGTAGGATTGGCTGGTAGCCCATGCTTCGAGACGCGCGCCGTGCGCGCTCCTCAGCATGAGGTGTTGTTGTTTCAATAAGATAGTTCTCATCCTGAGGAGGCCGCGAACATTGCCGATCTACGATCCTGGGGACCCATGAACCATATCCATGCAGGCAAGGAGCAATTCCTGCGGGAAATGCACCGACTCGGGGTCGATGTTTCACGTGAAACAGGCAATAGGCTCGAGGCACTGGTCAGTACACTGGAGCGCTGGCAAAAGGCCATCAATCTGGTCGGCAGGACCACGATGGACGACGTATGGCGTCGCCATGTCCTGGATTCAGCCCAGCTCAAGGGGTTGATCCCGGAGGAAGCGAAAACGCTGACCGACCTCGGCAGCGGCGCTGGTTTCCCGGGGCTGGTCGTGGCGGCCCTGTGCCCTGACCTCGACGTCACGCTGATCGAATCGGATGCCCGGAAAGCGGCCTTCCTGGGCGAAGCCGGTCGCCGCATGACCTTGGAAAAGCAGCCAAAAATCGTGATCGGCCGCATCGAAGCCGTGGCCCCGACGCCCGCCGATGTGATCACTGCCCGGGCCCTGGCGCCGCTCGGCCAATTGCTCACCTGGGCTGATCGGTACCGAACCAATACCGCTATTTGCCTTTTCCACAAGGGTAAGGGCTGGCAGGCTGAGGTGACCGAGGCCATGAAGGACCGGGACATCCCTCTCCAGGCCTTCACCAGCGTGACCGACCTTGACGCCGTCATCCTCCGAATCGGTCCCTCCCTTGCCGCAGCTCTTCGCGATCGCCAACCAGAAGGGCGGCGTCGGCAAGACCACGACGGCGATTAACCTGGCGACCGCCCTGGCGGCGGTCGGCGAACAGGTGTTGCTGCTGGATCTCGATCCCCAGGGAAATGCATCGACCGGCCTGGGCATTGCCAGAAGTGAGCGCTCACCTGGAACCTACGAATTCCTGCTGGGCCTCTCGCCTCTGGCCGATTGCGTGCGCGCCTCACAGATCCCGGGCCTGTCGGTGATGCCGGCCTCGGTGTCGCTCGCCGGCGCCGAAATCGAGCTTATCGACGTGGAGCGCCGCGAGCATCGGCTCGAGGACGCGCTGGCGGCTCCCGACAGCGACGCCCGCCGGCGCTGGAGCATCATCCTGGTCGACTGCCCGCCCTCGCTCGGTCTGGTGACCTTGAACGCGCTGGTCGCGGTCGACGCCGTGCTGGTGCCGCTGCAGACCGAGTTTTTAGCGCTCGAGGGCATCGGCGCGATCGCCAACACCGTGGAGAGGATCAAGAAGCGCCTCAACCCAAGGTTGCAGATCGCCGGCGTCATCCTGACCATGGTCGATCGCCGCATGACCTTGAGCCAGCAGGTCGAGGCCGACGTGCGCCAGCATTTCGGCGACCTCGTCTTCGGCACCACGATCCCGCGCAACGTGCGCATCGCCGAGGCGCCCTCGCATGGCCTGCCGGTGCTGATCTACGACAATGCCTGCGCCGGTTCGCAGGCCTACATCCTGCTGGCGAGCGAGTTCATCCGCCGCCGGCGCACCGCCGCCGAGACGGCACAGCCTGAGGCCAATCATGAGCCAGTCCCCTAAGCTGCGCGGCCTGGGCCGCGGCCTGTCCGCCCTGTTAGGCGATGAGGAAGTTGCCGCGGCGGTGACCACGCCGCCGCCTGCGCCCGACACCTCCGCCAGGGAGCCCGCGAGCAGCGCCGCGCCCAGTCGCCCGCCAGTCACCCTGCCCATCGGCCACCTCAGGCCCGGCAAGATGCAGCCGCGCACCACCTTTGAAGGCCTCGAGGCGCTGATCGATTCAGTGAAGGAGTTCGGCCTCTTGCAGCCGATCCTGGTGCGGCCGATTGCGAGCGCGCCCGACAGCTACGAGATCGTCGCCGGCGAACGGCGCTGGCGGGCGGCGCAGAAGGCGCAGCTGCACGACGTGCCGGTGGTCGTCCGCAGCATGGGCGATCAGGATGCCCTGCAGCTTGGCCTGATCGAGAACCTGCAGCGCGCCGACCTGACGGCAATCGACGAGGCGCAGGCCTATCGCCGCCTGCAGCAGGACTTCGACCAAAGCCACGACGACATCGCCCGGACGGTGGGCAAGAGCCGGCCGCACGTCGCCAACACCATACGTCTCCTGGAATTGCCGGATCCCGTTCAGGAGATGGTTCGCGGCGGCGCGCTCTCGGCTGGCCAGGCGCGTGCGCTGATCGGCGTGCCCGATCCCCTCGCCATGGCGCAGCGCGCCCTCGGGGAGAAGCTCACGGTGCGCGAGCTCGAGCGCCTGGGCGGCAACCTCAAGCGCAGGCCCAAGGCCTCTACACCCAAGGCGGAAGCGCCGAAGAGCGCCGACACCCGCGCCCTGGAGAAGCGCATCGAGGAGGCGCTGGGCCTCAAGGCCGAGCTCAAGTTGCGCGGCTTGGGCGAGCAGAGCCTGCTCACCCTGGAGATCCGCGACTTCGATCAGCTCGATGCGGTCGTCGACAAACTCACGCGGCGCTGACGATGCTTGCTCAGACCGTGAATTCGACGCCCTGGGCGAGCGGCAGCGCGGCGCCGTAGTTGATGGTTGTGGTGGCGCGCCGCATGTAGGCGCGCCATGCGTCGGAGCCCGCCTCGCGGCCGCCGCCGGTTTCCTTTTCGCCTCCGAAGGCTCCGCCGATCTCGGCACCGGAAGGCCCGATGTTGACGTTCGCGATGCCGCAATCCGACCCGTTGACCGACAGAAACGCCTCGGTCTCGCGCATATCGAGCGTGAAGATCGACGAGGCGAGACCGGCCCCGACGGCGTTCTGAAGGCTGATCGCCGTCGACAGATCGTGGTAGCGCATCGCGTACAGGATCGGGGCAAAAGTCTCCTGCAGCATCGGGCCGACCTGATCGGGCATTTCGACCAGGGCGGGTCGGACATAGTAGGCGTCCGGCAGTCCCAGGCCGTCCCACCGGTGGCCGCCATGGACGATGCCTCCGACGGCTCGGGCGGCCTCGAGCGCGCGCTGCATGTTGCGGTAGGCGGTGCCGTCGATCAGCGGGCCGAGCAACGTACCCTCGGCCAACGGATCGCCGATCGGGATGGTCTCGTAGGTTCGCCTGAGGCGGGCGACAAAGCCGTCATAGATGCGGTCATGCAGGAAGACGCGGCGCAGGCTCGTGCAGCGTTGACCCGCCGTGCCGACGGCGGCAAAGGCGGTGGCGCGCAGCGCGAGATCGAGGTCCGCCGACGGCGCGATAATGGCGGCGTTGTTGCCGCCCAGTTCAAGGATGGCGTGGGCGAATCGCCGGGCCAGGCGCGGCGCGACGGCTCGCCCCATCGAGGTCGATCCCGTGGCGGAAACGATCTTTACCCGGTCGTCGTCGACCAGTGCCTCGCCGAGGGACGGTCCGCCGATCAGCAGTTCGCAAAGGCCCTCTGGTGCGTCCGGTCCAAAGCGCCGGATCGCACGGCCGACGATCGCCTGGGTGGCGAGCGCCGTGAGCGGCGTCTTCTCCGATGGCTTCCAAACGACGGGATCACCGCAGGTCAATGCCAGGGCTGCATTCCATGACCACACTGCGACCGGGAAGTTGAACGCCGAGATGACGCCGCACACGCCCAGCGGATGCCACGTCTCGATCATGCGATGGTCGGGACGCTCGCTGGCGATCGTAAGGCCATAGAGCTGGCGCGACAGCCCGACCGCGAAGTCGCAGATGTCGATCATTTCCTGGACTTCGCCACGGCCTTCCGACGCGATCTTTCCGGTTTCCAAGGTGACCAGCCGGCCGAGATCGTCCTTGGCCAGGCGCAGTTCTTCGCCGAGAAGCCTGATCAGTTCGCCGCGCCGCGGCGCCGGCACGGTGCGCCACGCCAGAAAGGCCGCGTGCGCCCGTCCGATCGCGGCTGCGGCTTCTTCAGGCGAGGTCTCGCGCACGTGCGCGATTGCCTCGCCGGTGATCGGCGAGCGGGCGGCGAGCTGGCCGCCGGTAAAACGATGATCCGAAACGCCGAGGCGGCTAAGAAGCGCGCGGGTGTCATTGGTCAGCGTGGGGGTCAGCGTGGGCGTTGGCATCGGCATTCTCCTCGATCGAATAGATCTTTCCGAAGCGGATTTGCAGGAAGGCTTTCAGCGCCACATCCTCCTGGCGCACAAACCCGCGCGTCGGCAGCGTACCGGTGGCGAGAAGATCCAGCACGGCGCAAATCCCGGATGCCGCGGTGACCTGGACGCCGAAGAGCGCGGTCGTTCTGTTCGACCAGCTCAGTGCCGACATTACCCAGCAAGATTACTTAAGGGGTAATCGACCGCCCGTCCTGCCGGGCCCAAGTCTCCCGCATCGTTCGGGAGTGTCCCATGTCCGTCCTGTCCGCCCGTACCCAGCGCCTCCTCGAAGCGCCGGTCCTGCCGCTGCTGCTGTCGCTCGCCGCGCCCAATATCGGCGAGGCGGCGGCGCGCATCACCTTCCTCACCGCCGATGCGCTCTTCGTGTCATGGCTGGGCAGTGACGCGCTGGCCGGCGTCGCGGTGGTCTTCCCCTTGTTCCTGATCCTGCAGACTGCGACGGCGTCGGGCATCGGTTCGGGTGTCTCCTCGGCGATCGGCCGCGCACTGGGCGCCGGCGATCATGCCCGCGCCACCTCGTTGGCCGGTGTCGCCGTCGCGATCGCGCTGCTGGGCGCTCTTCTCACCACCGCCCTGCTGCTGGTCGCGGGGCCTGCGCTCTATGCCGCCATGGGCCTCACCGGCCGGCCGCTCGAGATGGCGATCC
>Ga0308309_10000161_pt1 | contig 55173 bp, 44 predicted proteins | sample HubBroMetageWFT5_FD_192491 | JGI IMG/M metagenome (GOLD analysis project Ga0308309, IMG submission 192491) | Warmed and freeze-thawed soil microbial communities from the Hubbard Brook experimental Forest, New Hampshire - Hubbard Brook CCASE Soil... | ecosystem: Environmental > Terrestrial >...
GCGCAAACATAGAAAGTGTAATTCGCGTTGGCCGAAACGTCTGGACCGTTGCGATAGGTTTGGGAACACTTGGCGCAACCCGCCGCCGCAGTCACCTGCCAGGAAGGAATGGCGAACTTGTCCGGCGAGATGCCGCCGCCACCATCTGCCCAGGCAGTTTCCGAACTCCAGGCGCCACCGGCTCCGGTTGTATCTAAGTCGGTTCCGCCGACTCCCGTGAGATACACGCTGTCCGCCGGCCAGATTTCGGAACCGTTGCCCCACTTAGCACTGTCGCCGGTCGCTTGAAACAAGTTCTGACCCTGGGCCGCGAACTCCTGGAAGTAGGGGTCGTCGGTGGTGGGGTCCGCCGGAGTCCACGTCCACGAAGAGCTCAGCTGCGCGTTCAGCGGGCTGGCCGTGGCCATGGCGTTAAAGATGGCGGAATCGTCGACTGTCGCCGCAGATCCCACGTACATTACCAGGCTGGACATGCCCGGGGCCATGCTGATCGCCTGGGTCATATCGATGGTCTGTTCGGTATCGTCACAGCCCTGCTTAGCGAGACAAGTCGTGCTCGAGCCGTCGGTCGACAAGACAGTGACCGGGACTGCGTCGGTTTGACCTATGTTCGCGAAATAAGTCTGCAGGTCTTTCAAGTCGGTACCGAAATACTCCAGCAACCCAAGCGATTGGCCGGTGCCGGTAAGAGCTGTTCCACCGTAATATGCCGCCCGCATGTCGCTGCCGCAGAAAGATTCTTGAGGACAGGAACCTGTAGTGGCGTTAGATCTCACAGCCGGAACACTCGGATCCAGACGCACGAGCGCGGGCTTTGGAATCGAATAGTTGTCCAGGCCCGTGATGTGCCACAGCTTGACTGACAAGTCCGGCGTGGGCTCCCGGTCTGGTGCGAAGAAGGTGCGGCCTTCCGTGGGGTGCTGGTAGGTACCCATGGTCACATGCAAGGCTTTCTCGATGCTTGCGACCGGCCCTCTTACATCCAGGTTCATGCGATTGCGGGAGGTGGCAACCACCGTCAAGCCATTCGCTTCCGCGAATCGAATCACGGAGTCATAATCCTCCTGGCTGGGACCAAACTTTTCAGTGAACTGTTCCACGGTGAGGAACTTGCGATACGAGGAGCTGTAAGGATCGTAGACTTCTTTCAGGAAGCTATCTAATCCTGCCTGGTCGTGGTGCGGAAGAACCAGAACAATCCGCATGGACTGTGTCGCCGGCAAATGGCCGACCAAAGGTGCTTGTCCGTTGAGAGTCGCTTCACGCACATGACGAGTTAGCAATGACTGTGTCTGGGCCTGGGAAACGATGGTCGCACCCGACACAATCGCGACAATCGTGAGCAGAAATACACTTAGTTTTCGAATCACGGTTTCTCCTTGGGATTAGACAGGACTCCGTTTCGGGTTTTCAGGGGAGCGTAACGGGAATTCCCGATTGGACTTCTCTGGCTTGGGCATCCTACTACGTTTCTCGGTGTGGGACACGACGAATTTGTCAAATTTGCAGGTTGGGGAACGATCACGATCAGTATGCAGTTTCTTGCGACTTCTGCCTGACAACGTATGGCGTGCATGCCACTCGAAGACCGGCGCCGTGGGCGTAATGAACCGTCGCGTCCCCTCTCTTCACCGAAGGGATCAGGCACAGACCAGATTCCTGACGCACACGCCGACTACGCAGACGGCGGAGTCGCCGGCTGCCGCTGTACTGTCGTCCTCAGCCGCCCCAAAACCCACACCAGAACCGCAATCGCCGCTCCCCACACCGCAAACGCCACATTCACGACCCAACCCGGCGCCGCTCCCACTCTTCGCAGCAGGAAAGGCAGAAAATTCCATGTCGTGATGTGGACGTAATCCCAGGGATCATACGTCATGGATTCGTTGTTCAGTCCCCACGCGTCCATTTTGCCCAACGCAAACCCGACAATATTCTCGCAGCGCAATGCGATCACAAATGTGGGATGGCCCAGCGTTTCCATCTGGTAAATCTCCAGCGGCAGCCAGAACGCAAGCGACGCCATCTGAATGATGAGGCTGGCTGCGATCAGCGCCATCCCACCGCGCCCGATCCATACGCTCAAGTTCTGGCGATGGCGCAGCAATAACGGCACAGCCAGCAACGTCGCCAGTTCCACCGACGTTGAAACGTAACGATCGCCCCAGGCAAAATCTCCCGCCCAAAAGGTATATCTTGCATAAAAGCTGATGTAGGCGAGCACCAGGAGCAGCGCGGTCACTCCGTAGGCGCGAACCTCCGGCGCCAAGCGTTTCCACAGCATCACCAGCAGCAGAATCGCCAGCACCAGCAGAGGATCGAAAAGAAAAATCGACTTCTCCGGCTTGAACAGCGCCCCCAGGAATCCCTCGTGAAAAGAAGTACTCCAGGGAAAGTTTGTCGGCAGGGTTGGATCCTCCAACCGCTGTTCCTTGGCAAACAGCGACAAGTACGTATTGGTAAACGATCCGAAACGGTAGAATTGGTAAGCCCGGTCAACCAGCAGGAAGAACGCATACACCGGAGCCGCGATTTTGCAGTAAACCACGAACCGCCGCCCAAGGTCGCGTCCCGTCACGCCCTCAAACCAAAGCACGAGCAGAAGAAAAACTCCTCCCGCTATAAGGTCCATGCCCGTGGTCAGCCGCGTCAGCAGATTCAGCCCGAACGCAGCGCAACCAATCAACAGCGGCCGCGTGCTTCCCGTTCGCAGCCATTCATATTGAAAGGAAAATCCGGCCAGCGTCAGCAGCATGATGTAGTTGTTCTCCATCATGTTCTGCGTGTAATGCAGGTGGGTCGTGCAGAAAATCAGCGCCAGCACCCCCAGCACACATTCCCTCACGCTGAATCGCAACTGGCGAAGCAGGCGGAAGCCCAGCAGCGCGGTGAGCACGTTCACCAGAATGCCAGTGCTGTAGCTGACCACGATGCTGCGTATTGCGGGGTCATCTTCATAGTCGGAGAAGATGTTCCAGTGCGCGATCCACGTCCCCGCTAAATCGGCTGGCAGCATCAGCAAAGACTGGCCGATGCCATACCAGCTATACAACCGGCCTCCGCGGCCGTGCAGGCCGAAGTCGGGATAATCGCCGGGAAAAACCTGCGGCTCGGAAGTCCACAGCCAGTGGGTGGTCTGCAGCCGGTGCATGGTGTCGGCTGTGCCCAGTTCCCCGGACTGCACCACAAACGCGAGCAAGCCCGCCACCAGACATAACAAAACCAGCGGATCACCCAACCAACCACGGAGTCTCGAACTCATCCTTTGCATGGTAATACAGCGTTACGGTACACACTGCCGGTATTCCTGCACCACGTTTCTCGCCGAAGCGTTAGACTGTATCGGGAAATTCATGGCTGCTTGCTCATCCTGTGGTACCGATGTTCCGGCAACTGGACGCTTCTGCTCGGCATGCGGAGCGCCCGCCGGCAATCCCGACGATGTCGCCACGCTCGACTTTGCCACGGCAACTTCGCCGCTCCCGCCGCGGCCGGCTTCCGCATCCTCATCGCGCCCTTCCAGTTCCCCCGAATACATGAGCGAGGGCCGCTTTCTCCCCGGCCGCTTGCTGGCTGGCCGTTACCGCATCATTGCCCTGCTGGGAAGAGGCGGCATGGGTGAGGTGTACCGCGCGGACGACCTCACGCTCGGCCAGGGCGTGGCTCTCAAGTTTCTGCCCGATGAGGCCGCACGCGATGAAGGACTGCTGCAGCGTTTTAAGAATGAAGTGCGGATTGCGCGCCGTGTCTCCCATCCCAACGTTTGCCGAGTCTACGACGTGGGAGACGTCGAGGATCATACCTACTTCACCATGGAGTATGTCGATGGCGAAGACCTGGCGTCGCTGCTGCGGCGCATCGGCCGTCTTCCCGAAGACAAAGCCCTCGACATCGCCCGCCAGCTCTGCGCGGGATTGGCCGCTGCCCACGCCAAGGGAGTGCTTCACCGCGACTTGAAGCCCGCCAACATCATGCTCGATGGACGCGGGCAGGTGGTAATCACGGATTTCGGTTTGGCCGGAGTCGCCGAGCAGATCCAGGGAAACGAGATACGCAGTGGAACTCCCGCCTACATGTCGCCCGAGCAACTGGCAGGCAAAGAAGTCAGCACGCGCAGTGACATCTATTCGCTGGGACTGGTGCTGTACGAAGTCTTTACCGGCAAGCGCGCCTTCTCCGGATCTCCGGTTGAGGCGCTGCGCGCTGGCGCAGACAGAAGTCCCAGCCGGCCTTCGTCCGTGGTCAAAGATCTCAATCCGGTCATAGAGCGTGTCATCCTTCGTTGTCTGGAAACCGAGCCTTCGGCTCGCCCTGCAACCGTCTTCAGTGTGGCGGCGGCTCTGCCCGGTGGAGATCCACTGGCCGCCGCGCTGGCCGCGGGGGAAACACCTTCGCCGCAGTTGGTGGCTGCATCGGGCGAATCGGCTGGGTTGCGTCCGCGAAGCGCCGTGATCTGCCTGGCGGTAGTGTTGCTTGGCTTGGCGCTGGTCACTTATCTGTCCATTCACGACAGCGCCCTGGACAAGATGGGGCTGGAGCAGACTCCGGAAGTTCTGACCCAGAAGTCCCACGAAATCATTGCGAGCCTGGGTTACGAGGGTCGTCCGGCCGACAGCGCCTTTGGCCTCCACGATGACGACGATTTCCAGGACTATGTTGAGAAAAACGACAAGCCCCCGCACTGGGATGCAGTGCTCGCCGCGCGCCCTTCCCTGCTGCAATACTGGTACCGGCAGAGTCCCGATGCTCTGGTGGCAACTGATTTCCACGGAAATTCGTTGACGCCGGGAATTGTCACTAAAAACGATCCGCCGACCGTGCTCTCGGGCATGATCAATCTGGCGCTCGATCCGCAAGGGCGGTTGACGTACTTCCAGGCGATCCCGCCGCAAAAGAAAGAAGAGAAAAGAGAAGCTGCCGCCGCGCCGGCCGCACCCTTTGACTGGAATATTCTTTTCTCTGCAGCCGGTCTGGATCCATCGAAATTACAATCGGTGCAGCCCACCTGGACGTCGCTCGCGGCCGCCGATGTGCGCATGGCATGGACCGGAAGTTGGCCGGGGACGACGCGTCCGCTGCGGGTTGAGGCGGCAGCGTTTCAGGGCAAGCCCGTCTTCTTCTCTCTCATCGGCGACTGGACCAAACCTGAGCGCGAGAAAAGCACGGAGAAGAAATCCATCGGAGAGCGGGCGGGGACAATTGTTAGTCTGGTCGCTTTTTGTACGCTGCTGGTGGGCTCTGGTCTTCTTGCGCGGAGGAACTACCGGCAGGGACGAGGCGACCGGGCAGGAGCGCTCCGCTTGGCGGTGATCATGTTTCTGCTCGAAATGGCCTTGTGGTTGTGCCGCTGCCACTTCGCGACCATGAACGATACCATCGGACTTTTTGCCATCGCGGCCAGCACTTCACTGTTCACCTCGGGCGTTACCTGGATGGTGTACCTGGCGGTAGAACCGTGGGTGAGGCGGCACTGGCCGACGACCATCATCTCCTGGAGTCGGCTGCTGTCGGGGCAAGGGCGCGATCCGCTGGTCGGCCGGGACATTCTCTTTGGTGTGGCTTTGGGAGTGGTCTGGATTCTCATCTTCCAGATTCGCTACATCCCCATGATGCGCATGGGAGCAGCGCCCGCGACCTTCTCAACCGACGCTCTGATGGGCGGACGCGCGGCGCTGGGCGCGTGGCTGCACCAGTGGCCGCAGTCGATCCAAACGACGCTGGTTTTCTTCTTCCTGCTGTTTGGGCTGAAAATTCTGCTGCGCAAGGAGTGGATTGCGGCAATCGTGCTGGTCGCGATCTTCGCGCTGCCGCGCGGGCTGAGCAGCACTTATATGGCGGTGGAGATCCCGGCGCAGATTCTGGTCTATGCCATTGCGGTGCTGATCGTTCTGCGCTTCGGGTTTGTGCCTTTGGCTTGCGCGTTGTTCACAATCAACCTGATGGCCAACGTGCCTTTCTCCACTGACTTTTCCGCGTGGTATATGACGACGTCGATCCTGGCGCTGTTGAGCGTGGTTGCCCTGGCGGGATGGGGGTTCTACCATTCCCTGGGCGGCGAGCCGATTTGGCGGCCGGAGATCGAGTAGGAGTGGTCAGGGGTCAGGGGTCAGGGGTCGGGGGTCGGGGGTCGGGGGTCAGTGACCTCATAATCTGGGAGATCACTCGGAGGACATTATGCCGGAATCCTCAACCAACACCTTCGGTTCGGCGGTGCCCGTCTTTCGCGTTAAGGACGTGGACGCCAGCATCGTCTACTATCTGGAAGATCTTGGCTTCGAACTGCGATGGCGCGCGAGCGACGGATTTGCGTGCGTCGCGCGCGATAAGTGCTCCATCTTCCTGACTAATGACAACCAGAGCCAGGCGCGCATGTGGGTATGGATCGGCGTGCAGGATGTCCGGGCACTGCACGGACAGTACGTGGCGTCCGGCGCAAAGATCCGGAACCCGCCGGAGAATTTCGAGTGGGCGCTGGAGATGCAGGTCGAAGACCTCGATGGAAACGTTCTGCGCATCGGGTCTGATGCGGAGAAGAATAAGCCGCTCGGCGTGTTTCGCGATGCCGACGGGGTTCGCTGGAGACATCTGGGCAATCAGAAGTATGAGCGCGTCGAGTGAGGGGGCGCGCGCCACTCCTTCGAAAATATTTCCTTCCTGCTTCGGGAAAGATCGCTCATTACTTTTTCGTTAATGGGGTACCCCCCTCCCCATTGTCTATTGGAATCATCGGGTTGGCGAGAGCTTCGCAGATCGCTCATATGCCTACAACCCTTGCGCGGTTTTTCCGGGCGTGCAAGCACGAACCCCAGAGGGATGGCACCGTAGAATCCCACGTTTCGCAAAGGACGCGAAACATGGGGCACCCTTTTTCGTGGAGTAGGACGGGAGAAGCGGGCCGCACGGCTTCCTGCCACCGCAAAAAAAACCGAGCCGAGCGTTGCTCGGCATGGACGGCCGAGGGCGGCCGTCCCCACACAATCTCTTCCTCTTCTTCCTCTTCTTCTCTTCCTCCTCTTCTTCCTCTTCCTTCCCACTTCCCTTTCGATCCTTCGCAACTTCCTTCCTGCCCATAGCATCTAAACCTTGACAGCATTCCACTCAGGTCTTAGCATGGGGTTGCTGGCAATGATAAACACGCTGATTACAAAGCACTTATTTGATTCAAAAGTAAGGTAGAGGAGACGATTTATGGCCAAGATTATTGGGATTGACCTTGGAACTACCAATTCTTGCGTGGCGGTGATGGAGGGCGGTGAGCCCAAAGTGATTGCTAATGAAGAAGGAGGGCGGACTACTCCGTCCGTGGTTGGGTTTACCAAGACTGGAGAGCGATTGGTGGGGCAGGTGGCGAAGCGCCAGGCGATCACCAATCCGGAGAACACGGTTTATTCGATCAAGCGCTTTATGGGGCGGCGCTTCAACGAGGTTACGGAAGAGATCAAGATGGTGCCCTATAAGGTGGTGCAGTCGGGCGACCATGTGGCGGTGCTGGCGCAGGGCAAGGAGTACACGCCTCCGCAGATTTCGGCGCTGATTCTGCAGAAGCTGAAGAAGGCGGCGGAAGACTACCTCGGCGAGAAAGTGACTGAGGCGGTGATCACCGTGCCCGCCTACTTTAACGATGCCCAGCGGCAGGCCACGAAAGATGCCGGGCAGATTGCCGGCCTGGAAGTGAAACGCATTATCAATGAGCCTACGGCGGCGGCGTTGGCCTATGGTCTGGACAAGAGCAAGGACGAAACTATCGCCGTGTATGACTTCGGCGGCGGGACGTTCGATATTTCGATCCTGGAAGTGGGCGAGGGCGTGATTGAGGTGAAGGCCACCAATGGTGATACGCACCTGGGCGGCGACAATCTGGATCAGCGGATCGTCGACTGGCTGATCGATGAATTCAAGAAGGATGAAGGACTCGACCTGCGCGGCAAGGGCAACGAAATGGCTTTGCAGCGGCTGCGCGACGCGGCCGAGCGGGCGAAGATTGAGCTTTCGACCACGATGGAGACCGAGATCAACCTGCCGTTCATTACGGCGGACGCGAGCGGTCCGAAGCATCTGGTGAAGAAGCTGACCCGAGCGAAGCTCGAAGGCATGGTGGAAGACATCATTCAGCGCTCGGTGGGTCCGTGCAAGCAGTGCATGAAAGATGCGGGCGTCGACGCCACGAAGATCAACGAAGTGGTGCTGGTCGGCGGACAGACGCGCATGCCGCGGATTCAGGCGCTGGTGAAAGAGTTGTTTGGCAAGGAAGGCCACAAGGGAGTGAATCCTGACGAAGTCGTAGCAATCGGCGCGGCGATTCAGGGTGGAGTGCTGGGCGGCGAAGTGAAAGACCTGCTGCTGCTGGATGTGACTCCGCTGTCTTTGGCGATTGAAACTTTGGGCGGGGTGGCTACGCCGATGATCCCGCGCAACACGACGATTCCAACCAAGAAGACGGAAACCTTCTCGACTGCGGCTGACAATCAGACGTCGGTTGAGGTGCATGTGCTGCAAGGGGAGCGGCCGATGGCGGCGCAGAACCGGACCCTGGGTAAGTTCCATTTGACGGGGATCCCGACGGCTCCTCGGGGCGTGCCGCAGATTGAAGTGACGTTCGACATTGACGCCAACGGCATCCTGAACGTGACCGCGAAAGATACGGCCACGCAGAAGGACCAGAAGATTACGATTACGTCGTCTTCTGGGCTGTCGAAGGAAGAAGTGGAGAACATGGCCAAGGAAGCCACTGCTCATGCGGCCGAGGACAAGGCGCAGCGCGAGGCGATCGAGGCCAAGAACCAGCTCGACAGCATGGTCTACAACGTCGAGAAGATGCTGCGCGAGTCGGGAGACAAGATCTCGGGCTCGGATCGAGGCGATGTAGAGAATGCGATCGCTGATGCCAAGAAGGCGCTGGAATCGAACGACAAAGCGCAGATGGATAAGGCACGCGAGACTCTGACCAAGGCTTCGCACAAGCTGGCCGAGGAAATGTATAAAGCGGCACAGGCGAAAGGTCCGGCGGCGGGCGCTGGGCCGGGCGGTCCGGCGGACGGGGCGGGTGCGGATGCTAACGGCAGCGGTCAGAAGAAAGACGAAGGCGTGATTGACGCTGAATACGAGGACGTGGAAGAGAAGAAGTAAGAGCTGTCAGCCGTCAGCTTTCAGCTTGAACCAGGTGGCGCGGGCAGCTTTGCCCGCGTCATCATGTTTGCGGCAGCAGTCAGAGTCTTGGGGGGAAACTGAAAATGGATTTCCAGGTTCATGAGCAGACGTATTTCCTCAGCCTTGCCGAGGATGAGAAGCAGTGGGAGGTCTTTGTGGCGACGCCGGCGGGTCCCATGTCGATCCCGGTGTATGTGGACGCGCCGAAGTCGGGGCCGCTGGTCGTGTTACAAGAAGAGAAGCACAGGCTGCCGAACTAATCTATAAGGGGTCGTTCGACTACGCGAGCCGATTCGCTTCGCTCACCGACTCACTCCGCTCAGGATGACAGATTTCGGATAGGATGCAGCAAGGCAACACCACCTTAGATGGCTACCACAACCAAGAAAGATTATTACGAGATTCTGGGCGTGAAGAAGTCCGCTTCGGCGGAAGAGATCCGCAAGGCGTTTCGCAAGCTGGCACGGAAGTACCATCCTGACGTTAATCCTGGGGACAAGTCGGCCGAGGAGAAGTTTAAGACACTCTCCGAGGCGAACGACGTACTCAGCGATCCCAAGAAGCGCAAGATCTACGACCAGGTTGGATTTTATTCCGACAACATCGATCCGGCCACGGCGGAAGCCTATGCGCGGGGGGGCGGCGAGGGTGGATTTGCTGGGGGACAGTCCGGAGGATTTTCCGGCGGAGCTGGGGAGGGTGGCCAGAGCGTTCCCTTTGATTTCAGCGGGTTCGATTTTTCCGATCTTGCCGACAGCGCGGGCCGAAGCCGGCGAACCGGCGGCGGGGGCGGATTCCGCGACATCTTCTCGGGAATCTTCGGCGGCGGACGGGGAGCAGCGGCGGCTGAAGCAGGACCTGAAGGGGGCACCGACCTTGAATACCAAGTCAATGTCCCGTTCTGGACGGCGATCCGCGGCGGCGTGATGCGGCTCAATGTTACGCGCCAGGATGTTTGCACGAATTGTCATGGGCTGGGTTACATCGAAGCGCCGGGCAAATGCCCTGACTGCGACGGGACAGGTCAGGTCACGCAAACCGGCGGGCGGATGAAGTTCAATGTACCGTGCTCGCGCTGCCAGGGAACAGGCAAGAATATTTCCACCTGTCCTGTTTGCCACGGCGAGGGCACGGTGAGCCGGACTGAGCCGCTGGAAGTGCGCATCAAGGCCGGGACGCGCGATGGGCAGCGCATCCGGCTGGCGGGCAAAGGCAATGCCGGGGCGCACGGCGGCGTGGCCGGTGATCTTTACGTGATCATCCGGACCGGGGAGCATCCTGTTTTCCGGCGTGACGGGGACGACATCTACCTGACGGTCCCGGTCAGCGCCACGGAGGCTGCTTTGGGCGCAAAGATCGAGGTGCCGACCATTGATGGGCGGGCGCTGCTGAAGATTCCTCCGGGGACGCAGTCGGGGCAGAAACTGCGGCTGCGCGAGAAGGGCGTGCCTTCAGCGACCAAGGAAGGCGTACGCGGCGATGAGATCGTCGAGATCACGGTGACCGTCCCGATGCCGCGGGACGAGCGCACCAAAGAACTGCTGAAGGAGCTGGCCAAGCTGAACCCGGAAGATCCGCGGGAAGAACTTTGGAAGAAGGTGTAGCTGGCTTAACGACGGCGGACATAGGCGGGAAAGGCGAAGGCCCGGTCGAAAGCCGGGCCCTTTCAATTCGTCCCTTCACTTCTTCGGTGTTGGGTCGTCCGCCGGGTTGATGTAGTTGACTTTTACCGGCGACATGCCGTGGATCTGGATGACAGTCTCTCCGGAGGCCACGGCGTAGTGCTGTACGGTGGAGTCGAGGTAGGCAAAGCTGCCCGCCCCGAAGCTCATCGTCTTGCCGGCGTCGAACTGATCTCCCATACCGACTTTGAGCGTGCCCGACGGCACTGTGACGTTCTCGCGATTGGGATGAGTGTGAGGGGCGATCTGGTAGCCGTCCGGCATTTTGAGGCGAATGGTGAAATCTCCGGAGGAAGCCATGGGGTCGCCTTCCAGAACGGCGAGTTGCGCTCCCGGACGCAGGAACGCCGGGGCTGGACCGTACTTCACCTGATCGGGGGTGAAGGCGTTCTGGGCGTGTAGGGGCTGCGATGCGAAAAATACGGCCAGGGAGAGAGCAAGAATAACGAGAAACGGCAGTCTCATTAGGTCCGCCTCCAAGGCGGTGGCGGCATCATAAATCGGCGGCTGCCGCCGCAACGGGGTTGGGTACTTAGTCAAAGGATGCGGGCTCCGGCTGCGCTTGCAGAGTCTGTTACGTCCGTACCGCTTTGGCTTACAAAAATTTTCAAGAATTTTCTTGCATCTGTGGAAAATTCCCGTAATCTCTAACCTGCGAACTAACTCCAGCACGATTTCTGGAATCTAACAAAACTGGAAAGCTCGAGCGGGAACAGCCGTTGCGGAGTAGCTGAGAGTGAGTCGCCCAAGGGAGGAAGACATAGAAATTGGCAACAGCTAGCGCCCCGCGTCAACAAATAGAGAACCCCCCGCCTCTCGCCGCCGTTCCTAATAAGGCTCCCAACCGGAAAAGATTCGTCCGCCTCACCTTGTGGCCTCTGGTCGCCGCCACCTTCTTTATGGTGTCGGGTGGAACCTATGGCACGGAAGACATTGTGCATGGGGCCGGGTACGGACGCGCCATCCTGATTCTGCTGCTCACGCCGTTGCTCTGGAGCCTGCCTACGGCCTTCATGATCGGCGAGTTGTCGAGCGCGCTGCCTTATGAAGGCGGCTACTACGCCTGGGTGCGCCGCGCCATGGGCAACTTCTGGGGATTTCAGGAAGCCTGGCTCTCGCTGGTTGCGTCCATCTTCGACATGGCGATTTATCCCACGCTGTTCGTAGCCTACCTGACCCGCATGTTCCCCTGGTTCCAGCAGGAAAATCGCGGATGGTGGGTAGCCCTGGCGGTGGTGATCGCATGTGCGGTCTTGAATATTGCCGGCGTGAAAGTGGTCTCGCTTACGTCGCTGTGGCTGTTTTTCGCGCTGACAGCGCCGTTCGTGGTGATCGTGGTGCTGGCGCCTTTCAAGATGGGGGCACTGGCGAATGCCGTGACCAGGCCGACAACCTCGAGTGTCGACATTCTCGGCGGCCTTTTGATCTGCATGTGGAACTACATGGGATGGGACAACGCTTCGACCATCGCGACGGAAGTGGAGAAGCCGCAGCGGACATATCCGCGGGCGATGCTGGCGGCGGTGGTGATTGTGGCCTTGAGCTACGTGCTTCCCTTCGCGGCGATGTGGATGACAGGACTGACTCCGACTGCGTGGGAAACTGGATCGTGGGCGGACATCGCGGGCCTGCTGGGCGGACCGCTGCTGCGGATCGGCGTGGTTCTGGGAGGTGTAATCAGCGCCTTCGGCATGTTCAATGCGCTGGTGATGAGCTATTCCCGTTTGCCGTTGGCGATGGCGCAGGATGGCATGCTGCCGGGCATCTTCGGCAAGCTGCAGAAAAAGTCGCGCGCGCCCTGGGTAGCGATTATCGCACTAGCAATGGGATGGGCGATGTGTCTCGGCCTGGGCTTTGCCCGGCTGGTGACGCTCGACATTCTTCTTTATGGCTTCAGCCTGCTGCTGGAATTCGCGGCGCTGATTGTATTGCGGCTCCGCGAGCCGGAGCTGCCGCGCCCCTTCCGTGTTCCGGGGGGATTGTTCGGGGCGATCGCGATCGGTATTCCGCCCATGCTGCTGCTGGGCTTTTCCATTGTCCGCAGCGAGCACGAGCAGGTGTGGAACATGAGCTCGTTTTCCTTCGGCATGATTCTGATCGCGGCGGGCTTTGTGGCATACGCCATTAATCATGCGCTGAAGCCACATGGCTGGGCTCCGGCGGAACAGAAGACCGAACCAGCGGCCTAGCAAGTTCGTTGGCCACGGATTTACGCGGATGAACGCGGATCTGGCTTTCCCGATCCGTGGGAACCTGTGACGATCCGTGGCCGACTTGTTTTTTGTTGTAAATTGGTGACTGTATTCTCAGCAGATGACCAAGCGCAAATCCAAGGGCGCGTACATGATCTCGGCGGTGGCCGAGATGTATGGCATCCATCCTCAGACCCTTCGCCTCTATGAGCGCGAGGGGCTGCTCAAGCCGTCGCGCACTGAGGGCAACACTCGTCTTTACACCGACGAAGACTTGCAGCGGCTGGAGTTCATCCTGTCGCTGGCGCGCGACCTGGGCGTGAACATCAGCGGCATGGCGATCATCCTGCAAATGCGGGAGCGCATGGAAGAGATGCAGCGGCAGATCCAGGAGTTTGTGCAGTACATCCAGCAGGAAGTGCTGACTCGCGCCCATGCCGCCGCCGATCCGGCGAAGGGCGCGATCGTGCCGGTGAGAAGGCCGATGGTTGTGCCGGCGATACAGCCGGGGAAGAAGCGGTAATTCCCTGTCGCTGTCATCCTGAGCGAAGTAGCTGCTTCACGAAATGAAGCGGCTACGCAGTCGAAGTATCCCTATAACCACTGCACTCTCCCCGCCCAGAGGGATGCTTCGACTCCGCTCAGCATGACAGACGCGCGGGGCCCTCCACGCAGTATCATGGACACGCTCCAATGCTTCCGTTCAAGCTCATCTACAGCGACGCCTATTATCTTCCCATTGGCGCGCACGTCTTCCCTGCCGAGAAATACCGGCGTATTCGGGATCGGCTCCTGGAGGCCGGCGTCGCCTCGGCCAGCGACTTTCTGGAGCCCCAACCAGCTACTGATCAGGACATCCTGCTCGTGCACAAGCCGGAGTATGTGCACAAGCTGAGGACCGGGACGCTGAGCCCGCGCGAGGAAATGGAGCTGGAGGTTCCCTTTTCTCCGGAGCTGGTGAGGGCGTTCTGGCTGGCTGCCGGAGGGTCGATCCTGGCGGCGCGGCAAGCGTTGGCCGACCGCGTCTCGGTCAACATTGGCGGCGGATTTCATCATGCCTTCCCCGACCATGGCGAAGGGTTCTGCATGATTCACGATGTTGCCGTTGCCATTCGGCGGCTGCAGCGCGATGGCAAGATTCGCACTGCGATGACGGTCGATTGCGACGTTCACCAAGGCAACGGCACTGCGGCGATTTTTGCCGGGACGCGAACTGCCGGTGACCCGCTGCCTTCGGCGGGACCGGGGACGCCAGGTGCATCATCACAGAGTTCAGCGCCTCCAGGGAAGGTGCGGGGCGCGCACGCCGGAGATGTCTTCACGATTTCGTTGCATCAGCAGAACAACTATCCGATGTGGAAGCCGCCATCATCGATTGATGTGGACCTGCCCGATGGCACCGGAGACGACGATTACCTGGCGTGGCTCGACAACGCGCTGAGCTCCGGGCTGCGGCAGTTCGAGCCGGACATCCTGTGCTACATCGCGGGCGCAGACCCTTATAAAGAAGACCAACTGGGCGGGCTTTCGCTGACGATTGACGGATTAAAGAAACGCGACGAACTCGTCTTCCGCGTGGCTCGCGCCCGCGACCTTCCCGTGATGGTGACCTACGCGGGCGGTTACGCGCGGAATTTGGAAGATACGGTGACCATTCACTGCAACACGGTGGTGGCGGCGAAGGAGGGATTTGGATGAGATCCGCGAAATTCAGTGCAGAAGGCACGGCATGTGAAAGCCCGGCACGGTAGTGCCGGGAAACCTGGCCAGCAAGGAATGAGTCACCCATCTGTGGTTTCAGAGGCAACATACGACCACAAAAGCCGGTAGCGGATGAAGACCACGAGAACCGGCGCGATGATCGCGGGAAATCGCAACGCAGCAAGCAACTCTTGCCGGGTTGGTGTCCGCAGAAGTGCCATCGTCACATGTTATTCTTAGGCAAGATATTTAGCGATCGTAGATCTCCAAGGCTTTACTGCAACCCGTTATGTTCGAGAATCTTCAGGAAAAACTTCAACGCGCGTTTAAGTCCCTTCGCGGCCAGGCCCGGCTGAGTGAGGAAAACATTGGCGAGGCGCTGCGCGAAATCCGGCTGGCGCTGCTTGAGGCCGACGTCAACTTCAAAGTGGTCAAAGAGCTGATTGACCGGATTCAGTCCAAGGCCGTGGGGCAGGAGGTGCTGACCGCGCTTTCTCCGGGCGAGCAGGTCATCAAGATCGTGCGCGACGAACTGGTCGAGACTTTGGGCAAAGACACGGCGCGCGTGAAGTTCGCATCGCAGCCGCCCACGGTCGTGCTGATGGCCGGACTGCAAGGGTCCGGCAAGACCACGACGTCGGGCAAGCTGGCAAACTGGTTCAAGACCGGTGGCCATCGCCCGCTGCTGGTATCAGTGGACGTATACCGTCCGGCGGCGCGCGAGCAGTTGAAAGTGGTGGCGCAAGCGGTCAAGGCGCAGATTTACGAAGGCGAAGTGGGCGAAGCCAACACGCCGGCGCAGCTCACACAGGCGGTGGAACGGCTGGTGAAAGAGGCGCGTCGCGAGGCCGTCGTTTCCGGCTGTGACGTGTTGATCGTCGACACCGCTGGACGTTTGCACATTGACGACGAACTGATGAACGAGATGCAGTCGCTGAAGAAGCTGCTGAATCCGTCAGAGATTCTGTTCGTCGCCGACGCCATGACCGGGCAGGACGCGGTGCGCTCCGCCGATGAGTTCCACAAGAAGCTCTCGCTGACCGGCGTCATCCTTACCAAGATGGATGGCGACGCCCGCGGCGGCGCGGCGCTTTCCATCCGCCAAGTGACGGGGCAGCCTATCAAGTTCATTGGTGTGGGCGAGAAGTATGATGCGCTGGAGCCGTTTCATCCCGACCGCATTGTGTCGCGCATTCTCGGCATGGGCGACATTCTCTCGCTGATCGAGCGCGCCGAATCGCAGATCGACAAGAAGAAGGCGCAGGAGATGGCCAGCAGAGCGCTCACTGGCGACGGCTTCTCGCTTGAGGATTTTCGCGACCAGTTGCGGCAAGTGAAGAAGATGGGCTCGATCAAGAGCCTGATCGGCATGATGCCGAGCATCGGTCCGTTTTCCGGCCTGCAGAAAGCCGCCGACAACGTGGACGAGAAACAGATCAACCGGGTCGAGGCCATTATCAACTCGATGACTGCGCACGAACGCAATCATCACGAAGTGATCAACGGCAGCCGGCGCAAGCGCATCTCCCGCGGCTCGGGCACAACCGTGCAGGAAGTAAATAATCTGCTTCGGCAGTACGCGCAGATGAAGAAGATGTTCAAGCAGATGGGCAAGCCCAGCTTCGCACGAAGAATGGCAGGGATGAAGCTGCCGGGAATGTGAAAGCGGTGGTCAGTGTCTAGTGGTCAGTGGCCAGTATTTGTTGGCTGTTGCCTTACTCTGGCCACTGATCACTGATCTCTGACCACTGGCCACTGCTTCTATGAAATGGCGATCGCTCCAAGAATCCGATCCGGAAACTGACCTTCGCCCACTGCGCGAGATCTTTGCCGAGCGCAAGGAACTGAGCGCGAAGTACGTTCCGGCGGAGACACAGGCTATCCATTCCCGCGCCATCGCGGGACTGAAGCGACAACGCTTGGCCGCAAGCATTCTGCCTGTCGGCTCGAGGATTCCGGAATTCCAGCTTCATGATCATGACGGCAAGAGCGTCTCTTCCTCCGACTTGCTAGCCAAAGAACGCCTCGTGCTCTGCTTCATTCGCGGGCGCTGGTGCCCGTTCTGCGTTGGACAGATGGAAGCGATGAACCTCATCCTGCCGGAGATCAATCAGGCAAGCGCGACGCTCGCAGCCATCTCCCCGCAGACCGTGAAGCAGGCGTTCTTCATGCGCGACCAGCACAAGCTCCGCTTCCCGCTGCTCTCCGACGCAGGGAATAACGTGGCTCGGAGTTTTGGCCTGGTCTACCGCATCCCGGATGAACAAAAGGCGGTCTATCAGCGTGCGTTCGTGAACTTGCCCATGGTGAACGGCAACGACAGTTGGGAGTTGCCGATTCCGGCGATCTACATCATCGACCGCGATGGCGCGGTGCTCTACGCTTCCGCGAACGAGGATTACACGGAGCGCCCCGAACCCGAAGACATTTTGCGCTTCCTCGGTGCGACCCTCAGGGGCTAAAGCCCATTCTTTTCCGTGGCATCTTATGGCACGACTGAAGTCGTGCCCTTCCCGATCCAAGTTACCGCGAACGTGACGCGCTACCTGAATTCCTAGCTTTCGGTACACTGATACTTCATGAACTATATCTACGGCATCAACGCGGTTACCGAGGCGCTTAAGGCCCGCGGACGCGCCTTCCAATGGGTCGGCATGGCGAAGGAGCGGCACGATATCCGCCTGCAGCGCATGATCGAAGACTGCCGGCGCCTCGCCGTGCCGGTGCGCTTCTTGACCCGCGTCGAACTCGACCGCATGGCCGGCAACGCGGCGCACCAGGGTGTGGTGGCTGTCACATCGGCCAAACAATATAGCGATCTCGACGATGTGGTTGACGCCAAGCGTGGACAATATTCGTTCGTTATCGTGCTCGACGGCGTGGAAGATCCTCACAACTTAGGCGCGGTCCTGCGCACGGCTGACGCTGCTGGCGCCGATGGCGTGATCATTCCTGAGCGTCGCGCCGCGGCTGTTACCGGGACGGTCACGAAAGCCTCCGCCGGAGCCAGCGAACATTTGCCGATTGCAAAGGTAACGAACATCGCCCGCACCGTGGAAGAATTAAAGGAGCGCAACATCTGGACGGTTGGTCTGGACGAACGCGGCCCGCAGACTTACGACGCCCTCGACTACAACATGGATTGCGCGCTGGTGCTGGGCGCGGAAGGCAAGGGCCTGCACGACCTGGTGAAGAAGAAATGCGACTTTCTGGTTTCGATTCCGATGCTGGGAAAAGTCCCGTCGCTGAATGTGTCGGTTGCGGGAGCAGTCGTGATGTATGAAATTGTGCGGCAGCGCCGCGCACGCCACAACGAAGAGGCTCCCGCGGGTGCAAAATCAAAATGAAGTTGCGCAGCCTGCGTTTTTGTCTTCTGTGTGTTCTCTGGGCCTCGGTGGTGAATGCATTTTCTCTCGACCGCGAGGCGTTTACGTTCACCAGCTACGACCTGAATGTCCGCGTCGAGCCGGAACAGCAAAGGCTGGGAGTGCGCGGCAAGGTCACTCTGCGGAACGATTCGACAACGCCGCAGAAAATTGCGGTACTACAGATCTCCTCTTCGCTGGACTGGCGCTCCATCCAGGCCGGCGGCAAGCAGGTGCAGTTCGTCGCGCAACCCTACACTTCTGACATCGATCACACCGGAGAACTCTCCGAGGCGATCGTGACCTTGCCGGAGGCAGTCCCGCCCAAGGGCACCGTCGATCTGGAGATCGGCTACGAGGGAGTCATCGTGCTCGATGCCACGAGGCTTACGCGGATCGGAAGTCCTGAAGCAGTGGCCGAGGACAGCGACTGGGACCAGATCGGTACGAAATTCACGGCCGTACGCGGAGCAGGATACGTGGCTTGGTACCCGATCGCGACCGAAGCCGCGAGTCTTTCAGACGGTGCGGACCTGTTCGAAGTCCTGGGTCGATGGAGAGTGCGTGAGACAGCGTCGAAGATGCACCTGCTGATTAGTGTCTCCAAAGACGATGGTGAACGGCCGCCAGAACTCGTAGCCAATGCGGCATCCTGCCGGGTAACGCACGAACAGATGGGACGTTCCCTGCTGTTCAATGCAGATTGCACATACCAACCGTTGGATCTCTTGGTTCCGACTTTCGCGATGGCTAACTATGAGAACCTAGATCGGCCGTCTGTCGAAGTCCATTACCTGACCGGCCACAACATTTCAGCGACAAGCTATGCCGACGCCGCGGACAAGGTGATCCCGTTTATCACTGAATGGTTCGGATCGCCCAACCTGAAGGCGGAAACAGCTGAACTGGCGGATGCGAACTCGGCGCCGTTTGAGAGCGGCTCTCTTTTGTTGACGCCGCTGACGAGCACCGATCCCAAACTGGCAAGACTCGCAGCCGCCCACCAGCTAACCCACGCTGCATTTTCCTCAACGCGGCCTTGGATTTACGAGGGTCTCGCCCACTTCGCGCAGGCGCTTTATCTGGAACACCAGAGTACACGCCAGGCTGCTCTGGATTACATGGGATTGCACCGTTCTGCACTTGGCGCATCTGAGAAAGAGAACGAAAAGCAGACAACCGTCCCCAAGTCTGAAGAGGAAGTGAACCGGTCTTTAGTCAACACCACAGACGAGGAACTCTACCGCAGCAAGGCCATGTGTGTTTGGTGGATGCTGCGCGACATGGTCGGGGATCAGGCGCTGAAGAAGGCTCTTGCGTCTTACCGGCCGGACCAGGACAAAGAACCCTCCTACATGCAGCGCCTGGTCCAGGCGCAGACGCAGAAAGATCTGGAGTGGTTCTTCGACGACTGGGTTTACCGCGACCGCGGCTTGCCCGACTTCAAGGTGGAGTCCGCATTCACCCGCAAGACGTTGCCCGGGGCCTACGTGGTCACCATTACAGTGAACAACCTGGGGACGGCGGGAGCGGAAGTTCCACTCACGGTGCGGTTTGCCGGAGGAGAAGTCACCCAACGGCTGGTGGTGCGCGGCAAAAGCAATGGCGTGATTCGGGTGGAGGTTGTGAAACCGCCGCAGGAAGTGGTGGTCAACGACGGCAGCGTGCCGGAAAAGAACACGAAAGACAACGTTTTCAAGATTGAGGGCGATCCCGCGAAGTGATTGGAAATCAGTGGTCAGTGGTCAGTCGTCAGTGTCTAGCAGGCTCGGCTGGCCACTGATCACAGGCCACTGACCACTTGCTTTGTGGTAAAGCTTGCGAGCGCCGCCAGCTTGGCGGCAGCGGCACCGGAATCGATCGATTGCACTGCCAAGGGAATTCCATCCGCAAGGTGATCGACGCATCCCGCCGCTACCAGCGCGGCTGCGGAGTTCAGTAGAACCACATCGCGGCGCGGAGAATTCTTTCCGCTTAGAACTTCGCGAACGATGGCTGCATTTTCGGCCGCATCTCCGCCGGAGATGTCGGCGAGCGTGGCTCGCTTCATGCCGAACTCTTCGGGATCAACCTCGTAGGTGCGCACCGTTCCGTCCCGCGCCTCGGCCACACGCGTCGGCCCGGTGACGGTGATCTCATCGAGCCCGTCCAGTCCATGCACCACGAGCGCGCGACGCAGCCCCAGCATGCTGAGCGCTTCGGCGAGCTTTTCGACCATATCGAGAGCGTACACGCCGACGACTTGTCCAGAAGCATGCGCGGGATTAGTGAGCGGACCAAGCAGGTTGAACATGGTGCGGAGGCGCAGCTCCCGCCGCACCTTCTGTACCTGTTTCATGGAGGAGTGCAGGTCGGGCGCGTACAGAAAACAAATTCCGATATCGCGCAGGCACTGCGCGGCCCGCGGTGGAGTCAACTGGATGTTCACGCCCAAGGCCTCCATCACATCCGCCGAGCCGCATTTCGAGCTGATGCTGCGGTTGCCGTGCTTGGCCACGCGCACGCCTGCTCCCGCAGTTACGAATGCCGTGGCTGTTGAAATGTTGAAGGTTCCGCAGGCGTCGCCGCCGGTGCCGCTGGTGTCGATGAGGCTGGTGTCGGTGAGAGATGACTCGGTCAAGGCGTCGCGGCCGGTGCCGCTGAGGTCGAGCGCGCTCGATGCGGATGCGCTCTGCCCGGCCAACGAGATCGGCAAAGGAGTCGCGGCCGCACGGATCGCCTCGGCGAAGCCAACGATCTCTTCGACTGTTTCGCCTTTCATGCGCAGGGCCAAGAGCAGCGCTGCGATCTGCGCATCGGTGCAGTTTCCCGCGAGCACCTCCGTCATCACTTCACGCGCTTCCGCGCGCACCAGGGATTGGCCTTGATTGGCGATGCGATGGAGGGCGTCGAGGATCATCTCACTTGGAATTGTAAGGTATAACTGCTTTCGCACGCGGGGAGCCGAAACAGTTACCTGCTGGCAGGGGCGGGCATTCTGCGCGAAAAGTATTCACGCCAGGTCTCGGGAAGCGGCGCCGTTGCAATCGCTTTGTGCAGCAGATCGCGATTGTATCTGTCTGCCACCAAAAGCCGGTTCATTTCAGCGATAGTGATACCACCGACATTGCGGGAAATGAGTTCGAAGGAGTCTCCCTCCCCTACGTTGCCTTCCTGTTCCACCGAAAAATAGACCCCACTGCGTCCGCTGGCCAGGAATCGGTCGAGGATGTCATCCCGTTGAAACTTGACCGCTAACTTGTAGCAGGGCATGCGTGGCTGACGAACCATTACGGTGGACGAACCGATGCGGAAGCGGTCGCCGACATGAAGTTCGTCCTCGCTCAGACCCTCGGTGGTGAAATTCTCGCCGAACATGCTCCACGGCAAGTCCATCTCGGGCAGTTCCTGCCGCCAATATCCATAATGCTCGACAGGATAAGCGTAGACCGCCTTGTAAGGACCACCGTGAACCGAGAGGTCGGCTTGCCGATCGCCATCCAGGTTTAAGGTGCGCAACGCGAGGCGGCCGGAGACCGGCTTCTTGAAGATGCCGGTGTTGACGGTGGCTCCTTTATAGACAGCCAGACGCGGCCTCGCGACGTTCAGTGAAAGTAATTTCACGATTCGTGCCCTCGGTAGCGATCGGACTCGGCTCCGGCCAGTCCGGCCTCCAGTCGCAGATGAGGCTTAGATGTATTGTCCATTGAAAGGACCCACGGACGGACCGTTTGCCCTAATCTGCCGCCCTTCTATAAAATCAAAGGTTTGCTGCCCTCAGTCGAAAGCCGCAAGCAGGTTCCTTCCGATTCTTAGCTAACGAGCGACGAGCGTCATTATGAAAATCCACGAGTACCAGGGAAAAGCGATTCTTAAGAAGTATGGAGTGACCGTGCCCAGCGGCTCGATGGCGACCACGCGCGAGGAAGCCGAAGCCGAGGCCGCATTGCAACTCAGCACGGGGGCGAGCGCAGTGGTGGTAAAGGCGCAAATTCATGCGGGCGGACGCGGCAAGGGCGGAGGGGTAAAGATCGCCAAGTCTGTGGAGGAGGCGGGAGAACTTGCCGACAAGATGTTGGGGATGAAGCTGGTCACGCATCAGACTGGACCCGAGGGCCGCATCGTGCGGCGGTTGCTGGTCGAAGAAACTCTGCCCATCGAAAAAGAACTGTACCTGGGGATTCTAGTGGACCGTGCGGAAGGCAAGCCGGTGTTCATGGCCTCGGCCGCCGGAGGAATGGAAATCGAGCAGGTTGCCGCGGAAAATCCCGACGCGATTCTGAAGCAGCACATCGAACCTGGTATGGGCCTGGAAGCGTTTCAGGCGCGCAAGATTGCTTTCGCGCTTGGGCTGAAGCCCAAGCAGATCAACGCTGCGGTGCAGTTTCTCTCCAGCCTCTATAAGGCGTTTCTCGGCACGGATGCATCGCTCATCGAGATCAATCCCTTCATCACAACCACGGATGGCCGACTGTTCGCGCTCGACGCCAAAATGACTTTCGACGACAACGCGCTGTTCCGCCATCCCGACATTCGGGAACTGCGCGACATTACCGAGGAAGATCCGCTCGAGGTTGAAGCTTCGAAGTACAACCTGAACTACATCAAGCTCGACGGCAGTGTGGGCTGCATGGTGAACGGCGCTGGGCTGGCGATGGCTACGATGGATATCATCAAGTACGCCGGGGGCATGCCTGCGAACTTTCTCGATGTGGGCGGCGGGGCGAATGCCGAGCAGGTGGCGCACGCGTTCGAAATCCTGCTCAGCGACAAGAGCGTGAAGGCGGTGCTGATCAACATTTTTGGAGGCATTCTGCGCGTGGATACGCTGGCGACCGGAGTGGTGGAGGCGGCGAAGAAAACGAATATCAAGCTTCCCGTGGTGCTGCGCCTGGAAGGCACGAATGTGGACGAAGGCAAGAAGATCCTGATGGAATCTGGGTTCAACTTCGTGGTGAGCGACACCATGAAGGATGCCGCCGACAAAGTGGTAGCCGCGGCACGGGGAGTTTAAGAATCTCCGTACTGTCATCCCGAGCGAAGCGAGGGGCCTTGGTGTTTGCCTGAAGCGGCGACACCGGTGGTGCAGGCGAGAACCAAGATCCCCCGCTTCGCTCGGGATGACAAATGTAAGGTAGTGAGGGATCGTACCTATGGCAATCCTGGTCAATAAGAAAACGCGATTGATCGTGCAGGGTCTGACGGGACGCGAGGGCACCTTCCATGCCAAGGCCTGCGCGGCTTATGGCACGCAAGTCGTCGGTGGAGTGACGCCAGGCAAGGGCGGAACCACGCACGAAGGCTGGCCGATTTTCAACACGGTGCAGGAAGCAGTCGAGAAGACGGGGGCCGACACTACCATTATTTTTGTTCCACCGCCGTTCGCCGCCGACGCCATCATGGAAGCCGCCGACGCCGAGCTCGACCTGATCGTCTGCATCACCGAGGGCATTCCGACGCTCGACATGGTCAGTGCCTGGGAGTTTCTGCAAAACCGGCGCTCGCGGCTGATTGGTCCTAATTGTCCCGGCATCATTTCTCCCGGCAAGTGCAAGATCGGCATTATGCCAGGGTCCATTCACAAAGAGGGATCGATCGGCATTGTGTCGCGTTCCGGCACACTGACCTATGAAGCGGTGCATCAGCTTACGCAGCGTGGCATTGGACAGTCTACCGCCATCGGGATAGGCGGCGATCCGATTATCGGAACCAATTTCGTGGATGCGCTCGACCTGTTCAATCGCGATCCTGAAACCGAAGCGGTGATCATGATTGGTGAAATCGGCGGCGACGCGGAGGAAACCGCGGCGGAATTTGTGAGGACGAAGATGAAGAAACCGGTGGTCGGCTTTATCGCCGGGCAGACTGCGCCTCCCGGACGCCGCATGGGCCACGCCGGAGCAATCATCTCCGGCGGCAAGGGAACGGCCGCGGAGAAGATCAAGGCTATGGAAGCGGCCGGTATTCGCGTGGCGAAATCACCCGCGGCCATCGGGGAAACCCTGGTGGCGGCGCTCGGAGTGAAAGTTTAGAGTGAGTTGTCATCCCGAGCGAAGCGAGGGATCCTGGTGTTTGCCTGCCTCAGCAATCGTGGTGGCGCAGGCAAGAACCAAGATCCCTCGCTTCGCTCGGGATGACAATCCGCAATGGGATTCGATACAGTAGCATCGCGGCTCAGATAAAACCGAACGACGAACGACCGACGACCAACTATGAAAACTCTGCAACGCACTTTTACCATCGTGAAACCTGACGCCGTCGCCAAGAACGCGATCGGCGACATCATTGAACAATTCGAGAAGAATGGCTTCCACATTCTCGCCATGAAGATGCTGGAAATTTCCAAGTATCAGGCGGAGCAATTTTACGCCGTGCATGCGAGCCGGCCATTCTATAACTCGCTCACCGATTTCATGTCGAGCGGACCGATCGTGGCTCTGGCTCTGGAAAAAGAAAACGCCATTGCCGACCTGCGCAAGCTAATGGGCGCCACTAATCCAGCCAACGCCGAGGAAGGCACGATCCGCAAGAAGTGGGCGTCGAGCATCGAGCACAATGCGATTCACGGCTCCGATGCGGAGGATACGGCGCGCTTCGAATTGAGCTTCTTCTTCGCGGGTTACGAACTGGCGAAATGACGGCGCTTTGCGGGCGTGGCTCTGAACGAAGTGAAGGATCTCTATGCCGATGGTTCAAATCACGATGCTGCAAGGCCGCACTGCCGAGCAAAAGCGCAAGATCGCGAAACGTGTCACCGACGCTCTGGTTGAGGAAGCCGGAGCGCGGCGGGAAGGCATCATGATCGCCTTCCATGAAGTGTCGAAGGAAAGCTACGCCTCTGGCGGCGAGTTGATGATTGACAAGAAGTGACGGGAGACGCGGGCGTGGGCGCCCGCGCCACACGCACTATCCCAGCGCTTCGTACAGGTGGCCTTCCACGCGGTCGGCAACCTTAGGCAACTCCTTGCGGGCATGCTGCAAGAAGTGAGGCGAGGTGCGGTGGGCTTCGAGCGCGGCGTCGTCCTTATATTGCTCGTAGATGAAGAAACGCCGTGGCTCGGTTTTGTGCCGGTGGACCTGATACATGAGGCAACCGGGCTCCTTGCGGGATTCTTCGGTCAGCTTCGCAAAAATTGGAGCAACATCGGCATCGTGCCCCGCTTTCGCCATCCACGTCACGGCCAAAACCACCATCGTGCTCTCCTTACGCTGTCTCAGTACCTAAACAATGGGAAGTCAATTCTAGGCTTTCAGGGATGCGGCTGTCTTCATTTCCGTCGCGAATTCGTCCATGAAGATTATTTGATCCCGGTCTGGCCCGGTTGAGACCATCCCGACCTTCGCCCCGGTCTCTTTCTCCACGAACGCCAGATACTCGCGAGCCGGCTTGGGCAACTCGTCGAACTTCGTGATTCCCTGCGTGGAAGTCTGCCAGCCCGGCATCTTCTGATACACGCACTCCAGCTTTTCGTAGCCGCTGGCTTGCGCGGGGATCTCCACGGTCTTCTTCCCATCGACCATGTAGCCGACGCAGACCGGGATTTCCGCCAACTCATCGAGCACGTCGAGCTTGGTCACCACTAGCCAGGAGATGCCGTTAATCATGCCAGCGTAGCGCAACAGAGGCAAATCGAGCCAACCGGTGCGCCGCGAACGCCCTGTAACCGCGCCAAACTCGTTGCCGCGCTTGCGCAACTGCTCGCCGGCGTCTCCTTTTTCTTCGGTCGGAAACGGACCTTCGCCCACCCGCGTGCAATACGCCTTAGTAAGCCCGATGACAGAATCGATTGCATTGGGAGCGACGCCCGTGCCAGTCGCGGCGCCCCCCGAAGTTGCGCTGGAAGAGGTCACAAAAGGATAGGTTCCGTGGTCGATGTCTAGCATTGTGCCCTGCGCGCCTTCGAACAAGATGGCCTCGCCGCCAGCCAAGGCCTGGTTGAGCAGGAGTGCGGTGTCACATACAAACGGTGCGATTTTCTCGGCTGCCGCAGCGTACTCCGTGTACATTTTGTCGGCATCGAGCGGTTCGGAATTGAACAACGCATGCGCGATCATGTTCTTCTCGCGCACGGCGTTTTCGATGTGCTTTTTCAGAAGCGGCAGATCGAGCAGATCGGCGACTCGAAGCCCGCGGCGTCCCATCTTGTCTTCGTAGGCGGGACCGATTCCGCGCGAGGTGGTGCCAATCTTCACGCGTCCCGGAGCGTTTTCCGCCGCCAGCTCGATCATGCGATGGTAGGGCAGAATTACCTGCGCACGGTTCGAGACAAAAAGATTTCCGTCGACCTTCACGCCCGCCTGGCGCAGCGCGCCCACTTCCTTCAGAAAGGCCATGGGGTCGAGAACCACGCCGTTGCCGATCACGCTGCGGCACGCCGCCCGCAACACGCCGCAGGGAACTAACTGCAGGACGAACTTCTTGCCATTGATGATGACCGTGTGGCCGGCATTGTGCCCTCCGGCGTAACGGGCTACCACGGAAAAACTCTCCGACAAGACGTCGACAATCTTTCCTTTGCCTTCGTCGCCCCACTGGGCGCCGACAATTACCGCGGTCTTGCCTCGTTTCAATGCCAACTCCGTTGCAGAGATTCGCTGACGCATGGCTGCGCCGCGCGTATGCATGAACCCTGGGGGTCGCACACTCCTTGCCCGCGGAAAATGCTTTAAGGCTTATGGGATGAAAGCGGAGAAGATGTGTACGGGCTATCTTATCGTGCCTGCGCAGCGAATGGCAACGCAAAGCACTCACCGGAGCCACCGGCTCTCGGGTAAGATAAAGACCAGGAATCGTTTTGGTTGGCGGCCCAGCCTTGAAGAAGTTTTTCACTTTAACTCCCCGCGCGAGAGGTATCAGTGCGACGCGGCCATCCTCCACCGGTTAGATCTGGGGTTCCGTAAGTTGATGCCCAGGTTTTGTTTCCAGCAGGTGCAACAAACTGCAATGAGCGCCGCGGCCCGGCTGGAGCGCCGTCGCTAAGTTCTTATAAAAGCGCAATTTACATGGGTGTTCAGGTGGTCCTCCAAATGCAGCGGATCATCCTGGCGTGGAGAAAAGTGATGAGAATTGGCATAGGCACAACCGCTTTTAAGACCTGCATGATCGCCGCTTGGTTGCTGACCAGTATGTGCGCGCTGGCTCAAACCTGCCCGTCGGGGGACTGCCAGACGGGTGTGATCGCCGGGCCCTACTCCGCACCCCAGGTAGCCGAGAACACGGCTTCCAACTTTCTGGTCTGCCGGTCTTCGTCGTGCGTGACGGGATCGTGGACCTCGGACCAAATCGAAGGGATCGACGCGCAACAAAATATTGGCTCACTCAATCAGTTTTACGATGAATCTCTCAATTTGGATACCAACATCGCAGTGGGTCGCACCGCGTTCGGCAAGAGAGCTCAAGTGCTTCAGTGGGTGAATTTTCTATACGTTCAAGCCTTTGACAAAGTGACCGGGAACCCCATCTTTATCGGTCCTGGCGCGACCACGGCGTCACCGCGCAGCGTCGCCCGCCTTTGGTCCACTGCGACGCAACCGGAATGCGAGGGCTCAGCCGGAAATGTTCAGGTCATCTACGACCGGGCGAACAACCAATTCGCCATCAGCCGGCGCGTCTCCTACACTGTCAGCGGCGTCGCCCACTATGCCTTTTGCGTTGCGGTGAGTTCGACCAGCGATCTTTCCAACACAAGAACTACGTGGTACTCCTACGAATACAAATTGGATACGGTGCTCCCCTGCATTCCGAGTTCGGTCAACTGCACAACTGGCGATACTTATTATTATTTTCCCGACTGGCCCAGAATCGGGACTTGGTCGAATGGCTTCTACATTACGTTTGATTTGCAGAACTCGACAGAAGGTTTTACCGAAGCCGGCTTCGAAGCGTGCCGATTAGACGCGGCGGATATGGCGATAGGCCGGGCCTCGAAGCCAATCACCTGCTACACCTACATGGTCCCTGCCGCCAACCTGCCGTCCCTCATCCACTCGGTTGACGTGGCTGATATCGACAGCCCGACCGGGCCTGTAAGCGGTGAGCCGGAATATTTCCTGGCGATTGTGAACCCCAGCAACGCCCAGCAAGGCGATAACGGAGAGAACTGGTGTACCAGCCAGACCACTCCGTGCACATCCGACCAACTGGCCTTGTTCACCTGGGGGCTCAGGGGATTGAGCGGTCCCACTTTTCTCACTGTGAATCCCTACACACCAGGTTGTTACAACACCAGTGGTGCGGGCTTTGAAACCAATACCGTCTGCGTCCCGGAGCCCAGCACGAACCTTGCCGACCTCGGTGCCTATGGTAGCGTCTCCTGCGGGGACTTCGCCACGCCTTGCCTGGACTCGCTCGGCGACCGCATGGCGAACCGGTTGACCTACAACAATCTGTCTTCCTCCGGAAGCGGCCCCAAGGGGGAATACCTCACTGCGTCCCATGTGGTGATGGAAGACGCCAATTACCAGAACACGGGAGTCCGGTACTACATTCTTAATGTGTCAAAGGGAACTGCTTCGGTCCTGGTCAACAGTGGTGGCGCGGCCGGTCCTCCAGATCTGGCGGACCCCGAAAATGTTTTGTCTTATTTCATGCCCAGCGCCGCTCTCGACAAGAATGGCAACCTGGGCCTTACCTACACCGTTTCCGGATACGATTGTTCGTCTTGTGAAACACAGCCCCATCCTGCCATTTATTTCGATGTGCTGCCCTGGGCAGCGTCGAGCTTCGACACGCCCACTCTCATTATTGGCGGGGCCGGAGACGAAGAAAATACATACCACTGGGGCCAGTACGCAGCGACCGTGATCGATCCAACAGACAATTTGACGTTCTACGGCGTGGGCGAATATTTCAATACCAGTCAAGCCGGCACGACTGATTGCTCGCAGGCGTCGAGCGATTGCTATACCTGGCAGACTCGTATTCTCCGTGGCAAGTACGGAAGTGGTTTCTGAAGCCGAGGCCGCCCGCTCAACAATCTCTTGCTCAATTGGAAGAACTGCCCGTAGCATGATGGCTGGCCGTTGACTCCAACTTCCTGCCCATGCCCAAGTTCGAGAAACACATTTTCGTGTGCGGCAACCAGCGTCCTCCAGGAAATCCGCGGGGATGCTGCGATCCCAGCGGACAGGCGAAATTGCAAAAGCTGTTCAAGCAGAAACTGGCGGAACGCGGCCTGAAGGGCCGAGTGCGAGCCAACCAGTCCGGCTGTCTCGATCAATGCGAGCACGGCCCCAATGTTGTGGTCTATCCGGAGGCCATTTGGTATGGACACGTCACCGAAGCCGACGTCGATGAAATCATTGAGTCGCACATCATCGGCGGCAAACCGGTCGAGCGCCTGATGCTGGCCGACGGCTGCCTGAATACAGCCACGTGTGAACATCGGAAAACCAGTGGTCAGTGAGCGGTGGCCAGTAGTAGTGGTCAGCAGAATCTTGCGGAAGGTGTTGCGGGGTATGCTGCCAGCGTGAGCAGGCCGGCCACTGTTCACTGATCAACTGATCACTGGCGACTGGCCACTGGTTCTATGGTAGGCGCGGCAGGAATCGAACCTGCAACCACCGGATTAGAAATCCGGTGCTCTATCCGTTTGAGCTACGCGCCCACGATCCTGTCAACCCTAGCTTAACTCGAAGGCCTCCAAATCAGCGAATACGCCGGCGAAGAAGTGGGCCGCAGCACCTCAATCTGCCACGAGAACGGTTGTACGCAGAGCGGATGGCGTCAGAATTCCGGACTAAAGGACCGCGCCATTTCCAGAGTAACGCGCTGCTTGTGCCGGTAAGCGAGGTTGGCCATGTGCACCGCAATCGCCGACCGGTAACCCACTTCGGCCGGGGCATTCGGAGTCTTGCGACTGCGCACACATTCGATCCAGTTGGCCATGTGGCCGTGGTCGGGAGTCTTCCCGGTGAGAGCTGCCCCGTGCGGCCGATTAACCTTTTCGGGGTAGTAGCGAATGAATTCGCCGTCTTCGCCGTTCACCATATCGGATTCTCCCCATCCGTGTTCGATAGTTCCGTCACTGCCCAGAATGTGCTCACCTAATCCGAACCGTTTGTTATTGAAGGTGGACTGCCAGGTCACAACGATGTCGTTAGGAAAATCGAGGGTTACAGCGATTGTGTCCGGGACCTCACGGCCGTCCTTTTCAGAAAAGACGCCGCCCGACATGGAAGCCGCGGTTGGCAGCGGCAACTCAAGTGCCGTCATGATCCATGAGATCTGATGCACCATATTTTCCGTCACGTTCCCGCCCGAGAACTCCCAGAACAGTCGCCAGTTGATAAGGCGGTACGGATCGAATGGCCGGTCCCGCCGGCCGTTCAGGAATGCACTCCAGTTAACGTTCTGGGCAGTGCAGTCGGCGGGGACGGGACGCACCCATTGGCCTTCTCCGTGGGGAGTGTTCCGGCTCATCCACGATTCTACTTGCGTGACCTTGCCGAGCATCCCGTCATTGATCCACTTTCGTGCATCCTGCAACGCGCCGGAACTTTCCCACTGCAATCCGATTTGGACGATGCGGCCGGATTGCGTCGCCTTCGCCAGGCATTGTTCGGCTTCAGGAATTGACCAGGTCATGGTCTTCTCGGAGTAGAGGTCCTTGCCCGCCGCCAGGGCGTCGAGAAAATGTCGAGCGTGCGTGTGCAATGGGCTGGCGACAATAACAGCATCGATATCCTTCATGTCGAGGAGTCGACGGTGGTCGTCGAATGTCTGAATGCCAGGAGCTTTCTTCTTGGCTTCATCGCGGCGGCGGCTGTAGACGTCCGCCATGGCGACGAGTTGGGTATTCGGAACCGCCATCACCTCTTCGAGCAGATCCTGGCCGCGGTTTCCCACGCCAATCATGCCAACGCGGACGCGATCGTTCGCGCCCAGGGCACGTGAATGTGGATAAGCCAGAAAAGCTGCTGTGCCTAGAGCAGCCTGCTTCAGAAAACCTCGCCTCGTGCTGTCTGTCATGTTGTCAGGTCTCCCGTACAAGCGCCGGTTACAACGCCCCGGCTTTTTGGAGAAGGTCTTTCATTCCAGCCCAACTCTGGCGCGAAGATTTCTCCGGCGTGCCTCCGCCCTCCCAGTGGGTTTCCAGGCTGACCGCGAAACGATAACCATCCCGTTTGAACGCCTTAAACTGCCCAAGCCAGTCCACAATCCCGGCGCCCATCGGCGCCCATTCGTAATCGTTGCCTTTCTTCACAGCATCTTTGCAATGGCAGTGACCGATCCGCTCCTTAGGCAGAAGATTGTAGCCATCCGGAAAAGGTTTTTCGCCGCTGGCTGCGGCGTTTCCCGGGTCCCAGTTCATCATCAGGTATGGTGACTGGACTGCCTCCAGAACCTTGGCCGCTTCCGCTCCCGTGGCGGTATTGAGGCCGGAATCGTTTTCCAGCAGCAGCGTGATGCCTTTCTTGCCGGCTTTGTTCGCCGCTTCCAGGAGCTTCTCATTGATCGCCGCGCGATACGGCTTCTGGTTATCCAAACGCCAGAAATCGAAGCAGCGCAGGCGATCGGTTTGGAAGGCTTTTGCCATTTCGATGCCGCGCTCCAGCGCTTCATCCTGCTGATCAAAAGAAAAATCGGCGTGGAAGTCACCATGCTGGCTGAACTTCGACACAGGAGCACCCTTCCAGTCCACTTTAAAAAGTGGACTGGCGATATCGGTCACGCGCAATTGGAATTTCTCGAGAATACGCCGGGTCTCCGCAACTTCGTTTGAGTCCAGTTTGAGAATGTTCTTGTTCCACATGCTGCGCAGTTCGATCCAGTGCATGCCGAATTCGCGCGAGGCAACTTCACAGGCACGGCCAAAATCTGCTGAGATCTCGTCGTTGATAACGGCCACGCGGAAGGGAGAGTTTATGGCATGAGCCTGGCCAGTCTTCGTCTCATCGCTATCGCTCAGGAAGGAATCCATCGGCTCATGTGAAGACATAGCCTTTATAAGGCCATGGCCAGGAACCGACGCCGCCGCGGTGGCGGCCGCCGCGGCTCCAATACCGGCAAGAAACGTACGACGCGCAATCCCCACAGGAATGCCTCCTCTCAATCCGCTCCCCATCAGTCACGCTTACGTGGAAGCTGCTGATGATGTCCGGCACAATTGGCGCAAGAACATTGGTCAACAAAACGACATCACGAAAAACGTAAGAAAAACCAGACCGACCATGTAGCAATTTCTTACCATCGTATCCCATTCAGCGATGCCGGACTGTGCTCGCTCTCGGCGGGTCAGCAAGCATGTGGACTCCGCTGGAAGCGATCGTGCCAGACTCTAGCCGCACCGATAAGATTGGCATCTGCTCCGAGCGAAGCCAGGGCAAGTTCGGTCTTCTCGAATGGGACAAAGCGGCAGCCGCGGCAAATCACCGCGCGGATGCCGCCAAGAAACAATGTCGCGCTCTTCATCACGCTGCCACTCAGGACGATCATATCGGGGGTGAACAGATTGACGAGATTAGCCAGGCCAAGACCCAGATAGTAAGCCTCTCGTTCAGCAGCCTGGCAAGCCAGAGCATCGCCCTGCTGCGCAAGCTGACAGATGCGCATGGCGGTGAGATGTTCGCGATGCGGATAGTCAGCCGGCGCATTAGCATCCAGCCATCTGACCATTGCCGGCCCCGCGGCCAGCGATTCCCAGCAGCCCTGGTACCCGCAAGAACAGAGCGGTCCGGATGGGTCGATGACCTGGTGGCCAAGTTCGGGATGAGATCCATCGACCCCGCGGTACAGGCGTCCGTCGAAAACGATTCCGCCGCCAATCCCGGTTCCCACTGTCACATAAATGAGTCGTGATTTGTTTCTCCCAGCGCCCCAGCCTGCCTCCGCCATGGCGGCGGCATCGGCGTCGTTCTCCAGCGCTACCCGCACCTTGAACATACGAGCCAGATCTTCCCCAGGATTCTGCCCGCGCCATCCGGGAAGAAAATCAACTTCGCCGAACTTGCCGCTGATCGCGTCTACCGGACCCGTCGAGCCAATCCCGATCCCCGTGATTTCAACGCCGGCAGTTCGTGCTGTCTCTTGCAGCATGCTCGCGACCAAAGCCAGGCCGTTGGCATAGTTATCGGCATCGGTGGGCGACTCCTTGCGCGACAATACTTGCCCGCTGTCATTCACCATACCAACCGCGATTTTTGTTCCGCCTATGTCAACGGCCCCGATCATGAGGCATCCTCGGTCAGTCTCTTAAGACGCACAGATTAGCTTCACGGCTGAGAATCAGAACACAATTCGAAGCGCAAACTGCAGTACACGCGGCATGTGAGCGCCCGTCGGATACAGGAAGTTCTGTGTGCCCACGTAGTTGTTCACGCCGTTCCATTGAGTATGGTTGAAGACGTTGAACGCTTCCGCCCGAAATTGGAGTTGCACTTTTTCCTTTGGCTTGAAGACCTTGTACACCGAGGTATCGAAGTTGGTGCGATAGGGCAGATTCAGACTGTTCCGGCCGGAGTTGCCGAAGGTCAAGCCTTGCGGCTGCGCATACGCGACGCAGTTGAAAAGTGCATGGCCTTTGCTGAAAGGCACGGCACAGCTTGGGTCCGGAGCCGCGTGAGGATCACCGACGCGGTCAGCATACGAGCCGTTTCCAGAAACCCCATCCGCAACCCCGGCGTTGTCACCGAATACGCCATCGATCACGGAAAAAGGATCACCGCTCTGCGAAGTCATGATGCCGGCAAACTGCCATCCTCCCAGGAAGGTGTGGGAAAGTCTCTTGCCGCTGAAAAAAGGCTCTTCGTAGACCCATGCCACGGTCAGGATATGCCGTTGATCGTAATTGGAGCTGGCATAGTTACTGTGAATGTTGTAAGCGTCCACATAGTTCCCGTCGACGTTGTCGGAAGAATCGTCGAGCGAGTGGCTGTAGGTGTAAGCCACATCCAGCGTGAGCGGACCGTCGGTTTTTCGCAGGGAAAACTGCAGCGCGTTGTAATTGGAGTTGGCTTCAGGCTCGACGCGCTGCAGGGAATCCAGGCTGTAATACGGGCGAAATGGATCGGGATCATTTCCGCAGGCGACATCGAGGTTGATGGCAGGCTGGCCCGTGATGTTTTGGCCATTGACCGTGAACGTGGGCGTCAGCTCCCCTCCACCTTGGGTGTTACAAACATCCTGGGTGAGAGGCTGTCCGGGCTGGAACGGGTTTTGTGCAGCTGATACCGGGCGCAATGCGTTGTCTTCATGCTGCAGAGTAAGATGCGTTCCCTTGGCGCCCACATAAGCGAGCGTGGCCACGGTGTTCTTGATAAGATCCCGCTGCACATCCAGATGCCACTGCTGAACATAAGGCCACTGCTCCGAATTCGGAATCGAGATTGTCGATAGCGGGAACAGCAGCCCCTGGCCGCCGACGTTGCCGTAGCCAACAATGTTGAATTGGGTTGGCTCCTGCACCAACGGAGGCGTGCCTTCCAGATTCTCCGCGTTGGCCTCCATGCCATTGGTGTGCTCGAAGAAAATTCCGTAGCCTCCACGGACAGCCATCTTGCCGTTGCCCAGAGGATCCCACGCAAAGCCAAAGCGGGGGGCGGGATTGAACAGGTGTCCCTTCAAGCAACCCCGCGGCACTCCCCCCACGCCGCACTGCACTATGCCATCAAACGGAGTCGTTGACGGTGTGAGAATGAGCGCGCCCTGTTGCCCGGTTACATTGCCGGTCACATCAATCTGGGGAGCTGCGGCAGGGTTATAAGCCTGCGGATCCCAGTTAAATACCTGATGGTCTTTTTCCCAGAAAGTGCCATACAGACTGATGCGCACGCCCAGATTCAGGGTCAAGTGCTTGAAGATGTGATAGTCATCCTGAAAGTAGGGCTCGAACATTTTGTAGTTGATGTGATACTTCGGCTGCGCATTGGCCTGGGTGAAGCTGGCAATGTTTCCCATCAGCATGTCGGCGAAGGCGTTCCCGGTGGAAACCGGCACGGTACTGTCGAAGTACAAATCGCCACCCAGGTCGGTGTAGGCCGGCTCATTCTTCTCGGCATTCACGAAGTAGCCACCGAATTCCAGCTTGTGCTTGCCCAGACTCTTGGTGACATTGTCACGATAGGTGAAAGTCGGGTTGGAATTCGCCCAAGGGAAAGCGGTAGGGCCCTCACAGAATCCGCCGCCATAGGCCCCAGACGTACTCAGGCAGATATCCGGCAGCTTGCCGCCATAGCTGGGAAACAGCCCAGGCATGGTGAAGTTGCTGCCGCGCGTCCACACCGAGGGATTCGTGTTGATTTGCTCGATGTGGTCGGTCGTATAGCTCGCCACGAATTCATTGAGCAGGGTCGGCGAAGCGGTTGCCGTCAGCTTCGTGACGATTTCCACGCCAGGCCCGACGAAATGCGTCCCAATCGTCGGAAAGCTCGCGCCTCCCCACGTAACGGTGGCGTTCGTCGTGTCCCAGGAATCGTGAATGAAACGGAAAGTAGCGCGCAATTTGGGATTGAAATCGTGGTCGATGCGCACCAGGTTTTCGAGCCAACGCGTCGGCTCGGGCACGGATGCGGCGAAAATGGGCTGGCCACCATTCGTACCATTCGGTTCGGGAATCATGGGCAGCAGGAGTTGCGCGTTGGGATCGATGAATGGAATTTGATTGTTGGGATACGGATTTCCGGTATTTGGATCAAACGGGCAGTCGGTTGGGTTGGGAACCGTACAAACGTCGGTGAAATTCCCCTGGCGGTTCGCCAACGATGGAACGAAATTGAAGAAGTTATAGGGGACGACCTCGCGCCGCCAGTTCTGTAACCAGAAAAAGAAGGTGTGATTCTTCCATATCGGACCGCCAACACTGTAGCCGAAATCGTGTTTGTGGTAGCCGGCTTTGGGGGTTCCTGGAACGTCGAAATAGTTGTGGGCGTTGAACGCCTCATTCCGCGCAAACTCCCAGACTGAGCCGTGAAATGCGTTTGTCCCTGATTTGGTTTCCACCTCGACCGTGCCCGAACCGTTGCGCCCGTACTGAGCTCCGTAGTTTGAAGTCAGAACCTGGACTTCGCCAATGGCCTCGACGCTGGGATAGACGTTGAGCGAAAAGTTGCTGCCGTTGTCCATCATGTCGCCGCCGTCCACTTCCCAGTTGTTGTATTCCATGCGGCCGCCGTTGACGCTGTAAAGCACGTTGCCCTGTGCACCAACTACGCCCTCATCTTGTCCAGTCTGATTGCTTACACCCGGCACGAGCGTTATCAATTGCGTAAAATTGCGCCCATTCAATTGCAGTTGGATCACTTCTTTGCCGGTAATGGTTCCCCCCAGCTCGTTGGACTCCGTATTCACCTGGGCCAGGCCTTCGCCTTTAACGTTGACTTCCTCGTGCATGTCACCTACCTGCATGGTGACGTCGATGCGGGCACTTTGGGCCACACGAAGGGTGACGCCTTCGGCTTGATACCTGCGGAATCCTGCGATGGTGACCGTGATGTTGTACTGCCCTGGGGACAAAGCGGCAGCGACATATTCGCCGGCGGAATTACTCTTGACCTCACGGACCACAGCCGTGGCAGTGTTCTTAAGGATGACATCCGCACCCGGAAGAACGGCCCCCGATTTGTCGCGAACCGTACCGGTAAGGGAGGCTGTGTCCTGAGCCAAGGCGACGCCGGAAACCAGCGTCACCAGTACCAGCAGCAACAGCCGGAGCTTTGAAGAACTCCTCTCCATGGTCGCCCCCTTGCTCCCTCAACAGGACCCCACAACCGAGGTGGCCCTCCCTGCCCTGCCGCTCAGCTCTTGATGCTGTTGGAGGTTTCATCCCACGACACTGCGGTCTTGCGAAAATACGATTCATTCGCCATGTGGCAGGCCAGCGCGGCGTGATGACCGAAGACGGCATCTTCGACAACCGGCTTGCGGGAACGCACCGCCTCAAAGAAATTCCACAAGTGCGGCTTCATGTCGTCGTAATCCGGACCCCGGAACGCCACCGTCTCGGGCATGGGCTCGTGGCCCATCTTCGGATCGTTCTCGTCATGCCATTGCTTCTCATAGGCGCTTCGCATCGCCCGGGGAAATGCGGAGTCGTAGTAGCTCGGCCCCGAATCCTTGCCGGTTTGCGGCGTGTAGCTGAGGCCAAATTCCGTAACCTCCAGAATCCCCTTCGAGCCCTGGATGCGGTAGGTCTCCGGCATTTCGGTGCCCTGATTCAGCCGCATGTAAACCGGAAGATCGCCGTAATAGAAAAGGCTGGCTTGGACATCTGGCATATTGCGGCCATCCTTCCAGCGGCGGATCCCACCGATCGCCATAGCTTGCCGGGGAGCTTCATTCATATCCAGCATGACCATCATGCCGCTGATCAGATGGACTAAAAGATCGCCAGCCAGTCCGGTGCCATATTCCTTCCAGCAACGCCACCGGGCAAAGATGTAGGGATCGAACGCGCGCTTGGGGACATTTCCCTGCCAGGTGTCCCAGTCAAGAGTTTCAGGAGACAGATCCGTGGGCGGCGGGTATTCCCAAGCGCCGGTCGGGTCGTTTCGCCCCAGCCATCCCTCGACCATCATCAGGTCCCCCAAGGTTCCCTGCGAGATCAGTTCCTTGGCCTTGGCGCAAATCAAAGAGCTCACGCGTTGCGAACCAATCTGGACGATTCGCCCCGTCCTCTTGGCCGCAGCCACCATTTCAACGCCATCGGCGGCGCTGTGCGACATGGGTTTTTCGCAGTAAATATCCTTGCCCGCGCTCACCGCGTCCACCACAACCTGTTTGTGCCAGTGATCGGGAACCGCCGCCACAATACAATCGATGTCTTTGTTAGCCAGCAGTTCGTGATAACGGCGGGTGACTGGAAGGTTGGGTTTGTCCGTAATCTCTCGAGCCAACGTGTGACGCCCGTCATACAGATCGCAGGCTGCGACGCATTCTATGCCAGGTAATTCGATGGACTCAGCCAGCAGACCCGAGCCCTGCATGCCAACACCGATCATGGCAAAGCGCAGGCGGTCGCTTGCCGCAACCAGACGCGGCGAGGCTAAGAGTGGAGTAGGGTTCAGCAGCATGGACTTCGTAGCCAGAGATGCGCCCGCGGCAGCGGCCCCAATTTCCAGAAATCTACGGCGCGAGAATTTGCTCATAGTGTTGATTCCTCGGTGCTGGTATTTTTCGTCCGTTACTTCTTCAGTCTCTTGACCGCAACTTCTTTGAAAAACACGATATCGTTGTCGCTGTGGTTCTGCAGTCCGATGTAGCCTTCAAGAGGCCGCGGGCCACGCCACGGCTCGAAGTCGAACTTTTTCTCTGGAACCGGATCGCCTTCTGTGAAGTCGGTAACTCTCACTCCGTTCAAGACCACCACTGTGTGCGGACCATCCAGCGTGATCTCCATGGTGTTCCACTCCGGGCCTGGCTTGCCGGGCTTGGCCAACGGCTTGGTGAGCGAGTACAGCGTGCCGGTAACGTGGTACTCATCTTCGCCGGAGGTTTCCGGATGGTTGTCGATCTGCACCTCATAGCCATAGTGCACGGGCATCCATTCTTCGCGCGGCTCGATCGGTATACGGACGAATACGCCGGAATTGTCGTTGTTATCGCGCATCTTGTACACCACGCGGATGACACAATTCCCCAACTTGCCCTCGGTCCAATAGAGCAGACCCATGCCGCCATGAGTGCGGATCAGGCCATCCTCCACCGTGTCCCCGCCTGGCCCAACGTGCTTCCATCCCATCAGGTCTTTGCCGTTGAAAAGTTGCCGCCACTCGTCCGATTGAGCTCGCGGCATGATGGGTAACAACACCAACAGCAGGAACGAGCCAAAAAACAGCTTCCTCATGGAGGTATCCTCAAACTGAAATTCGGTTCCATCTGCAGCGCCAATCACTTGCCCGGCGCTCCACCGGGAATTGCGGCTGCCTGCGATTCACGCGGCCTTGTGCTCGCCCCTGCGAAAATTCTCGATCAGATGTTCCGAACTGCGCAGCGAGAACGCCAGAATGCTGATGGTAGTGGTTTTGTCAGTGCAGTTCAGAAAGACGCTGGCATCGCATACATACAGGTTCCGCACATCGTGCGTCTGGCCGAAACGATTCGTCACAAACTTCTTCGGATCGTTTCCCATCCGGCACGTTCCGGTCTCGTGCAGGCTATAGCCTGGAATCTCCGGCGCGTCGCCGGAACCCTCGAACTCGCCGCCCGCCGCGCGCAGCACCTCGGCGCAAACCTGCTTCGAGTGCTCCCACATCTTCAGCACGTTATCATCCCACTCGAAGTGCAGGCGAGCGACAGGAATCCCGTACGGATCTTTGATCTCGGGATCGAGATCCACGAAGTTCGTATCAGAGCGCAGCGATGGCGCCTGAATTCCAAAGCTCACCGGAGTGGGATAGCGCCGCTTGATCTCTCGCTTGAACGACGATCCGAAACCATCCATATCGGTGGCGAAGCCCGGAAATTCCTCGCACCCGCCGTCCGGATAGACCGAATATCCACGAATAAACTTCTCTTCGTGCGGATCTTTCAGGTTCTGCCAGCGGGGCATCCAGGCGATCGTGCTGTCGGCTACGTGGTCAGGAAAGCTCGGCTGGCCTAACAGTTGCGGCAAATATCCCCGCGCCGACTCTCCGTAGAGGTGGTCGCAAAGATTGCGCCCAAGTTGCCCGCTGGAATTCGCAATGCCATTGGGCCAGAAGCGCGACTTCGAATTCAGCATGATGCGCGACGACTCTACGCAGGACGCCGCCACCACCACAGCACGGCCGTACACTTCCACTTCCTGCCGTGTTTTGCGGTCGATGTACGCCACGCCGGCTGCCTGACCGTTTTCATCCACCAGAACATTCTTCGCCAGTGCGTCGGTACGCAATTCCAAATTGTTCGTCGCCTCCGCCTTGGGCAGCAGGAAGTATGGCGTCGAGAAAAATGCCCCCACATCGCAGCCGGTGGTGCACTCTCCGCAGAAATGGCAGGCGGGATGCCCTTCGTGCGGTTGCGTGAGTTGTGCGCATCGATCCGGCAGGTACGGCACGCCAACCTTGTTGCACCCCGCTTCCAGTATCCGGTCGAGGCACCGGAACCTGAACGGCGGCAGATACGAGCCATCTGGATTGCTGGGCCGGTTCTGTACCGTGCTGGCCACGCCAATCATTTTCTCCACCCGCGTATAAAACGGACTGATCTCCTCGTGCGTGAGCGGCCAGTCCACGTCGTAACCATCGAGCGAGGACGCTTTGAAGTCGATGTCACCGAAGCGCGCCGAACTGCGTCCCCAGAAATTCGTCTTGCCACCCACCGCATTGCAACGCGGCCACATCCACTTCATTCCTGGGGCAGTCGTAAACGGAATCTCATGGTCCCACGCCGCTTTTGTGTACTCATTGTCCATGTAGCCGAAGGATTCGCCGCGCCGTTTGGGGTCGTCCATTCCGCGGAACTTCATGTCCCACGGCATACGGTGGTAGCGGAAGTCTTTCTCCGGATCGAGCCTTCGACCCGCGTTCAACGCACACACCTTCAGCCCCGCCTCGCATAGCGTCTTGATTGCCATGCCGCCGCCGGCCCCGGTTCCAATCACGATCACATCGTAGATCTTATTGGCCATGTTCTCTGCAATAGTTCATGAATTTGCCGGCGCAAGATGCCGGTGTTCAGGATCATCCTTATGCGGACACTCCGGCGACTCGGAATAAAATTTCAGCGATGGATTGTCCAGTTCCTTGAATCCAATCTCGCTGGTATAGAAACCCGTTACCGTATATTCGCGCATCGTAGTGAAAAACCGGCGCCCCGCTTCCTCGCCCGGACGCGCCTTATCCTTGAAGCCAAACGGTTCCAGAAGGGAAATCTGCTGTGCAGGTGTCAGCTCCACAAATCGTTTGCCAAGGGTTTGCTCGCTGTGCGCGTTCAACCATGTAAGGCCGGTACGAAAGCCATATTGTTCATCCGGATCGCTGGCCACCATGAAATCGATGAACTCGGCAACGCCCGCTTCCTTTGCGCCCGGCGTGCGGTCGCTTGGAATGATGATCTCCACCAGGCGCTCGACCATCGCATACTCCCCCACCGTGAAGAATTGTGGACTGTAGACCATGGGCTTGACTTGGACGTCGGCGTTGCCGACATGCCCGCAGGCGAATGCCCATTTGCTGAACCCGGGAAACTGAGCTGCCGCCGCCGCCGTTCCCAGAACCCGTAAAATCTGCCGTCGTCCAACGCCTTGTCCCGCCATGGTCTCTCTGCCTAGGAAAGAAATCCGACCGTCTTTTCCACCAACTCCGCCGTAGGTTTATAGGGATCGCCCGCCGCGTCGTACTCGATCGAACAATATCCCTTGTACTCACGTTTCTTCAAAATCTCGAACGTTCGCGCCAGGTCCACGTGCACAGCCTTGCCTGCCTCATCCGTTACCCCATCTTTCACGTGGCAGATGCCAAAAGCATGAGCAAACATGGCGTCGATAGCCCGGTATGCGTACTCCTCGTCGTGCGCTCCCAGCGTGTTGCCAAAATCGGGAAGGGCGCGCAGCCAGGGACTGTTCACCTTCTCGATCACCTGCACAAGGAAAAATGGATCTTCGCTCGCCGGATCGTCATTCTCCAGATGCACCACCACATTCTTCTTCGCGGCATACTCTGCCACTCGCAGCAGAGTATCGGCTGCGCGTGCTACGTCCGGCTTCGAATCCTTGGCTTCCTGAACATGCGTGCGAATGCTGGGCGAGCCCAACGCCGCGCCTGCGTCGATCCATTGCTTGCTCGAGGCCACCGCGTTCCCGCGCTCGGCCGCATCGGCGGAGTACTGACTGTACTCGCCGTCCACCGCGATGTCGATGACCGCGGAGCGGGCTTTCTCAACCGCCCTGCGGAACTGCTCCAGATAGTTTGGATCGGTCGAAGGGAAGATTCGGCTCCACGGCTCGATCTTGTGGACATTGAACTTCTCGGCTACGTGGGCTGCGAAGTCCTTCAATTCCATTCGCTGCGCCGCTGGAACCGCACCGGAAGACTTGCCGTCCCATCCTTTCCACCCCACGATGAATTCGCGAAAGGGATACGCCGCAACCGCAACCCGTTCCCGCGGCGCCCACGGGAACTTGACGGAGGGTCCCGAGTCAGCCGCCGCCCGCGCCAGTCCCGGCAAAAGCCACGCCCCCGCCGCTGCACCTGCGGACTGCCCAAGGAATTGCCTTCGGGTCGTCACGTTCATGCGCGCCAGTGTAACAGAGAAATTTTGCCCGTGGAGCTCGCTTGCGTGGAGTCCACATCAGCTCGCCGAGTAATACCTAACAGGAATAAGCCTGACCGGATCACTTCGCTGGCGTAATCGTGATGTTGCGAAAAGCGACGTGTCCGGCCTCACTACCCTGCAGATAGATCGGTCCGGGCAGGGCTTCGTCACTATCCAAAGCCCCGCCCGTGATCCCTGGAATCTCCTGTTTGTCGATAATGGTCTGACCGTTTTGCACGACGGTGACCACTCGTCCAACCAGCGTGATGTCATAGCTCTGCCATTCTCCCGGCCGGCGTGGTTGTTCCGGCGAAGGGGCCAGGAAGCCATACACGCCTCCGGTACGCATCGTCGGCCCTTCTGGCTGCGGATCGTCTTCGATCTGGAGTTCGTACCGGCCGCGCAGGTAGACGCCGCTATTCGATCCGGGCGCGCAATTGAATTCAATGTGTAACTTGAAATCTTCAAACTTGCCATCAGTGATAAGTTCAGCGCCATGTCCCGGACTCACCAGCGTTCCGTTTTCACCCTTCCATGTCGCGGTTAGCGCCGCATCGCTCACCCTCCACCCGCTCAGGTCTTTGTGGTTGAACAACTGTGTCGGCTTCCCCCATTTCGGAGCGCTCGTTCTCTTCAGGGACGGCGCTCGCTCGCCCGTCCATTGCCACGGAGTTCCATCCGGCCCGGTCGTGGTCCCCACCAGCGTCTTCCCAGATAGCTTGCCCTGAAAGACCATGTCGTCTTTCCGCTCTTCCTCCTCCTTGGGAGAAACGAAAGTGATCGTGCCATTCGAGAGTTCACATTTCGGGAGCGGCCGCGCGTGTCCCCAACGGCTCACCATTCGAGCTTTAAGCTTCCCATCTTCCTCGACTATCTCCAGCCACGAGGGATATTCGCGAAGCGGAGTCTTCAGGGTCAGGTCCCAACGCCCCAGAAAAGACTGAACCGGCGAAGGTGTGTCCGCGGAGGTCTTGGGTTGAGAATAGACCCGCATAGAAAGCATCAGGGTCAACGCCGTCAGCGCGAACACTCTCCGCCAAAGGTTTACATTGCTACGAGTCCCCTTCCCCTCATTTAGCAGATTCGTTCCCTCTGCCGTTGACTCCCACGCCATTGACGCCAGTCCTCTTACACTTGCCATGAAAAGATTTGCCATAAGATTTCCCTCAGCGAGGGATTGTAATTGATCGGCGCTGGCTCGCTAGCCCTGGCACTACGAAGACCACACCTGCAGTGCCACATGGATTTAAGCCAAACACCATTCTTGAGTCCGCACCACTTTTCACATGATCCAGCCAATGGCCAGTATTCATGCGGCTTTCGGGAGCGCAGCCAAATCGTCTGAGCTCCATGTCCGTGGTACAATCGCCTCCGCTTTCGACGTTAAAAACGAAGTTCGGGCTTAAGCCCAGGAGAAATCCAATCATGCGGAGCAAGAGACTTCTTGTCGGAGGGATGTCGATTGTGGCGGTGCTTGTGGTGACGCTCTTCGTAACCGGGAGCGCGTCTGCCCAGGAAACGGTGCTGCATAGCTTCAACTACAACGACGGCGACGAACCCATCGCTGGCGTGATCCTCGATGCTTCTGGAAATCTCTACGGAACGACCTTCTATGGCGGAGCGTTCGGCAACGGTACGGTGTTCAGATTGACTCCCGACGCCGGCGGCTGGAGGGATACGGTGCTGTACAGTTTCAACGGCGACGGTGGTGGCGGATTCTGGGCCAACACCCGTCTGATCTTCGATGGCGCCGGCAATCTCTACGGGACAACGTTCTTTGGCGGCGCCTTCGGCACTGGCACCGTGTTCGAACTGAGCCCTGCCGAGGACGGAACCTGGTCTGAGAGGACGCTGCACAGTTTCGCCAGCCACGGCGGGGACGGGGCATATCCCCACGCTGGCCTCACTCTTGATTCCTCCGGCAATCTCTATGGCACCACCTCCTCGGGCGGCGCTGGCTACGGTACGGTCTTCGAGTTGACACCTGCCTCGGGTGGGACCTGGACTGAGACTGTGCTGCTCAGCTTCTCCGCCGGTGGCGGGGCCAATCCCTATTCCAGCCTCGTCCTCGACGCTTCCGGCAATCTTTATGGAACAACCGCTTCTGGCGGCAAGTCCTCGGCATGCAGAGACGGCTGCGGCACGGTCTTCGAGTTGAGCGCGCATGAGCACTGGGCTGAGAAGGTGATCCATACCTTCGATAACACGGACGGAGCTAATCCCTACGGCGGCCTCATCTTCGACGGCTCCGGAAATCTCTACGGCACCACCAGCCAGGGTGCTGAGGGCAACTTTGGCACGGTGTTCGAGTTGTCGCCCGCACCCGGCGGCTGGAGGTTGAAGACTCTGCACAACTTCAACTCCAACGGCACGGATGGGTATAACTCCTCGGCCACTTTGATCTTCGATACCGCCGGCAACCTCTACGGCACCACGCTGTCGGGCGGCGCTCATGGCCAGGGGACGGTGTTCGAGTTGTCGCCGCCAGCCGGTGGGAATTGGACAGAGAAAATCCTATCCAGCTTCGGTTCCGCAGGCAGGAACGGCTATGATCCTACCCCCGGACTGGTCCTCGACTCCGATGGCAATCTCTACGGCACAACGGTGAGTGGCGGCGGCGGCACTAATCCCAATTGCATCAACGGTTGCGGCACGGTGTACCAGATCACGCCCTAGCTGCGACGCTCCAAAGCAATGGGCTCCGACAACGCACAATCCTCTCTGTGGGATTGTGCTTGTCGGAGCACTGCATCCCTGATCGAGCGCATTAGCAGGATTGATCGCGTTCCAACCCCGTTGTTATGTTATGGCTCCGGGCTTAAGTAATCCTCACCAGAGTTTCCTCCGCAGGAGTAGAATCGGAGGCCATCTTGCACGATGTAGCATTGTGCTCGTCCAAGAGACGCATTCTTGATCGACCGCGGAGGTAGCAGTGGCCCTGACGATCACAGATCTTTCCAAGACTTACCCGAACGGCGTGAAGGCGCTGAAGAACCTTTCACTCTCCATCGGCAACAGCATGTTCGGCCTGGTCGGTCCGAACGGCGCCGGCAAGAGTTCTCTGATGCGAACGATTGCCACGCTCCAGGATCCCGATTCTGGTTCCATCCGCCTCGACGGCATCGACGTGCTGCACCAGAAAGAAGAGGTCCGCCGCATCCTTGGATATCTTCCCCAGGAGTTCGGAGTCTATCCCAAAATCTCCGCGCTCGACATGCTCCATCACCTCGCCGTAATGAAGGGCGTGACCTCTTCGAGCGAGCGCAAGGAGACTGTCGACGCCCTGCTGCAGCAAACCAATCTCTGGGACGTTCGCAAGAAAGCTCTTTCCACTTTTTCCGGCGGCATGAAGCAGCGCTTCGGCATCGCTCAGGCGCTGCTCGGCAATCCCCGCCTCATCATTGTCGATGAGCCCACCGCCGGCCTGGACCCCGCCGAACGCAATCGCTTCCTGAATCTTCTCTCCTCGCTCGGCAGCGACCGCACCGTCATCCTCTCCACTCACATCGTCGATGACGTCCGCCAGCTCTGCCCCCGCATGGCCATCATCGCCTCCGGCGAACTGCTGCTGGAGGGCGCGCCCAGCGACACCCTCGCCGCACTCAACGGCAAGATCTGGTCCAAGGTGGTTGCCACCGACGATGAGCTGCGCGCTTTGGAAACTCAGCTTCACGTCATCTCAACCCACCTGGTCGGCGGACAGCACGAAGTTCGCGTGTACGCGGACACTTCTCCCGGCAGCGGGTTCCGCCCCGTCGATTCCGGGCTTGAAGACGTCTATTTCCTCAATCTCTCGCAGCAGGCCAAACGCCAGCTTTCGAATTAACCCCTCGCACCTGGAGGATCTGACATGACGCTGTTTTGGGAGTTCTTCACCTTCGAGCTCAAGTACCGCTTCAAGAGCCTCTCCACCTACATGTACTTCCTTGTCTGGCTCGCGTTTTCTTTTCTCTCCGTCGCCTCGGAAAGCTTCGGTCCCATCGGCAACAGCAATGGCAAGGTCCTGCTGAATTGCGCGTACGCTAACGCCTTCAATGACCTCGGCGCCTCACTCTTCGGCGTCATCATCATCGCCGCCATCTTCGGCACCTCGATCCTCCGCGACTTCCAGCGCGACACCTACCAGATTCTCTTTACTCAGCCCATCTCCAAGTTCGCTTACCTGGGCGGGCGCTGGGCGGGCTCCTTCGTCACCACCGTCTTCGCTTTTTCGGGCATGATGTTCGGCACCTTCCTCGGCACCTTCGCACCCTGGGCAGACCACGCCCGCATCGGTCCCAATCATCTCTGGGCTTATCTTCAGCCATTCCTCTCCATCCTCGTCGTCCAGATCTTCTTTATCGGTTCCGGATTCTTTGTAATCGCTGCCCTCACCCGCAAAATCTTCATCGTCTATCTCCAGGGCGTTGCGCTGTTCATGTTCTACATCATTGGCGTCACCGTCTTCTTCGGCACCCGCTCCCTCGAGCGCTTCTGGTCTGGCATTCTTGATCCCGTCGGGCTCGTCATGTTCAACGACGTTACCCGTTACTGGACGGTCGTCGAAAAAAACACGCTGCTCGTCACCTGGTCGCCCGCGCTCTCCGGTGGCGTCTTCCTCTACAACCGCCTGCTGTGGATCACCGTCGGCCTCCTCGCGCTGGGCGCTGTTTGGGCCCTGTTTCCCATGTCCGTCGAGGCTCTCACCGCTCGCTCCCAGGGCCGCCGTGCTGCCAGGGCGAAGCAGCAGGAACTCACGGAAGCATTACCCGTCCGCTCCCTCGTCGCCGCCGGACTTCCCCGCATCCATCAGTCCTTCACTCCCGGAACCACCTTTGCCCAATACCTCTCGCTATCCCGCCTCCGCTTGCGCAATATCTTTCGTGACATACCATTCTGGGCCCTCGTCACCCTGCTCCTCGCCTTCGGGATTAACAACGGTTATTTCGCTGGCCGCGTCGCTGAGCAGAACGTCTGGCCGGTCACGTACTTGATGGTCCAGGCCGTCGAGGGCAGCGCCCTGCTTTTCCTCTTCATTGTCGCGGGTCTCTATGCCGCGGAACTCCTCTGGCGCGAGCGCGATACTCACTTCGACGGCATCCATGACGCGCTGCCCATGCGCGAGTCCACCGACTGGCTCTCCCGCTTCACCGCCGTCTTGGTCGTCGAGATCATCCTCCTCGCCTTCGCTATGCTCATCGGCGTTCTGATGCAGACGTTCCTCGGTTACCACCACTACGAACTCCTTCAGTACGTCAAAGAGCTCTACATCGTGACCTTCCCGCAGATCGTCGCCTTCACCCTTCTTGCCTTCTTCGTTCAGACCGTGGTTTCGAACAAGTTTGTCGGCTATGCCATCCTGATCGGGCTCTTTGTCCTCATGCCCATCCTCTACAGCTTTGGCTGGGAGAACACCCTCTACCTCGTCGGCCAGACTCCCACCTATATCTACTCCGACATGAACGGCTACGGTCACTTCGTTCCTGCCCTGTTCTGGTCGATCATCTACTGGCTCGCGATCACGGCTGTCCTCGGCGTCGTCTCCATCGCATTGGCGCGCCGCGGAGCCGAGGACTCGCTCCGCGCCCGCGCCCGCCAGGCGCTTCTGCTCGCACCCCGGCTTGCCCCGCTTGCGCTGCTCTTCGCCGTCATCGCCGCCGGCGCCGGTGGATGGTATTTCTACAACGCTCACGTCCTCAACGAGTATCTCGATTCCAAAGCACGCCGCGACATCCAGGCCGACTACGAACGCAAGTTTAAACAGTACGAAAACCTCCTCCAGCCCAAAGTCACCGCCGTTGATGCCACCATCAATATCTATCCCGATCGCCGCTCCTTTGACGGCAGCGTCCGCATGACTCTTGAAAATAAGACCAACCAGCCGCTCACCCAGATCCACATCACCGATCAGAAGAAGTCGGTCACCAACGTCCAGTTCGACCGCGCATTCCATCTCGTCAGCTCAGCGCCGCGCAATATCTACTCCATCTATGCTCTCGAACAGCCTTTGGCTCCCGGTGAAACCGTCACCCTCACCTGCAATGTCGGTCACCAGACCCGCGGCTTCCGCGACGGCAACGAACTCCCGGAGTTCGCCTATAACGGCACCTTCTTCGACTCCGACTACGTCCCTTACATCGGCTACAACACCAACGTCGAAGTCGACGACCCGCGCCGCCGCCGCGAAGAGCACCTTCCCCCTCTCGAAGAGATGGCTCACCGCGGTGACCCCGTCCACTCCGTAAACAACGTCTTCTTCCGCGGCGAGTCCGACTGGGTCACCTATCACACCGTCGTAAGCACCTCGTCCGACCAGATCGCCGTCGCCCCCGGATACCTCCAGCGCGAATGGCAGGCCAATGGACGCCGCTTCTTCGAATACAGCATGGGCTCCACTCACATCCTCGACTTCTTCGCCTACATCTCCGCCGATTACCAGGTCAAGAAGGAGACCTACCACGGACCCAACGGCGACGTCGCCCTCGAGGTCTACTACGACCCAGCGCACACCTACGACGTCGACGATATGCTGGCCAGTTCCCGCGCCGGCCTCGACTACTATCAACGCGTCTACAGCCCCTATCAGTTCTCCCAGTACCGCATCTACGAGTTTCCCCGCTACCGCACTTTCGCCCAATCCTTCCCCAACACGATTCCTTATTCCGAAGCCATCGGCTTCATCGGCCGCATCGTCAAGCCGACTGACATCGACTTCACCTACTTCGTCACCGCCCACGAACTCGGCCACCAGTGGTGGGCCCACCAGCTCATCGGCTCCGACGCCGAAGGCTCCAACATGATGTCGGAAAGCCTCGCCGAGTATTCCGCCCTGCAGGTGATGGCGCACAAGTACGGCCGCGACCTCATGCATCGCTACCTCCGCCACGAGCTCGATAGCTATCTGCGCGGGCGCGCCGGAGAAATCCGCCACGAGCCGCCACTTGCTCTAGTGCAGCGCGAGGGATATGTCTGGTACCAGAAGGGCGGCCAGATCCTCTACACCCTTGCCGACTATATCGGTGAAGACAAGCTCAATCTCGCGCTCCACAACTTCCTGATGCAGTACCGCTACGCCAACGCCAACAATCAGACCGACGCGCATGACAACGCCAGCGACGCCAACGCCAACAATCAGACCGACGCGCATGACAACGCCAGCGCCGCCGCCGCTCTCGACACTCCGTATCCCGACACCCGCCTGCTGGTCGACGCCATCCACGCCCAAACCCCACCCGAACTCCAGTATCTGGTCGATGACGGCTTCAACCGCATCGTTCTCTACGACAATAAAGCCGTCACTGCCACTTCGCAGAAGACCGCCGACGGCAAATATAAAGTCACGCTTGAGGTCCAGGCTCGCAAGATGCAAGCCGATGGCAATGGCGCGGAAACTCCCATGCCCCTCGCCGACTACATCGAGATCGGCGTCTTCAGCGGCAAGAAAGATGAAGAGAAGCCCCTTTATCTGAAGAAAGAAAAATTCACCGAAGACCACAAGACCTTCGTGATCGTCGTCGACGAACCGCCCACCCTGGCGGGCATTGATCCCTACAATAAACTCATCGACCGCAATGCTGACGACAACATGATCGATGTCACCAAGCAATGACCCATCAGTAATCAACCACAACCTCGCGGTGGAGTATCATGCCATGTCTCATTGACCTCCGCTGCTCCATCCCGGTTGGCGTACATCGATTGGATGCGAGGCCTGGCCTGCGTCCTGATGTTCCAGACCCATTGCTATGACTCCTGGCTCAGCCCCAGCGCGCGCCAAAGCAAGTTCTTCATGTACTCGCAACTGGGAGGAACCTTCCCTGCTCCTCTGTTCTTATTTCTCGCGGGAATTTCATTTGCCCTGGTAACCGAGAAGCTCTGGAAGAAAAATCTGCGTCCCGCTCAGATCGCCCGCGCCACCATCCGCCGCGGCGCGGAGATCTTTGCCTTCGGCCTGCTCTTTCGTCTCCAGGAATATCTCATCGCCTGGGGCTGGGCGCCGCTTAGCGACCTGCTGCGCGTGGATGTACTCAACACCATCGGCCTCTCCATGATGCTCATGGGCGTTGTCTGCTGGCTCGTGCTCTCCCTTCACCGCGGAGCGCAGGCCAGGCTCGCCCTCGTCCTCGCCTCCAGCGGAACGGCTTTGCTGATTTCCCTGCTCACCCCACCGCTCTGGACAACCTCGCGTCCGAACTGGCTGCCCTGGCCTCTGGAGTCCTACATCAACGGCGTCCACAACCTCGGCACGCCGCAGGCCGGACTCTTTCCAGTCTTTCCCTGGACCGCTTTCGCATTCGCTGGCTTGGCCGCCGGATTCATTTTGCAGAGCCAGTGGGCGCGCCAGCGCGAAACACTGACCTTCTTTCTGACTGGCGCAGTGGGCCTGGCGCTCGTGGAGAGCGCGCGCTGGCTCGAAGCCCAACCTCATCAGTTCTACGCCGTCTCAGACTACTGGCACACCAGTCCCAGCTTCTTCCTGATCCGTGTGGGCATGCTACTCGTCATTCTGACAGCAGCCTATGTTTGGTGCCGCTGGGGCGCTGGAGCGTGGGGCCTCAGTCCTCTCATTCAACTGGGCCAGGCTTCCCTGCTGGTTTATTGGGTCCACCTCGAATTCGTGTACGGACGTTTTTCCATCCTTCCCAAACACACCGTCAGCATTCGGACCGCGTCTTTGGGATTGCTGACCATCTTCCTCGCAATGCTGGCGCTGGCCTTCGCACGCACCCGATCGAAAGGCCGTGGCCCTGAGATGCTGGCCTGGTTTCGGAGCCAAGCCCGCGCCAACTGAACTCCTTCCGCACCTGTCATCCCGAGCCGAGCGGGGGACCTTGGTTCTTGCCTGCACAACCTGTGTTGCCGCAGCTGGCAAACACCAAGATCCCTCGCTCCGCTCGGGATGACAGTTCGTAATGGGATGCAGCATGATGCGGTGCCCTACCGAAACTGCTTCGCGAACTCCACCACTTCGCGCTCCGCCCAGCGCCCGTCATCATCGTGAGTCCGGTCGCCGATAAACGCGCAGTGCCCGCCGTCTTCAGTCTCGACGTAGCTGATGTTGCGATTGGAGAGGAACGTCCGCCGCGTTTCCGGCAACAGCCGAATGAAGGGATCATTCGCCGCCTGGATCACCAGCGCCGGACGCGCGATGCGGTAGATAACGTTAGCTGCGGCTGCCTTGGCATAGTAGTCGTCGGCCCCCGCAAAACCGCAGTAGTAAGCAGTCACGCGTTCGTCGAAGTCTCGCAAGGTTCTAACCCCTCGCAGGCGCGAGGCATCAAAGCTTCCGGGAAACAGCCGCACCTTGCGGCGAAATCGCCGGAACAACTGCAACAGAAAATAGTATTCGTAAATCCGGTTAGCCGCCTCATGCAGCGCGTCGGCCGACGCCGCCAGGTTCACCGCCGAACAAACCGCCGCCACTCCACGGAACTCCGGCGGCCCATCGCTTCCCCACTCCCCTGCCAGCTTCAACACCAGATTGCCGCCCATGGAAAAGCCAATCAGCACGAAACCGGAAACTCCGTCACGCTCGACGACATTGCGCGCCACCGCCGCCACATCCCCGGAACGGCTGGAGTTGTAGAGCGTCGGCGCGCAGTGATCCATGCCTCCGCAGTTGCGCTGGTTCATCCGCACCACGTTCATGCCCGCGGCCAAACCGTTCCGCGCGATCCCCAGCATGTATTCCGATTCGCTCGATCCCTCCAGCCCGTGTACCACAATCAGCGTCAGCGACCTCCGGTCCTTCTGCCAGTGACATTGGCACAGCACCGGAACGCCGGGTTCCACTTCGATCAGACGTGATTCGGCGGCCGGCAAGTCGATTCGGCGCGGCAGAAAAAAGGCAGCCAGAGTCTGTACATGCCCGCCCCGCAACCAGCGCCGAGGCCGGAAAATAGATGGCGCGAACCCCGGAGCTTTCTCCGTCAGCCCGTCCTCGAACTCAGCTCTTGAACTTGAAGGTCCCAGGGGTCACCGCTCAGTTTGCGAACTTCCCGCAAATTGATTCTAATAGGAGCAGTCCGTTCCACGGGTGCGCTCATCATGCCAATTTTCGAATACATCTGCCAGGAATGCCAGCACGAGTTCGAAGCCCTCATCTTCGGCCGCGATAAAGCCAGGTGCCCCAAGTGTCAAGGCCAGAAGCTGAGCCCGCAACTCAGTGTGTTTGCAGTATCCGCCAAAGGCATGTCCGTTGAAGGCTCCGCCGGCACCGCGCCTTCCACGAGCCCCTGCGGCTCCTGCGGCGATCCTCGGGGTCCGGGCGCCTGCTCGCTCGGCGACCTCGACTAGCCGCTCGACTCCGCTCCTCCCCGCCCAGGCAAACTTTCGATATCGTTCCCCCCGTGACTGTGGTTACCTTTGTTTTCCCACCCGCCCCGCCTACGATTGCCTGTCCTTTCTCGGAAACGTCCTCCCGTGAAATCAAGGAGCATCGCATGGATCGGCGCCGCCAGTCGCGTGTCTTCGTTGAGCTTCCCGTCCAGATCTACGGCATGGACAGTCATTCCCGCCCCTTTACTCAACCCGCCAGCCTCCGCACCATCAGCGGCCGCGGAGCCACTTTGCAGTGTGTGGACGCTCCACTGAAGCCGGGAGACGTGGTCGACGTTCTCTACCAGGGCACCAAGGCGCAATTCCGCATCGTGTGGTGCGGCAAGCCGGGAACTGAAATAGCTGGAGAAGTCGGAGTCGAAAACCTTTCCGTAGACACCATGCTCTGGGATGTCGATCCGCTACGCTGCGCAGCCTCGGTGGGCCAGGGTTAGGCAAACCCCAAACGAGCGATCCAATTCAATTCTTGAGAACCAAGCGGGGAGGGCGAGGGGGAGAGCTGAAACCCGCACTGCGCGAGCTTCCCGCAGTATGCAGCCGAAGCATTCCGAAAGCAAGCAGAAACCAATCGAAAGCCCCTGGCGTCTAGCCTGGGTTGCAGGAACTTTCACACTTCCTGCACTCAAATCGCGGAAAGATCGCAAGTTCTGTCATCTCGGATCATTTTCTCCCCTCGATGCCGCAAGGCAAACTGGTTCGTCCGCAGGTCCTGGCGAAATTACCTCCAGCAGCAATCTGAGGCTGTAAACTCACAAGAGATGCAAGTAAAGATTCTAGGGTCCGCGGCGGGAGGCGCATTTCCCCAATGGAATTGCGCCTGTGCAAATTGTCGCGCCATGAGGGCCGGCACGTTCGCAGGCAAGCCGCGCAGCCAGACGCAACTAGCGATCACACAGGACCTCCGCTCGTGGTTTCTTCTCGGCGCGTCCCCGGACTTGCGATCTCAAATTGAAGCCACGCCTGAATTGCATCCGCGCCATGGCGTGCGCCAGTCGCCCATCGCTGGCGCAGTGCTCGCCAACGCCGATCTCGACCACGTCCTCGGCCTGCTCCTGCTGCGCGAACTCCAACCCCTGCGCATCCACGCCACCGCTTCCGTTCGCCGCATTCTTCAGGAAGACAACTCAATGTTCGGCATGCTGCAGCGCATCCTGAATCAAACCGCGTGGACCGATTTTGTGTCCGGAAACCAATTCTCTCTCTGCGACGCTCAAGGCAAAGACTCCGGTCTCATCTGTCAGGCGTACTCGTTGGGCACGCACTATCCCGCCTATGTCACTGCAGACCGGCAGTCGCAACTGGCGTCCGGCGAAGCGTCCCTGGGATTCATTTTCGACTCGCCTTCGGGCTCGCGATTGGCTTACATGCCGGCCGTTCCTGAACTGGACGACGCGCTCCTCCAACAACTCGACACTTGCGCTGTTCTGCTCTTCGATGGCACGTTCTGGTGCGACGACGAATTGATTCGCCTGCAGGGCAGCGGACAAACCGCCCGCCAGATGGGCCACATCCCGGTCGAAAGCGTTCTGGCAAAGTTGGCGGGACTGCGCCGCCCGCGTAAAATATTTCTGCACATTAACAACACCAACCCCATGCTGGACGAGGCGAGTCCTCAACATCGCCAGGTGCGCGCCGCGGGCTGGGAAATTGCGGAGGATGGATGGCAGTTCGACCTGTAGATACCCAACCTTCATCGCAACCCGCCCGCTTGCTTTCGCTCGAGGAGCTGCGCGCCCAACTGCAGGCGACGGGTGAGGAGCGCTACCATCACAAGCATCCTTTTCATTTGTTGATGCACGAAGGTAAGCTCAGCCGCGGGCAACTGCAGGCCTGGGCCCTGAACCGCTACTACTATCAAAGCATCATCCCCATCAAGGATTCCATCATTCTCTCCCGCGGCCCGGACCCAGTTTTCCGCCGCGCCTGGCGCAAGCGCATTATCGACCACGATGGCGACGCCGCCAATAATAATGACGGCGGCATCAAGCGCTGGATAAAGTTGGCCGAAGCGACCGGTCTCGATCCGGAAATGGTTCGCGCCGGCCAGGGCATTCTTCCCGCAACCCGCTTCGCGGTCAATGAATACCTGAACCTCGTTCGCAGCCGCTCGCTGCTGGAGGCGGTCGCGTCCTCGCTCACAGAATTGTTTTCCACCAGGCTGATCACCCTGCGCGTGGAAAAGTTGCGCCAGCACTACCCCTGGCTCTCGGGAGGTCTCGACTATTTCGAGGCCCGACTTCATCAGGCGCCGGAAGATTCTCAGTTCGCGGTGACCTACGTATACGAGAACGCAAAGACGCGGGCCGAGCAGGAGTTGGCGATCCAGGCCCTGCGCGACAAGTGCGACATCCTATGGGCCCAACTCGATGCCCTCTACTTCGCCTACGTGCAGCCCGGATGGCCCCCGCCCGGAGCCTTCCGAATCGAGGCCAGCTAGCATGACAGAGCGAACCGACTCTCAAAACTTTGTCATTCCGACCGGAGCGAAGCGCAGCGACTCTCAAAACTTTGTCATTCCGACCGGAGCGAAGCGCAGCGACTCTCAAAACTTTGTCATTCCGACCGGAGCGAAGCGCAGCGACTCTCAAAACTTTGTCATTCCGACCGGAGCGAAGCGCAGC
>Ga0308309_10000162_pt1 | contig 54778 bp, 55 predicted proteins | sample HubBroMetageWFT5_FD_192491 | JGI IMG/M metagenome (GOLD analysis project Ga0308309, IMG submission 192491) | Warmed and freeze-thawed soil microbial communities from the Hubbard Brook experimental Forest, New Hampshire - Hubbard Brook CCASE Soil... | ecosystem: Environmental > Terrestrial >...
GCGAGGCCTGTGCCACCAATCAGGTCGTTTACAATCTTGCGGATCGCCGCATCGAGCGCGGCCTGCTCGCCTGGTGCGAAGGTCATGGGCTGCCGATCATGGCCTATTCTCCCCTCGGCAGAGGCGGCGACCTGCTGCGAAACGCCGGCCTAGGTCGCGTGGCACAGCAGCATCAGAGCAGCCCCGCCGCTGTCGCTCTCGCCTGGACGATCCGCAGCGGGCGCGTGATCGCCATTCCGGAGTCCGGGTCGCCGACTCACGTGCGCGAGAATGCGTCTGCCCTGTCTCTGCGGCTGACGGAAGCGGAGGTGGAGGAACTCGAGCGCGCATTCTCTTGAACGCGACTGAACGCCGATCGACGAACGTCGATCGTCCGTCCATGAAAACACCCAAATGCTCCAGTGAGTCAGATTTTGACTCTGGCGGCCCGTCCATCCTAGCCTACTCCCAACGCACCCGCGGCCACGGTGAGGCTAAGACCCGTCCGCGAGGCAAAGGCCTCGGGAGGACTGTTCGATGCTTCAACAGCTCGCTCTGGCAGGCATTGTCCTGTTCGCCGTCGTCGCTCTGGCCTCTATTGCGGCGACGCGCTCTAAAGTCGGCGGGGTTAGCGGAGTAGGCATGAGGCAAGCGTATCACCAAGTGACGGCGACGCCAGCGACCCCCACAACTGTCGCAACGGTTGCAAGAGTCGCAAGGATAGCCGAGTCGCGCGGCCTTGGTGGCGGGCCCGCTAAAAGCATTTCCGCCCAATACGCGCGCGAGAGGGGGCGCGCCAGCCGCCGCGGAAGGGCTAGGGCGGCGCCGTCACCTGGCACGCCGCGCGGTCTACGAAAACGTCCGCTCTTGGGCCATAGATCACCAACCCCTGGCGCACGCCAGGGCCGGTCCCCTGAACGGTGGCGCGCGTATTCCAGACCGGCCTGCCGCCGTTCGTGAAACGGCACTCGATCACCGGGTAGACTGGGTTGCCGCTGTTGTTGTTGAGGTACATGACGACTTGCCAGCGTTGGCCCGGAACCGCCCTGAGCGACGCATTGTCCATCGTGACGTTTGCGATTCTCACCCCGGCCGTGAGCGGCACGTTTCCGACGAGCTTGCCGCGCACCATTTGATCGTAGTTCTTGAGGGGAACGTTCTGGGCCTTCGGATCGAAGGCCTTATCGTCGGGCTCGGCGAGTGGCCTGCCATCTTGGCCAACGGTCAGCGGAGTCCATACCTGGCCGGTCATGGGGTCCTTGAATTCGGGCATCCCGGACGGAGCGGCAGCGTTACCGCTGCTCCGCGTCGCTTGCGCAAAAACTGCCGAAGTCGCGGTCATGGCGAGCACGCAGGCTAGAACTGGTGGAATCAAAGTATGAAGGTTGCTCATTTCACCACCTCCGGTGCCAACTGTAGTAACTGTAGCAGTAGCAGAGGCGGCCGAATTCGGCCGGGATGGTCCGCGCCCTTTCCGAAATAGCGGAAAGCTGCACGGAAAGCGGCAGCAGGATCGATCTAGGCCCGCAGAGGTCCGCCCGCCGCGGGCATCGTCACCAACGCGGACCAGGTGTCACAGAACTTGGCGACGGTGCGCGATGTGCGTCAATTTCAATGACTTAGGGAGAAGGCGAGCGGTTCGCCGACAGGTTCCAGCGACCGAGCAATGCCAACCGCAGGCCAAAGTGGCGAGCGCTCATGGAGTCTAAGCACGAAGCGGAAGCGGCGACAGCATCAAAGCGGGATTGGACCGATGACTTCCTAGCGGTAGCGCTTGCGGGGCCGAATCATCAAAGGAACACAGGCCGGCTGCGTGCGTTTCTGTTTACCCTGCTGTAAAGGGAGGAAAGCCGCGCATGAAGTCTGCTGCGTTGCCCACTGCGATGCTCCTGGGATTGGCCGTCGCCGGATGCGCCCAGTTCGGGCCGCAGGAAGCCGCCCTCTCCACGCCGATCGCCCCGTCCGAGATCGACTGGGCGCGCAAGAGCGGCCCCAACACCGTGAGCGGACTGGCGGTCATGAAGGCCAGCGGCACTAGCCAGACCTGCGCGGGACAGTCGGCAAACCTGGTCCCCGACAGCGCCTATGCGCGGGCGCGGATGACGGCGATCTTCGGCAATGCGACCAAAGGCACGCGCGCCGCCAGCCTCGGGCCGGTGAAGTTCGAGAGGGACGACCCGCTCTATGTCTCGACCTTGCGCACGACGCGCTGCGATGCCTTGGGCAGCTTCTCCTTCCCGCGCGTGCCCGACGGCATCTGGTACGTCACGAGCAGCGTCAAGTGGCAGGGCCCCGCGCAGGTCGAAGGCGGCTCGATGATGCAGCGTGTCGACGTGCGCGGCGGACGGTTTGTAAAGGTCATGCTCCCCTGAACGGGTCGACCTTGTGAGGAAAGCCAGGAAGGGCCTGGTGATCCTCACGGCAGGACGGCGTCCGCCCCGATCCTGGACCTTGGCGTGGGGATCGATCAGGGTGGAGACTTGGACCAGCGTAATGCGTCGCGCCCCCGACGACGACAGCGCGGGGGGCGAACGGTTGTTCGACTAGAACGCCTGGCGGCCCGATCTGCCGGCCACCGACCGCGCCTGCATGATGGCCATGCACTGGTATCCCGAGCGCCGCCGGCGCTTCGAGCGGCCATTGCTCGACCACTATCACGCGAGCCTGCTCGCCTCTGGCGTCAAAGGCTACGACCGCGCAGCGCTCGACCACGATTACCGCCTGGCCGTGCTGACCCAGCTGATGACGCCAACTATTTGGGCCAACGGCATCCCGCCCGCGGTCTGGTGGAACAACCTCGAGCGCATCATGCTGGCGGTCGATGATCTCGGCTGCCGCGATTTGCTGTCGTCCTGAGCGCAGCGCGGTTGCTCGTGAGTGCCGGCCGCCCCTACCATGCGTGGCTCGCGAGATCGCGCCGGTATTGGCCCTTTTGCGACCGGGCTGGGGACGCGAACGAAGGTCACTTAGTCCCTGGAGCGGACAAATTCCGAAACCCGACATTCGCGGCCGAGCGAACTATGTCGGCGTCAGAAGCTTGGAAAAAAGCTGCGCTGGCCGTCGGGTTAGGGAACGATACCCCGGCAGGCCCACGCGACGTTCGCAAAAGACCTCGGGCCGTCGGGCCGGCCGGCCTCGTAGGCATCGCGCACGGCGGCGTCGGTGCGCACGCGTTCCGCAGTGTCGAGCGTTGCCACATACTTGCCGAGCGGCCCTTCGCCTGCGGCAATCGGCGCCCAGTAGTCGTCGAAGCTTTCGTAGTCCATGCGGATCATCAGCTGCATTTCCGCAACGTCCACGAGACCCTGCTCGACAAAAGTCCGTTTCAATTCACCCGGCTGCATCATCGGTTGGAAGCAATAGCGGCCGCGCAGTTGGCGCCCGCCTTCGCTGAGTGCCGCCACCGTGTCGACCATCATGCGCATGCCGGGCATGCCGCCGAGATGGTCCCACACGGCCGCCGCGACCACGCCGCTCGACCGAACGACGCGGCGCATCTCGCTCACGGCTTTTGCGGAGTCTGGAATGAAATGCAGCACAAGTAGTGAGAAGACTCGGTCAAACGATTTGTCTTCAAATGGTAGGCTGCAGGCATCAGCTTGCTGAAACGTAATGCGTGGTTCTCTATTGCGGCCTTTCGCGAACTCGACGTATCCCTGAGCCAGATCAACACCGACGACGGCCGAAACATTCGCAAATTCCAGCAGGGCGAATGACAAGCTGCCGGTCCCGCACCCGACATCAAGCACACGATCTCCATCGCGTAGGCCCCCGAATTGGATCAATGGTGGCGCAAGCCGACGGCTCCATCGCCCCATGATCCGTTCGTAGGCTTCGGCGTTCTGAAATATCTTCGCGGGTGCGCTGTCATCACCGGACATTGCTCGATCTCGCCAAAGTCATCACCGGAATGCACGAAACCCTAACCCCAAACGTCAGCATAGCCAACGGCCTCGCTGACAACTGCTTCTGGCCCAAATGCGAAGTACCGACCGCGTCCGGAACTGTCTGCTGTTTGGAGTAGACCGGACATACCGCGGACATCACGAAACCGACGCGTTTGACCCAAAGCGGATATGGCGGAGGCAACAGCGACGGCAGCGAGATCAGTCGTTCGCGTTACGGTTAACCTCCCCGAAATCCATCTATCACCTCGACGATGGTCTCGCTCATGGTGGCGTGCCCCAACCCATGTCCGGCATCATCGATTAGTACCAGTCGGCTTCCGGGCCACGCCTGCGACAATTCCCAGGCGATATCCGGTGGCGTGCTCACGTCTAGTCGTCCGTGCACGAGAACCCCAGGGACCTGCGCGAACCCCTTCGTCGCTTGCAGGAGTTCACCATCCGCTAGCCACGCCGCGTGACTGAAGTAGTGGGTCACGAGCCGTGCGAACGTCATGCGAAAGGCCGGATCATCATAGCGGGGATCGGGCTTGTAGTTCGAAGTCACAGCGACGTGGGAGTCTTCCCAGGCACACCAATTCTTAGCGGCCTTCTCTCGAACTTTCGGATCAGCGCTGGCGAGCAAGCGCGCATAGGCGAGGGAGAGATCGCCCGCCCGCTCCTCGACGGGAACAGCATCTCGAAAACGACTCCAAGCTTCAGGAAAGAAACGCCCAGCGTCGCGAGTGAGCCACTCAATCTCCTTTCGGGTCGTCGTGGTAACGCTGAAGAGGACCATTTCGGAAACGCGTTCGCGATGGCGCGCAGCATATGCGAGCGCAAGGGTCGTTCCCCAGGAACCACCGAGCACTAGCCAGCGCTCAATCCCAAGATGCTGCCGGAGCAGTTCCATGTCGGAAACCAGGTGGTGGGTCGTGTTCATCGAGAGACCGACCGCCGGAGTACTTGCGTTGGGGGTGCTTCTGCCGCAGCCGCGCTGGTCGAACAGCACGACCCGATAGACCGCCGGATCGAAGTAACGCCGCCAGCCTGGTCCACAGCCAGAGCCGGGGCCGCCATGAAGAACCACCGCGGGCTTGCCCTCGGGGTTCCCGACAACCTCCCAATAAAGGCAGTTGCCGTCGCCGACGGTCAGCATTTCCTGATCGAAGGGCTCGATGTCCGGATAGAGTGCCATGTGATTAGCATACTAGGCTCGTGCCGTATGTCAGCTTTTGGCACTTTTGAGACATGGCAAGGGGCGTGACCGAAGCCCGCTTTAAGCTCGGAAGCGGACATCCCTGAGTTGGTTCGGGTGGCGCCTGTTTATGAGTTCACGGCCTAGCTCGGTGGACCGGCGCATTGCGGCGGCTGCGCTCATGGAAGCTTCAGGAACCGAAAGTAGAACGCCGCGAACACCAGGACGATCCAGACGTTCACCATCAGCTGCTCCCAGAACCGGTTCCTGAAGAACAGGACTTCCACGCCGACCACGACGGCTACGAGCGCGAGCACGTAAAGTGCGACGGCTGCCTCTCTTTCCATCCTTCCCCACCGACACCATCGCCGGAACCCCTCATCCCACCCACTGAAGGCCACGCCTATGGCCCTAGCGCGACTTCACCCGGCGCCGACCGTCCTCGGTGAGACTCACTGAGTGCAGGCCTCCGGAAATGATGCGCCAATCCTTTTCAACCGCGTAGGCGATGCCGGCCGCATCGGCCTTGACCGCGCCCAGGTTGCCGAGGGACTCCCATCGCTGTGGCTGGTTGCCGGTGGCCTCATAGAGTTTGCCCATGATGCGAACCGCCGTCTTTTCGACCGCGCTAATTTTTGGCGGGCTTCTTCGGCGATTCGGTGAAGCAGTTTTTTTAGCTTGGACTATCCAAATCTGCCTTGCGAGAATGAGTGATCGGCGGCCCCCTCGTAGGCGAGTTTGATGCGCACGATGCGCGACAGCAGCGTATCGCGCAGCGCGTCCGTCGTGACGTCACGCACGCGGCCGGCCGACAGCACGCCGTGGCGGCGCAGAGCGTCGGTGAGATGGTCGGGCTTGGCGGCGTCGGGCAGGTCAGTTGTCACGCCGCGACGATATCAGGATAGGGGTGGGAGCGCGCAAAATGATGCAGTCAATGTCGGCTTAGGGTCAATCACGTCATTCTAAGGGTGCGCCGATGACTTCCGGTCTACCCCGATAAGCAGACAATTCAGAGCCAGTCGGTACTTCGCATTTGTGCCAAAAGCAGAAGTGAGGTGTGGTCAGGGCGGGTTGACCGGCCCGGCCCGAGAAAACCGCGTAAGTTCAAGGCGCTGCAACAGGGACGACACCGCCACGTCCAGTACCTAAAATGCGGACCAGCCGAGCTGCGGGGCCGTAGCGCGGCAAGCTCAGCCTTGGCGGAGGCGTCTTGACCGGCGAACGAGTGACACGACGTTTGGCGGCGATCCTGTCAGTGGATGTCGTTGGCTATTCGCGCCTGATGGGCCGTGACGAGAACGGCACGCTCGCCCGGTTCAAGGGTCACCTGACTGAACGCTTCGAACCGACGCTCGCCCGCCATGGTGGGCGACTGGTTAAGCTGACTGGCGACGGAGCGTTGGTGGAGTTCACCAGTGCCGCGGGCGCGCTTGGTGCCGCCGTCGAGTTCCAGCAGGCCATGGCGGAAGCCAACCGCGACCAGGCCACGGACGCCGCTATGGTGTTTCGTATTGGCGTGCATCTGGGTGACCTGATCGTCGAGGACGGCGACATATACGGCGATGGCGTGAACATCGCCGTCCGGCTCGAGGCCCAGGCACCGCCCGGCGGAATCGTTGTTTCGCGAACGGTTCACGAAGCAGTGGCTGGACGACTCAAGGCCACGTTCGAGGATCTGGGGAGTCTAGCACTCAAGAATATCGAACGTCCGATTCAGGCATTTCGAGTCGCATGGGAGTCCGCAGATTGGACGGTTTCCGAGCGAGCGACGACCGCGAACCCAATGCCGACTGATGGGCCGCCGCCGCTGCCCGACAAACCATCGATTGCCGTGCTGCCCTTTCAGAACATGAGCGGCGATCCCGAGCAGGAGTATTTCGTCGACGGCCTGGTCGAGGAAATCATCACCGGCCTGTCGCACAGCAAGGCACTGTTCGTGATCGCACGCAACTCGTCCTTCACCTACAAAGGGCGAGCGGTCGACGTGCGCCAAGTTGGGCGAGAGCTCGGCGTAGGCTATGTTTTGGAAGGAAGCGTGCGCAAGGCCGGCAACCGTCTGCGCATCATTGGCCAGCTCGTCGAAGCGGCAAATGGTGTGCACCTTTGGGCCGATCGCTTCGACGGCGATGTGGCGGACATCTTCGACCTACAGGATCAGATCACGACCCAGGTGATCGGCGCCATCGCCCCGCGGCTCGAACTGGCGGAAATCGAACGCGCTCGACGCAAGACCACAAACCTGGACGCCTATGACTACTACTTGCGGGCTTGGGCAGCCATTTATCGCTACTCCAACGAAGGTTCGCAAGAAGCGCTGGCCTTGTTGGAAAAGGCCATCGCGTTGGATCCCGAATTTGCCCTTGCGTATGCCACCGAGGCGGTCTGCTACTTCATACGACGGGCATTTTCCTGGAGCATTGATCCCGCACACGAGGCCGCGGAAGCTGCTCGAACGGCTCAGCGGGCAATGGAGCTGGATTCGAGCGACGCGCGAATCCTGACCTTCTACGCGCAGACGCTGATCTACAATGTTGGCCGGCTTGACGAAGCCGTCAGCTGTCTCGACCGGGCGCTGCGCGCTGACCCGAACTATGCGAATGCCTGGATGTGGCGCGGCAATACGAGGTCCTACCTTGGCGACGCGGAGAGAGCCATCGAGGATCTTCAGCAAGCGTTGCGCCTCAGCCCGCTCGACTCGACGCTTTGGATCGCGCAGACCGGGATGGCGAACGCCCATTTCCTGTGCGGCCGGTACGAAGAGGCTCTGTCCTGGGTGTCGATGGCGCTGCGCCAGCGCCCCAACTCGTTGAGTGCGCTGCGCGTGTCGATGGCGGCAAATGCACTGGCGGGACATCTCGATATGGCGCGGCAATTGTTGGGCCGCTATCGCGAACTGGATCCCGATGCACGATTGACGAAAATGCGGGAATGGTGGTGGTTCCGCGGCGGCGAGGATGTCGAGAAATATCTCGAAGGTTTCCGCCTTGCTGGGATGCCCGAATGAACAGGTGGGAGGGACGACACCATGGCAATCGTGGATATCCCCAAAAGTCCTGACGATCTTTCTCCCGAGTGGCTGACCGCTGCGCTGCAAAGCCGCGGAGCCGGGAATGCCAGGGTCGCGTCGTTCGACTACGAGCCGATCGCGGCGGGCGTTGGCTTCCTCGGCAAGCTCGGCCGGTTGCGCCTTCGCCATGCCGAGGGGCTGCCGCGAACGCTCATTGTCAAGCAGCCGACCCAGGACGCGAAATCGCGTCAGCTCGCCATGATGTTCCGCTTCTACGAGCGCGAGGTCTGCTTCTATCGAGACGTCGGATCCGCCGCCGGCATTCGTGTTCCGACCATGTATTTCGGCGCCGCCGACCCCAAAAGCGGCGACTTCGTGATGCTGATGGAGGATCTGGCGCCGGCGCGGCTTGGTGACCAGCTCGCCGGGTGCAATGCCGAGGACGCGCGTTCGGCGGTCGGCGCCCTCGCCAGATGTCATGGCCTTTGGTGGCGGAACCCTCGGCTCGAGACGTTTGCCTGGCTGCCGGCCACCAACGATCCCATCAATCATTTCGCTCAGTTTGCCTACCAGCAATGCTGGGAGCCGTTCGTGCAGTTCGTGGGCGATAAGATGACGCCGGCGCTTCGGCGCACGGGCGAGGCGCTGGCGACCAACGTGATCCGCATGCTCGACGGCTTTGTCGAAAGGCCATCCACGCTCGTGCATGGCGATTACCGTGCCGACAATCTGTTTTTCGGCGGCGCCGGACAAGGCGCCCCGGCACTCGCTGCGGTGGACTGGCAGGTGAGCAGTCGCGGCTCGGGCGCCTTCGATCTTGCCTACTTTCTGTCGGGCAATGTCAGCACCGAGGTTCGCCGGTCGATCGAGATGGACCTACTGAAATATTACACCGACATCCTGCGCGAGAACGGCGTTCGGGAGTACGGGCTCGAGCCGTGTTTCGAGGATTATCGTTTTGGCGTGCTCTTCTGCCTGCTTTATTCGGTGATCGTCATCGGCACGCTGGATCCGACCAACGCGCGCGGCGTTGCCGTTTTTCACGCCAATTTCGAGCGCGTCGCCGCGGCGATCAGCGACCTCGATGCCGGCGCGATGATGCCGCGATGAAACGAAGGACCTTAGTCGTTTGGTTGGGCTGCCGCCGCAGTGTAGTCGAACAGCCCGGACCTTCCGGGCCGGCGATCAGCGCGCAAGAGGTGCCGCCACGTCCGCGTTGGGTCAAACGCGTCGATTTCGTGATGTGGGTCTGGTCTACCCCAAACAGCAGACATTTCCGGACCCAGTCGGTACTTCGCATTTGTGCCAGAAGCCGACATCGGAACTTGAACGGCAGACGTGCGCTTGGCAGAAATAAGGGTACGAACCGCGCGGTTGCAGGAGCGGCGCATGAGACGGCGCGATTTCATCAACTTCCTTGGCGGCGCGGCGGCCTCGCCGTTTGCTGCGCTATCAGCCACTGCGCAATCGATAGACGCTGATCCGCCTGAGCCATCTGGCGTCACCAGCTTTCCGCGAAACGCCGGTTCGAGGTCGCCGAACAGGTACTGGCCGCGTTCCACAAGGCGTCGCTCGCTCCGCGCAACGAAGTTGCAGGAACTGTTGCGCATCCGCCTGCCCTACGCCGTCCCCTTCGTCTTCAGCGGCCTCAAGCTCTCGATCACCGCCGCAGTTACGGGCGCGATCGTCGGCGAATTTGTGGCCGCGGACAAAGGTTGGGCTACCAGATTCTCTCGGCAACGGCGTTCTTCAAGACACCATTCGCTTTCGGCGCGGTTGTGCTGCTCTCAATCATCGGCATCGTCCAGTTCCAGGCCGTGGTTCTGGCGGAGCGCCTGCTCTTCCCGTGGTCGATCGACGAAAGTTCAAAGCTTTGACACAAATTCTGGGAGGGGTTGATGACCAGTCTCGCCGTTCGCGCCCGTTGGGCGCTCGTCCACGAGGAGGGTGAGGAGAGGGTCGTTGCCGACCGGTGGATCGTCGTCGAGGGGGACAGGGTCGCCGCCATCACGCATCACCGGCCTGAGGGTGCTGCCGTGGTGGTCGACCGCCCTAATCTCTTCGTGCTGCCCGGGCTCATCAACCTGCACAATCACGTCTTCACTGAGGCGCTGATACGCGGCCGGTCGGAGGATCTCTCGAAAAGCCTCTACGAAACGAACTTGGTCTACGGGCTGCTGATGCCCCTCGGTCAACTCGCGATGCAGCGTCTCTCGGAGGCGGAATGCGAAGCGGTCGCCGAGTTCGGCCTGATGCAGCTCATGAAGAGTGGCGTCACGACCTTGATGGAATCGTTCCGCACGGGGCTGACGGGACCGTTTGTCGCCGCCGCCACCCGAGCCGGACTTCGCTTCTATGCCGGGCCCTATCTCTTCTCGACGCCTGACCTTGATATCGATCCCGACGGCAAGACAGTCTACCGCGACGGGGGCGGGAATGCTGATACCGCGTCGCTCGACGAGTGGCGCAGCCTTTATCGCGAGCATGACGGAACTGCGGGAGGTCGTGTCCGCGTGACGCTGTCGCCGCACGCCACCGATACCTGCGGCCCCGATCTTTTGCGCGCGGTGCGCAGCTTGGCTAACGAGAAAGGTTGCCTGGCGACGATTCATGTGGCGCAGAATCGGGAGGAAGTCGCAAAGAGCCGGCACCTCTACGGGCGATCGCCAACCGAGTATCTCGAGTGGGTCGGGCTACTTGGGCCAGACGCCCTGCTCGCGCATTGCTGCTTCTCGGATCATTCTGATCTTGACCTCGTTCGGCGCTTCGATGCCACCGTGATCAATTGCCCGCGCAGCTTCGCGCGTGGCGGCGTCTCCGCCGCGTTTGGCCGTTTCCATGATCATGGGCTTCGGACGGTCGTCGCGACCGACGGTTACGTCCCCGACATTATCAGCGAGCTACGCACGGCGGGGATGGTCTCAAAGCTCGCTGCATCCGATTCCGGCGTCGCCACCGCGCCGCAGCTTGTCGATGCTGTGACCGGCCAAGCGGCGGCGGCTTTGCGCCGCGACGATCTCGGCCGCCTCACATCGGGCGCCAAGGCCGATCTCGTCGCGATCGACCTCGGCGGCGCGCACGTCACGCCCGTTAATGATCCGCGCAATGCGCTCATCTGGCGCGCCCACGCCTCCGATGTGTGGGCGACCGCAGTCGATGGCCGGCTGGTGGTAAACGAAGGGCGCTACCTTGCCGGCGACGAGGCGGACATCACGGCTAAGGGTGCCGCAGTCCTCGAGAAGGTCGTGCGCCTTGGTGAGTCCTCGGGGATCTTCGGCCGAGCGAAATGACGGCGGTTTTGCGCCACCCTATTCCATCGCGGAGACGCGAAGGAGCGAAGTATGGCCAGTAATTTCAGAGCGGTCGAAGCGGACGGCTACGAGAAGATCATGGGCAGATTTAGCCGCAAGTTGGCCGGTACGTTCATTGGCTTCACAGGCCATCTGCCTGGAGAGAAGATACTGGACGTCGGGTGCGGAACCGGAAGTCTCTCGTTTGCACTTGCGGCGCTCGGGGATCATGTCGAGATCGTCGGGATTGATGCTGCTGAACCCTATGTCGCCTTTGCTCGTAGCCACAACACCGATCCACGAGTCACATTCAGGATCGGCGACGCTTCATCGCTGCCGTTCCCCAACGCCTATTTCGATCGGGCGTTTTCACAACTTGTGTTCCAATTCTTGCCCGACCCGCTTCCAGCCGTGAAGGAAATGCGCCGGGTTGTGCGGCCGGGGGGAATGGTCGCCGCCTGCGTTTGGGATGCCTACGGTGGGCAACCGCACATTCGCATGCTTTGGGACACGGCCTCGACCCTTGGCTTTACCAAGTCACACAACCTCATTCGTTCGCTGAGCGCTGACGGCGAAATGGAAGCCATGTGGCGTAAAGCGGGGCTGATCGATGTCACGCCGGGTGAGATCATGATGCGTTTCGAGTTTGAAAACTTCGACGATTACTGGTCGCCGCTTCTGAGTGGCGAGGGTCCGATGGGGGAGATGGTGATGAGCCTCACGCCGGAGCAGCGTACGACGCTTGAGAAGCAGCTGCAGCAAATATTCCTGAGTAACCGTCCCGACGGCCGCCGCTCCTTCGTGGCCGCCGCGTGGAGTTGCAAAGGGATTGTCCCACTCCAGAAGGGCTAGGGTGGAGCAGCTCGACGAACGCCAACAACTGTCTAGCCCAAATAGAAATGTCGCGGGACGTGCCGGATAGAAATGTCACCCACCGTTGCTTGCAGTCGGGCGGCGGGCGGGCGCGGAGCCCCGACACAGCGCAGAGCGTGCCTGCCATGGCGATCCTCTCTGTGATGGTTGCTCTGCCTCGCTGGGTATTTCACGGACGGCATGATGCAGCATCGCGCAGAATGACTACGCGCCGCGAAGCACGCGCGATACTCCGGAGCGCCGAAGAATCCGCTTGCTCTGTTTAGTAAACGGTGTTTCACTTAACAAACCGACGCCAATCGACGCAAGAATCGTGGGGCGACGGGAGGACAAAGCGTAAAGCCTAAACACGACTCAGCAGTCGTCTTGCCGATCAGCCACGCACTGTGGCCCGGCACAAACGCGTCCCATGCGACCGAAGGAGGAAAACAGCCCATGACGAAACATCTGTTAGGAGCAGCCGCGCTGGCGGCTGTCGCAGCGCTCGTTCCTGTCGCGCCCGCTTCCGCGCAGCCGAAGACGATCACCCTGTGCTGGGCCGCTTGGGACCCGGCGAATGCGCTCGTCGAGCTATCGAAGGACTTCACCGCCAAAAGCGGCGTCGGCATGAAGTTCGAATTTGTGCCTTGGCCCAACTTTGCCGACCGCATGCTCAACGAACTCAACTCGAAGGGCAAGCTGTGCGACCTGCTGATCGGCGATTCGCAGTGGATCGGCGGCTCCGCCGAGAACGGCCACTATGTCAAGCTGAACGACTTCTTCGCCAAGGAAGGCATCAAGATGGATGACTTCATGCCGGCGACGGTGCTCGGCTATTCTGAATGGCCGAAGGGCACGCCCAATTACTGGGCGCTACCGGCAATGGGTGATGCGCTCGGCTGGACGTATCGCAAGGATTGGTTTGCCCGGCCCGACATCCAGGCCGACTTCAAGAAGAAGTACAATCGAGACCTCGCGGTGCCCAAGACCCTGACCGAGCTTACCGAGATCGCGCAGTTCTTCCAGGGCCGCGAGATCGACGGCAAGAAGGTCTACGGCGCGGCGATCTTCACCGAGCGCGGTTCGGAGGGCATCACCATGGGTGTCTCCAACTTCCTCTACCCCTACGGCTTCAAGTACGAGGACCCGAAGAAGCCCTATTCGATGGAGGGCTTCGTCAATTCCGAGGGGGCCGTAAAGGGGCTCGAGGCCTACAAGGCGCTATTCAAGTGCTGCACACCGCCCGGCTACACCGACGCCTACATGCAGGAAGGGCTCGACGCCTTCAAATCGGGCCAGGTGGCGCTGCAGATGAACTGGTTTGCCTTCTTTCCCGGCCTGTATAAGGACGAGAAGGTGGGTGGCGAGCACATCGGCTTCTTCGTCAATCCGCCCGAGAAAGAGCGCGGCTCGCAGCTCGGCGGCCAAGGCATGTCGGTCGTCTCCTACTCGCCGAACAAGGCCGAAGCGCTCGCCTACATCAAGTGGTTCGCCTCGCCCGATGTGCAGAAAAAATGGTGGGCTCTTGGCGGCTATTCTGCGCACAAAGCAGTGCTGAACGACCCTGGCTTCGCTGCCACCGCGCCATTTGCCGCCGACTTCCTCAAGGCGATGGGCGAGGTCGTCGACTTCTGGGCCGAGCCTTCCTACGCCCAGCTCCTGCTGGCCGAGCAGAAGCGCGTCCACGACTACGTCGTCGCCGACAAAGGCACGGCGAAGGAGGCGCTCGATTCGCTCATCAAGGACTGGCAGAAGGTCTTCAAGGACGACGGCAAGAAGTAAGTTCGGTGCTCGGGGGCCCTCCGGCGATCCGTCGTCTCCGGAGGGCCTTCACGATCGCCGTCGAAATGCGCCCCACGACCATCATCGCTATGACCGAAATCACTCCGGTACCCTCGCTTGCCGCCCGGGTTGCCTCGGCGTCTCCAGACTGGATGGCACGCCGGGCGAGCGGGTTGTCCGACCGCTCGATTGCTTGGCTCTTCATCGCGCCGACGGTCGTCCTCCTGCTCGCGATCAACATTTTTCCGCTGATCTGGACGATCCGGCTTTCGTTCACGAACTACCGCGCCAACCGGCCGAACGCGCCGTTGCTTTCGGTCGGCATCGATCACTACCAGTCGATCCTCAGCGATGCCGACATTTGGGCGGCGATGCAGGCGACGGCGCATTTCGTCGTTTGGACGATCGTGCTGCAGACGTTGCTCGGCTTCGCTCTCGCCTACCTGATCGACCGCAAGTTTCGCGGCCACGCCCTGTGGACGACGATCATCCTCATTCCGATGATGCTGTCGCCGGCGGTGGTCGGAAATTTCTGGCGCTTCCTCTACCAGCCACAGATCGGTCTCTTCAACTATCTGGTCGCTTTCGTCTCCGGCGTGCCGCCCTCCTCATTCGAGATGATCGGATCGGTAAAGCTGGCACCATGGGCGATCATCCTGGTCGACACCTGGATGTGGACGCCCTATGTCGCCCTTATCATCCTCGCGGGGCTGCGCTCGATCCCCGACTACATCTACGAGGCGGCCGAGGTCGACCGTGCCTCTAAGTGGCGGCAGTTCTGGTCGATCACGCTGCCGATGGTCCTGCCCTTCATCATGCTGGCGGTGCTGTTCCGCGGCATCGAGAACTTCAAGATGTTCGACATGGTGAACCTGCTGACTTCAGGCGGTCCGGGTTCGACCACCGAGGTCGCCTCGATCACGTTGAAGCGCGAGGCGTTCGAGAAGTGGCGGACCGGCTTCTCGTCGGCATTCGCTGTCATTCTTTTCGTCACGGTGTTCGGCCTCGCCAACATCTATGTCAAGGCATTGAACCGTGTGAGGCAGCGATGAGCACCGGCATCGTCACCGCCCATTCCGTCGTCGAGCCCAGTGGACGCGCCAAGACGGTTGCCGCGACCCTCGTCATCGCCTACGCGGTGATCTCGATGATCCCGCTCGCCTGGATCCTTCTCACCGGCTTCAAGTCGCCGCCCGATTCGATCAGCTATCCGCCCAAGGTGATCTTCGAGCCGACGCTCGAGGGCTACTGCAATCTCTTCACGACGCGCTCGCGGCAGACGGCCGAGTACATGGCGACGCTGCCGCCGCCCGTCGGCACCTGCGAGGAGATCGCGCGCGGCCGCAACATGGTCATCGCCGGATCCTCCAACTATGTGCCGCGCTTCATCAACTCGCTCGTCATCGCGTTCGGCTCGACGTTTTGCGCGGTCGCGCTGGGGACGCTGGCCGCCTACGGTTTCTCGCGTTTCAAGGTGCCGCTCGCCGACGATCTGCTGTTCTTCATCCTGTCGACGCGCATGATGCCGCCGATCGCCGTCGCCATCCCGATCTATCTCATGTATCGCGAGCTCGGACTCTCCGATACGCGGCTCGGCATGATCCTGCTCTACACCTCGGTCAACGTCTCGCTCGCGGTCTGGCTGCTCAAGGGCTTCATCGACGAGATCCCGCGCGAATACGAGGAGGCGGCGATGGTCGACGGCTACACGCGGTTCCATGCGTTCTGGAAGGTGGTGTTGCCGCAGGCGACGACCGGCATCGCGGCGACCGCCATCTTCTGCCTCATCTTCGCATGGAACGAGTACGCCTTCGCCGTGCTTCTCACCTCGGGGGAGGCGCAGACGGCGCCCCCCTTCATTCCCATCATCATCGGCGAAGGCGGCCAGGATTGGCCGGCCGTGGCGGCGGGAACGACGCTGTTCCTGGTGCCGATTCTCGCCTTCACCGTGCTGCTGCGCCGGCACTTGTTGCGCGGCATCACCTTCGGCGCGGTGCGCAAGTGACGCCCGCCGACGATATGGCACCCGGCACGACGACCCGGAGCGCCACGCGGCGCCGGTTTTTCCGCCGCGGACCGTGGGAGGCGGCGGCCATCGCGCTGATCATCGCCGGCGTCGTCATGCTGATGCAGCCGTTCTCGCTGGCGCTTTACGGCTACTCGTTCGCGACGGTGCTGCTCGGCACGGCGATGTTCATCGTCGTCTCGAAGTTTCCGCGGTAGCGACCATGGCCGAGATCCGCGTCGAGAACCTCCAGAAATCTTTCGGCAGCTTCGCCGCGGTGCGCGGCGCCGACTTCACCGTGGGGAACGGCGAGTTCTTCTGCCTGCTTGGTCCCTCGGGCTGCGGCAAGACGACGACTTTGCGGATGATCGCCGGGCTGGAGCTGCCGACCGGGGGGCGCATCTTTCTCGGGCCGGAGGAGGTCACCGCCAAGCGCGCCTCCGAGCGCGACATCGCCTTCGTCTTCCAGCTCTTCGCGCTCTATCCGCACATGAACGTGCGCGCCAACATCGCTTTTCCCTTGCGCTGCCAATCGGTACCGCGCGTAGAAATCCGGCGCCGCGTCGAGGAGGCGGCGCGGATCCTGCGGATCCTGCCGATCCTTGACCGGCCGGTTTCCGGTCTCTCCGGCGGCGACCGCCAGCGCGTCGCGCTCGGCCGCGCGATCGTGCGCCAGCCGATGGCCTTCCTCATGGACGAGCCGCTCGGCGCGCTCGACGCCGAGTTCCGCCGGCTCATGTGCGGCGAGCTGCGGGCCCTGCACGACCGCCTGGGCGCCACCACCGTCTATGTGACGCACGACCAGCTCGAGGCGATGTCGATGGGCGACAAGATCGCGGTGATGAACGACGGCGCCGTCGAGCAGCTGGGCAGCCCGCGCGAGATCTACGATCGGCCGGCCTCGATGTTCGTCGCTGATTTCATAGGCTCGCCGCCGATGAACTTCGTCGAGTTCGAGGCGCCGCTCAGGCAGGGCGATCGATGCGTCGTCATCGACGGCGCGGAGATTGCGGTGCCCGAGTTGCGCGAGACGGCGAGCCAGCCCGAGTGCGTGCTCGGCGTGCGGCCCGAGCATGTCCGCCTGAGCGATACCTCGCCGCTGCGCGGCTCTATCTACGGAGCCGAGTATCTCGGTACCACCCAGATTGTCACCGTGGCAACTGGGCGCGGCTTCGTGAAAGCGCGCCTGACCTCGGAGACGGCAGTTCGGCTCGGCGAGCCGGTCGGACTCGCATTCCGCCCGGAAAAACTGTCGATCTTCGATCGCCGATCCGGCCGCGTTCTGCGCTCGGCGTTGCACGATGGCGGCGCCCATGGCTGACGTTCGGCTCGAGACGGTCTGCAAGAGCTTCGGCAAGACCGAGGCGGTGCGCGAACTCTCGCTCGAGATCGGCGACGGGGAGTTCGTCGTTCTGCTCGGTCCGACCGGGGCCGGCAAGACGACCACGCTACGCCTCGTGGCCGGTCTGGAAAGGCCCGATGCGGGCCGCGTCGCCATCGCCGGTCGCGACGTCACCAACGCGCCGCCGGCGATGCGTGACGTCACCTTTGTCTTCCAGCAATATTCGCTATATCCGCATCTCTCCGTGTTCGACAACCTCGCCTTTCCGCTGCGCTCGCCGGTCCGCCGTTCGCCGCCGGCCGAGATCAACCGCAAGGTACGCGAGGTCGCGCGCCTGCTGCATATCGAGGACAAGCTGCAGAACAAGGCGACGCAGCTCTCCGGCGGCCAGATGCAGCGCGTTGCGATCGGCCGCGCCCTTATTCGTTCGCCCGCGGTCTATCTCATGGACGAGCCGCTTTCCTCGCTCGATGCCAAGCTCCGCGGCGAGATGCGCATCGAGCTGCAGCGCATCCAGCGCGAGCTCGGCGCGACCGTTCTCTACGTGACGCATGACCAGACCGAAGCGATGACGCTGGCGACGCGCATCGGGGTCATGGACCGCGGCCGACTGGTGCAGGTCGGCACGCCGCGCGAGATCTACGAGAGCCCGGCCAACGTCTACGTCGCCACTCGGCTGGGCTCGCCCGCTATCAACCTCGTGCCGCGCGCGACCTTTCCAACGATGCTGGCGCCGGCTGCGGCGGCAACCGTCGGCGTGCGCACCGAGCACGTGCGCATCCGCAAGGCGGAGAACGGCCGCTCTCTGGGAACCGTGTCGTGGATCGAGCATCTGGGCGATCAGGACCACCTCCATGTCGCGCTCGGCGAGCGCGATTTCGTGACGCTGAGCGATGCCGATTCGGGTCTCTCGGTCGGTGACCCGGTCGCCATCGAGGTGACTCGGCCGCTTTTCTTCGATGCCGCAGGCAGACGCGTGGCGGGCTGACCGCCAGGCGAATGAGGACTTCATGGACGAGGCAATGCGCAAACGATTGATCGAGGCAATGGCACGGGCGGTCATCACCCATGCGGAGGAGCTGACCGAGCTCGATCGGCAGATCGGCGACGGCGACCACGGCCTCAACATGAAGCGCGGCTTCGAGGCCGTTCTCGAGGCGCTGCCCGCCACCGCGGCCAAGCCGTTGCCCGAAGCTCTGCAGGGCGTGGGGACGACTCTCGTGATGAAGGTCGGCGGCGCGTCGGGACCCCTCTACGGGACGTTTTTCCTCGCCCTCGGCAAGACGATGCCGGACACGCCGACGGCGGCAACGCTCGCCGAGGCCTTTGCCGCGGCGGTCGAAGCGGTGAAGGCGCGCGGCAAATCGCAGGCCGGGCAGAAGACGATGCTCGACGTGCTGGTCCCGGTCTCCGCCGTGCTGAACGCGGGCGGCGAGGGGCTCGGTCCCCGGGTGCGGTCGGAAGCGCTCGCCGCCGCCGAGGCGACCAGGCCGATGAAGGCGATCCGCGGCCGGGCATCGTTCCTGGGCGAGCGTTCGATCGGGCACCTCGATCCGGGCGCGCGATCCTCGGCGCTGATGATCGCCGCCGTCTGCGATGCGATCGGAGCCTGACGCCATGACCCGGAAAACCGCGGCGCATGTCGGCGTCGTCATCGTCTCGCACTCGAGCAAGGTGGCCGAGGGCGCGGCCGACATGGTGCGCCAGATGGTCGGCGACACCGTGCCTCTCGCCTTCACCGGCGGCAATGCCGACGGCGGCCTGGGAACGGACGTGGCGGCCATCCTGGCGGCGATTGATCGCGCCTGGACTCCCGCCGGTGTCGTCATACTGGTCGACCTCGGCGGTGCCGAAACCAACAGCGAGATGGCCGTGGAGATGCTCGATGAGAAGCGGCGCGGCCGGGTCGCCGTGTGCAATGCGCCGATCGTCGAAGGCGCGGTGATCGCGGCGACCGAGGCCTCCGGCGGCTCGTCGCTCGAAACGGTGAAGCGGATGACCGAGGAGCTGTCGCCGCAATAGGCGGCCGCCGGATAGGAAGAGTGAGGATAGTTTTTTCATGACCGTGACCGAGACGCCCGTTATCGCTTCCGCGCTCCTCACCAACGAGGTCGGCCTGCACGCGCGCCCCGCGGTCAAGCTGACCCAGCTCGCCAAGAGTTTCGCGGCGACGGTGGAGCTGGCGCTCGAGCCGGACGGCCCGTGGGTCGACGCCAAGAGCCCGGTCAGGATCATGCGGGTGAAGGCTGCCAAGGGAACGCTTTTGCATTTTCGGGCATCGGGCAGCGACGCCGACGCGGCGGTCGGCGCGCTTGTCGATCTCGTCGCGCGTGGCTTCGACGAGGATGCCGGTGAGGGCGCCGACCATGCCTGAAGTGCGTCATCGCGGCAGGCCCGCCGCACCCGGCTTCGCGGCCGGGCCTGTCATCGCACTCGCCACGGCCATGGTGGTGCGCCGGGCCGGCGGCGATCCTGCGGCAGAAGCGGCCGCGCTGCGCGCCGCAATGTCGACGGCGGCGGCCGAGCTCGCAGCGCTGGCGGCAGGGGCCGCTGATGACGCAGCCGGCATCCTCGGCTTCCAGATAGCGCTCCTCGAAGACGACGCGCTCTCAGCGCCGGCCTTTGCCGCGATTGCCAACGGCGCCCCAGCCGATGTCGCCTGGCGCGACGCGCTCGACGAGGAGATCGCCGGCTATCGCTCCGCCGAAGACGAGACTTTCCGCGCCCGCGCCGCCGATCTCTGCGACCTGCGAGAGCGCGTGCTGACGCAGCTCATTGGCGGCACTGCCGGCGCCGCCGTCGCCACCCCTATCGCCCTCGGCAGCATCGTCGCCGCCGGCGATCTGCCGCCGTCGCGCTTTCTAGCCATCGATTGGCGGGCCGGCGGCGCGGTTTTGCTGTCCGAAGGCAGCCGCAACAGTCATGTAGCGATGCTGGCGCGCGCGCGCGGGGTGCCGATGATCGTCGGCCTCGGCATCGATCCCTGCCGCCTCGCCGGAGAGGCGCTCGTCGACGCGACGGGCGGCGAGCTCGTCCTCGATCCGGCGCCGGCGACACGCGCCGCCTTCGAGGCGCGTCGACGGTCGCACGAAATCGGCGCGGCCGCGGCGGCAAGCCGCGCCGGGGAACCGGCGGTGACCGCCGACGGCGTCGCGGTGGCGGTCCAAATCAACGTTGCCGGGCCGGACGAGTTGGCGTCGCTCTCGCCGGCGATCTGCGATGGCATCGGCCTAGTGCGGACGGAGTTCTTGTTCGCGGGCGAGGGGTTGCCCGACGAGGAGACGCAGTATCGCGTCTATCGCCGGCTCACCGAATGGGCCTCCGGCAAGCCGGTGACCATCCGCACCCTCGATGCCGGCGGCGACAAGCCGATCGCCGGCCTTACCGCCGTGGGCGAGAGCAATCCCTTTCTCGGCGTGCGCGGCATCCGCCTCTCGCTGGCTCGTCCCGAAATCTTCGCCGTCCAGCTGCGCGCGCTCGCCCGCGCCGCCTGCCATGGCGCGTTGCGGATCATGCTGCCGATGGTGACGGTGCCGGAGGAGCTTGAGGCCGCGCGCGCCCTCCTGGATACAACGGTGGCGGCCCTCAAAGCGGCCGGCGTGCCGGCGACGCGCCCGCCGATCGGCATCATGGTCGAGGTGCCGGCTGCTGCACTTGCCATTGAACGCTTCGACGCCGCGTTCTTCTCGATCGGGTCGAACGACCTGACGCAGTATGTGACCGCCGCCGGCCGCGACATCGCTGCGGTCGCCGATCTCGCCAATCCGCTTAATCCGGCCGTGCTGCGCTTGATCCGGATGGTCGCGGAGCACGGCCGCGCCTGTGGACGCGAAGTCAGCCTGTGCGGCGATGCCGGCGGCGATCCCGAGGCGGTCGGGGCGTTGCTCGCGGCCGGACTGCGCTCGCTGTCGGTGGCGCCCGCCGCGCTGGCCGCCACCAAGGCCGCGATCGGCCAGATCGATCTTGGCCGGCGCGCCGGCAGTGCGGCCGGGAAGGGACGATGAGCGAACGACCGACCGCGGTTGCCGGGCCAGATCCGGTGGCCGAATACAAGGCCATCCTCAAGCGGGTGCTGGACAATCGGCCGTCCGGAACGCGGCAGCGTCTGGCCAGGACGCTCGGCAAGAACCGTTCCTTCATCTCGCAGATCGCCAATCCCGCCTATCCCGTGCCGATCCCGGTGCAGCATCTTGAGACGATGTTCGAGCTTTGCCATTTCTCGCAGGATGACCGGCGCGATTTCCTCGCGGCCTATCGGCGTGCCCATCCGCGCCGTTTTGCCCTTGTCCATGCCGTCCCGCGAACGCGCATCGTCTCGCTCGCGGTGCCGGATCTCGGAGACGCCAAGCGCAATCGCGCGGTCGACGCGATGATCGCCGACTTCGTCCGCCGGCTGCGGAAATTCGTCGACGACATCGAGTGACCGCCAAGGAAGCCGCAAGTACGCAGGGAGGTTCCGTCATGAAGAAGCTGATGAATGCCGCCGATACTGTCCTTGCCGAGAGCCTCGATGGCTTCGCCGCCTCGCATGCCGACATCGTCGTGCTCGGGCCGGAGCGCAAGTTCGTGCGCCGGCGCTTGCCAAAGCCGGGTAAGGTCGCGTTGCTCTCCGGCGGCGGCTCGGGGCACGAACCGTTGCATGCCGGCTTTGTGGGCGTCGGCATGCTCGACGCCGCCTGCCCGGGTCAGGTCTTCACCGCGCCGACGCCCGACCAGATGGCGGAAGCCGCGGCGGCCATCGACGCGGGGGCCGGCTGTCTCTTCATCGTCAAGAACTACGAAGGCGACGTCATGAACTTCGAGATGGCGGCGGAGATCGTCGGGCGGGAGGTCCGGACCGTCGTCACCGACGACGATGTCGCGGTCGAGACTTCCACCTATTCGACCGGAAGGCGCGGCGTCGCCGGCACGCTCATTGTTGAGAAGATGGTCGGCGCCGCGGCCGAGGCCGGGCGCGATCTGGTGGCGCTCCAGGCGCTGGGCAAGGACGTCAACGTACGCACCCGCTCGATGGGCGTCGCGCTCACCTCGTGCACGGTGCCGGCCGCCGGCAAGCCCACCTTTCAGCTCGGCGAGGATGAGATGGAAATGGGCGTCGGCATCCACGGCGAGCCTGGGCGCCGGCGCGTCCCGCTCGCCACTGCCGATGGCATCGCCAACGAGCTCGTGAATTCGATTCTCAATGACCTGGGGCTCAAGCGCGGCACGCCCGTGTTGCTCTTCGTCAACGGCTTCGGCGGCACGCCAGCGCTCGAACTCTACCTCATGGCGAACGCCGCGCGTCGAGTCCTTGGCGCCGCCGGGCTGACGGCGGCGCGCAGTCTCACTGGCAGCTACGTGACCTCGCTCGAGATGGCCGGCTGCTCGGTGACGATAACGGCCGTCGACGATTCGCTCGTCGCGCTCTGGGACGCGCCGGTCCATACGGCAGCGCTGCGCTGGGCGATATGAGCCGACGCCCTAGCAGAGGCAGACCAAGATAGTGCGGTCTGTGCCTTCCGCCTGAGTCGGGCCGGCGCCAAACGCTTCAGAACGATGAGTTGCTGCCGCAGGTATGCTGGCTGACGCGCCCGACTGGTTTGTTCAGTATTGCGTGGTCGGAATTTGCTAGCTTGAGCTGCGTGCGGCCGCTAGCGGATCGCGTAACCGTCATTATGGAAAGGTGCTTCTAGTTTCTGCGCGTGGGGCGTTCGCGACTAGATCTTCCCCGTCAGGAGACCTCAGCGTTCCAGTAGTAAAACAGGGCGATCAGCAGCTGATGGGCATATGTCCGAGCGACTTCCTCCGAGGCGTGGGGGGCATCAAAGGGCTCGCGGGTGCGGAAAAGGTATTCTTGAGCCGCTGCGAGAAGCTTGTAAGCCTCCGTGTGATCTAAGACGGATTCCGCCTGGGCGAATAGTCTCTCATAGCGGTCTTTGTCCTTGCACTCGACATTCGCTGGTCGGAGAGAATGCAGGGCATCAAATAGGTGGCGGCGTGCCGCGTGGGCCAAAGCGATGGTTTCGTGGGGCCAGCCCAATTCCTGCTTTCTGAGTTTGCTGCGCTTGACCATGGCAATTCTCCCGATTTCGAGCTCCTGGGACTTAAAGCGCAAACGCGAGACGTTGCTACCACCGTACATTCATTGAATTACACGGGTATCGGCTCAATCCGTGTGGGGTGTTTGCTCTGAACTACGATTTCCGAAGACAGGAACAGGCAGCCCATTGTTGGTCGAGTCGGTGATCTGCGTCGCATTCCTGCGTGGTACCGATCTTTGGGGCAATCCGTGGATGTTTAATGCTATCTGGTAGGAGGGGCTTCCGTTGGGTCACGCTTGCGCGTTCGAGATGCCGCGTTGGGGACGTCTCCGACGGGTTACCGAAAGCGAAGGCGTGGATCCGATCCTACGAATGCTGCAACTTCTTTGCGAGCACGCGGGGGCGACGCAGGGAGCCACGAAGGCTGAGGTCGAAGTCGTTATCCGGCGCGCCGGCGGGGACGAGGTACTTCCAACGCCGGTCGAACGGGGCTTTCCAAATCTCGCCAGCACTGTTTGGTTCGGATCGGAGCCTTTTCCTGCGTTGGATTTCGAACTTCAACTGATCGGCGCTGACTTTCGTCAACGTAAGGTGTCCGTTCCGTTGTGGTTCCGGCCATCGCGTGCGGAATTCGCGGGGACCGGTCAATGACACCACGCATCAGTCAGTCATTCCCATGGTCCGAGGAAGAGGTAGGCGGCTTCGCAGTCTCAGCCGTGGTGGGGTCTGTGTTGTTCGCGCTGTTGTACGCCTGGATGCAGGAGCCCGATGCGGCACTATGCTGAACCCCCACGTACCGACGGGATCGCCGGCGTACCGGATCAGAATCCCCGATCCCACCTATGTGCCTCCGTTTGTGGTCGGCATCCTCAACCTGTTTGGACTGATCCTGCTGAACGCTACTCCGGTGAAGCGGCTGCATGGCTTTGTCCAATTCCTGATCAGCGCGGTGGCGGGAGCAGTGCTTGGCCGACATGAATGGGCGCTCGACGGGGTCGTGGTGAGCGCGATCAAGGCCGCGATCTACGGGTTCCTGATCTTTACCACCTATCGGGTGAACTGGTGGTTCTATTGGGATGTGCCTAGCCGGCGAACGCTCGGGGAGAGGATGGCGGCCTCGATCTTTTTTACTGCGCTTCCTTGGCTCGGCTTCGCCTTTGGATTTTGGCGACTGGTTGCTCGGATCGGAGTTCACGAGCCAACAACGACGTTCGTCGTCGATGCTAATGCGCCTAATGCGGCTCCGGTCGAAGCCATCGTCGAGGACGCCGCGCTAGAGGAACACGAGCGCCGGATGAGGGCGGTCCGTGCGGCAAAGGTGGGCGTGGGCCCGGGCCGCATGCCGAGCGCGAACAAGGACTCGGTTTCCGGATCGATCTGAAGGGTAAGCCATCAAACTAGAGTACCTGTGTCGAAACCACACCGAGTGGCGCCCTTGGAGTGGCTTCGCCCTGATGGACTTCAGTCGAAGACGAGAAGACGTAAGTAGAGGAGTATGAACACTGATCTTAAAATGCCCTTTACGCGGCTTGGCCAAGGATTTTCGGCAGAGGGAACGTTGCGTCGTGGATTCGCTCATAGAGGCCACGACGAATTGCCGGTCGGAGGTAGTGCTTGAATTGGGATTGGGGCGGGGCCGTTTATCTGTGGCCGCGCCACGGCGCTCGAACGGATGCATTCTCGGCGCGGCAGCCGCCGCACAGGGCCAGCTTCCTTGTTGGTCCCCACGAATGCCGCGATGGGCCTTTTGCAACTCGGTCGGCGGTGTTCCGACCGAACAGTTCATCCATGAGCGCGTCTCGAACCGACCAGGGCGCCAACGATGGACGGAACTGATGGAACACCCCAGGCGGGTGGCAGTGACGGGCAACAGTCGGTGCTGGCGCAGATCGGGTCGACCATCTCGGTATCGAACCGACGACGGCTTGTAAGTGGGTTCACCAGCCATCGGCACTTTGAACACCTCCTCGAACACGTCAGAGTTACTTTTGCTTGGTCGTCTGCCGGATTGACGTAAGTGATGTCGAACGGCCCTTGCCACAGGAAGGGCTGGTCCTATTTAATCCACCTTCCACTTGGGCAAGGACAACGGATACCCGATCATGTCGATGTATCGCTTGAGTGAATGAACTTCGTGCGTGCCGTATCTCCGGCCGACGTTCACGCTGGCATGACCGGCGATGAAATCCATAGTCTCTTCAGGTATCTCGAACGAACGCGCTTTAGTCCGAGTGGTGTGTCGGAAAGAGTGGAAGACCTTCTGCGGATCGCCGATGCCGGCAGCCCGAATCATCGCGTTGAGATCGGTCGATAGGTTCGGGAAAGCACCGTTGGGTGAGCGCCGTGTGCCGAAGAGTGGGCCTGACTTCACAGATTGAACGAACTGCTCGAACCCAAGATCGAGGATTGTCTGCGGGACCGGGATCGTGCGTATCGAATCTTCCGTCTTCGCGGACTGATCCGCGCCTTCGTCGGAGATCGCCAACACCCAGAGGCCGCTGTCCGGGTCCTCGAACACGTCCGTGCGGTCAAGCTGGCCGAGTTCGCCCTGTCGGGCTGCTGTGTACAGCGAGAGCAGGGGTATCCAGTACCGGACCACGCCGATCTCCGGCGAGAACCGATCCGGCGAGAAGATCGCCTTCAAGTCGGTGTCAGAGAACGGCTTGCGCTTCTCGGAATCGTCCTGTTCGAAGGTCGCAACGAGTTCCACCGGGTTCCGGTCGATCAGGAACAACGTCTGCGCGTGCGAGAACAGGGAGGAAAGATTTGCTCTGATCTTGTTTCGTGTTCGGCCCTTTAGCTGATCCCGCTTGACCAGATACGAGCGGAACTTGAACATATGCTCTTTGGTGGTGGCCTCGACAGTCGGAGATTCACCGCCACAGGCGGAGGCGAACGCATCGATGGCGCGCTCCATATCCTTAAACGTGGCAGCGCTTCGATTTTTCTCCGCCTTGAACCGCTCCAGCACTTCGCGGAGCGACGTCCCGGTACCTGCGGGGAGCCCTGCTTTCTTTCCGGCATCGATCTTCTGGGATTCGAGCGCGACGAAGTACGCCCCGATCAGCCCATTCTCGAACAGCGAATCCAGTCGCACGTCGCCCATTGAGAATACCGCAGCGGCGTCTGGGTCGTTGGCGCGCGCCCACGCCAGGAACATGTTTCGCAGGATCACAAATGTATGGGAAGCCGGCGCGACAATGGTCGGCACCGTCATTTCTGAGAATATGTGGAGTTCGCCCCCAGAGCGGGCTCTTTCATAGACGATCCAGCGCGCAACGCTCAGCCAAAACTTTTCCCGGCGAGCATCCTTGGAGGATCGATACACGGCCAGAGATCGGGCGTGTTTGACCTTGGCCTCGAACTCGGCATCGTGCGTGGACCACTGACGATTGGCTTGCGCGAGGTCACTGGTGCCGAGCGAGCGGACAAACGTTTTAGTGCCGTCGATCTCTCCGATGTCCCGTGGGAACTGACGCCGGTACACCCAATTCTGAGTGCGGCCGTCCTGCTTGAGATACTTCTGCGCGCGAGCCATTTCTGTCTCCCGTGTCCGGTCGATTCGGACACCGATCCTGTGCTAGGATTGGACACCAAATCGGATACCGGGCTGAACAGCTTATAGCCGAAATGCACCTTAGTCCAACAAAATATGGTGCCCGCTGCTGGACTCGAACCAGCACGGCCTTTCGGCCTCGGGATTTTAAGTCCCGTATGTCTACCATTCCATCAAGCGGGCGCGCGGCGGGACCTTAGGGGCGGTCAGTAATCGTGTCATCCCGAGCGTAGCGAGGGCGCTTTGTTGTACGGTAAAGGTCCCGCGGGCTTCGCCCTCGGGATGACATCGGCGCTTAGTGCCTGAACCCCGCGATCAGGCCGCCTTCGACCCAGGCGCGTAACAGGCTGGCGGTGCGGGCGGGGGCCTGCTCCTCGCCGGTGAAGGTCGCGACGGCTTCGCACAGCTCGGGGAAGGGTTGGCCGTCGGTCAGCGCATCGAGCAAAGCGGCATCGTCGTCGTCGAGCGAGCGAAAGTTGGAGACCAGCTCGGGCCGCCAGATCGCCCAGCTTACCGGCCGGGCGGCGCGCTCGACCTCGAGATTGCCCGGCTCGACCCCTTCGCGACGCTGCCAGGCCTGCGGCACGTCGAATTCAAGAGTCAGCCGCCGCAGCGAGGGCAGGGCGGTGAAGGAAAGCGTCTCCCACGCCTCAGGCAGCAGCGCCATCAGCGCGTCGGCGGTGACGGGCGTCACGTCGGGCGAATCGAAGGCCTCGCCCAGCGCCCATTCGAAGCGTGCCATCTCCGCCGCCGCCGGTGTGCGGCTGTAGGGCGGCGTCGTGCTCAGGAAATCTGCCACGCCTTTGCCGTACCAGCGTATCGAGGGATGGCGCGACGGATGGGCGGCGATATAGGCCCGCGCCATGTGGTCGAAATCGGCCGGACCCGCCATCGCCATCAGGCCGGGATAATCGGTGGTCAGGGCCTCGATCAGGCGCAGCGCATAGCCGTCGCGATAGACGCCGAGCAGCGTGATGCGGTCAGCCTTCCTGGTGTCGCGGACCGCTGCCTGGAACGACTCGCTGCTCGCCAGCAGGTAATCCTGGAAGGCGCGTTGCAGGTCGCCCAAAGAGCCGGCGTTGGCGCTCATCGATCGACCCTCAGGCGGCCTGTCGCACGACGCCGGCAGCGATGCGGCGCGCAACGTCGAGCTCGGCCAGCAATTCCTCGTAAGGCGGGATGTCATCGTCGCGCTCGATCATGGTCGGCACGCCGGGGAACAGTTTCACCGCCTCGCCATAGAGCGCCCACACGTCGGGCACGATGGGATGGTCGTGGGTGTCGATGATGTGGCTGCCCTTGTGGGTGTGGCCGGCGAGGTGGAACTGGCGCACGCGCTCGCGTGGCATGGCGCGCAGGTAGGCCATGGCGTCGAATTCGTGGTTGAAGGCGCTGACAAAGACGTTGTTGACGTCGAGCAGGATGTCGCAATCGGCGCGCCGGGCGAGTTCGGCGATGAACGCCCACTCGGTGAGTTCGGAGGCGGCGTAGCTTACGTAGCTCGACACGTTCTCCAGCACCAGCCTCTGGCCGAGATGGTCCTGCACGGCCATCACGCGCTCGGCCGTATGATCCAGCGCCTCCTCGGTGTAGGGCAGCGGCAGGAGATCGTGCATGTTCTGCCCGCGCAGGCCGATGAAACAGAGATGGTCGGAAACCCATAGCGGCTGCACGCGGCCAACCAGCGCCTTCAGGTCGTCGAGATAGGCCCGGTCGAGCGGATCGATCGAGCCGATCGACAGCGACACGCCATGCAGCGCCATCGGATAGTCGCGGCGGATGCGGTCGAGCCAGTGCATGGGGCCGCCGCCCGGCACCATGTAATTCTCCGACAGCGCCTCGAACCAGCTCACCCGTCCGGGGCTGGCGGCGATCTCCTCGTAATGCTCGGGCCGCAGGCCCAGCCCGAAGCCGATCTCGGCGGCACACATACTGTCGATTTTATCCCCTCAAAGGATGGGCGTCCGTGATTTCTCGGCAGGGACGCCCACGCGCTTGGTTGGTCGGCAACATCACAGCCGCGCGAAAATTTCTACCGCCTGTCAGAATCATTCAATAGTACAGAAGGCCTGCGGATTCGGCGGTTTTCCGCAATTCCGTCGACAAGACACGATGTCGTGAAGCGCCTTGGCTTCTCTGCGCACTCTCCGCCGCCTGAGCAACGCACCATTGCGTCGATGATGCAGAAGATGTGCGGATTGTGTGGCAGTCGAGCTCGCAAAAAAATATCCCGCGACCAATTTAGCCCCTTCCGATCGTCCTTGAATTGCTGCGGGAACTACGCTTAGCTTCCTGCCAGGCGAGTGCAGTCAGCTGCAAGCTCGCTGGGTGAGGCTCAGTCACAAGGGGAATAAACCATGATGCGTATGCTTCCTTTGGCCACAGTGGCGGCAGTGGCCACATTGTTTGGCGCCACGTTCGCGATCACTTCAGCCACTGCGCAAACGGCGGCGCCGGCTCCTGCGTGCGGGACGGAAGTCTGGTCGCAGGCGGAAATGAAATACGTCGGCGTACCCTGCGCGGCGCCGGCGCCGCAGGCCGCCGACGGTAAGACAGCGCCTTGCGGGCCGGAAACCTGGTCGGCGGCGGAAATGAAATACGTCGGCGTACCCTGCACGGGGGCGTCGAAGACAGGCGCCGACGGCAAGACGGCGACCTGCGGGCCGGAAACCTGGTCGGCGGCGGAAATGAAATACGTCGGCGTGCCCTGCCCGCACCAGTAACTCTGTTGAAAAGACGACAAGATCGGGCGCCGCGATTGTTCGCGGCGCCCGAATTCTTGTCGGTTTGCTGGAAGCCTGAAGGACCTTGCCGCCCTGGGCGTGCAGCTCACGGCGTCGGTGGTCTCGGTCCAGCCCTGTCCCTTGCAGGCGTCTGAGTCGCTCCTTTGAGTCGCCGCAACGGCGGCGCGCCGGTGCGGCAGGATGCAACCAGCATCCACCTATGCGCACCGCCAGGACACCGATCAATTCCGGGAGGAGACCTGACGCGCAAATGAAACGGGCGCCGCGATCCGCTGCGAGACGCTGCGATCACTCGCAGCCATTTGCAGCCACTCGCAGCGCCCGTCCTGGCGCTCCGATGGGTCGCGACGACTAATCCGTGACGACCTTGCCGCCTTGGGCGGTGCAGCTCACGACATCCGTCGTCTCGGTCCAACCCTGGCCTTTGCAGGCGTTCTGGCCCTTGCACGACGACGAGGCGGTCTTGCAGGCACTCGTGCCCTTGCACGAGTTGGCGCCGGCGCATTTTACGGCGGCCTGGGCCGCCGTGGCGAAGCTGCCGGCGGCGAAGATCGCGGTCGCCGTGGCGATGAGGGTCTTTCTGGTCATGAGTCACTCCCTAACTGGATCCCAAGGGCGGCACGTGTCACCCCACAGATGAACCATGACTCCTGCCTCATTGACCGGGAAGTCAGCGCTTGGCGACGAAGCGTGAACTTTCGATCACCCCTGCGTGAAGCGGGCCGGCGAAAGAGCAGCCGCGCTCACACCCAAGCCAGCGATATCGCCCGGCATGCCTTTGCCCAGCGCCAGGCTCGCCGCGAGCCGCCCTGCAGACTCAGCCGTCTGGATGCCATAGCCGCCCTGGCCCGCCAGCCAGAACAAGCCGTCGACCGCGGGGTCGTAGCCCACGACCAGGTTCTTGTCGGCGACGAAGCTCCGGAGGCCCGCCCATTTGTTCTTGATGCGCCGGATTTTCAGCGTCGTCGCCGTCTCGATGCGCTCGACGGCGATGGCGATGTCCATCTCCTCCGGCTGGGCGTCACAGGGCGGCGAGGGCGTCTCGTCGGCCGGCGAGCCCAGGAACTGGCCGACCTCGGGCTTGATGTACCAGGTCTCGTCGAAGTCGATGACCATCGGCAGGTGCGTGAGGTCGATTCCGGAGGGCGCGTCAAAGGTAAAAGCGGTGCGCCGCTTCGGGACCAGGCCGACCGGCGCTGCGCCGGCCCGTCCTGCTAAAACATCCGCCCATGCGCCTGCGGCGTTGACGATGTTGGCGGCGGCGACGCTCTCGCCGTCACGCAGACCGATCTTCCACGTGCCGTTCCGGCGCTCGAGCGTCGCCACCTCGGCGTCGAGCCGCAACACGGCGCCGGCGGCGCGCGCGCCCTTGAGGAAGCCGCCATGGATCGCCGCCACGTCCATGTCCTCGGCTTCCTCGAAGATCGCGCCGCCCGCCGCCGCCGCCGGTTTCAGCAGCGGCTGGCGGCTGAGCGTCTCGGCGGGATCGAGCCAACGCACGCTCGGTACCAGACGCGCATAGTCGGCGGCCGCCTTCTGCATCGCCGCCTGCTGGTCGGCGCGGCCGGCGATCAGCGCGCCGCGTGGTGTGAGCAGCGGATGGTCGGTGAAGCCCGGCGGCGGCTTGCGATAAAAGCGGCCCGACGCCACGGTGATGGCGCGGATCTCCGCGCTGCCATAGGTCTCCGAGTGCAGCGCGGCCGAGCGGCCGGTCGTGTGATAGGCGGCGACCTGCTCGCGCTCCAGCACGATCACCCGGGCGTGGGGCGCGAGATGGTAGGCGGCGGAAACCCCGGCGATGCCGGCGCCGATGATGGCGAAATCGAAATCCTGCATGGCCGGCACATTGCAAGGTCGTCCGACGGCCTGCAATAGTCGAAGCCGCCATGAACATCGCCCATCTGCTGCTGGGATCGGCCCGGGAATTCCGCGATCTGCCGGCGCTCGCCCGCGGGACCGCGCTCCATCTCACCTATCGCGACCTGTGGCGCAAGGTCTCGGTGATGAGCATGCATCTCGGCGGCCGCTTCAGCCTGCGGCGCGGCGAGCGCGTGGCCTTCGCCATGTCCAACTGCGTCGAGGCGATCGAGGTGATGTATGCGGTCTGGCATGCCGGCCTCTGCGCGGTGCCGATGAACGCCAAGCTGCACGCCCGGGAGTTCGCCTTCATCCTCGAGAACTCCGGTGCCAGGCTCTGCTTCGTCACGCCCGATCTCGCCGGGACCATCGCCGAAGCGGCCAAGCAGGCGCCCGAACTCAGGGAGATCGTCGACGTCTCGACGCGCTCCTACACCTTCATGGAGGTCGGCGATCCCGTCGCCATGACCGAGGCGGAGCCGACCGATCTGGCGTGGCTCTTCTACACCTCCGGCACCACCGGCCGGCCCAAGGGCGCCATGCTCACGCATCGCAATCTCCTGGCGATGACGCTCAACTACTTCGCCGATGTCGACCGGCCACCGCCCGGCGGCTCGATCGTGCACGCAGCCCCCATCAGTCACGGCGCGGGCCTGTGGAACTTCGCCATGCTGACGCGCGGCTCGGTGCAGGTCTTTCCCGAGAGCGGCAAGTACGAGGTGCCGGAGACGGTCGAGCTGATGAACCGCTGGCCCGAATGCAGCATCTTCCTGGCGCCCACCATGGTGAAGCGCCTGATCGAGCACGGCAGCGTGTCGGAGCTGCGGCCCGGGTCGTTGCGCCTGATCACCTATGGCGGCGCGCCGATGTACGTCACCGACCTCAAGCACGCCCTCGACCTTTTGGGCAACAAGCTCGTTCAGATCTACGGCCAGGGCGAGAGCCCGATGACGATCACCCATCTCAGCCGCGAGATGCATGCCGATCGCAACCATCCGCGCTGGGAGCAGCGGCTGGCGTCGGCCGGCCGACCGGACTCCTGCGTGGCGGTGCGCGTGGTCGACGAAGAGGGGCGCTTGCTTGCCATGGATGAGGTCGGCGAGATCATCGTCAAGGGCGATACCGTGATGTCCGGCTACTGGAACGATCCCGAGGCGACGGCGAAATCGCTGCGTGACGGTTGGCTGTGGACCGGCGATGTCGGCGCCTTCGACGAGGAGGGGTTGCTGACGCTGAAAGACCGCTCCAAGGACATGATCATCTCGGGCGGCTCCAACATCTATCCGCGCGAGATCGAGGACGTGCTGAACCGCCATCCCGCCGTCGCCGAATGTTCGGTGGTGGGCCGCCCTCATCCCGAATGGGGCGAGGAGGTCGTGGCCTTCGTGGTGGCGCGCGGCGGCAAGGCGCTGGCGCCGGCCGAGCTCGACCAGCTCTGTCTCGACAACATCGCGCGCTTCAAGCGGCCCAAGGACTACAAGTTCGTCGAGGCGCTGCCCAAGAACAACTACGGCAAGATTCTCAAGACGGAGCTCAGGAAGCTCCTTTAAGCTCGCGCCACAACGGAGGAGGAAACCATGGGCAGCATGATTGACTTCAAGCGTCCCGACGGCTCGACCTGCAGGGGCTATGTCGCCGAGGCGGGCAAGGACAAGCCGGGCATCGTCGTGATCCAGGAATGGTGGGGGCTGAACGACCAGATCAAGGGCGTGGCCGAGCGCTTCGCCAACGCGGGCTACAACGCGCTGGCGCCCGACCTCTACAAGGGCCGCGTGACGCAGAAGCCGGACGAAGCCAACCACATGATGAGCGGGCTCGATTTCGTCGGCGCGTCCGACCAGGACATCGCCGGCGCGGTGAAGCATCTGGCTGGCATGAGCCGCAAGGTGGGCGTGATGGGCTTCTGCATGGGCGGCGCTCTCACCATCGCCGCTGCCGCGCGCGTGCCGGGCATCGCCTGCGGCGCGCCGTTCTATGGCGTGCCGCCGGGCCAGCTCGCCGATCCGGCGAAGATCAAGATCCCCATCCAGGGCCATTTCGCCAACACCGACGACTGGTGTACCCCGCAGGTCGTGAACGACTTCGAGAAAGCGATGACCGCCGGTGGCAACAAGCCGGAGATCTACCGCTATGATGCGGCGCACGCCTTCGCCAACGAGAAGAGCCCGGCCTACAATGCGCCCTCGGCCAAGCAGGCCTGGGAGCGCATGATGGTGTTCCTGGGTAGACACCTCTGAAAGAGGTGTCATCCCGAGCGCAGCGAGGGACCTTTTCTGTGGCCTTAAAGGTCCCTCGGCCTTCGGCTTCGGGATGACATCCCGTGCTCTAGGCTTGGCGATCGTCGGGCTGGGCGCTTCGCTCGCGCCGCTCGACATCGCCGTCAACGTGGCGTTGCCGGCGATCACCAGCCACTTCCGTCTCGTCCTGGGCGACGTGCAGTGGGTGGTGATCTGCTACGTGCTGGTTTACGGCTCGCTGATGCTGGTGTGCGGCAAGCTGGGCGACCTGTTCGGCCATCGCCTGATCTTCCGCATCGGCCTTGCCGTGTCGGCGATCGGCTGCGCCGCCTGCGCCGCTGCACCCGACTGGCCGCTCTTCCTGTGGGCACGCGCGAGCCAGGGGGTCGGCACGGCGTTGGCTCTGTCCTGCACGCCCGCCCTTGCCACGTCGCTGTTTCCCGAGAGTGGGCGGACCCGGGCGCTGGCGGGCTTCGCCAGCACCATGGCGATCGCCGCCGCCGTCGGCCCGCTGCTGGGCGGCGTGCTGGTCGAGCTGTGGGGCTGGCCGGCGGTCTATTGGATACGGGTGCCGATCGCGCTGGTGACGCTCGCTTTGTCGGGCCTGCTGCCGTCGCCCAAGCCCGACTCGCGGCCGTTCGATGCGCCAGGCGCAGTGCTGCTCGCTCTCTGCATGAGCACGTTCCTGCTGTCGCTGGTGCTGTCGCAGCGCCGCGACGTCGCCGGCGTCTGGGCAGCCAGCTTGTTCGCGGCCGCGCTCGCGGTGCTTTTCATCTATGTCCGCCGCGCCAATCGTGTGCCCGAGCCGATCATCCGGCCCGGACTGTTCGCCGATGCCGCCTTTGTCGTGCCCAACGTCATGAACGTGCTGGCCAGCCTGGCGGGCTTTTCCATCCTGCTGCTCACGCCCTACTACCTGGTGAACGTGCTGAAGCTTTCGCCAATCATGAGCGGACTGGTGCTGGCGCTTGCCTTCGCCGGCAGCCTGACGGGCGCGCCCCTTTCGGCGTTCTTCGTGCGGCGCATTGGTCAACGGCCGACGGCGTTCGCCGGCGTGGCGGTGGTCGGGCTCGGCCTGCTGCCGCTCGGCTTCACCGGCGCGGAGACGCCGGTCGTGGCGGTGGCGCTGCTGCTGATCGTCGAGGGCGTGGGGCAGGGCCTGCTCACGGTCGCCTACACCGACATCGTAACGGCCACGCTCGCGCCGCGCGACCGCGGCGTCGCCGGTAGCCTCGCCCTGCTCACGCGCACGCTGGGCATCGTGAGCGGCGCCTCGGTGCTGACGGCGCTGCAGGCGCGAGGCGCGGGTGACCTCGCGGGGCTGGCAGGCTTTCTCGCCGGCTACCGCTATGCCTTCGTTGCGGCTGGCGGCGGCCTGCTGTTGGCCCTGGCGCTCTCGCTCACCGTGCCGCGCGCCTGGTCGAGGGTGCGTGGCTGAACGGCTTCGGCGGTGTGTAATATTTTCGACTCGTCGCAGACCTGCGACTCGTCGCGGACTTGGATCGGGGAGATTGACGCCATGCTCGCCACCCGCCTGGTGAAGACGGTCATGGTCGCTTCGACGGCCCTGTTTGCATTGCTCGTCGCCTTCAACAACCTGGTCGATTACGGCTCGAACTACGAGTTCGTGCGCCACACCCTCAGCATGGACACGACCTTTCCCGGCAATGCCCTGATGGGGCGGGCGATCACCAGCCCGACCGTCTGGACCCTGGCGTACTGGGCAATCATCGTCGTCGAAGCGGTGACGGGGATCGTGCTCGCGCTGGCGACGGTCCGTCTCGCCACCAATCTCAGGGCAAGCGCCGTCCGCTTCAATTCGGCCAAGACATATGTCGTGGTCGGCGCCGGCCTCGGGTTCCTGTTGTGGTTCACCGGCTTCATGGTTGTCGGCGGAGAATGGTTCGCGGCGTGGCAGTCGACGGTCTGGAACGGCCAGGCATCCGCCTTCCGTTTCTACATCACGCTGCTGGCGGTCGTCATATTCGTAAACCAGCCGGACGGCGAGGTGACCATATGATCTCAAAGCGCACTCTTCTGCTTTCCGCCGGCGGCTTGATCTGCCTTGCCGGCACCCGGCCGGCGCGCGCTCAGCTGCCACCGATTTCCATGGCGCAGCATGACGGGTTCATGCGACTCGCGATCGAACAGGGTCGCCGCAACCCAGCCTATCCGTTCGGCGCCGTCATGGTTCGGCCGGAAACCGGCGAAGTGATGGCGCGCGGCGTCAACAACTCGCGCGAAAACCCGACGCTGCACGGCGAGATCGCCTGCATGAACGACTACGTGCGGCAACACGGCAACCAGGGCTGGACGCCGCTGGTGCTCTACACGACGGGCGAACCATGCCCGATGTGCATGAGCGCACTGGTCTGGGCCGGCATCGGCGGTGTCGTGTTCGGCACGTCGATCGACGAACTGCGGCGGGTCGGATTCAACCAGATCGAGATTGCCGCCAAAACCGTCGTCGATGCCTCGCCATTCTATCACGGTCTGCTGCTGGGCGGCGTGCTCCAAAGCGAAACGGATCATCTGTTCCTGGAGCGCAAGAAGAACTAAGCCGATTCAGCCCGCAACGCTCAGGGCAGCTTGATGTCGCCCTTGCGGATGATGTCGCCGAACATCTGGGTCTCGGCGATGATGCGGGTTCGGAAGTCGGTCGGATTGAGATAGGTGACGCGCGAGCCGCCGGCGTGCAGCTTGGCGATCACCTCGGGCGAGCGCAACGCTTCGTCGATCGCCCGGTCGAGCCGCGCCACGATCGACAGCGGTGTGCCGGTGGGGGCCAGGATGCCGAACCACGAATCGCCGCCATCCTTGCCGTAGCCCTGCTCGCGCAGGGTCGGAATGTCGGGGAAATCCGGATGGCGGACCTCGGCCAGCATGGCCAGCCCTACGACGGCGCCTGATTTGATGTGCGGCAGGGCGGTCTGGTCGAACTGCGCCTGGACCTCGCCCGCCACCAGGGCGTTGGTGGCCGGCGCGCTGCCGCGATAGGGCACGTGGGTCATCTTGATGCCGGCCTCGAGGCTCAGCATCTCGCCGAACAGGTGGGTGATGGTGGCGAGGCCCGACGAGCCGAAGTTGATCTTGCCCGGGTTGGCCCGGGCGTAGGTCACGAACTCGGCGACGGTTCGCGCCGGCAGCGAGGGATGGATGGCGAAGACGCCCCACGAGGTCGTCATGCGCGACACCGGGATGAAGTCCTTCTCCGGATCGAACGGGATCGGCTGCAGATGGCGGGTAATGCAGAGCATCGCCGTCGTCGTGGTGAGGAAAGTGTGATTGTCGATCGGCTGGTTCTTGACGAACTCCGCGCCGATCATGCCCGAGGCGCCGGCCTTGTTGTCGAAGATCACGGGCTGTCCGAGGCCTTCCAGGGCGCGCGCCATGACGACACGGGTCGAGACGTCGGACGGTCCGCCGGGTGGGTAGGGGATCACCATGCGCAGCGGCTTGGTGGGCCAGTCCTGCGCGGCGGCGGGTGCGGCAAGCGTGGCCAGGGCAGAGGCGGTGAAGGCGCGGCGACGCATGGTGTGCTCCCGAAGATTCATACTTTGTCGGGAGAGTTCCACGCGCCCGACGTGCTTGCAAGAATGGCCATGCCTTGGCATTGACCAGCGATATCAGTCAGCGAGTCGCATGATCGGTGCCGCTCCGGCAAGATCGTGATTCCGTCAAAACGAGATTTGCGCCAGCATCGATGCGCGACCAGGTGCGACCGGCTGCTCTCTTTCAAAATTCGGTGGTGGCGGGCGCCGCGTCGATTGACCGGATGAGAAGATATTGTGCCAGCGCCACCAATCCGTAGAGGGCGAGGCCCATCAGGCAAAGGAATGCTATTGCGGCAAAGACCAGGCCTGTCTCGGCGATCGATGAGCCGAAAATGACGAGATAGCCAAGTCCCGACTGGGCGGCGACGAACTCGCCGACGACCAGCCCCGTGAGCGACATGGTTGCAGCGACCTTCATGCCATCGAACACGTGCGGCAGCGCGTAGGGCAGTTGGACGAAGCGAAAGGTCTGCCATTTCGTTGCCGTCAATGCGCGACAGAGCATCAAGCTTCCGCGATCAGCGCCGGCGAGGCCGGTGACCGTGGCCACCAGCACCGGGAAGAACGCAAGAAAGACCGCAAAGGCAAAGCTCGATGCCGGGCCGACGCCCAGCCAGATGATGAAGAGCGGCGCGACGGCGATCTTGGGCACGAGTTGAAACATCACGATGTGGGGATAGATGGCCTGCCGCAGCCGCCGCGACGCCGTCATGACGATGCCGAGGCAGATCCCGAGAATTGTGGCGGCGGCGAAGGACGCGACCAGCAATACCGCCGTCGGCAAGGCGTGCCGGAGAAACAGCGGGTAGGTCGTCCTGACGACGTGCCAGATTTCCGACGGCGGAACGAGCAGGTTTGGCGAGACCTTCGTCCAACCCACGCCATACTGCCACAGGACAAGGATCAGGGCGCCGAGCGCGAGGGGCGGCAACACACGCCGGGCCGAGACCGGCCTCATGGCAGATCGTCCGCCGCCGCGATCATCCGCGCCACCAGCGCCGGGTGATATGCTCGGCGAGAACAATCAGCCCGTAGAATCCAAGGCCCAGCAGGGCAAGTGCCACGAGGCCGGCGAAGACCTTGGGCGTCTCGCTCCTCGCCCCGGCGCTCAGGACGAAGTGACCCAGCCCGGCATTCGAGCTTATGAACTCGCCCACGACGATGCCGATGAAGACGAGCGTCGACGCGATCTTCAGGCCGGTGAACATATGGGGCAGCGCGAACGGTATGCGCACCCTGACGAAGGTCTGCCACGACGAGGCCCCGAGCGACTGGCAGAGCCTGACCGCGTTCGAATCGGTGCTGGCAAGTCCGCTGGTGGTCGAAAGGGCAATCGGAAAGAAGCTGAGGAATACGCCAACGGCGAGGCGCGCCGGCGCATCGACCCCGAGCCATATGACGAAGAGCGGCGCAAAGGCGATCTTGGGGATGAGCTGGAAGACGACCAGATTGGGAAACAGGGCGTCGCGCGCCACGGCCGAGAAGCTGGCCGCCGCGGCAAGTGTCATGCCAAGCATTGCAGCGATGACGAAAGCCTCGACCGCTTCGACGCCCGTGAAGCGCGCCTGGCGGAGCAGTTCCGGCAGCGACGACACGAATTGCCGGGCGATTGCGCTGGGCGCCGGCAGGACGACTTCGGGGACCTGCGCGGCCGTCACCGCGAACTGCCAGAGGCCGAGGACGAGGGCCGCCGACACGAGCGGCAGAAGGGCGGCCATGGCCAGCTCTTTCGAGGCCCCGTCGTTGCCGTCGGGAGAGCTCACGCGCGCTGCTCCGGCGCCGACTCCGCGCGGTTCCCGGCGACGAACAACGAGCGCAGGTGGGCGCAGATCTCGTTGAACTCAGCCGTCTCGCCGATGGCAAAATCGCGCGGTCGCGTGAAGGGAATGCGCAGATCCTCGACGATGGTGCCCGGACGCCGCGTCATGACCAGGACGCGGTCGGCGAGGAACACCGCCTCTCGGATGCTGTGGGTCACGAACAGCGCCGTCTTCCTGTGGCGCTGCCAGATGTCGAGGAGGGCGACGTTCATTTCGTCGCGCGTCATCGCGTCGAGCGCGCTGAACGGCTCGTCCATCAGGAGGATATCGGGATCGTGGACAAGCGCTCGGCAGATGGCGACGCGCTGGCGCATGCCGCCGGACAGGTGGTGCGGTCTTTTCTGCTCGAAACCACCAAGGCCGACCATGTCGATGAGCTGCTGTGCTCGCCCGAGATAGTCGTCGATCGGCCGCCTCAGGATGCGGATCGGGAACAGCACGTTGTCCAGCACGGTCATCCAGGGAAGAAGCGTCGGATCCTGGAACATGACGCCGATGCTGGAGCGTGCGCCGACCATGGGCAAGCCGGCCATCCTGATGCTGCCCGAGGTCACGCTCTCCAGCCCGCCGCACATCATCAGGAGCGTGCTCTTGCCGCATCCGCTCGGGCCGAGAATGGCGATGAATTCGCCCTGCTCGGCGGTGAAGTTCACGTCGCGGAGCGCCTCGACAGTGTCGTGCCGTGTCTTGAAAACCTTGGCGACGTTCGCAACCGACACGTAGCCGCCGCGCATCGACACGTCACCTCAGCGTAGATACTGGGTGAATTCGACCAGCGACGCGGCGGCCTTGCTCCATTCGGCGTCGCTCATCTTCACCGAGCCAATCGACTCGTTGGTCACGACGTCGGCGACCTTCGGACGGACGTCAGCCTTGTCGGCGGCATATTCCATGGTGAGATCGATCATGGCTTCGTAGTCTTCCGGCGGGGCGAAGCCAAGACCGTGCTGCTTCGGGATCTCGCTCAGCATCGAGGTACAGAAGATGCCCAGACCGATGCGGGACTGCTTGCGGGCCGTCGCTGACGCGGCAATCTCCGGAACTTCCTTGAAGAAGAGCTCGAGCGCGCTGTCGGGCTGGACCAGGCAGTCGCGCAACCCCTTGAGAAGCCCGACAGCCATGGCCGTGCAAAGTTGCGGGTCCGATTTCACCGTCGCCCGCCGGGTAATGAGTCCGATGCCGGAGAACGTAAGGCCGTAGCGGCTGAACAGGAGAAACCGGGTGTCGACGCCGGTCGCGGCAAAGACCGGCAGGTTCGACACGGCATAGCCGTCGATGGCGTCGACTTTCTTCTCCGTCAGGAGGCGGGAGCGCACATTGCCGTCGACCTGGGTGATCTGGACCTTGTCGAGGTCGAGGCCCGTCTTGCGCGCGAAGGCAGGAATGAACGGATAGTCGCCCGACGTCGGCGTGACGCCGAGCCGACGTCCCTCGAGGTCCTTCGGCGCGCGAATCGGCGAATCGGCGAGCACGTTGATGCCCATCGTCGAATCGTAGCCGCAGCACGCGATCTGGATGACGGGCAGACCTTTGGCGGCCAGGAGGATCGGCGTCGGGCTTGCCGACAAGCCGAAATCGAACCGCCCGGCGCCGACCGCCTGGGTCGCCGCAACCGATCCGTAGCCGCGGACGATATCGACGTCGAGCCCGGCCTCGGACCAGTAACCCCTGCTCTTGGCGACGTAAGGATAGGCGCTCGCGCCTTCGGCGACCCAGGAGAGCGTCAGGGTGACTTTACGGGGTGTCTGCGCGGCAGCGCCCCGCGAGAGGACAGGCGCGGCAAGGCCCGTCGCTGCGGCCGCCTTCAGCAAGGCTCGTCGTGTCGTCTCATGCCGCGGCATCGGCTCCCCCTTCCCGGCGCAGCCTCGGAAACTCCAGGCCAACTCTAGGCAACGATGGCGTAGCGGTCGTCACGGCGCGCCGGGAGGTCGGGGAGATAGCGGCGCGTGGGCTCGATCAGCTCGCCATTGCGGACGACCAGCCGCGGCACGAGTTGCTCTTGGGCCACCACGGACTCGCGCCGGCTGTCGGTCTGAAGTCGCCGCTCCGGGACGCGCTCCAGCACCGTCACGTCGGCGCGGGTGCCCGGGCTCAGCGAGCCGATCTCGGGATCGCGCAGAAGACGCGCGGGATTGACGGTGACGCGGCGAATGATGTCGCTGAGCGGCATGCCCAGCGCCAGCATCCGGGTCATGGCGCCGCATAGCGAGTAGTCGAGCTCGGAATCGTCGTAGAAGCCGGCAAAGGCGCCATGGGCGTCGCTCGAGATCGTGTTGGGCAGCACGCCGGCCGCCATCATCTTGCGTGCGATATCGAAGCGGAAATTGACGCCGTAGCCGATATCGAAATGCAGCCCCTTTTCGATGGCCTCGAATACGATGGGCGGGACCCCCTCGTGGTTGCCCATGATCCCATCGGGCGCCCCGCTATAGACATGGGCAAGCGTGTCGCCGGGGCGCAGCAGGGCGACGACCGGCTTCAGCACCTGGCGCGGGTCGGGTCGGTTGCCTTCATTGACGGGAAAGAGCTCGCCGGTGTGGCAATAGAGCGGCAGGTCCAGGCGCTTGCCTGCTTCCACCGCCTTCTGCAGGACTGCCGTGCCCCAGTTCGACAACCCGCCCGACTCGCCGTGGCATTTGATGCCGCGGATGAGGTGCGGGTAGGTTTGGGCGACGCGCGCCTGCTCGTCGAGGTCGACCATCGCCGGATTGTGCAGGACCTCGCCGCGCATCCCGCCCTGCAGCGCCCCGGCAAGATTGATGGACAGGAAGCTCCGCACGTCTGTCTTCGACGGCTTGATCACGTATTCGAGAAAGCCGCCAAACGTCCAGGCGCCCGCGCTGCCCTGATCGACGATGGTCGTGCAGCCGGCGTTCACTCCGACATCGTCGGCGCGCAGGCCGAACGGCGTGAGCCACGCATAGCAGTGAACGTGAAGATCGACGAGGCCCGGGCAAACGATGGCGCCATGCACGTCGACCGTCTTCTTGCGCGGCGTCGTGGAGAGGTCGGCACCGACCGCGGCGATCCGCCCGCCATCGATTGCGACCTCGGCGGGCCCGTCGAGAGCGTTGGCGGGGTCGATCACCCAGCCGTTGACGAGCACGCAATCGACGACGGGAACCGGGTTCGTCATGCTTGTCGCCCCTCGAAGAATGTTCAATAATTGAACATCTTGTTCAGTTGTTGACGACTATAGCAATGGCGAAAAATCCCCGTCAAACGAGGAATCGTCCCGCCTTGTCGGCAGACCGGCCGTGAGCTCAGACAGAGGCAAACAGCGCGCCGCGCCGGCCCGCAAGGACGCCTATGTTCTGTCCCTGGCCAAGGGGCTCGACGTTCTCGAGACCTTTGATCGTCGCGACCCCGCCCTCACCATCGCCGAGGTCGCCGCCCGGGCGGGGCTTGATCGTGCCGGCGCCCGGCGCGTGCTCCTGACGCTCCAGCACCTCGGTTACCTGGCAGCCGATGGCAAGCGGTTCCGCCTCACGTCCCGCATCCTGTCGCTGGGCTATCGCTATCTGGCCGGACTGCCGTTCTGGCCCTCCGTTCAGCCGGTCATGGAGCAGCTCGCCGCTGAAGTCGCCGAGACGGTGTCGATCGGCGTGCTCGACGGGCCGGACGTGGTGTTCATCTGGCGTGTGCCGGGAAGGCGGCTGCTTACGTTCGACCCCGAGATCGGCAGCCGGGTACCGGCCTATGTCAGTTCGATCGGCCACATCCTGTTGAGCGCCCTGGACGACCAGGCGCTCAAATCCTATCTGCAGCCGCTGGTGCTGCGGCGCTACACGCCGCACACGGTGTCGTCCAAGGCGGAGTTCCGCCGGCAGATCCGCACCGCCGGCGTCCAAGGCTGGTCCTATGTCCGCCAGCAATACGAAGACAACTTCTTCGGCATCGCCGTGCCGATCACGGTGCCGGCGGGCATCGTGCCTGGTGGACGTATCGCAGCGGCCCTGCATGTCGGCGGCGTGCTGGACAGCCGGGACAATCGCTCGGCGATCGACGAAATCCTGCCGCGGCTGCGCGTCGCCGCCATGAAGATCTCGGGGGCGACTTGAAAAACCGACGGGCCGTTAGAGCAGATTCCGAAATGATGGAACCACCCTACCTCACCCTGAGGAGCGCCCGCAGGGCGCGTCTCGAAGGGTGGGCAACAAGAAGGCAGGTTGCCCACCCTTCGAGACGCATCGCTACGCGATGCTCCTCAGGGTGAGGCGGTAGTGCTCGACTCACTGCGTCTGGACGTTGGACGGTATTTTTCTGGCTCATAGCATCGACAATTCATAGCGACGAACGAGGCGGTAGAGCAGAATGATGGGAAGCAGTGTCACGACAATGAGCGTCGAGGCCGCGGCGGTGGCGATGCCCGCGCCGCTGCCTTCGAGCGCCTGGAACATGACGACGGTCATCGTGCGCCAAGGGCCGCTGTAGAGCACGACGGTGGCGCTCAGCTCCGACGCCACCGTGACCCAGGTCAGCACCACGCCGCTCAGGATTCCGCCCAGCATCAGCGGCACGACGATGCGCAGGAAGGTTTGCAGCGGCGAGCGGCCGAGGCTGATCGAGGCTTCCTCGAGCGAGGCGTCGATCTGGTGGACGATGGCGCTGGCCGAGCGCACGGCGAACGGCACTTTGCGCACGGTGTAGGCCAGCACCATGATCAGCGGCCCGCCGGTCAGCACCAGCATCCCGCTGTTGAACGACACGATGAAGCCGATGGCGAGCACGGTGCCGGCGACGGCGAACGGCAGGGTGGCTGTGACGTCGAGCAGCGTGGCGACGCCCGAGCGGAAACGCGTCACGACATAGCCGATCGGCACGCCGACCAGGGTGACGCAGGCCGCGGCCAGGGTGGCGAAGATCAGCGTGTTCGCCAACGGGCGCAGCGAGCGGTCGAACAGGCCGGCGAAATTGGCCGGGCTGAAATTCGCATGCAGGACGGGTCCGCGAAACTCCAGAAAGGACAGCACGACGATGGCGAAGAACGGCACCAGCGCCAGGATGACGATGGCCCAGCAATAGATCGCCGACGCCGCTTGCAGGCCGCGTCCCACCGTGAGGATCGGCGGCGCCTGGCGCGCGTTGGTGGCGAAGCGGCGGGCCGACAGGAAGCGGCGCTGCACCAGCAGGACCAGCGCGGTCATCAGGATCAGCAGGACGCCCAGCACCCCCGCCGAGGCGGGGTTGGGCGCGGTCTCGCCGATGAAAAGCTTGAAAGCCTCGACGGCGAAGATCGGCATGTCCTCGGCCAGCACGAAGGGCACGCCGAAATTCTCCAGGGTCTCGATGAACACCAGCAGCGCGCCCGCCAGCACCGCGGGCAGCACGATGGGCAAGGTCACGGTCCACACGGTGCGGCGCGGCGAGGAGCCCAGGCCCTGTGCCGCCTCCTCCATGGACACGTCGACCGCCTTGAAGGCGGCGATGGTCGGCAGCAGGACGTAGGGATAGAGCGTCAGCGTGTAGACCAGCACGATGCCGCCGGCGCCGTAGATCGAGCCGAAGCCCACGCCCCAGGATTGCAGCCATTGGGTGACGATGCCGGAGCGGCCGAGCAGCAGGACGATGGCATAGGCACTGACGAAGGACGGCAGGACGAGCGGCAGGGCGGCCAAGGCGAGGATCGCGGCCTTGGCCGGCACCGGCAGGCGGGCGAGCGCGAAGGCAAAGGGCACAGCGAGCGCCGTCGTGATCACCGTCGCCGCGAGCCCGATGCCCAGCGTGTTCAGGATGGCGGTGCGATAGAACGGCCGGCCGAGCATCTTGGTGTAGTTGGCCAAGGTCAGCCGCTCGCCGTCGGGGTCGAGCAGGCTCGCGCTGAACACGTTGAACAGCGGATAGAGCAGGAAGACGCCGAGGAAGAGGAAGCCCAAGGCCGCGATGGCCAGGGGCAGGCGCTGGCGGTAGGGGATGGCGAAGGTCACGGCAGCACTGTGAGACGCGAAGGGTCGTAGGCCAGCCGCACGGTCGCGCCGGCTTGCACCTGGTACTCCGGCGCATCGAGCAGGGCGGCCTTGAGGATCGTGCCGTCGCCCAGGCGCACATCGAGACGTGCGATCGGCCCCAGAAGCTCGACCCGCACCACCGATCCGGACAGGACCGGCCATCCGGCTGGCGCATCGGCGGCAAAGCGCAGCGCTTCGGGCCTGAGCGACACCAGCCCGCCGTCAGCGCGGCCGAGCGCGCGGGCGGCGAAAAGGTTGGTCGTGCCCATGAACTCGGCGGCGAAGCGCGACACGGGATGGCGGTAGATGTCGACCGGCACGCCGACCTGCTCGAGGCGTCCGGCGTTCATCAGGGCGATGCGATCGGACACCGACATCGCCTCTTCCTGGTCGTGTGTGACATATATGGCCGTGATGCCGAGCGACTTCTGCAGCTCGCGGATCTCGCTGCGCATGCTGACCCGCAGGCGCGCATCGAGGTTGGAGAGCGGCTCGTCGAACAGCAGGACCTGCGGACGGATGACCAGCGCGCGGGCGATGGCGACCCTCTGCAGCTGGCCGCCCGAGAGCTGGTGCGGCCAGCGGCCGCCGTAGCCCGTGAGCTGGACCAGCGCCAGCGCCTCCTCGACCCGGCCGGCGATTTCGGACGCCGCCACCTTGCGGGCCTTCAACCCGTAGGCGACGTTGCCGGCGACCGTGAGGTTGGGGAACACGGCATAGTTCTGGAACACCATGCCGATGTCCCTGAGGTGAGCGGGCAGGCGGTCGATGCGCTCTGTGCCGAAGCGGATCTCGCCGCTGTCGAGTTCGCAGAAACCCGCGATCATGCGCAGCAGGGTGGTCTTGCCGCAGCCGGAGGGCCCGAGAAGGGTGAAGAATTCGCCGTCGCCCACCGTAAGGTCGACACCGTCGACGGCACGCACCGTGCCGAAGGTCCGGCGGACGCCGGAAATGACGATGCCGGCCACTCAGCGCGAATCCTGGAGGACGTCCTTGATCTGCTCCAGGGTCTTGGTGCGCTTTTCCGTCCAGCCTTCTTCGTCGTAGTTGACGAGCTTCACCTTGGAAATCGGCGGCAGGCCGCCGGGCAGGTTGCTGAGGTCGAGGTCGCTGCGCGTCGGCCGCCGGAAGGTGGCCTTCAGGATCATCTCGCGCACATCCTTGCGGTTGATGTAGTCGACATAGACCTTGGCGTTCTCGGTGTTGGGACCGCCCTTGATGATGGCAACGCCTTCCATCGCGGCGAACGTGCCGTCGCTCGGATAGATCACCTTCACCGGTGCCCCGCCCTTGGCCCACATCGGCCCGGCATACTCGAGCGAGATGCCGAGCGGGTACTCGCCATTGCCGACGCCCTGGAAGACCAGCGACGAACGGTTCAGCACCTTCATGTTCCTGAACAGCTGGGCGACCTTCTTCCAGCTCGCCTCGCCGCCGCCCCACAGGTCGACCAGCATGGTCACGGTGGTATAGGCCGAGCCCGAGTTGGCCGGATCGGTGAAGGCGATCTTGCCCTTCCACTTGGGATCGAGCAGGTCGGCCCAGCTCTTGGGCCCGTCGGCCTCGGGCACGATCTTGGTATTCTGCAGGATCACCAGCAGGTGCAGGTTGTTGCCGATCCACAGATTGTCGGGGTCGCGGTATTCCGCCGGCGTGGCGTCGCGGTTCCTGGAAACGTAGGGCTCGAACAGCGCCTTGTTGGTCTGCAGCAGCGAGCGGCTCACCCCCCATATGATGTCGCCCAGCGGCCGCGCCTTCTCGGCCTGCAGGCGGCGCATGACGACGCCCGACCCTGCCGCCACCGGCTCGACCTCGATGCCCGTTTCCGCCTTGAAGGCGCCGAACACCAGGTCGTTCAGCGTGCTGTCGTTGGAGGTGTAGACGACGAGCTTTTTCGGCGCCTGGGCGCGGGTTGACGGTGCGAACAAAGCCAGCGGCAGTGCGCCGGCGAACGTACGACGAAGCATGACGAGAAGACCCCCTGACGACTTTTCGCGCGGAGCATTTCACGGGTCGCCCCTTCTGTCATCCTGAGCGCAGCGAAGGATCTCATGCCGGTGGCAAGCGGCGATGAGGTCCTTCGCTTCGCTCAGGACGACAGGATTTGTCATATGCACTATTGTCGTTCGATGAGGCGTTTTTCCGACAGCGGCGTGGCATCGGTCTTCAAGGCCTACGCGCCTGCCATGCGCGCCAAACTCATGGCTCTGCGCGAGCTGGTGTTCGACACCGCCGAAAAGACGGCCGGCGTTGGCCGCCTCACCGAGACGCTGAAATGGGGCCAGCCAAGTTATCTCACGGAAGAAACCGGCAGTGGCACGACGGTGCGCATCGATCGCCTGAAGGCAGGCGACGGCTATGCCGTCTACTTTCACTGCCAGAGTGGTCTTTTAGGCCAGTTTCGCGAACTCTATCCCGACACGTTCAAGTACGAGGGCAAGCGCGCGATCGTGTTCGAGGCCAGCGACCGAGTGCCGGCGCGGGAATTGCGACACTGCCTGGCACTCGCTCTCACCCATCACTCCCGAAAAAAGAAGAAACCGAAACCGTGAGCACCGTTGTCTATTCCGCCCGCCGCATCCTCACCATGAACCCCAACCGTCCGTTCGCCACGCACGTGGCGGTGCGCGACGGTCGCATCCTGGGCGCCGGGACGCTCGACGAGCTCAAGGGCTGGGGCAAGATCGAGCTCGACGAGCGGTTCGCCGACAAGGTGATCCTGCCGGGCTTCGTCGAGGGCCACAGCCACGCCTTCGAGGGCGGCGTGTGGAAGTTTCCCTATGTCGGCTACTTCGATCGCATCAGCCCGGAGGGTCAGCGCTTCAAGGGGCTCAAGAACATCGACGAGGTCGTGTTGGCCTTGCGCGCCTTCGAGAAGACTCTGCCGCCCGGCGCGTCGCTGCTCGCCTGGGGTTTCGATCCGATCTATTTCGGCGGCCGGCGCATGGACCGGAGCGACCTCGACAAGGTCTCGACCGATCGGCCGGTCGTGGTCATCCATTCCAACTTCCATGTCGCCAACGCCAACACAGCCGTCCTGGCCAAGGCCGGCATCACGCGCACCACCAACGTGCACGGCATCGTCAAGGACGCCCAGGGCGAGCCGACCGGCGAGCTGCAGGAAATGGCGGCCAAATACATGGCCTATCGCGCTGCCGGCGTGGAGCTGGCGGCCGTGCTGTCCGACGAGCAGGCGGTGTGGCGCTTCGCCCGGGTGGCGCAGCTGGCCGGCGTCACCACGGCCACCGACCTGCACAACGAGCTGCCGGAGAGCACGGTCGAGGGCTACCTCAAGGCCAGCGCCGCCGACGATTTCCCGCTCCGCCTGCTGCCCGCTTTTGCCGCGGCGTCGGTGCCGCCCGAGCAGGGCATCCCGCGCCTGCAGGCGCTGATGAAGAAGAACAACGAGCGCCTGCGCTTCCAGCTCGTGAAGATCGTGACCGACGGCTCGATCCAGGGCCTGTCGGCGCGCATGCGCTGGCCGGGCTACTACGACGGCACGCCCAATGGCGTGTGGAACGTCGGACCCGACGACATCGACCGGCTCCTGCTCGCCTGGCATCGCGCGGGCTTCCAGGTGCACATCCACACCAACGGCGACGAGGCGTCGGAAGTGGCGATCGAGGCGGTCGAGCGCGCCCTCGCCATCGCCCCGCGCTGGGACCATCGCCATACGCTGCAGCATGCGCAGATGGCCGATGCCGGCCAGTTCCGCCGCATGAAGGCGCTTGGCATGTGCGCCAATCTGTTCGCCAACCATCTCTTCTACTGGGGCGACGTGCACTACGCCAGGACGCTGGGGCCGGAGCGCGCCGAGCGCATGGATGCCTGCGGCACGGCGCTCGCCACCGGCGTGCCCTTCGCCATCCATTGCGACGCGCCGGTGACGCCGATCGGCCCGCTCTTCACCGCGTGGTGCGCCGTCAACCGGTTGACCGCGTCGGGCCGCACCCTAGGCGAGCAGGAAAAGATCTCGGTCGCCGAGGCGCTGCGGGCCATCACGCTGGGCGCCGCCTACACGCTGAAGCTCGAGGAAGAGCTGGGCAGCATCGATGTCGGCAAGCGCGCCGACTTCGCCATCCTCGACGACGATCCGCTGTCCGTGCCACCGGAGAAACTGAAGGATGTCGGCGTGTGGGGCACGGTATTGGGCGGCCGGATCTTTGCGGCGCCGGCCGGATGACAGGCGTCGTCACTGCCTCCCCATCGTACACCAGGGTGTGTACTCATAGTCCAAATTCATGAGTAAGGCTTGGCCGATGTCCGCTTTGAAGCGCATTACGGACTCATGCAAGGCATGGCACAAGGTCCGAAAGTGACCCGAAGCGGACGTCAACGAGGACAACAAATCTGATGGTCGAAGACAGAGTTTGGTCGTTCTAGCTAGCCTGGTTGCGAGGGTCGTAAGGTCGCTCGTCGCATTACAAGTCCAGTGATCCGCCAACGGGTTGGTCTGGCTTAGGTTAAGATTACGATCTTTCCCCCCGCCTTGCTTTCCTCCAAGCAGCGGTGAGCCTCGACGATTTCGTCGAGGCGAAAGATTTTGCCGACCTGGACGTTCAACTTGCCGGACGCAATCTCTTGAACCAGCTCGTCCAACGGTGTCAGTACAAAGTCTTCTGCGCCACCGCTATACGTCGTCAAACTCACGGCAGTCGGGATCGCGTCCATCGGGCTGAAATCGTCGAACGACCATTTGTTGCCGACCATTCCGGTCATGCACACGATCCCGCGTTGCTTGGCGCAGCGGAGCGAATCCAGGAGCGTCGCCGTACCGACGAGTTCGAGGACTTTGTCGACGCCGCCGGGAGATACCTCCTTGACCTGCTCCGCGATCGAGCCCGCATCGATGAACACCTGATCGACGCCGCTTGCGCGCAACAGCCTTTCGCGCTCATGTCGGCGCGTGGTCGCAGCGACGAAGGCACCGAGATTCTTGGCGATTGCCGCGGCCGCAAGCCCGACCGAGGTCGTGCCACCGCGGATCAACAGGCGCTCGCCCTTCTCAAGGCGAAGCGACTTGAACAGCGCCCCCCATGCCGTCTGCAGCATTTCCGGGAGGGCGCCGAGTACTGCCCAGGAAAGGTCGGTCGTGACTGCCCGGACCTGCCTTGCCGGCACGCAGGTATATTCGGCGTAGCTCCCATCAAACTGCCGTCCCATTCCGCCCATCGCCGTTGCGACTCTCTCGCCCCTTCGGAATTCGCCTGCCGGAGCGTGTTCCACGAGGCCGACAGCTTCGATTCCCAGGATCCGAGGGAACTTGACGCCGGGCGAATGGCCCTGTCGGGTGAACAGCTCGGAACGATTGAGACCGAAGGCCTTGACGCGAATCAGGACCTCGCCCTGGTTCGGCGTGGGAACACGCCGGCTTTCGAGCCTCAGAACTTCGGGACCGCCAGTCTCATGGATCACCGCAGCCTTCATGCTTGTCATGCGGCTCTCCTTTCGATTCAACGGGCAGTCCGTCGATGCGAAGCAAATACAGCGTCGATACTTCCGCTGAACGAACCATTCTTCGCGAAGATCAGGAAGCCGGCAGCCATGGTCATGTTCTTGAAGAAGTTCATCAGTTGATCGAGGTCGGAGAACTTGGTGTGGAAGATGGCCGCAGTAAGCAGGCACCAACCCGCCAACAGGACCGAAACCGGCCTTAGAAGGAAGCCGACCAGCAACAGCGCACCCGCCGCATACTCCCAGGCCGCCGCAGGCCAGACGAGCATCTCCGGCACGCCGTAGGCCTGCATGTACGCCTGGATCGCCGCCGTTGCCGTCACTTTGGTTGTGGCGGATACCAGGAACAACAGCGCCATCAGCAGGCGAAGGGGTGCCTCAAGCCATGGCTGGTTCATCTTCATGACGATGCCCCGCTAGACTTTGTCGAAGCCGCCACCGGCCGCAGCAAGGCTCTCCGTGACTTGCAATGAGTCCACCGTACCGTGCAGCTCGAGAGGGCTGACCGCCTTGCCGTGTGCGACAAGTCCGCCGGCGATCGCTATCCTTCGCGCCGATCCGCCCGGCTTGATGCTGAGCGCGATGGCCGAAAGCTTGACGACCACACCCTTCACCAGGGAATCGCCGGTGCCTCCATAGGTCTCGATGCCTCGACGCACTGTGATCTCGCCGACGGGCTGGCTGATCTGGACACCGACCGCTCCATCGGCATGCGTGACGATGCGCTCGAACTGCGCAGTATTCACGGTGCCGGTATAGACATTGAAGCCCCGCGCGCCTTGTCCGAAGGTCTCGATCGAAGCGTTTGCCTGCAGCGAGTCGATAGTGCCAAAGTTGACAAAGCCGATGCCACTTGGACCGAAGGACGTAACTTTATCATCGGCTATCCAGCGGCCGACGATGCCCCAGTTGTCCAACACCATGTCGTTGGGACCGTACGTCGTGACTGGGCCGCGATTACGCACATTGTCGACAAACGCGTTCGAAACCACGAACACGCCGCCGGAGATGCGATCCGGCGTGCCCGGCGCGATCCCGCCATCGCTGCAGATCGCGCCGGTTTCCAGCCGGCGGACCACCAGTCGCCCGCCCGTATCGCTCTCGCCGCTGACAAAGATGCCACTGCCGTGGATCGGAGCTCCCGCGCGGCCCGCAGTCAGGCCGATCAGGTCCGCCGTGATCGTAATCCCCCGGTCGCTCTGTCGATTCCACAGCGTGAACGCGCCAGGAATGACCTCCACGCCATAGCCCCTGGGACGTTCGTTGTAACTGCGGGCGTCGGCCGCGACGATGTCAAGATTTTCGACCTCGACATGGCCACCACGGACTTGGCCATGTGCCAGGAGATATACGACGCCGGTTGTCCGGAGATTTCGCAACACCAGGCGGCCCAACTGTTCTACGCCGGTGTCATTATAAAGAACCCGCCGGTCGGGGTCGGCGTTCAACTCGAAGCCTTCGACCCGATTGTCGGTCGAGAGCTGCAGGCCGTCTTCGCCTTCGGCGAATCGCAGGGTCGCTTTCGGCTTTGCCGCTGTCAGGGTCTGCCCCGGCGATAGTCGAAATGTCCGCAAGCCGGGGATATCGCCGAGGACGACAATATCGCCAACGGTGGCGTCTGTGGCCGCTGCAAGCAACTCCTTGGCAGTCGAAACTTCGCGCTGTTGGACGCCCATGACCATCGCCTCCATCACGACAAACGCCGGCTTGAGAAGAAGGAGGGCAGAGTCGGAAGGGTGCGCCTCTCCCCTGACCCGATCAGCGACTCGCCGGCATCGAACCGGTTACTTGGCCGGCGGATTCGTCGGCGAGAAGCTGTAACGCGCGATGCGCCAGTGGCTGTCGTCGCCCTTCTTGAACAGGAAGAGTTCTTGGTTGGCTTCCGCCGTCGTCTTGCCGGTCGAATGGTGTCCCGTCGTACCGGCCGAATTCGTGCGGACGTACGCCCACACGGGAGAGATCACGACGAGTTCCGCGATGTCGAACTTGACGTTGAATTTCAGTTCGTCGAACACCGCGTCATAGGCCTTCCGGACCGCGTCTTTGCCCACCGCCGGCTGGCTGTATGGCGGCATGAAGACACCGTCGTCGCTATAGAGGGGCAGCACGGCCGCCGTTTTTCCGCCGTTCAGGGCGGCATTGTAGGCTGCCAGCACACCCCTGATGGCGGTCTCGTCGTTGGCGGTCGCAGCCGGTGACATTGCAGTCTGTGCGCAAAGCTGTACGGGGTAAGCTGATGCGGCCAACATCGACGCGGCAATCAACAGCGAGCTGAGATAGTGACCTGTGAGCATAGGACTTCTCCATGAGGTCGCCTGTGGTGACAACAACCTATGCGATCGGCCGGTAATGCATTAGACAGCAATGTCGGGAATTAGTTTTCCATCGCTGGGAAGACGCGATGATGGACCTCAATTCACTCGTCGTATTCGCGAAGGTCGTTGAAGCCAACAGCTTTTCCGAGGCGGCGCGCCGGCTCAAAATGCCGGTATCGACGGTCAGCCGTCGCGTTGCCGAGCTCGAAGATCAACTCGGCATCCGTTTGCTGGAGCGATCGACGCGACATCTGCGGCTCACCGAGCTGGGGGCCGAAGTGTTCGAGCTTGCCATGCGCAATGCCGAGCTCAGCGAAGCCATCGAGAACGTCGTCTCGAATCGACTGACCAATGTCGCCGGTACGCTTCGGCTGTCAGCGCCGCCCAGCATCTCCGACACGCTGCTGACGCCGTTAGTGACAGCGTTCCAAGCTTCCTATCCGGATGTACGCATCCAGATCCTGGTCACGGAACGCCATGTCGACCACATCGCCGAAGGTGTAGACATCGTATTCAGGCGCAGGGGCCGCAGGGATTCGTCACTGATCGCCAAAAAGATCTTGACCTATCGACACCAGCTTGTGGCAAGCCCCGACTACCTCAAGAGTCGCGACCCGCCGCAAAAGCCGCACGACTTGCTCAAGCATCGACTGCTTACGTTCTCCTACTGGAAGCCGGAAAGTAGCTGGGACTTCGTCCACGCCAGTAACGCAACGAAGGAAACGGTCACGTTCGAACCATACCTCGCAATGAACGATTTCGCGGGCCTTGCGTCAGCATTGCTGGCGGGCAGCGGCATAGGTGAGCTTCCACCGGTCGTGCAGCCCGATTTGGTCCAGAAGGGCCGTCTCATCGAGGTCATGCCCGAGTGGCACTTTCCTACACTTGAGCTCTCGCTCGTTCATTTGGGGAACCGGCACATCTCAAAGCCATGCCGGCTCTTCAAGGAATTTGCGACGCAAATGGTGCCAACCCTGTTTCCGAGCCTGCCAACTTGAGGGCCCCGCTTTTCGCTGCGAGTTTGCGCTGCTCACAGGCCACGGAAGTTTCCTCTGCTTTCTGTAGCGAATCGTGGAAGGCCTGGAGCTACTAGGCGATCAAGTAGGGGAAGGGGTCTACACGAGTGACACGACCAAGTCCGACTTTGGCACTTCTGCGACATGGCAAAGGATGCAAACGAAGGCCGCTTTTAGCCCGGGAGCGGACATCCTTGCGCCGGTCCGTAGAGCCCGTTTGTGGGTTCACGGCCTAAGGCGTGGACACATCGTGTGATGCCCCCGCCTTCGCGATCGGTCGGTATTTCGGAATTTGAGGAAAATCGTTGACCCCCTCAATGGTGCTTACTTATTCCCGTCCGGCATCGTCTCGATCCAAAGATAAACTAAACTACTACTTGATTGTTACTTAAGTTCGCGATATGACTTCCCCCGTAGCCCGGCAGTAGGATTACCGCCATGTCAGCCCGTTCAACGGTGGAAGCCGACGTCCCCGGACTGCCAGCAGTGTCGGCAACCCGACGCCAGCCGGTCAAAACAGCTAGCGGAAATTGCGGGAATTGATGGAAACGAGGTTTTGGAATGCAGCCCCTCGATTGGCAGATCGCTTGCGGAAACTGCGGAAACTCCTTGCAAATACTTTTCTCGAGACAGCGTCCGCAGTTTCACTGTCTCACTTTGGGGGCAATCCAGACGCCGGTTCGCCATGCGCACCCATATGTGGCCATGCCGCAACCACGAACTAGGGAGGATAATGAAATGAGGATGCATCGCGCGCAGCACGTGCTGGCATTTTGCTGGCATCGCAGCCCGTGGGGTCCTGCGGGAAGCGGTGTCTCTACTACGGTGCGCAAGTATTATTTTCTTTCGTCTTGCTCCCGGCCGCAATGAGCGATGCGATTCCCTTCACCGTGATCGGCGGCTTCCTGGGCGCCGGCA
>Ga0308309_10000166_pt1 | contig 53499 bp, 46 predicted proteins | sample HubBroMetageWFT5_FD_192491 | JGI IMG/M metagenome (GOLD analysis project Ga0308309, IMG submission 192491) | Warmed and freeze-thawed soil microbial communities from the Hubbard Brook experimental Forest, New Hampshire - Hubbard Brook CCASE Soil... | ecosystem: Environmental > Terrestrial >...
GTCGACCCCGCCTCGCTCGCCGAGGCGGAACGCAGCCTCGAATGGTCGGAGCTGCGCGTCTACGACTTCAACATCGAAGGGCGCAATCATGGCATCCTGCTCGGCACTCGTGGCTGGACGCCGGCCCAGGGTCAAGCGACTGGCCCTTGATGGGGACGGTGGTGTCAAATCCCGATTTTGTGATGGGCGAGCGCCGCAAGGCGGACGCGAGTCTTGTCCGCAAGTTGTGTACTGCCCATAGTCCCGGCGATGCCTATTCGCTGGACGATCGCGCACGAGGAGCGACTGGTCGTTGCCACGACCGAAGGAGTCGTGACCCTCAGGGATGTCGAGGCCTATCTCGACGCGCTGGTCGTCGCCGATGCCATGCCGTATGCCAAATTGTTCGATGCGAGCGACATCGAACCTCAGGGGACCGATCATGATGTGCTTATGCTGGGCGCCCGCATGAGCGCCTATGTCGCGACGTTGCCCGGCGGGCCGCTTGCCCTCGTGGTGACGACCCGCATTGCGCGTGAGTTCGTCGACAGATATCTCAATCTCACGCCGGCTCCTCGTCCGGTGAACATCTTCAGGACCGCCGACGAGGCGCGCCGCTGGCTCGATGCCCAACCGCGCTAGGGCGATCGTCCTCGCCACCGCTTCCGGCCAGCCCGAGATCACCGCTTCCGACAGGCTCTATGCCGAAGCGCTGGAGCGACGTGGCTTCGCGGTCGTCGGCGCGCCGTGGGACGGACCGCGCGCGGCGTTCGACGGGGTGGCGGCCGTCGTGATCCGCTCGACCTGGGGCTACTACCGCGCCAGCGACGCCTTCCGCGGCTGGACGGAAGCCATGGCCGCGGCGAGCCGCCTGTTCAATCCGATCGGGCTGGTGCGCTGGAACTTGCGCAAGGATTACATCGGCAAGCTGGCGGCGGCTGCGGTGCGCGTGCCGCAAACGCACTTCGTGGCCTGCGAGGTCGCTGCGATCGACAAGGTGTTCGCCAAGACCGGCTGGAGCCGGGCCGTGGTCAAGCCCGCAATCGGTGCGTCGGGCTATTCGGTCGAGCTGGTGGCGCGCGAGGGGATTGCCGACGCAGTGTCGCGGCTCGCCGCCGAGGCGCGCGCGAGCGGCGTGCTGGTGCAGGAGTTCCTCCCCGAGATCGCCGATGGCGAGCTGTCGCTGATCTATTTCGACGGGCTCTTCAGTCACGCCGTGCGCAAGCGCCCGCCGCAGGGCGAGTTCAGGGTCAACTCGCGCTTCCGCGCCACGCGCAGCGCCGAGCTGCCGTCGCGCGCGGTGACGGAGCAGGGCGCCGCGGCCCTGCGCACGCTGCCCGAGTTGCCGCTCTACGCGCGAGTCGATGGCGTCGTGCGCGACGGGGCGCTGATCGTGATCGAGGTCGAGGTGCTGGAGCCCGCCTTGTTCTTGGATTTCGATCCCGGGTCAGCCGAGCGGTTCGCCGCGGCGACGATCGCACGACTCTAACTGTGCGCCGTCTGGCCGACGGCCGGAGCGCCGTCCTCAAACACGGCGGCTGATCGTGCATTGTCGCGCGCGGGCGATCAGCCCCTGAGGCGCTGGCCGCCCACCCGGCAGTCCCTGAGGATCTCGGGCCGGAAGGCGAGCCCATGGCCCGGCCGCTCGGGCGGGCTCATCGTGCCGTCCTTCGAGGGCGATACCGGCTCGATCCACAGATCGTCGTTCCAGTCCATGTATTCGAGGTAGCTGGCGTTGGGGATCGCGGCCAGCAGGTGGACCATGGTCTCGTGGAAGAGATGCGGCGCGATCCTGATACCGCACGGCTCGGCCGCGGCGGCGATCTTGCGCAGCTCGCTGTAACCGCCGCGCATCGGGTCGGGCTGCAGGATGGGCACGCACGGCGTCTCGAAGAACGGCCGCAGGTCGTTGCGCGTGAAGTGGCTCTCGCCGCCGACGATGCGCGTCTTGAGCGCGGCGGCGATGCGGCGGTAGCCGGCAAAATCCTCGGCGACGACCGGCTCCTCGAGCCAGTAGGGATCGAATTCGTCGATGCGGTGGCCGGCCTGGATGGCGGTGTCGGCGTCCCAGCCCATGTTGACGTCGATCATGATTTCTATGCCGCCGCCCATCGCCTCGCGCATCGCCTTGACGTTCTGCACGTCCTCACGCCACGGCCTGATGTGCGCCACCTGCATCTTGATGGCCTTGAGTCCCTGGGCGGTGAACTCCTTGGCCCGCGCGATCATGCCGTCGCGACCGAGACCGCGAAAGCAGCCCGAGCCGTAGGCGGGAATCGCGGTACGCGCCGCGCCCCACAGGCGGAACAGCGGCAGGCCGGCGCGCTTGCCCAAAATGTCCCACAGCGCCATGTCGACGGCGCTCTGGGCAAACACGGTGACGCCCATGCGGCCCAGCCAGAAGTTGCTCCTGTAGAGCGTTTGCCAGATCGCCTCGATCTCGGTGGCGTCGCGGCCGATAACATGCGGCGCGACCAGCTCCTTCATGCAGGCATCGAGCGTGTGCAGCCCGCCGCGCAGCGGCATCAGGTAGCTCATGCCCAAAAGGCCGCCCTGGGTTTCGATCTCCAGCACATAGATGTCGCGGAAGGGCGCGGACAGGATGCCGGCGGCCGGCGGCTTGCCGCGCCACGGCACCTGCAACAGGGTGGAGCGCAGCTCGACGATGGTGGTGGGCGTGGTCATAAGGCGTATCTCCCCCCGTTGTCCTATCTAAGAATCCTTTGCCCAACTATGATGCCGCCGTCATGACTTCGTCCAACCGGCTCTATCTCTTCGACACCACCCTGCGAGACGGCGCGCAGACCCAGGGTGTGGATTTCACTGTGGCCGACAAGGTCGCGATCGCGCGCGAGCTCGACCTTCTGGGCATCGACTACATCGAGGGCGGCTGGCCGGGCGCCAATCCGACCGACGACCGCTTCTTCGCCGATCCACCGGAATTCCAGAACGCCAAGTTCGTGGCCTTCGGCATGACGCGACGCGCCGGCCGCAGTGCAGCCAACGATCCAGGACTCGCCGCCATCCTGCAGAGCAAGGCGCGCACTGTCTGCATGGTGGGCAAGACCTGGGACTTCCATGTCGACGTGGCGCTTGAAGTCGACCGCACCGAATACCTCGAGATGATCTCCGACTCGCTGGCCTATGCGAAGAGCCGCATGGACGAGGTGATGTTCGATGCCGAGCATTTCTTCGACGGCTACAAGGCCAATCCCGACTACGCGATGGCCTGCCTCGCGGCGGCGGACAAGGCGGGCGCGCGCTGGCTGGTGCTGTGCGACACCAACGGCGGGACCCTGCCGTACGAGATCGAACGCGTTGTCGGCGAAGTGACCAGGAGGATCCCGGGCGATCGCCTCGGCATCCACACCCATAACGACACCGAGAATGCCGTCGCCAACACCCTGGCCGCCGTGCGCGCCGGCGTGCGCCAGGTGCAGGGCACGATCAACGGGCTGGGCGAGCGCTGCGGCAACGCCAACATGATCGCGCTTATTCCCAATCTCGTCCTGAAGATGGGTTTTAACACCGGCCTGAAGGACGGTGCGCTGCAGCGGCTGACGCACCTGTCGCGCCTGCTCGACGATCGGCTGAACGTCGTGCCCAACCGCAGCGCCGCCTATGTCGGCAGCCGCGCCTTCGCCCACAAAGGCGGCCTGCACGTCTCCGCGGTCGAGAAGGATCCCAAGACCTACGAGCACATCGACCCGGAGCTCGTGGGCAACCAGCGCATGATCGTGGTCAGCGACCAGGCCGGCCGCTCCAACATCATGGCGCGCTTCCGTCAGATCGGGCTCGACGTCGATCCCAAGGATCCGCGCGTCGCGCGGCTCCTCGAAATCGTCAAGGAACGCGAGGCCGAGGGCTACGCCTACGATGGCGCCGACGCGTCGTTCGAGCTTTTGGCGCGGCATGAGCTGCACACAGTGCCCGACTACTTCGCCTTGCAGAGTTTTCGCGTGCTGGCTGAACGGCGGGTCAATGCACGCGGCCAGCTGATTGCCCTGTCGGAAGCCACCGTGAAGCTCGACGTCGCCGGCCGGCGGGCCATGGAGGTAGGCGAGGGCAACGGCCCAGTGAACGCTCTCGATGCTGCATTGCGAAAGGCGCTGATCCCGGTCTATCCCGAGCTCGCCGATATGCGGCTGGTCGACTTCAAGGTCCGCATCCTTGACTCCGCCGGGGGCACCGCCGCCACCACCCGGGTCATGATCGAGAGTGCAGATGCGAAGGGCAGGCGGTGGTCGACCATCGGGGTCTCGCCCAACATCGTCGATGCCTCCTACAACGCCTTGTATGACGCGCTGACCTACAAGCTGTTCCGCGACGGAGCCAAGCCGGCACAACCGGGTTAGCTGCTATGTCCGCCTCCTAGTTGACGGTCGAGGCTGCTCGGAAGACCATATATAGTGTGGATGGCGAGATTCCGATAGCGACGACACAGCCGCCGATTGCGGTGGCTGCAACGCGTCGCCCGAGGGCGGGCAGGCGCAGGCTGTGGCGGGCCATCATGTGGTCGCTGCCGCTGGTCGCAATCGCCGTCGCCCTGTTCGCTTGGCTAAGCGCCGGCCGCTTCATCGGCACCGACAACGCCTATGTGAAGGGCGACCGGGTCTATATCGCTACCGAGATCAGCGGTCCCATCGTCGAGGTGGCCGTGCACGAGAACCAGAGCGTGTCGCGCGGCCAGCTCCTGTTCCGGCTCGACGACCAGCCCTACCGCACGGCGCTGGCCAAGATCGAGGCGGAGATCGAGATCCAGCGCGCCGAGATCCGCGGCCTGCGCGCCCAGTGGCGCACCAAGCGCGAGGACATCAAGGCCGCGCAAAGCCAGCAGAACTACGCCCAGGCCGACTACGACCGCCAGAAGGACCTCGCCGATCGCAAGTTCGCGCCGGCGGCGAAGATGGAGGAATCGCGCATGGGACTCGACGTGGCGCGCCAGCGCATCGCCTCGGCGGAGGAGGACCTGCAGCGCATCGAGGCGGCGCTGGCCGGCGATCCCAAGATCAAGGCCGACGATCATCCCAAGGTGAAGCAGATGCTGGCCGCGCGCGACGAGGCCTTGCACAACCTGCGCCGCACCACCATCGAGGCGCCGCTCGACGGCGTCGTCTCCAAGGTGCTGGTGCCAGGCAGCTACGCCGTCATGGGTGTGCCGTCGATCGCCGTGGTTGCCGACAGGGACCTGTGGATCGAGGCCAACTTCAAGGAAACCGAGCTCACGCGTGTGCGCGTCGGCCAGCCGGTCACCATCACCGTCGACACCTATCCCGACATGCAATGCACCGGGAAGGTGACGTCGCTCGCCCAGTCGACCGGCGCGGAGTTCGCCGTGCTACCGCCGCAGAACGCCACCGGCAACTGGGTCAAGGTGGTGCAGCGCATCCCGGTCCGCACCTCCGTCATCTGCAAGGAAGGCGATCCGCCGCTGCGCGTCGGCATGAGCGTGACCATCGAGATCGACACCGGCCACCGCCGCTCGTTCGGCGAGCTGCTGAGGAGCTTCGGCCTGTGATCATCTTCGGGGCATGATGGCCTGATGGATCCCGACGCGCTTCGCCGTCGTCGCTGGCTCACCGTCGTGGTGATGATGGCCACGATCATGCAGGCGCTCGACGGCACCATCGCCAACGTGGCGCTGCCCAACATCCAGGGATCGCTGTCGGCGACCCAGGAGCAGGTCGCTTGGGTGATCACCTCCTATATCGTGTCGGCGGCGATCGCCACGCCGCTCGCCGGCTTCTGCGCCGTGCGCTTCGGCGTGCGGCGCATCCTGGTGAGCTCGGTGATCGGCTTCACCATCGCCTCTATGCTGTGCGGCGCCGCCCAGACGCTGCCGCAGCTCGTGGCCTTCCGCACCATGCAGGGCGTCTGCGGCGCCGCGCTGGTGCCGCTCAGCCAGACGCTGATGATGGAGGCCTATCCGCGCGAGGAGCAGGGCAAGGCGATGGCGTTGTGGGGCGTCGGCACGATGCTGGGCCCCATCACCGGCCCGACGCTCGGCGGCTGGCTGACCGACGAATACACCTGGCGCTGGGTGTTCTATATCAACCTGCCGGTCGGCATCCTGTGCGCGGTCGGGCTGATGATCCTGATCAAGAACAAGGCGAGTGACACGCCGCGGCCGTTCGACCTCTTGGGCTTTACGCTGCTGTCGATCGCCATCGGCACATTCCAGCTCATGCTCGATCGCGGCGAGCAGATCGACTGGTTCGGCTCCAAGGAGATCATCACCGAAGCGGCGGTGGCCGGCGTCGCCGCCGCCATGTTCGTGATCCACATGCTGTCGAGCGACCATCCGTTCCTGCCGCGCGACCTGTTCCGCGACCGCAACCTGATGCTGGGCATCATCTTCACGGCCGTCACCGGCCTCTTGATGATCGTGACCGCGACCTTGTTGCCGCCCTTCCTGCAGCAGTTGAAGGGCTATCCGGTCTTCACCACGGGCGTCGTCATGGCGCCGCGCGGCATCGGCACGATGATTTCGATGTTCATGGTGTCGCGCCTGATCGGCAGGGTCGACGCGCGATGGCTGATCGCGATCGGGCTCAGCCTGTGCGGCATCTCGCTGTACGACATGACGCAGTTCTCGATCGACGTCAGCGAAGGACAAGTGATCTGGAACGGCTTCATGCAGGGCATAGGGCTCGGCCTGGTTTTCCCGCCGCTCACCACGCTGGCCTTTGCCACCATCCCCGCCCGTATCCGCACCGAGGGCGCGGCGATCAACGCCCTGATGCGCAATTTGGGCGCTTCGATCGGCGTGGCAGTGCTGGTGGCGATGCTCGACCGCAACACCCAGATCAACCGCTCCACCCTTGCCGAGCACCTGACGCCGTTCAGCCCGCTGTGGCGGTTCGGCACCACGCCGATCGAGAACGGCATACCCGTCGACCGCGCCAGGATCGTCACGCACATGACGCCGTTCGGCGGCGGCTGGCCGTACGGCTCGGTGCCGGTCGACGACCCCTCGAAGCTGATCGGAATGTGGGGCGAGGAACTCAACCGCCAGGCGTCGATGATCGCCTACCTCAACGATTTCCGCGTGCTCGCGGTCGCGGCGGTGGTCTTCATTCCGCTGCTCTTCTTCATGCGCCGCCAGGCGCAGTATGCGCGGCCGTCGCGCCGCTGACACCTCGACAGCTCCCGCTGTGCCGAGGCGCTGAGCCGGCGACGCTGATATAAGGCGGCATGGGACGAGCCTCCAAGGGCCGGGCGACGGCTGCGGCTGCGCCGGTCGTTATCCTGGTGCGCCCGCAGCTGGGCGACAATATCGGCATGGCGGCGCGCGCCATGCTGAATTGCGGCCTGTCGAGCCTGCGCCTGGTGAGCCCGCGCGACGGCTGGCCCAATCCCAAGGCGGTGCGCGCCGCGTCGGGCGCCGATGTGGTGCTGGAGAAGGCCACGCTGTTCGATACGGTGGCCGCGGCGGTGGCAGACCTCGAGCGCGTCGTGGCGACGACCGCGCGCAACCGCGAGCTCACCCAGCGCATCCTGACACCCCGCCGCGCGGCTTCGGAGATGCGCGGCTGGATCGGCGAGGGCGAAAAGGTCGGCATCCTGTTCGGGCCGGAGCGTACCGGCCTCACCAATGACGACATGGTGCATGCCGACACCGCGCTTTCGATCCCGCTCAACCCGCAATTCTCCTCGCTCAACATCGCCCAGGCGGTTCTGCTGGTGGCTTATGAATGGGCGGCGGCGAGCGAGGCGACTCCTGAGGAGCGGATGTCCGAGCACGCGACGCGGCCGGCGACCAAGGACGAGCTTATAAACCTCTTCGCCCATCTCGAGCGTGCGCTCGACCAGTCGGGCTTGCTGCGCAATAAGGCGATGCGGCCGGCCATGGTGCACAATCTGCGCGCCTTCCTGCAGCGCGCGGCGATGACCGAGCAGGAAGTGCGCTCCTTCCATGGCGTCATCAAGTACCTGGCCAAACACAAGCACAGCGAGGAGTGAGCATGTCCACCATCGCCAAGGTCTCCTGGGTCGACGGCGCCCTGTTCGTCGCCGAGGGCGGCAGCGGCCACACGCTGACCATGGACGGTGCGCCCGACGTCGGCGGCCGCAACCTCGCCTCGCGGCCGATGGAGGTCGTGCTGATGGGCATGGGCGGCTGCACTGCGATCGACGTCGTGGCGATGCTGAAGAAGCAGCGCCAGGACATAGAGGGCGTCGAGGTCGATCTGGTCGCCGAACGGGCTGACGAGCATCCCAAGGTCTTCACCTCGGTGAAGCTCGTTTACACGGTGCGCGGCCGCAAACTGAACAAGGCGCTGATTGAACGGGCGGTGAGCCTCAGCGACGAGAAGTACTGCTCGGCGACGGCCATGATCAGAAAGTCGGCCAATGTCAGCCATGACGTGGTGCTTGTCGAAGTCTAACCCATTGATTTCACGGCAAGAACGCCTGCTTGACTAAGCCGCAACCGAAAGTATGTTCCGGCCTTCTCCGGAGAACGTGGCTGTGGGCCGTTTAGGCCCTCATCCCGCCCCGACAAGCGCGCTGTAACCAGCGGGTCGTCGGACCCAGGCCTATCCGGACAAGAGCGTCATGTGACGCATAACGACGGAGTATCCGCGTGAGCAAACGCGCGCAAGCGAAGTACAAGATCGACCGCCGCCTCAGGGTCAACCTGTGGGGCCGTCCCAAGAGTCCGATCAACAAGCGCGAATACGGTCCCGGTCAACACGGCCAGGGTCGCCAGAAGCCGACCGACTACCGCCTGCAGCTCATGGCCAAGCAGCGGCTCAAGGGCTACTACGGCTCGGTCTCGGAGCGCCAGCTGCGCCGCTATTATCTCGAAGCCGTGCGTCGCAAGGGCGACACTGGCGAGAACCTGGTCGAGCTGCTGGAGCGCCGGCTGGACGCCGTTATCTACCGCATGAAGTTCGCCATCACCGTGTTCGCCAGCCGCCAGCTCGTCAGCCATGGTCACGTCAAGGTGAACGGCAAGCGGGTCAACATCGCGTCGTACCTTGTGAAGGACAACGACGTGATCGAGCTCACCTCGAAGGCCAAGGAGATGGCGCGAGTGCTGGAAGCCACGCAGACCGCTGAGCGCGACGTGCCGGAATACGTCACCGCCGACCATAAGGACATGAAGGGCACCTACGTGCGCGGGCCCAAGCTCGCCGACGTGCCTTATCCCGTCCAGATGGAGCCGTCGCTGGTCGTCGAGTACTACAGCCGCTAAAAGAGCGACTGCAGCAGAGATAGAGACAAAAACCCCGCCCTTTTGTGGCGGGTTTTTTGCATAAGAATTCACGGATTAGACGCTCGCTCCGGCTGTCCGGCGGGGGGAGCTAGGCATATAATTCTTCCTAGGGGCTGGGGCACTGGAGAATCTGGGATGAGCATGGTCCGTGTGGCGATCTTCGCAGTGATCGCGGTTGCGGTCGGCGGCGCGGCCTATGTTTATCGTGACGAGGTTGCCCAACGGCTGGGCTTGGGCACGTCGGCAAGTGCTGCCGAAAAAGGCTTGGTCAGTCCCGCCGCCATAGCGCAGCCGCAGGGACGGCGCGGGCGGGCCAATCCGGCAGGGGCCGTGCCGGTGGTCGTGACATCGGTCGAGCCCAAGGCCATGCCAATCATCATCGAGGCTGTCGGCACGGTGCAGTCGATTTCCTCAGTCCAGCTCAAGTCACGCCTCGACAGCCAGATCATGAAGGTCAATGTCGAGGAAGGCGCGCTGGTCAAGGAAGGCGACCTGCTGTTCGAGCTCGATGCACGCACCCTGAAGGCACAGCTCGCCCAGACCGAAGCGCAGATCCGCAAGGACCAGGCCCAGCTCGAGCAGGCCAAGCGCGACACCGTGCGCGCCGCCGACCTGCTGACCAAGGGTGCCGGCACCGTCGTCCAGCGCGACACCAACTTGTCGCTGCAGAGGGCGCTCGAGGCGCAGATCGAGGCCGACGAGGCCATGCGCCAGAATATCCTGACCCAGATCACCTACAGCGAGATTCGCGCACCGGTCTCGGGTCGCATCAGCTCGATCCCCTACAAGGCCGGTACTACGCTGCGCGTCGGCGACAATACCATGACGGCCGTGCTCGCCACCGTTAACCAGGTCGACCCGATCTTCGTCTCCTTCGCCATGCCACAGGTCTTCCTGACCGATTTGCGCGCGGCCATGGCGAAGGGCGGCGTCAAGGTCAACGCGATAATCGACGACACCCACAAGCAATCGGGCGTGATTGCCTTCCTCGAGAACACGGTCGATCCCAACACCGGCACCGTGACCGCCAAGGCACGCATCGCCAACGCCAACGAGGGCCTGTGGCCTGGCCAGTTCGTGAAGGTCGAAGTGCTGCTGGGCATCGAGCCCGACGCGCTTTCGATCCCGGCGGCGGCGGTCCAGCTCGGGGCGCAGGGTCCCTATGTCTTCGTCATCAAGGAGGGCAATAGCGCCGAAGTTCGTCCGATCGGCATCAAGCGCACGCAGTACGGCCAAGCGGTCATCGGCAGCGGGCTCAAGGCCGGCGAATCCGTCGTGACCGACGGCCAGTTGCGCCTGGTCAATGGCGCTCCCGTCGCCGTCCGGCCGCCGGCAAACGACGCCGCCAAGCCGGCGCAAAGCGAGCCTGCCAAGCCCGCGCCGCCGCGCGGCTAGCTCGCAGCCGGGGCCTAGACAATGTCCGCAATGTGCATCCGCCGCCCGGTGATGACCATCCTGGTGATGGCGTCCTTCATCATCGCCGGCATCTTTGGCTACAAGAACCTGCCGGTCGCGGCGGTGCCGCGCGTCGACTTCCCGACCATCCAGGTGACCGCCCAGCTGCCGGGCGCCAGCCCCGAGACGATGGCGGCCTCGGTCGCTTCGATCCTCGAGCGGCAGTTCTCGGCCATCGCCGGTGTGACGACGATGACCTCGACCTCGTCGCTCAGCAACACCTCGATCGTCCTGCAGTTCGATCTCAACCGGAACATCGACGGCGCCGCGCTCGACGTGCAGTCGCAGATCTCGGCGGCCATGCGCCGCCTGCCGATCGAGCTGCCGACGCCGCCCAGCTTCCGCAAGGTCAACCCTGCCGACTTCCCGATCCTGTTCCTGTCGCTCAAGTCCTCGCAGGTGCGGCTGTCGGACATCGACGCCTTCTCCAATCGCGCCATCCTGCCGCGCATCTCGACTCTGCCCGGCGTCGCCCAGGTCGTGATCTTCGGCTCGCAGAAATATGCGGTACGCGTGCGCGCCAACCTCGACCAGCTCTCGGTGCGTGGACTGACGCTGAACGAGCTGCAGAACGCCATCGTCAACGCCAACTCGACCAAGCCGCTCGGCGCCATCGCCGATTCGCGCCAGAACGCCATCCTCGACGCCACCGGTCCGCTCAACAAGGCGGTCGACTACATGCCGGTGGTCGTGGCGTTCCAGAACGGCGCACCGGTGCGCATCTCCGACGTCGCCACCGCGATCGACAGCGTCGAGAACGACAAGATCGCGAGTTGGCTCGACGGCACGCGCGCCATCCTGCTCGCCGTCTACCGCCAGCCCGATGCCAATACCGTCGAGGTGGTCGACCGGGTGAAGGCGATGTTGCCGGCCATCCAGGTCGAGCTGCCGAGCGGCGTCGAGATCGCCGTGCTCAACGACCGCTCGGTGTCGATCCGCGACGCCATCGAAGACGTGCAGTTCACGCTCTGCCTCGCCGGCGTGCTGGTCATCGTCGCCATCTACTTCTTCCTGCGCAGTTTCCGCGCCACCCTGATTCCCGCCATCGCACTGCCAATCTCGGTCATCGGCACCTTCGCCGGCATGTATCTGTGCGGCCATTCGATCGACAATATCTCGCTGCTGGCGCTGACGCTCGCCGTGGGTTTCGTCGTCGACGACGCGATCGTCATGCTGGAGAACATCGTCCGCCATATCGAGGCAGGCGAGAAGCCGATGGATGCCGCCTTCAAGGGCTCGAAGGAAGTCGGCTTCACCATCGTCTCGATGACGCTGTCGCTGGTCGCGGTGTTCATTCCCGTGCTGTTCATGGGCGGCGTCGTCGGCCGCATGTTCAACGAGTTCGGCCTGGTCATCAGCATGGCCATCCTGATCTCGGGCGTCGTGTCGCTGACGCTCACGCCGATGTTGTGCTCGCGGCTGCTGAAGCCGATCGATCACCACGAGAAGCACAACTTCCTGCTGCGGCTCTTCGAGTGGAGCTTCAACAAGGTCACCGACGGTTACCGCTGGGCGCTGCTGCGGACCGTCGCGATCCCGCGGACCGTGCTCGTCATCACGCTGGGCACCTTCGTGTTGACTGTCATCCTCTTCCAGAACATCCCCAAGGGCTTCTTCCCATCCGAGGATATCGGCCAGCTCAGCGGCTCCACAGTCGGGCCGGACGATGCCTCGTTCGACGCCATGGTGGCCCGCCAGGCTGTCGTTGCCGAGATCATAAAGCGCGATCCCGACGTCCTTTCCGTCATGTCCACGGTGGGCGGCGGCAACGCGGCCAACACGGTCAACTCAGGCCGCATCTTCATCGCGCTGCGCGACAAGCCGGAGCGCAAGGCGACCGCGCTCGAGGTCATGGCCCGGCTGCGCCGGGCCACGGCGGCCGTGCCGGGCATCAACATCTTCTTCCAGCCCGTCCTGTCCATCAACATCGCGACGACGCAGACCCGCGCACAGTATCAGTTCGGCATGCGCTCCAGCGATCTGGCGGCCCTGCGCGAATACGCTCCCCAGATGGAGGAGCGCATGAAGCGCCTGACCAACATCTTGGACGTCAATTCCGACCTCCAGGTGCGAGCGCGCGCGACGGCCATCGACATCGATCGCGACACCGCCTCGCGGCTCGGACTATCGGTCGACCAGATCCGCCTGCTGCTCTACTCGGCCTATGGCGTGCGCCAGGTCTCGACCATCTACGCTCCCGACGATACCTACCAGGTGATCCTCGAGGTCGATCCGAAGGACGCCGACACCAATGAGGTGCTGCGCCGCATGCAGGTGCGCACGCCGACCGGCGGGCTGGTGCCGCTCGACACCGTCGCCAAGAGGTCCGACAAGCCGACGTCGCTCACGGTCAACCACATCGCTCAGCTTCCGGCGGTCATGATTTCGTTCAACCTGGCGCCCGGCGTGGCGCTCGGCGAGGCGGTGAAGTCGATCCAGGACTTGGCGGCCGAAATCGGCCTGCCGCCCCAGATCGCCACCAACTTCGAGGGTAGTGCCCAGGTCTTCCAGCAGGCCGTCGCCAATCAGGGCATGCTGTTGTTTGCTGCCGTGCTGGTCATCTACATCATCCTGGGTATTCTCTACGAGAATTTCATCCATCCGCTGACCATCCTGTCGGGCCTGCCGTCGGCCGGCATCGGCGCGCTGATCACGCTCGAATTGTTCGGCATGGATCTCAGCGTCATCGCCATGATCGGCATCGTCATGCTGATCGGGATCGTGAAAAAGAACGCCATCATGATGGTCGACTTCGCCGTCGAGCGCCGCAACCAGGGCGCATCGGCCCAGGACGCGATCGTCGAGGCCGCGCTCCTGCGCTTCCGTCCCATCATGATGACGACGATCTGCGCGCTTCTGGGCGCGCTGCCGATCGCCATCGGCGCCGGCGCCGGTGCCGAGCTGCGCCAGCCGCTGGGCGTCACCGTGGTCGGCGGCCTTCTGGTGTCGCAGGTGCTGACGCTGTTCATCACCCCGGTGGTCTATATCTGGTTTGACCGGCTGCTGGGCGTGAAGTTCGGTGACATTCGGATCTTCCGCCGCAAGCGCGACAAGGCGGCGTCGCAGCCGGCCGAATAGCGGCGTCCCAATCATGACCGACGACATCGGCGCTTTCGTGCCCGGGCCGCGTGTGCGCATCGAGGGCCGCGCCGGCGGCCCGCTCGCCGGCCTCACCTTCGCCGCCAAGGACCTGTTCGACGTCGCGGCCGTGCCGACCGGCGGCGGCAATCACGACTGGCCGACCGGTCGTCCTCTTCCGACCCGGCACTCCTGGGCCGTGCAGACCCTGCTCGATGCCGGCGCCACGCTGATCGGCAAGACCATCACCGACGAGGTCTCGCTCGGCATCCTGGGCGAGAACGCCTTCGACGGCACACCGGTGAACGTTCGTGCGCCCGGCCGCGTGCCGGGCGGCTCCTCGTCGGGCTCCGCCGCCGCCGTCGCCGCCGGCATCTGCGACACCGCGCTGGGCACCGACACCGGCGGCTCGGTGCGGGTGCCGGCGAGCTTCTGCGGCCTCTACGGCATCCGGCCGACCCATGGCCGCATCGACGTCACCGGCATGCTGCCTCAGGCGCCGACCTCGGATACGACCGGCTGGTTCGCCCGCGATGCGGCAACCTTTGCGCGGGTCTCCCAGGTAATGCTGGGCGAGGCCATCCCGACGGCGTTGCCGACCCGCCTGATCGTTGCGGTCGATGCCTTCGGCTTCGCCGACGCCAACGTGGCCGCGGCCTTGAAACCGATGGTGACCAGGCTCGGCGCTCTGCTCGGCGACCTCCGCGAGGAGGTGATGGCGCCGCCCGGCCTTTCGATCTGGGCGCGGGCGCAACGCACGCTGCAGCCCTACGAGGCCTATGCGACGTTCAAGGACTGGCTCGACGAGCGCAATCCACGCTTCGCTTTCTCCGTCGCCAAGAACCTGGTGATGGGCGCGTTGATTCCCGAGAGCGAGCGCAGTTGGGCCAACCTGATGCGCCAGGAAGCCCGCGGGCGCATGGCGCACCTGCTGCCGGCCCGCACCATCCTGTGCCTGCCGACAACGCCGTTCCCCGCGCCGCTGCGCGGCCAGAAGCTGTCGGTGCTCGATCCGCTGCGCGATCGCATCACCTGCCTGTGCGCCCAGGGCGGATTGGCCGGCCATCCGCAGGTCAGCCTCCCGGGCGCTGCGGTTGACGGCCTGCCGGTCGGCCTGTCCATCATCGGACCGCGCGGCAGCGACGCCACCCTGGTGGCCGTGGCGCAGGCGCTCGAGAAGGCGGGGAAGACAGCGACGTGAACGACCTCAAGCCGAACATCCCGGAAGTCGTCGAGGAGGTCCGCGGACTGTTCGAGCGTTACGAGCAGGCGTTGATCGACAAGAACGTCGACGTCCTGGACGCCACCTTCTGGCAGAGCCCGCACACCATCCGCTATGCCATGCACGAGAACGGCTACGGCTTCGCCGAGATCCACGCCCATCGCGTGGCGCGGCCGCCCGGTCCGGGCATCAAGGAACGGCGCATCCGGCTGGAAGTCCTGACCCTGGGGCGCGACATCGCCACCGTGAACCTCGAATTCAAGATCCGCGGCAAGGATCTCGTCGGCCGGCAAAGCCAGACCTGGGTGCGTTTCGCCGATGCGGGCTGGAAGGTGATCGCCGCGCACGTCTCGACAATGGACAAGAAACCGCTCTGGTGAACAACGATCCGGTGAGGAACCATGAATACGCCAGCCGCGCCCAAACTTGGCAATGTGATCGATGTCGATCCCGCCTGGGTCGCCAAGGTGACCGAGGAGGCGCTCGAGCCCGCGCTGCCGATCGTCGATCCACACCACCATCTCTGGCAGCGCGCCGGCAACGACTACATGCTCCACGACCTGCTGGCCGACACCAGGACCGGCCACAACATCGTCGCTACGGTGTTCGTCGATTGCCATTCGATGTATCGCAAGGCCGGCTCGCCGGAGCTGCGCTGCGTCGGTGAGACCGAATTCGCCAATGGCGTGGCGGCGATGTGCGCCAGTGGACTCTACGGCGAGCTGCGGGCCTGCGCGGCGATCGTGAGCCATGTCGACCTGCGCCTGGGCGCCAAGGCCGGCGCGGTGTTCGACGCCCAGATCGCCGCCGGCAATGGCCGCTTCATCGGCATCCGCTACCAGACCGGCCTCGACAAGGACCCCGGCATCCGCGCGACCCGCACCAACCCGACGCCCGGCCTGATGGCCGACAAGACCTGGCGCGAAGGCTTCCGCGAGCTCGACCGGCGCGGCCTTACCTTCGATGCCTGGCCCTACCATCCGCAGCTCGCCGAGGTCGGCGACCTGGCGGCGGCCTTTCCCAACACCCAGATCGTGCTCGATCATATCGGCGGCCCATTGGGTTACGCCTCCTACGCCAGCCGCCACGGCGAGGTCTTCGCCACCTGGAAGAAGTCGATGGCCGAGCTGGCGCGCCGGCCCAACGTCACCGTCAAGGTGGGCGGCCTCGGCATGGCGATGGGCTGGTTTGATTTCTACCAGCGACCATCGCCGCCCAGCTCGCAGATGCTGGCCGATGCCTTCAAGCCCTGGGTCGAGACCTGCATCGACCTGTTCGGCGCCGATCGTTGCATGTTCGAGAGCAACTTCCCGGTCGACAAGATCACCTCAGGCTACGGCGTGCTGTGGAATGCTTTTAAGCGGCTGGCGGCCAAGGCCTCGGCGGCGGAGAAGACTGCCCTGTTTTCGGGCACGGCAGCGCGCGTCTACAAACTGGGCTTGGCCAACCGATAACTGTCATCCCGAACGCAGCGAGGGACCTTTGGTGATCAGGAAAGGTCCCTCGCTGCGCTCGGGATGACATGGTGCGGTAACGCGGCCTAAGCTCTGGGCATTCTTCGTTGGGGGCTCAAATCATGCGTCGTTTTCTTCTCGCATCGGCCGTCGCGCTGGCCGCCGTTTCCGTCTCGCCGTTTGCCTCGGCGCAAACCGTCAAGGTGGTGATGCATTCCGACGTGAAGGCGCTCGATCCGGTGTGGAGCGGCGCCTACATCACGCGCAACCACGCTTACATGATTTACGACACGCTGTTTGCCATCGACGAGAAGCTGCAGGTCAAGCCGCAGATGGTCGACAGCTGGACGACCAGCGACGATGGGCTCACCTGGACCTTCAAGCTGCGCGATGGCCTCGAATGGCACGACGGCACGCCCGTCACGTCGGAGGATTGCGTGGCCTCGCTCAAGCGCTGGTCGGCCCGCGATTCGATGGGCCAGAAGCTCGCGCTGTCGGTCCTGGACTACAAGATCGTCGATCCCAAGACCTTCCAGATCGTGCTCAAGGAGAAGTTCGGGCCGCTCCTGGAGGCCATCGGCAAGCCCTCGGTGGTGGTGCCCTTCATGATGCCGAAGAAGATAGCCGAGACCGATGCTTTCACCCAGATCGACAACTACATCGGCTCCGGTCCGTTCATCTTCAAGAAGGACGAATGGAAGCCGGGCGAGAAGCTGGTCTATGTCAAGAACCCCAAGTACAAGCCGCGCTCCGAGCCGATGTCGGGGCTAGCCGGCGGCAAGGTGGTGAGCGTCGACCGGGTCGAGTGGATCGCCATCGCCGACGCCGAGACGCAGCTCAACGCGCTGCTGAACGGCGAAATCGATATGATCGAGAGCGTGAGCTACGACCACCTGCCGGTGCTGGAGAAGAACAAGGACATCCGGGTGATCACCGGCACCACGTCCAACCAGTACGTGTTTCGCATGAATTGGCTACAGTACCCTTTCAACAACGTGAAGATTCGCCAAGCCGTCACCTACGCCCTCAACCAGGAAGAATTCCTGCAGGCCAATATCGGCGACAAGCGGTTTTATCGCGTATGCAAGGCGATGTTCACCTGTGACACGCCGCTCGCCACAACCGCCGGAATGGACGGACTGATCGAGGGCAACGCCGCCAAGGCGCGTGAGCTTCTCAAGGAAGCGGGCTATGACGGCACTGTCGTGGTGATCCCGCAGCCGACCGATCTCGGCGTCATCAAGCAGCTCGCCCCCGTCGCCAAGGCCCAGCTCGAGAAGGCCCGCTTCAAGGTCGAGGTCCAGCCGATGGACTGGCAGAGCATGGTGACCCGGCTCACCACCAAGAAGGGACCGCCTTCCGAGGGCGGCTGGAACGCCTTCGGCACGAGCTGGGTGCAGCTCGACATCCTCGACCCGCTGATGACGCCCAACCTGGCCACGACCTGCGAAAAGGCGCGCGGTGGCTGGCCGTGCGACGAGGGCATGGAGAAGCTGCGCGACAAGTTCGTCCGCGCCACCACGCCTGCGGAGAAGAAGGCGGTGGCCGAGGAAGTGCAGACCTACGCCATGCAGATCGTGACTCACGTGCCGCTCGGCGAGTGGTTCGGCGTCTCGGCGGTGCGCACCAATATCGGCACCATGGCCGTGCCGCCGCCGATCACCGTGTTCTGGGGCGTGACCAAGAAGTGACAGCGCGAGCGCTCCGCGGCTAGAGAATCGCGCCCGCGTCGCGGAGCTTTTCACGGAGGGTTGCGGGATCGAGTTGCGACGCCGGCTGGTTGGCAGCGGCGAGTAGGGCGGCGGCAGTGCCGACGGCCTGCGCCACCGCCATGGCGGTCGGCATCACCCGAATGGCGCCGTGCGCCTCATGCGTGGCCGACAGGCCGCGACCCGCCACCAGCGCATTGTCGAGGCCCTGCGGCACGGCAATGCGGTAGGGCAGGGCGTAGACATGGTCGGGACCCAGCTCCTCGAAGGTGATGTTGCCGTCGCCGGTATGGTGCACGTCGATCGGGTAGGCGCCGAGCGCCATGGTGTCGATGAACTCCGCGCCCTGGCGCAGGTCGTCGGCGGCGAGCGTCAGGAGTCCGGCGATGCGGCGCGTCTCGCGAATGCCGAGCTGCGGCGCGAACGAGACCAGCCGGGCGCGGACGCAGCCCGGTACATTGGCCACGATGAAGCGCGCGGCGGCCAGCGCCTGGCGGCGGCCCTCGCGTTCGCCGTCGCTGAGCGCAAACGGATTGCTGGCGTCGATCGAAATCCGCGTGACGTTGAACCAGCCGTCGTCCGAGCCCGGCACGCGGCTGCAATGCAGTGCCGCGCGCGGCAGGGCGCCCAGAGCGACGCCGCGCGCCGAAAGCGCTGCCTTGGTCTCGGCGCTCATGCCGTCGAAGGCGGAAAAATCGATCGGGCCCAGGCGGAACATCATGGTGGCGGGCTGCAGGCTTTCGCCCTCGTCGAGGCCGAGAAACGGCGCGCCCGCACGGGCCATCAGGTCGAGATCGCCCGAGCTGTCGATGAACAGGCGCGCCCGTACATCGAGCATGCCGCCCTTGGTCAGCAGCGTGACCGATGTGATGGCCCGGCCGCGACGCGCTGCCTGGGCAAGTTGGCTGTGGAGCAGCACCCGCACGCCGGCTTCGTGCGCCATCTCGTCCAGCACCACCTTCAGGATCTCGGTATCGTACTCGACGCGGTCCATGCGATGGCCGGTCGACATGACGAAGTGACCGTGGCCCGCGCTGCCGCCCATGGCTGCGAGGCGGCCTACGATCTCCTCGGCCAAACCGGCGATCACGCGGCGGCCGGCGCGGGTCTCCCAGCCGACGAACTGGCCCACCGCGCCTGCCGTCGCCGCGCCGCCCAGAAAGCCGTGGCGCTCGAACAGCACGGTCCGCGCACCCTGGCGCGCTGCGGCGATGGCGGCCACCGTGCCCGCCATGCCGCCGCCGCTCGCCAACACGTCGCAGTCCAGGGGATTCATTTTTGTTCGCTCCCGAATCCGACCATACTCCGGGTCAAGGAAAATCGGGAGGCATCGGTGGTTCAGCAGGCTTTGACGCGCCGCGCCGCGCTTGGCGGAATGCTGGCTCTGCCTCTCGCGCGCGGTGCTTCAGCGGAGGGGCTGACCAAGGCGTCGATCGCCCTGCTGCGGCTCTCCTCGTCCGGCCCGATCTTCATCGCCCAGGCGAAGGGCTGGTTCAAGGAAGCGGGCCTCGATCTCACCATGAAGGATTTCCAGTCGGCAGCGCAGGTGCCGCTGGCGGTAGTGTCGGGCGACGCCGATCTCGGCGTCACCGCCTTTACCGCCGGCTTCTTCAATCTCGCGGCCAAGGGCGGATTGAAGGTCGTGGCGGCGCAGAGCGCGGAGCGGCCAGGCTACCAGCTCAACGTGATCGCCGTCACCAACTCGGCGTGGCAGCAGGGCGTGCGCTCGGTCAAGGATCTCGCCGGCAAGCGGGTGGCCGTGACCACGGTCGGCTCCTCGGTGCACTATTCGCTGGAGATCGTGGCGCGCAAGTACGGCGTCGACACCAAGAACCTCACCATCGTGGCGCTGCAGTCGATCCCCAACATGGTGGCGGCCTTCAAGGGCGGCCAGGTCGACGCCGCCGTGTTTCCCATCACCACCTTCCGCCAGGTCGAGTCGGAGGGCAGCGGCAAGCCGATCGCCTATGTCGGCGACGAGGTGCCGTGGCAGCTCGGCGCGGTCTTTGCCTCGCCCAAAACCATCGCCGAGCGACGGCCGCTGGTGGAGAAGTTCATCGTTGGTTATCGCCGTGGCGCGGCCGCCTATCACGAAGCTTTCGGCAAGCGCGACAACGGCAAGCTGGTGCCGGGCCCGAATTACGACGAGATGATCGGAATTTTAAGCAGCGCGCTCAAGCAGCCGCCGGCACTGGTCGCGTCGGGCCTGCCCTTCATCGATCCCGAGGGCAGGCTGGATGTCGGCGACATTTACAAGCAGGTCGCGTTCTGGCAGTCGACCGGCCAGGTGTCGCGCGACGCCGATGCCAAATCGTTCATCGATCTCAGCTTCGTGCAGGGCCACTTCAACGTGCCCAAATAAAAGGCGCTCATCTCCCCGAGGCCGCGACCTCGCCGAGCGCCCCGGCGAAGGCCCGCGCGACCGGCTCGAGACTGTCCGGGCCTGTGCCCGCCGCACTGTCGGCCGGGGTGTGGAACAAGCCATGCAGACCGGCCATGCCGAAGAAGTCGGGGTATCCCGCGGCATGCACATCGCGCAATTCGCCAACCGCCGCCTTGTCGCCGACCAGGCTGGTGCCGACGATACCGCCGAAGTGGCGAATGATCAGATCGTCCATCGACTGCGACCGGGCGATCACCCGCTGGCGCGTGTCGACGACGTTGCCGGCGATCCAGCGTTCGCCGTCGCGGCGCCACTCGTGGCAGGCCAGCGACGCGCCGAAATGCGCCCAGGCGAGGGTCGCCGCGGGCGGCGGCGCCTGGCTGCCGATGAAATGCGCCATGCCGCCGTGGCCGATCTCGTGGCCCGCCGTGGCGACGAATACCAGGTCGGCATCAGCCAGTCGCGTGTTGGCGAGGCGGGCCATCGCCAGGAAGCCGGCGATGCCGGGCGCGCGCTCGCAGGTGCTGGTGAACCAGCTCGTCACCGGCGTCGACACGACGATCGAGCGGCCGCCACCGCTGCGGCTGAGGCGGCCGATGACGTTGCGGCCCGGCACGTCGTGGCGATAGCGGCCCTTGATGTCCACCGTCACCGGCCGGCCGGCCTGCTGGGCGGCGTCGAGCAGCGCCTTGTCCCGGGCGGCGACCAGGATCACCGGCGCCGGGGCCAGGGCTTGCCCTCCTGGTCGACGTTGTAGGTGTAGATCTCCCCACTCGGGTGGTCGATGGTCAGCAGCATGGCGGCGGGACGGCGGACGAATGCCTCGTCCAGCGCGGTGCGGTGCGCCTGGGTGAGGTAGGCGGCGCGGTCGAAGGGAAGGCTGACGCGCACGAAGCGGCCGCTGGCGTCGCCCGCGGTGACGATCGGCGCGCTGAGGCTGAAGCTTGCGAGCGGCTCGGGAATCCACCAGTGCGGCATCACGGCCACGGTCTGCCCGTCGACGCTGAGCGAGCCGGCCTCGAAATCGTACTGCCGGCCCATCGTGAAGCTCTGCGACGAAACGGCGAAGCCCGCGCGTAAAAGTTCGTCCGCGAGCCAGTCGAAGGCCTGCGCCGCCCCGACTGAGCCGTAGCGGTGCGGGCCGAAGCCGTCGTAGCGCTGCACGTCGTCGTATAGGGCCTTGCCGCTCAGCGGATCGGCGGCAGCGGCGGTCGCGAGCATCGCCGCCACCATGTGCAGGCCGATCGCCCGGCGCAATATCGCGGGCACCGCGGCCGCTTCTATTCGGCGGCCTTCAGCTCGGCCGCGCGCACGGCGCGCAGGGCTGCATCCTCGGCCTCCCAGCGCATGCCGATGTCGGCGAGCTTGCCCAGCACGTCGTCGAGCTCATGCCCGCGCTGGGTCAGCGAATAGGTGACCTTGGGCGGGATTGTCGCCTCGTAGTCGCGACGCACCAGGGATGCGCCCTCGAGCGTGCGCAGCCGCTCGGTCAGCATCTTGGCCGACACGCCCGCCACGCGCCGCTTCAGTTCGCCGAAGCGCTGCGGGCCATGGGTCTTGAGGTTGTAGAGGATATACGTCGTCCACGGCCCCATCAGCATGCGCAGGATGAAGTCCATGGGGCAGGAGGCGCTCTCCTTGCCATGAGTCCGGGTGGCGTCCATGTGTCCAGCCTATAAGTTACGAATTGGTACCTACTGGTGAATATATAGCGCGCCTCCTAGATCTTTCCAGTCACTTTGGGAAAGCAACGTATCCTGGGAAACAATTTCTTGTTTTCTCAAGATAAATCAAAGGATTGGAGAGATCATGAGCAAGGTCGCTATCGTCTATCATTCGGGTTTCGGCCATACCCAAGCCCTTGCCGAGGCCGTCGCCCAGGGCGCCAAAGCCGTTCCAGGCGCCACGGTCAGCCTCGTGCCGGTGGCCGAGGCGGAAGCCCGCGCAGCCGAATTGGACGCGGCCGACGCCATCATATTCGGCAGCCCGACCTACATGGGCGGCGTCTCGGCCGAGTTCGCGAAGTTCAAGGATTGGACGTCCAAGCGCTGGATGGAAGGCACTTGGCGCAACAAGCTCGCCGCGGGCTTCACCGCTTCGGCGTCGTGGAACGGCGACAAGCACAACACGCTTTACCAGCTCCTCACGCTTGCCCTGCAGCACGGCATGGTGTGGGTCGGGCTCGGCCTGCTGCCGGGCTTCAATCACTCCAAGGGTTCGGCCGAGGACCTCAACCGCCTGGGCGCGTCGGTCGGCGCGATGGCCCAGGCCAATGCCGATCAGGGGATCGAGGGCATCGCCGCCAGCGACTTCCGCACCATGGAGTCGCTCGGCAAGAGGGTCGCCGAGGCGGCCGTGCACTGGCAGGAAGAGCCGCTCGCCCAGGCGGCGTGAGTCTGCTCAGCAAGGGAACGGACGCTCTCTCCCGCCGGGAGGGAGCGTCAATTCTTCTTGGTGATGTTCCACCACACCGGCACCGGGCCGGCGAGCCAGCCCGAGATGCGATCCTTGCGGTAGGCGCCGAAGGCCTTGTACTGGCCGAGCACGACGTAGGTGCCTTGGTCCATCACGCGATCGGAGACGGCGAGCGCGATCTGCTTGCGCTTCTCGGGGTCGTTCTCGCGGCCGTAGCTTGCCCGCAGCTTCTCCATCTCCGCATCGCACGGCCAGCCGAACCATGCCTTGTCGCAGTCGCCGCTGGTGAAGGAGTTGCCGGCCGGGTTGTCGGCGTCGACGGTGACGGTGGTGGTGAAGAAGATGTTCCAGCCGCCCTTGTCGGGCGCTTCCTTCTTGGCGCGCCGCGCCACCACGGTCTGCCAGTCCATCGCCTGCAGGTCGACCTTGAAGCCCACCTTCTCCAGTGCCTGCTTGGCGACGGGCGGGAGCTGGTTGGACGATTGCAGGTCGGTCGCCTGCATCATGACGATCGGCGTGCCGTCGTAGCCGCTCTCCTTCAGGAGCTGGCGCGCCTTGTCGTAATCGGGCTTGATCAGCAGGTCGCCGTAGCTCTTCTCATAGGGCGAGCCGCAGACCAGCGGCGCGTTGCACACGCGATAGATCGCGGGATCGCCGACCTGGGCGCGCAGGAAATCCTCCTGGGCGATGGCGTACATCGCCGCCTGCCGGGCCTTCAGGTTGTTGAACGGCGGGTGGAGGTGGTTGAAGCGCATGATGATCTGGCTGCCAAGTGCGTTCCAGCCGAACAGGGCGATGTTCTTGTCGGCCTTGAGCATCGGGAAGAGGTCGGGCACCGGCACCTCGATCAGGTCGATCTCGCCCTGTTGCAGCGCGTTGACCGCCGTCAGGGGATCGGCGATGGCGATCCATTCGACCCGGTCGATCTTCACGACCTTGCCGCCGGCCAGCATGGAGGGCGGCTCGGGGCGCGGCTTGTACTTGGTGTTCTTGACGTAGACGATCTTCTCGCCGGGCTTCCATTCATCCTTCTTGAAGATGAACGGGCCCGAGCCGGTATAGTCGTCGATCTGCTTGTAGGGGTCGGTCTCGGCCACCCGCTTGGGCATCATGAAGGGCACGGCCGAGGACGGCTTGCCGAGCGCCTCGAGGACGAGGCCAAACGGCTCCTTGAGCACCATGGTGAAGGTCTTGGCGTCGACCGCTTTCAACTCGGCGACCGACGCCATGAGCTGCTGGCCAAGCGCGTCGCGCGCGCCCCAACGCTTGAGCGAGGCGATGCAATCCTCCGAGGTGACCGGCAGGCCGTCGTGCCATTCCAGGCCATCGCGCAGGGTGAATGTCCAGGTGAGCTTGTCGGGCGAGACGTCGTACTTGTCGACCATCTGGGGGCGGATGCGCAGCTGCTCGTCCTTGGCAAACAGCGTGTCGTAGATCAGATAACCGTGGTTGCGGGTGATGAAGGCCGTGGTCCAGATCGGATCGAGCACCTTGAGGTCGGAATGGGCCACCATCTTGAGCGTCTGGGCGCCGGCCGGAGCGGCTGCCAGCAGGGCGAGGCAGGCCAACGCCTGCAGTGCCGTGCGCAAAACCTGCATCATTTCGGCCTTCCCTTGTATTAAATGAGCCTTGGACCTCAATTGCACAGAGGCTGCCACGGGCGCCATAAGGAATAAAGCGATGTCCCTGCCAACGATCTTCGTCTCGCACGGCTCTCCGACCCTGATCCTGGAGGACGTGCCGGCGCGCGCCTTCCTGGCATCGCTCGGCCAGCTTCTGCCCAAGCCGAAGGCGATCGTCGCCGTGTCGGCGCACTGGGACACCGACGTGCCGGCGGTGTCGCTCGCCCGCAAGCCCGAGACCATCCACGACTTCTACGGCTTCCCCGAGGCGCTCTACCGCCTGCGCTACGCCGCACCCGGCGCGCCGGAACTCGCCGAGCGCGTCGCCAAGCTCGCCGGCGCCGCCCACGATCCGCACCGCGGGCTCGATCACGGCGCCTGGGTGCCGGCGATGCTGGGCTGGCCCGCGGCCGATATCCCGATCTTCCAGCTCTCGGTGCAGCCCGCGGAGAGCCCGGCGCATCACATTGCGCTGGGACGCAAGCTCGCGTCCTTGCGGGAAGAAGGCATCCTGGTGATGGGCTCAGGCAGCGCGACCCATAATCTGCGCGCCCTGGTGCGCGGGGGCGACGACGGCGAGCCCGAACCGTGGGCCCAAGGTTTTGACGATTGGCTGGCGGAGACTTTGGAGAAAGGCGACGAGGCGGCCTTGGCCGACTATCGCGCGCGGGCGCCTTATGCCCGCGAAGCCCATCCGACGGACGAGCATTTCCTGCCGCTGCACGTGGCCTATGGCGCGGCCGGCGTTGGCGCGCACGGCCGCGCGCTCCATCGCAGCTTCACCCTGGGAAATCTGTCGATGGCGTCCTACGCGTTTGCGTAGGACGCGGCGGATCTCACGCGGCGTTGGCCAGCGTGACGCCCTTGTCCTTCAGGAGCTGCTCCAGTTCGCCGGTCTCGGCCATCTCGCGCACGATGTCGCAGCCGCCGACGAACTCGCCCTTGACGTAGAGCTGGGGAATGGTCGGCCACTGGCTGAACTGCTTGATGCCGTCGCGCAGTTCGGGGTCGACCAGGATGTTGACGCCGTGGAACTTCACGCCGAGCTCGCTCAGCACCTCGACGACGGCGGCCGAGAAGCCGCATTGCGGGAACACCGGCGTGCCTTTCATGAACAGCAGCACGTCGTTCTTGCCGATCTCGTCGCGGATGCGATCGAACACCTGGGGTTCGCTCATATCGATCTCTCCTGGGAGCGCCTGAGGAGGCGCGGGTCTGGACTCAATATAGGGCCGTCAGGGCCGTTGCGCCATGGTGGTCAATTTGAGGGCATGGAGCACGCCCCCCATGCGGCCGCCCAGGGCGCCATAGACCATCTGGTGCTGCTGCACCTTGGATTTTCCGGCGAAGGCAGGGGAAATAACCGTGGCGGCGTAATGGTCACCGTCACCGACCATATCCTCGATTTCAACCTCTGCCCCGGGAATGCCTTCCTGGATCAGGCGGATGATGTCTTGGGCAGCCATCGGCATGGTGTGTTTCGCTCCTAGGCGGCGCTGTTCATGTAATCGGGCAGCCACGCTTCGTGGGCTGCCCGCAGCTCGCTGAGCGCAATGGACAGCAGGCCTTGGACGATCAGGTCGGGTCCGCCCGAATAGCCGAGCTGCACCGCCGGCACGCCGGCCGCCTGGGCCGCGGCCAGCAACGCGCCGCCATCGTCGGTCGCCACCAGATACCGACCCTGGTCCTCGCCATAGAGGAAGGCGTGCGGCGGGGCGATGCTTTCGGGCAGCGTCACGGTGACGCCGGTACCGCCGGCCAGGCACATCTCGGCCAGGCCGACCAGCAGGCCGCCGTCGGAAAGGTCGTGACAGGCCGAGATGCGGCGGCCGACGATCTCGCCGCGCACGAAGTCGCCGTTGCGGCGTTCGACCAAAAGATCGACCGGCGGCGGCGCACCTTCTTCGCGGCCAAGGGTCTCGCGCAGATAGAGCGACTGACCGAGCCAGCCCACCGTCTCGCCCAGCAACACGATGGCGAGGCCCGCCTGGGTGATCCGCGACCCGACGGCGTGGCCGATGTCCTCGATCACGCCCACCGCGCCGATGGTGGGCGTCGGCAGGATCGGCTTGCCCTCGGTCTCGTTGTAGAGCGAGACGTTGCCCGACACGACGGGGAAGTCGAGCGCCGTGCAGGCCTCGGCCATGCCCATGATGGCGCCGGCGAACTGGCCCATGATTTCGGGCTTCTGCGGGTTGCCGAAATTCATGTTGTCGGTCACGGCAAGCGGCGTGGCGCCGACGGCGGTAATGTTGCGCCACGCCTCCGCCACGGCCTGCCGCCCGCCGGTTTCGGGATGGGCCTGCACGTAGCGCGGCGTGCAGTCCGACGTCATGGCGAGGCCCTTGTGGCCGACTCCATTGGCGCCAGGCGGCACGCGCACCAGGGCGGCGTCGCCGTCCTGGGGGCGGATCGCGGTGTTGCCCATGATCAGGTGGTCGTACTGGTGCCAGATCCACGCCTTGCTGGCGAGGTCGGGGCAGCTCATCAAGGTGATCAACGAGGCGCGCCAGTCTATGGGCATCGGTACAGTCGCGGCGTCGAGCACGGCCGGCAGTGGCGTCAGCGTCCACGGCCGCTCGTAGACCGGTGCCTCGGTCACCAGCGGCGGGATCGGGATGTTGCCGACGATGTCGCCATGCCAGGACAGCACCATGCGCTGGGTGTCGGTGAGATGGCCGATGACGGCGAAGTCGAGCTCCCATTTCTCGAAGATCTTGCGCGCCAGCGCCTCAGCTCCGGGCTTCAGCACGATCAGCATGCGCTCCTGGCTTTCGGAGAGCATGAGCTCATAGGGATTCATGCCGGTCTCGCGCATCGGTACCTTGTCGAGTTCGACGACCACGCCCAGCCCACCCTTGGCCGCCATCTCGAACGACGACGAGGTGAGACCGGCCGCGCCCATGTCCTGGATGGCGACGATGTTGTCGGTCGCCATCAGTTCGAGACAGGCCTCGAGCAGCAGCTTCTCGACGAACGGATCGCCGACCTGGACGGTCGGGCGTTTTTCCTCGCTGTCCTCGCTGAACTCGGTCGAGGCCATAGTGGCGCCGTGGATGCCGTCGCGGCCGGTCTTGGAGCCGACATAGACCAGCGGATTGCCGACGCCCGCGGCGGCTGCATAGAAAATGCGGTTCGACGGCGCGATGCCCACGGTCATGGCGTTGACCAGGATGTTGCCGTTGTAGGAGGCATGAAAGTTGGTCTCGCCGCCCACCGTCGGGATGCCCATGCAATTGCCGTAGCCGCCGATGCCCGCGACCACGCCCGATACCAGATGGCGGGTCTTGGGATGCCGAGGCTCGCCGAAGCGCAGCGCATTGAGGTTGGCCACCGGCCGCGCGCCCATGGTGAAGACGTCGCGTAAAATGCCGCCCACGCCGGTCGCAGCGCCCTGGTAGGGCTCGATGTAGGAGGGGTGGTTGTGGCTCTCCATCTTGAAGATGGCGGCCTGGCCGTCGCCGATATCGATGACGCCGGCATTCTCGCCCGGACCCTGGATCACCCACGGCGCCTTGGTCGGCAGCTTCTTGAGCCAGACCTTGGAGGATTTGTAGGAGCAGTGCTCGCTCCACATGGCCGAGAAGATGCCGAGCTCCACCAGGGTGGGCGTGCGGCCCATGATGGCGAGCACGCGCTGATATTCGTCGGGCGACAGTCCGTGCTCGGCGACGACCTGGGGCGTGATGGCGGGCTCGTTGGTTAGCTTGACGGGAGGGTTCTTCTCGACGGCTGCGGGCTGGCTGCTCATGTCAGGGCCTCGACCAGGCCCTCGAACAGCGCCTTGCCGTCTGTGCCGCCGAACATCGGCTCGACGGCGTTCTCCGGATGCGGCATCAGCCCCATCACCGTCTTGCTCTCGTTGAAGACGCCGGCAATGTTGCGGATCGAGCCGTTGGGGTTGCCGGTGCCATCGACCGTGCCGTCAGGCGCGCAGTAGCGGAACGCCACCTGGCCGCGATCCTCGATGCGCTTCAGGGTGGCCTCGTCGGCGAAGTAATTGCCTTCGGCATGGGCCACCGGCACGCGGATCACCTGGCCTTGCTGGTAGCGGTTGGTGAACAGGCTCTGGCTGGTCTCGACCTTGAGATGGACGTCGGCGCAGACGAACTTCAGATGAGCGTTGCGCATCAGCACGCCCGGCAACAGGCCCGCTTCGGCGGCGATCTGGAAGCCGTTGCAGATCGCCAGCACCGGCACGCCCTGGGCCGCCCGGCGCTTGACCTCGGCCATCACCGGTGACTGGGCCGCCATGGCGCCGCAGCGCAGGTAATCGCCGTAGGAGAAGCCGCCCGGCACCACGATCAGGTCGGTCTTCGCGAAATCGCCGTCGCCGTGCCAGATCATCTGCGGCTTGCGGCCGGTGACCAGCTCGATCGCCTGCGCGACGTCGACCTCGCGATTGGAGCCGGGGAAGACGAGGACTGCGGCCTTCATGGATATGCGACTCCGTCCTCATGCTCCTCTCCCCCTTGGGGGAGAGGCTGGGTGAGGGGGTGATGCAGGAGGCAGTTTTCGCGTTGAACCCCCTCACCTAACCTCTCCCCCAAGGGGGAGACGAACATGAAACCGAAGAGGATGAGGTTGGTCCGGACCATCAGCCGACCAGCTCGATCGAGTAGTTCTCGATCACCGTGTTGGCCAAAAGCTTGCGGCACATCTCGTCGAGCCGCGTTTTGGCCTTTTCCTTGTCGGTTTCGGCGAGCTCGAGCTCGATGAACTTGCCTTGGCGGACGTCGCCCACCTCGGCGAAGCCCAGCCGGTTGAGGGAATGTCCGATGGCCTTACCCTGGGGGTCGAGCACGCCGTTCTTGAGGGTCACGTGAACTCTGGCTTTCATTTCGCCTCTTATTGCAGGGTCGTTGGACCGCGCACGTCGCCCGGCCCCTGGTCGATCAGGATGCCGAGCCGCCGCGCCACCTCCTGGTAGGCTTCCTCGACCTTGCCGAGGTCGCGGCGGAAGCGGTCCTTGTCCATCTTCTCGTTGGTCCGAAGATCCCACAGCCGGCAGGAATCGGGGCTGATCTCGTCGGCCAGCACGATGCGGACCATGTCGTCCTCATATAGGCGGCCGAACTCGACTTTGAAGTCGATCAGCTTGATGCCGCAGCCCAGAAACAGGCCGAACAGGAAGTCGTTTACCCGAAGCGTGAGCGCCACGATGTCGTCGAGGTCCTGCGGCGTCGCCCAGCCGAAGGCGGTGATGTGCTCCTCGGTCACCATGGGATCGCCCAGCGCGTCGTTCTTGTAGAAGAACTCCATGATCGAGCGCGGCAACTGGGTGCCTTCCTCGACGCCGAAGCGCTTGGCAAACGAGCCGGCCGCGACGTTGCGCACCACCACCTCGAGCGGGATGATCTCGACCTGGCGGATGAGCTGCTCGCGCATGTTCAGCCGACGGATGAAATGGGTCGGCACGCCGATCTCGCCGAGCTTGGTCATCAGGAACTCGGAGATGCGGTTATTGATCACACCCTTGCCGGTGATCGTGCCCTTCTTCTGGTTGTTGAACGCGGTAGCGTCGTCCTTGAAGTACTGGACGATCGTCCCGGGCTCGGGCCCCTCGAACAAGGTCTTGGCCTTGCCCTCGTAGATGCGGCGGCGGCGGGACATTCTTTACTCCTGTGCGGGCGGCGCGAACCGCCCGCCATACGGCCGGAATATGGCGGAAGTCCCATGCGCCGGGACTGGGGAAAAATCCATTGAAAAAGGTGACGCCTCCGTCATATTGATCCTCGGATCGGAGGCCCCATGGCCCAGCAGATTACCTACGACCAAGCTTACGATACCGTGGCGCCCGAGGATTTCGCGGCGATGCTGGAAGTGCCGCGCTACGGCCGGCGGACCGATGCCTTCGACAGCATCATATCGGCGACCCACGACCATTTCTGGGACCCGCTGGACAAGAGCTACATCGACTTCGACCAGCCCTTCGACATGGCCACGACGCCGGTGATGCCCCTCGATACGATGGTCGAGCTCAGGAGCGCCGTCGCCGACCGGCTGGACGATTGGCAGAAGATCCAGCTCGCCAACGACGTCATGCACTGGTCGATCTCCAACCTGTTGCACGGCGAGCAGGGCGCTCTGTCGCTGTCGGCCAGCCTCTGCCACATCCTGGTCGATCCGGGCGCGCAGGAATATGCCGCCAACCAGGCGCGCGAGGAGGCCCGCCACGTCGCGGGCTTCACGCGCTACATCGCCAAGCGCTGGGTTGACCCGCTGCCGGTCGGCAAGACCATCGCCACGGTGCTGGCCGACCTGGTGAGCACGCCGGAGGTCTACAAGAAGATCGTCGGCATGCAGATGCTGATCGAAGGGGTGGCGATGGGCTCGTTCGCGACCCTGAACGCCAAGACCAACGATCCCGTGCTGCGCCGGCTGGTCCAGCTGGTGATGAGCGACGAGGCGTTCCATCATCGCTTCGGCCGCATCTGGGCGGCCAAGACCATCCGCCATCTCAGCCAAGACGAGCACCGCAAGGTCGAGGACTGGGCAGCCCAGATCTTCCAGATGCTGTTGTTCAACTTGATCAACACCGAGCAGAAGCAGGTCATCTACGCCAAGTACGGGCTCGACTGGCAATGGGTGCGCGACGCGGTCAAGGAGATCTTCAGCGACGACGATCGCCGCGCCCAGCTCAAGGAAGGCAACAACATCTTCCGCGTGCTGATCAAGACGCTGCTGCATGCCGGCATCATCACCCAGCGCACCGCGCCGCTCTACGCAGTGTGGGTCGACATGAAGGAACTCGAAGCGGAGGGCGAGGGCATTCCGGGCGACATCGTCGCCGAGGAGATGCTGGTGGTGCTGCGCGAGATCAACGCCAAGAGGAAGCGTATTGCCGCGAAGGACCTCGCGCCGGCAAGGCCTTAGGGGCCGGTTCACGGGAATTTCCGCATTTCCCGCAATTTCCGCTACCGGTTTTGTCGATCGCCGCCAAGCAACACGACACGATCTTGCGCGGCGGCCAGCCGGGAAGACCGGGAATTCTTTCGGACCGCTACAGGGGCCCGGAAAGGGGTTTCCGACCTTTCCGCCCTTTCCGCCCCCATCACGAATTGGACTGCACCCCGTGGGTGAGACAGCAAAACCCCGGACAGATGGTTGATCATTGGTCATGCCGATCCCTTGTCGACGAAGGTCGGCCGACATACGCCACAACATTGCCCAGGACTGTCAACCACAATCGAGTCACGGTACCTGCAGTACAGGCGCCAGCGATGCCGCTCTAGGCGTCAGTCCTTGTAGACCTCGACCGCCTGCATCATGCCCATCTCCTCGTGGTTCATCATGTGACAGTGCAGCATGAAGACGCCGGTGTAATCGAGGAAGCGCGAGCGGATGACGGTACTGCCGCCCTTGGCCATCCGCGGCACGGTCACCGTATCGCGCCACGGCCGATCGGCCTGCGGCTGGCCGCCCATCTCGACGACCTGGAACGGGTTGGTGTGGATGTGGAACGTATGGTCGTCGTGCTCGTGGGTGTTGCGGATCGTCCATCCGCCACGACTCTGTAAATAGCCGTCCACCCATGTCGATAAGTTGCGACAGGCCGACACTATAGGGCTCTACTTGTCCGCCACTGTAAGCCGGTGTAGCGTCATCGCCATGGGTAAATCAAGGGGTTGTGGCGGACAAAAAAAATGACGGATAAGAAGCTGACAACGGCGCAGGTCGAGCGATTGCGCGAACGAGGCCGGTACGCATGCGGAGCCGGGCTTTATCTGCAAGTGACAAGTGGCGGCAGTCGCAGTTGGCTCTTTCGCTATCAGCGCAACAACAAGACGCGAGAGATGGGGTTGGGGCCCTACCCTGTGGTAACGCTCGCTGCTGCCCGCGATCTGGTGCTGGACCACCGCCGCGCGCTGCACGCGGGTCGTGATCCCCTGGAGGAGCGCCGCGCCGCCGCCCGCGCCCTAATGACGTCGGCTACCACCTTCGACGACGTGCGTGACGAGTACGTCGAGGCCCACAAGCCCGCCTGGCGTAACCCCAAGTCAGCGGCACAATGGACGGCGAGCCTTCAAACCTACGTCTCGCCGGTCTTCGGCACTCGGCAGGCCAGTTCCATCACAGTCAACGACGTGCTTGCTGTCCTCACGCCGATCTGGAGCACCAAGACCGTGACGGCGCGACGTATACGCGGCCGGGTCGAGGTGATCCTCGACTACGCGAAGGCACGGGGCCTTCGCGAGGGTGAGAACCCGGCGCGGTGGAGAGGCGGCCTCGACCATTTGCTGCCAGCTGCCGGCAAGCTCGTTAAGGTGAAGCACTACCCGGCGCTACCGCCAGATGCCCTGTGTGGCGTGATGCGAGCGTTGGCAAGGATGGCAGGCGTCGCCCCGATGGCCGTTCGGTTCATTGTACTGACCGCCGCTCGTGCAAGCGAAGTAGTCGGCGACAATCGCGCGGCCGGCGCTACCTGGGATCAAATCGACTTGCAGCGCGCCGTCTGGGCACTGCCGGCGGAGCGCACGAAATCGAACCGTGAGCATCGTGTGCCTCTGTCGGCGCAGGCGCTGGCTGTGTTGAAAGAGGCGGCCGAAATACAGCAAGACGACCGGGTATTTCCTGGTGTCGTTCGAGACAGGCCGCTCAGCCTCACCAGCTTATTGAACGCGCTCCGTAGCGCCGGAGGTGGCTCCGCTACCATTCACGGCCTGCGCTCAACCTTCCGGGACTGGGCCAGCGAGCATGCCCATGCGCCGCGTGAGCTTGCAGAGGCAGCACTCGCGCATGCCGTGGGCGACGCCACCGAGCGCGCCTACGCCCGAAGCGACATGCTCGAACGGCGACGCGAGTTGATGCAGCGGTGGGGGAGCTATGCCTGCGGCGCGGCGGCGCTTAGCCGACGCAGTCGTACGGGCGAGCTAAGGCGTGCTTCGTAAATCGCGACTGGCCATGTCTGTATCACCCCTATAAGCGGACATAGAGGGGGCATCGGTCGACGTCTCAAATGTGCCAAAAGCAGACATCCGGCAACGGCCGAGCGTCGTCCAGTGATAGATGGTTCGCCTCCGGTTTCGGGTGGCCCCTTATCGGGACAGGAAGGCTTTCATTTCCTCGCGGAAGTGTGGGTAGGCGGGCTCGTCTTCCAGGATCAAGTGGTTGCGGCTCTGGAGTGCCACGAAGCGCGCGCCGGGGATGGCCGCGGCCATGCGTCTGCCGCTTTCGAACGGAACGCGGACTTCCTCGCGGGCGTGCATCACCAGCGTCGGAACGCTTACTTTGCCGAGCAGATCCGTGACATCCGCCTCGCCGCTGGCCTCGAGGTTGCGCACCGCATTCTCCGGTGAGCAGGAGACGCGCTGCAGATCATTGAACCAGTCCGCTTGCTCCTTGGTGGCGTCGGGCGCGAACTGCGACGTAAACATCTGTCGGAACGTCGCGTTTTGTTGACCCCAACCCAGGCGCATCAGCGTCAGCATGGCAGCGGCCTGTTCCCTGTCCTTCGCGCTCTGAGACCGCTTTGACCAGCCGATGGCATATCCACCGTAGAGAACGAGGCGGTTCACGCGCTCCGGATGGCGCACCGCATAGGCTATCGATACGGCGCACCCTTGCGAGATTCCGAGCAGGTCGAACCGCTCGAGACCGGCGGCATCGACGACAGCTTCCAGATCGCGCACGAAAGCCTCGAAGGTGATCTCCTCCGCTTCCCAGTCCGAAAGGCCGTTGCCGCGGGCGTCATATCTGATCAGCGTGTGGTCGCGAGCCAGATCGCGCCAGAGATGGCGCCAGATCGGGCTTTCCAGGTCTTTTTCCAGATGCGTCATCCAGTTGCCGGTCTTGACCAGCGGCGGCCCATTGCCCATGCAGGAATAAGCGATTTGCACGCCATCAGATGAGCGGCAAAAGCGGATCTGCTGCTCCGGCATGGCCGCCGGCGCCGCGGCGCTCTCGCCCGGCAACTCCGGCAGGGCCTCCTCGGGCAATCCTGCTATGGCGAGCGCACCGAGGCCAAACACACCGATGCTGCGCGCGATATTCTTCACCGTCTGTTCACCCAGGTCGGCGAAGGCGAGAGAGAGTTTGTCGCGGATCTGCTCGTTGGCACCGCGCGAGATGCAGAGGCCTCCCGGCTCGCACAGGGCCTCGAGTCGTGCCGCGACGTTTACGCCGTCGCCGAATATGTCGTCGCCATCGATCATGATGTCGCCGACATTGATGCCTATACGGAAAATGATCCGCCTGTCCTGTGGCACTGCGTGGTTTCGGCCGATCATGCTGCGCTGGATGCTGACAGCGCACCCGACCGCATCGACGATGCTGGCGAACTCGACCAGCATCCCGTCGCCCGTCGTCTTCACGATGCGGCCGTGATGCCTGGCAATGGTCGGATCGATCAGTTCGCGCCGATGCGCCTTGAGTGCACGCAGCGTTGCCACCTCATCCTGACCCATCAACCGGCTATAGCCGGCAATATCCGCCGCGAGGATCGCCGCGAGCCGTCGTTCGATAGTGGCTTCCTTAGTCATTGGGTCAGTGCTCCGATAAAAGCATAGTAGCGCGTCCAATGACCCGACTTGAAGGGGCGGATTGGGCCAGCAGCGGACGTTGGACTTACCAGCAATTAACTTTGGGTCCATTCTGGCTCGTGACATAAACTCATAGGCGTTGGACGCACGGTGCCGCCGCCGGAGGTCGCAAGCTCGGGCCGAGCGATTGGCTGCGCCGGATTGACCTTCTGCTCAAAACGTCCAGGTGCGGAATGGAATGCCCGAACTGCAAGGCCCAGCTTTCCGAAGGCAGCAAATTCTGCGTTGAATGTGGCGCACTGCTCCCCCTTGCGTGCTCCTCTTGCGGACACGCGAATCCGCCGAGCGCCAAGTTCTGCGCCAGCTGCGGTACCAAGCTCGCGGGCGTCTCGACCACACCGACGGCGACGGCGACTGCGGCGGCAACAGCAACACCGGCACCCGCTGAGTCTTCCGCCGAGCGTCGGCAGCTCACCGTGATGTTCTGCGACCTTGTCGGCTCGACGGCACTATCAACGCAGCTCGACCCGGAAGACTTGGGCAGAGTGCTCGGCGATTTCCGGGCCGCTTGTGCCAATGCCGTGGCCCGGTTCGGCGGTTCGGTTGCAAAGTACATGGGCGACGGCGCCCTAGTGTATTTCGGCTATCCGGAAGCCTACGAGGACGCTGCGGCAAGGGCCATCCTTGCCGGGCTCGCGCTGGTCGAGGCGGCCGGAGCCCTGAGGAGCTCGATCCGCGTTTTTCCGCAGCTTCGCGTCGGCATTGCAACCGGAACGGTGGTGGTGGGCGAGTTGATCGGCGATGGCGCAGCGCAGGAGCGGGTAGCCGTTGGCGAGACCCTCAATCTTGCCGCACGGCTGCAGGCGCTTGCAGCACCCGATTCCATCGTGATCTCCGATTCAACCTGGACCTTGGCCGGCGGCGCATTCAACTACGAGGACCTCGGTCCGCAGACGCTCAAGGGCATTTCGAACCCGGTTCATGCCTGGGCGGTCGTCGGCGAGAACAGCGCGGATGGCCGCTTCGCGGCCCGGACGAGGACGGGCGTGACGCCCCTGGTCGGCCGCCAGGATGAGATCGGCATGATGCGGCAACGCTGGGAGCGCGCTTTGGACGGTGACGGCCAGGTTGTTCTCCTGTCGGCGCCGGCGGGCATGGGCAAGTCGCGCATGACGCAAGCCTTCCGCGACGGTCTTGGCGAGGTACTGCCGGCCTGCATCCAGTTCTTCTGCTCTCCGTATCACACCAACAGCGCGTTCCATCCGTTCATCCGCCAGCTCGAGTTCGCGGCAGGTTTCGGCCGGCACGATCCGGCCGATCGGAAGCTCGACAAGCTGGAGTCCGTGCTGGCGGGCCCGGCTCATGCCGTTACGGAGGCAGCGCCGCTGCTGGCTGCGATGCTGTCGATCCCCTACACCCAGCGATATCCCCAGCTCGAAACGATCATGAGTGAACTGGTTCGAAAACAGCGAACCATGCATGTTCTCGAGGAGCAGCTGGTCTTCCTATCGACGCGCGCTCCTGTGCTGATGATCTTCGAAGACGCTCACTGGGCCGACGCCACATCCATCGAACTGATGGGACGAATCCTGAACCGGGTCGCAGGGCACCGAGTGATGGTGATCGCGAATTTCCGACCCGAGTTTGTGCCTCCCTGGCTGGGCCTGGGCCATGCCACGCTGCTGACGCTTAACCAGCTTAGCAGACGGCAGGCCAACGAACTGATCGACAAGACAGCCGCCGGTGTAACGCTGCCCGAACCGGTCATCGAACAAATCATCGCCAGGGCGCAGGGCGTCCCCCTGTTCGTCGAGGAGATCACGCGGTCGGTCCTTGCGTCCCGCTCACGTGAGGACAGAGACGGACGGCATGATCTCGACGACGCTGTGTCCTTCGTCATCCCGGCAACGCTGCAGGACAGCCTTGTTGCCCGGCTTGATCGCCTTGGCTCGGCCAAAGATGTCGCGCTCGCGGCGTCGATCATCGGGAGGGAGTTTCCATTCGACATACTGGCGGCGGTCGCCTCCCTCGATCATTCGGCACTCACGGCCGCCCTCGAGCAGCTCGTCCGGTCAGATCTGGTCGCACAGCGGGGTGAGCCGCCGAACGCGACATACAGCTTCAAGCATGCGCTCACTCGGGATGCGGCGTACCAGACAATCCTGAAGTCGCGGAAGCGCGACCTTCACCGGCACGTGGCGCAGACTCTCGAGAGTCGGTTCCCCGAGCTGGCACGGAACGAACCCGAGGTCCTTGCCTACCACTACACCGAGGCAGAAGTCGTCGACCGGGCGCTAGAATTCTGGCGCAAGGCAGCCGAGCGGGCCTCTGCAAGCTTGGCCCATGCCGAGGCGTCCGGCCATATCCGCAAAGCCCTGGCGTTGATTTCGTCATTGCCGGAAGGCCCGGCCCGCGACGAGTGGGAGCTTGTGTTCCTCACGCTCATGGGTCCCGCGCACATGGCCTTGGAGGGCTGGGACAGCCCGAATGCTCGCGCCACGTATGATCGGGCCAGGGCGCTGGCCGACCGTCTTGGCAGGACGGGCGATATTTTCCGGTCACTGTGGGGTCTCTGGATGGGTGCGCACAGCGCCGGCCAGCATGCGAAGGCAGGACCCCTGCTCGATGAAATATACGAACTGCTCAAGAAGACGGACGAGGCGGAATACGTCGTCCAGGCGCATCACGCCGCCGGATCGCAAATGCATGCCGAGGGCAACCTGCGACGTGCCAGAGACTACATTGGTCAGTGCCTTTCAGCGTACCGGATCGATACCCACGGCAATCTCGCCATGACCTACGGCGCGCACGACCCCGGCTGCTGCTCGCTGGGAATGGCAGCCTCGACGTTGCTCATGCTCGGATACCCGGACCAGGCCCATGAAGCGAGCCTGAAGGCGCTGAGCCTCGGCAGACAGGTCGGGTTCCAGACCGGAATTGCCCATACGACCCGCTATCGCGTGGCCCTGTGCATCATGCTGAACGAGCCTGGCCTGGCTGCGGAAAGCGTCGGTGAGGGCCTCGAGGTCAGCGAGAAGTTCAACCTGGGGCCATACCTGCAACCGCTTGCACTCTGCGACGGCTGGATCCGCGCCTTCAGCGGCGACGTCACCGAAGGACTCCGCCGTGCCGAGCAGGCGCTGGCAGCGCTCAGGGCCGCACCCACGGGGAAGTATCAATTGCCCATGCTGACCGCCTTTGTCGGCCAGATTAGATTGGCCGCGGGCGACATCGAGGGCGCATTGACGCTATTCGGCGATGCGCTCGACCTCGCGCGGCGCAACGGAGAAATGTATTATCTCGCAGAGATCCTGCGCCTGACGGCCGAGGCGTTGCTGGCGCGGCCGCTGCCGGATGTCTCTGGCGCCGAGCGCTGTCTCGTCGAAGCGCTTGAGGTCTCCCGCGGTCAAGAGGCGAAATTCTGGGAGCTGCGCGTAGCCTTGGCGCTTGCCAAGCTTTGGGCCGGCCGTGGACGACGGGCAGAAGCGTTGTCGCTGGTGGCTCCGGTGTATGGCTGGTTCACTGAGGGGTTCGATACGCTCGAACTGAGAAGTGCCAAGGCGCTGATGGCCGAACTGCAGCGGTAACGGGCCACGCAGTCTGCCATCCACTCCCAAGGCCAGTTGCGGCACCCACCGGGAGTAGCTTCTTTCACAAGTCAACGGCTGATCCCGGGCACCTAGCCTTTTAGCGACGTCCTATCGCCGAAGCCATCGACCGAAAAACTGTATCTGTCGGTGAATGTGCAAACTCCAAGCTGAAAGTCCGCTCCGGGTCAATCGCGTCGGTTTCATGATGTCCGCGATACGTCCAGTCTACCCCAAACAGCAGACATTTTCGGACCCGCTCGGCACTTCGCATTTGTGCCGCCACGAGCAGACATGACGCGTGACGCTCAAGGCGTCGATTGCAGAAGGCGATTTCTACCATCGATCGGGAGCCACGAAAACGTGGCAGGGGGTTGCAAAAGCGGAGATCACCGCCGCTAAATCAGGGTCGTAAATTGGCTAAGGTGAAGCCAGGAAAGCCGACGGAACTCGTGGAGGACCGGATGCCGACCATCATCGATCTTAACGCAGAAGCCGCGAAATTAGCGCTGTTGCGCGCGCAGACACTGCAAACGCCGCCCGAGAAGCGCAAGGGCAGCATGGCGCGATTGGGGGCCTACCGCGACGGGCTCCTTCTTCTGGGCACGTCGGCGCGAACCGGCGTGGGCCATTGGGAGACCCATCTCGAAGACGAGTTGATCCACATCCTCGAAGGCACCAGGACCTTGGAGATCGCGTGCGACGATGGCCCGCCCAAGTCCTTTGAACTTCGCGCCGGCATGGTCGCCGTCATCCCGCGCAAAGCTTGGCACCGTTTTCATTCCGTGGATGTCGGCACAGTGCTAAGCGCGGTGCTGCCCGGCCCGCATATCGATGGCGATGTCGCCGACCCGCGCACGGTAGAGCCGGGAATAGCAGCAACAAGTGGCGCGCCGAGCATCGTCGATCTCAACGCAGAAGCCGCGAAACTCTCTATGTTCCGCGGACTGACCCCGCAAACGACGTTTGCAGAACGCGAGGGCAGCACAGCGCGGTTGCCCGCATACCGCGACGGGATCCTCTTCCTTAGCAAGTCCGCGGGAATAAGCCATTGGGAGACCCATCCCGAGGACGAGTTGGTTCACGTTCTCGACGGCACGAGGATCCTGGAGATCGTGTGCGACGACGGGCCGCCCAAGTCCTTTGAACTTCGCGCCGGAATGATTGCGATCGTCCCGAAGGATGCATGGCACCGCGTCCTTTCCGAGGAGGGTGGAACGACGTTCAGCGCGACGCTTCCCGGCAAGCATATCGATCTCGATGTCGACGACCCTCGAAAGGTCGAGCGCAGCCCGGCGTGAGGTCCTGCTGCACTCGGCCTCGTACTCGATGAACGTTTCACCGAAGAGTTGATGTCCGCTTCGGGTCGAGGCTGTGTGAGAACGCGGCTGTGTCGGCGCAGCGGAAGTCGGCACATGGGCTGATCTCCGTTACGGCGTTATGGATCGCAGGACCGTTCAGGCCCGGATCGCCTCGATCAGCGACTGCGGGCCGAGCATGGCGACTACCCGTTTCAGATTGTAGGCCAGGACGTGGAGGCTCATCTCCGCTCGGACCTTATCGAGGGTCCTGGTCTTGAAGTGGGTTGCTCCCATCCAGGCCTTGAGCGTGCCAAAGGGGTGCTCGACGGTGGCTCGGCGGATGCGCATGGCGTCGGGCCTGCGGTCCAACCGCGCACGCATGGCGTCGATCACCGCCTCATGCTCCCAGCGTTTGATGCGGCGCTCCTTGCCACTCGTACACCGGCTCTTCAGCGGGCAGCCGGCGCATTTGGTTGTCCAGTAGACGTAGAGGTTCATGCCGTCCTCGACCGAGGTGAAGCGGCGGGTCAGGGTCTCCCTTGCCGGGCAGCGATAGACGTCGTCGTCGGCCAAGTAGACGAAGTCCTGCTTGCCGAAGCGTCCCTTAGCCTTGGAACCGGAGGTGAGTGGCTTGGGCACATAGGGCGTGACGCCGATGCCCTCGCAGGCCAGCACTTCTTCGCCGTCGAAGTAGCCACGGTCCGCGAGCACATCGAGGGCTTGGAGCCCCATCGCCGCCTTGGCCTGGCCTGCCATGCCCGAGAGCTGGTCTCGGTCGTGACCGGTGTTGGTGACCTCGTGGGCCACGATCAGGTGATGCTTGGCGTCGACGGCGGCCTGGACGTTGTAGCCGACCACACCACTGCCGCGCCCGCTCGTCGCCATCGAGCGCGCGTCCGGGTCGGTCAGCGAGAGCTGCTGGTCCGGTGCGGCATGCACGATCGGTTCAAGGGCTTTGAACGCCGCCATCTGCTCGCGAAGCGCGGCGATCTTCTCCTGCAGGCGGACCGACTTGGCCTGTGCCAGCTCGCCCTCCTGGCGGTCAGCCGTCTCTAGCGCGGCCATGTAGCGCTCGATGCTGGCCTCGACCTGGTCCATCCGCTTCTTCAGCTTGGCCTTGGTGAAGTTCTTGTCCCGCGCGTTCACCGCCTTGAACTTGCTGCCATCGATCGCCGCCACGGCGTGGCTGAACAGGTCCAGTCGCCGGCACAGATCGATGAACCTGCGGCAGGTGGCCCGGATCGCCGGACCGTTGTCCTTCCTGAAGTCGGCGATGGTCTTGAAGTCGGGAGCCAGCCGTCCGGTCAGCCACATCAGTTCGACGTTGTGCTGGGCCTCCCGCTCCAGCCGGCGGCTCGAGGCGATCTGGTTGATGTAGCCGTAGACATAGATCTTCAGCAGCACGCCCGGATGATAGGCCGGGCGCCCGGTCGCCTCGGGAACCACCCCCTCGAACCCAAGCGCCCCCAAGTCCAGCTCCTCGACAAACACGTCGATCACTCGCACCGGGTTCTCCTCCGACACATAGTCGTCCAGGAACTCGGGAAGCAGAACGCCTTGCCGGCGGTCCTCACCTTCGACGAAGCGCTTCATCTCTAACTCCGAAGCAGTGTCGTCGAGATTCTAGCTTAGCCGGTCTTTTCACACAGCCTCGGTCAAAAGCGGTAAACTTCAATTGGGGCATATGTTTTCCGCTGTGCCCCCGAAAGCCGACATTGCCCGCCGACCTTGGCATCGTTGGTGAGTCCACGCCTAGATCGCACTCTACGCGGCGCCTTCTCTTCACCTACGGATTGTACCGATGGCTCGACAACTATTTCCCAGACCGAGCCCCGGCGAGGTCGCAAAGGCCACACGCGAACTCGTCACGGAGGCGATCAACGCGGTCCTTGGCGGACTGACGATGGGCCCCAACGACCCGACGCCGAGTGGGAAGGCCATCCGGCTGGCGGCCAGGCGCGGGGCGCTCGCGGCTGTCGCCCGGCTGTTGCCCCCCGACGGGCGGCGGCCCGTCGGCAAGCCGCCCAAGGTCGCGCTGAATGTCTTCGGCAGGTTTTTAATCCTCGACCGGATGGCGTGGCTGATTCATGGCGGCACCGAAAGCGAGTTCGAGCATGGTGAGGAGCCGCAGGGATACATCGCCCCCGTGAGGCCTGGCATGACCGTCGCCAAGGCCGCCGAGGTTGTTGTTGCCGAACAGGCAGCGAAGAAGAAGGCTTGGCTCAAGGATCGCCGCGATGCCCTCGCCATGCAAGGAAGGCCGCCGGCATGGTTCAAAACACGCGGTGAGTGGCGGGCAAGTTTCGATGGCGTGAAACCGCCGGGGGTTCCGACTAAGGAAGCCCTTATCGGGATGTGGCGCACCAGCAGGCGCCGAGCAGAATCCTGAAGTCAATCAAGTTCAAGCGGGTCAACGTTATGTCAAAATATACCGGGTGAATTACGCACGCTGTCTCCTTGTATATGACGGGCTATCTGTAGTTTTAGGAGCCTCGCACTAAACACGAGGACTCCTGAATGCACTCCCAGATCACTACCGAAACACGGCCCGCGCCGCTGGTTGTCACGATGGCTGAGGCCTGCAGGCTCCTTGGCCTTAGCCGGATGACGATGCACAAATTGGTCGTCGCTAGGCGGCTGCGCGTCACACGCTTCGGGCGGAGCGTGCGCGTATCGATGGCCGAACTCGAGCGGCTCGCAAAGCCCGGCAGCACCCCCACCCGCACATAGAAAACCGGCCGCCTCGGCGGAGGACGGCCGGTCGCAATGTAGGTCATCTTGGTCAGGACGGCCGAAACATAGCGCATTGACGCCTCGCACGCCACGGCGGCCTCAACAATTTTGAGGTCAGCCCATGCCTATGAGCCACCTGAGCCACGAGCGAGATCTCGACGGCCGCAAGCGCCTCGGCGTCGCGGTTTGTCAGCGCCTCGGCGGCCCGACAACTTGGCACCAGACTGGCGACGATGGTCGACTTGACCCGACCGCTTTGACGATCGCAGTGCGCGCACTGAAGAACGGCGGCGCCGTCCTCATCCAAGGCAGCGACGACATCGAGCATACGTTCGCCGTTGCGGCTCAGATCGAGGACGCGTCGTGAGCCTGACGATCCTCCGGTCGGTCTCTGGCAAGCTCGCGACGAAGCGGTTCTACCGCGACGCCAATGGTGTCATCATCCAGGTCAATTACGGACTTGAAAAATGGTGGCAGACCGAGGTCGCCCGGATCACCGACTTCGCCGCAATGGCGGCGCAGCTCGACTGCCTGCTCGACGACCCGCTAGCGCTCCCCGTGCGTGGTGCGCCGAAAGCGGGCGTCGACATCACCCAGCTTATCGTGCGCAGGTCCAACGGCTCCGACGCGACCATCGAAGATGTGCCGCAGCATTTTCTGCACCTGGACCTGGACTGCATCGAGGAGCCGCATCTCGACGTCGTGAGCAGGCCCGAAGAGGCACGTCAGTACGCGCTTGACCTGATCGCTAGTGCAGCGCCCGAGTTGAGAGGTGCAGCTTGTTGGATGTCGTGGTCGTCGAGTGCGGGGGTATACGACAGGACGCGCGTGAAGCTGCACTGCTGGTACTGGGCCGCAGAGCCGTACACCTGCGCAAGACTGAAAGTCTGGGGGGAGCAGGTCAACGCCCGCGCGGGATTTATGCTCGTCGACCTCAAGCTCTTCCAGCCTGTCCAGGCCAACTACGTCGCGAGACCTCTATTTGAGGACGTGGACGATCCCTTCCCTGGCGCAGCGCGCGCTGTGGTCGTCGAGGGTTACATGCCGACGCTTGTGATCGAAGATCCCCCGCCTCCTCCGCCGCGGCACCGAGTCAAGTCCGTCGGAGGTCGCGGCGGCAGCTCATCGGCAAGCATTGAGGCCGCGATTGCCTCCATGGGCGAGGACGCCGATGGTTTTCACGGACCGTGGCTTCGGGCGATGTCGATCTTCTACGCGCAAAACGGACCTGACGCCGACCCACGTCCACTCATCTTACGGCTCGTTCGCGCCATCAAGAACCACGGCACCCGCGATGCGACATACCTCACCAACGAGCTGCGCGGGATGATCCGCCGCGCGCGTGTTCTCGCTGCCAAAGAGCGCACTGCCCGAGACGCTGTCGACAACTTGCGCGCGGCGCTGTCGCGTCGCAGCAACACGAAGGAGAACTGAACGTGGACGCACAGACTTGGGAAAATCTCACCGACGCCGAGATCGAGGCTGAGGTGGTGGCGGCACTCGAGCAGCCCGACCCGAACGAGGCGCTGCCCGCTGATGTGGCCATACTTATCGCGGAGCTCGCCGCGCGCGGATGGACCGAACTCGACACGCTCGTGGCGGTGCCCGAAGGTGCCACGCCACCGGACGTGATGGAGTGGGCCGGCCTTGCGCTTGCGGCGATGCCGCTGACGACGCAGGGGCGCACCCGCGGCGATGACTTCCGCAAAGACCTTGCGCAGCTGGTGGCGCCGGGGCTCAAGGCGCAAACGGCCTGCGCGGCGATGAGGAAGGCCGCCCAGGCGTGGCAACGCATTGTGGCGGCCGCCGTCCTTGCAGACGAGCAGCCGGAGTTCATTGACCCCACCCCCGCCACCAGTCCGGAGCCGCTGGAAGAGATCGCATACTGGATCGGGAGCGAGTTCGACGGCTGGATCGACGCACCGGTCGAGTATGTCGACGTCATGGTGCTCTGGGCCATCGGTACGTGGGGATTGTTGCCTGGATGCCCGCCGCGGCAGGCGGGCGATGACGGTGGGCCGATGTTCTATCCGTATATCTGGGTCACCAGCGTCGACCCAAACAGCGGCAAAAGCACTGTGCTGCGGTCGCTCGCGGTCGCCGTTCGCCGCCCGATGAGCGTGCAGCGGATCACTCCAGCGGCACTTTTCCGCACCCTCGCCGCGTGGCAGCCGACACCGCTGATAGACGAGGTCGGGCGCTTCGTCACTGGCAACAATGACCTCGAAGGCCTGTTCGACGCCGCCTGCTATCGCGACGGCGTCGTGAGACTCGTTGAGAAAGTCGGCACCGCAGGCGGCGGCGAGACCTTTAAGACGCGTAAGTTCTTTTGCTTCGCCCCCATCGCGATGGGCGGCCTCGGCGCTGTCGCGCCGACCATTCGCAGCCGCTCGATCCGGCTGCGAATGACGCCTGCCAGCGCGGCCCACAAGCCCGTGCGCCTTGCCGACCACATGCGCCAGGTGTCCGCGCTGGCCGAGAAGGTCGGCCCACACCTCGCGGCACACGCAGACTCGATCTGCGCCCAGCTGGAGCGCGGTCCCACAGCCGCACTGCCGTCCGATCTCATCAATCGGGATGCCGACGTGTGGGAGCCGATGTTTGCTATTGCAGAACTCATCGGCGGCGAGTGGCCCGAACGCTGCGCCGACGCCTACCAGCTGCTGGGACGTCCCCGGCGGGCCACTGCCGACACCCTCCTGCGTGACCTTCTTGACGCCCTCCAGGCGTACCAGCGCGAGCGTGCAGCCAACTATGCTGCAGGAGGTGCTGCCCCCCGTTCCAGTCAGGGGTTCGGGATGTACGGGTTCCCGGAGCGCGGGGCTGCCGCCTTCGATCCGCTGGTTCCGATCGACAAGGTGCCGACAACGGACTTCCATCACTGGCTCGGTGGTCCGCAAGCTGGCGAGTTTGCGTCATCGACGGCCAACTCCCGGGACAGGCCGCTCAGTCTCACGAAGATCGGCATGCTGCTCGCCGAGGTCGACGTCTTTTCTCGCTCATTTGAGATCACGCGCGACGGGCGGCGACGCCAACTGCGGGTCTATGAGCTCGCGGATCTCGAACGCGTTTGGGGCGAGCGGCGTTCGTCGTCGTGATGCGCATCGCGGAACCCCTCAGGGGCTCAGGGAAAGGCGGCTAAAATGTACGCAGGCGTGCGTTTTATCGCCCCTGAGGCTTCAAGGTGAACCATCAGGAACCCCCTGGAGGGTTGCCCCGCACCTGGGGCACCCTGAGGGGTCCGTCGCAACCCTCAGGGCCCGCAGAATGCACGCCTACTTACGTTTTATCTTCAACACCTGAGACCTGAGGGTGTTGGCAGGTTCAAGCCTATGCCGGATCACTGTGCCGTCTGCTAGCGCCAGAGCCCGGATCTTTTCCTGGGAATTGTCGCACTACATGAAGAAGCGGAACTGATAGGGAGTATTGCCCAGTCCAGTCATGCGCTTCACGACTCGAGCGAGGACCTTTGCGTAGCTCATAGTCACCGGAAGTGGGTCGTATAGTGCGTCGTTGTTCCAGTTCATTTTCGCCAAGCCCAGCGCTGCGCGACAGGTGTCGTCCCAAGTTCCATGGCCCGCATGCCGCACGAGGCGGAGCGGTCTGGGCGTGCTGCGGCCCCCCTGGAAGTAGGAGCCGCGCTCGCCGATCCCCTGCACGTCGCCATGAGTCCAGAGCAGGGCCTCGCGCGCGCCAATGCCGATGGCCGTGCCGCGCGAAACCGGAAAAGCAGTGGGCCTTCCCTTCCCGTCGTGACCCCCGCGCGCGTCGATGCGTACGCCACGCCATCCGACATCCTCGACGACCTGGAGCAGATCGACCGCCTCGCACAAATGAAGCGCCTCCATAGCGCCGTCCATCTCTTCCAGCCTGAACTCCGTCGTCTTGTGAACCATTACCCGCCGCGGAGAGCGCCCTGCGTGCCGCCGGCGGTAAAGGTCCATCGAGCGCGTCATCACCCGAAACATCTCTGTTCGCGAGAGGAAGGGATTGTCTCGCTGAACTTCGAACTCATGGGCATCGTAGGCAACGAATTCGAGGCCCGCCCCCTCCGCGTCAAACACTTGGCTACAACAAGTCACAAACCGTGGGCGATCGGATTCGGGCCGCCGCACCGCGTACGAAATTCCGATATAGGCCGTCTCCGGATCAGTATCCGCGAGTTTCCAAGGAATACCCCCCGCTTTGACATAGAGTGCGAGGCCGATGCGCCACATGACACTTGCCCGATCCTGATAGGCGAGTGCTTTGTCCTCGCGCAGTATCTGAACAGGCAGTCGCCGAGCAGCAGTCGCTGCCTTCAGATGATCGTGCAGGTCGAAATCATCCGTCGGCCCTCCCGAAAATCCCACTGCCCAACGTTGCGGGATGTAGATGAATAGAACATCGAACTCGGTGCGGCGGCTCCCCAGAGTCTGGACCGCGCGCAGAAGGCGTTCGGCCAGCACGACATGAGGTGTCGGAGATGCCGCCAAAGCGGTGTCAAGTTGCTGGTCAAGCTCCAGATGGCAGCCTTTCCCCGCGCCGCGCATATGCAGGCCGAAGACGCCCTGAAATCCGGGCCATTCCGGCAGATATTCTTGCCGCTCCGTTGGCTTTGATGCTCTGTTCAGCTCGCGCATAAAGCCGTACAGGCGCTCACTCTCACCCGCCGGTGAAATTGTCGCCACTCGGATTGGATCTGGCACCAATCCGGACGAATGCGGTCCGAAGCGCAACAGGCCTAGAAGTGGGTGAATGTGGCGATCGGTAACGCGATCGGGGTGGAAGGCGAGCTTAGGTTCGGGCAACCAGATATGCGGGGCGATCTCGCTGCTCATAGGTCAAGCCCTCCGCGAGAATGCCGTATCCGAAGATAGGCGAAACACGGCGTCGACGCCGTCGCCGATGCCAAGCGCACGCAACTCATCGCCCTGTGCGAGACATCCCGCCCAAAAGGCAATGAGATCATTAAGCTGGCGGTTGTAACGCCGGACGGTGCGCTCACGAGCGAAATCCGAGGCAAATGCTTTGTTCGCTTGGGTGATGCCCTCGAAAACGGTGCAGGGGTCGATTAGAAGCCACAGGCGATCATCGGCCCAATCGAGCCGGATGCTGACGCCCTCGCGCCAGTGGAGTTCGGGATGATCCTGGACCACACCCGCCAGCGAACCAACCAAGCGCCGAAGCTCGGCCCAAGCGCCAGCCTCAGGATCGTTAGGGGCCACCAGGTCTGCGCTACGCCGGTGAAACCCATCCACGCCGCAAGTGCTGACGATCGCGCGCGTCAGCGCCTGCCGTAGTAGGCCGCGCTCCGCTGACTCGTACCGAAGCCTCTTGAACTCGATTGTGTGAAGGTCGAAGTCTGTGATGCTATAGGGCTCGAAAGCCTTGCGCACGTCGCCGTCTGCACCGAAAGCTAGAACCCCGGCCTTGCTTCGTGTGGCGAGGACGTCAACGCCTGCCTGCTCAATCGCGCTGCGTACCTCAGCATATCCTCCGACTTGACAGATAGTCCGCCGGCAAACGGTCGGCACCTGGACCACAGGCAGAGCATTCAGTCGCACAACCGGCCAGCCCCCCCGCCCAACGGGTCGTGGTGCAGGGCTCCAACGCCGGCGCTCTGCCGCGAACGAATCGAGTCCGGCTTTGTCTATGCCCTCGATCATTCGGATCGCATCGCGCAGGGCTTCGTCAAAATTCTCGATCCGCACCAGAGCCGCCTCGGTCTTTCGCTCGACCGCTCGGACGAGCAGGTCAACGACACGCGGCGGCGGCGACCCCTCCCCACGATGGAGCCAAAAGAGCCCAGCAGGAAATGCGCTCGGTAGACTTAGCGATTCCTCAAGCGCGTCCATGATTGAGTTGTCCCGACCGCTGTAGCCCACGACCGCAAGGCCGGACCGTCCACAAGCATCCACCATCATCTGCCTTAGTAGAGCATCCTGCTGCCTCAATTCATCGGTAGTATTTTTCAACCGGCGCGAACGGAAGTCCCCATGAAGTTTAACTTCGAGGGGCCAGCGACCTGAGGCGATGGCCTGCTGGGCCAACTCGGGAGCATCCAGCGCAGCGGTAGTCAAAGTCCCGGTAGTTCCGAAGATTCTCGCACATGCATCCGCCACGAGCGGATCGAAGTTGGTCGTCCACACGAGCCGGGCGCGCTCTGCGCGCATCAGTACGGCCAAACTCAAATGCCCATAGGAAGGCTTTGCTCCGGAAAGCTTGGCGTCCAGATAGGCACGGCGATCTGCCTCCGCCGGGTACACGGCCTCGAACAACGCAGCATATTCGTCCGCTGAGCCTGCCGGGGGGAACTGCTTGGCTCCATCGATGTGGGCTTGCAATTGGGCGCGGATCGTTGGATTTGATAGGTCGGCTACGGTCTGGAATTCAACGCGCCGCTGGCTGACAAAAAGCAACTGCTTGAATTCCCACACCATGTCTTGGGCTGTGGGAATACCCGCCGATGCTGACGCTCCGGCACCCAGGAACCACATGAGGTTGCTCGCCCGAAGCGCGAACCGACGGGTGAAGTCATCTATGCTAAGTTGAGGTGGGTCGCTCCCCGCAGGCATCAACAAAGGGTCCATTTTTTCGGAAACGTCGATCGCAATAATACATGCCTCGGCCGCTGCTGCACGTCCCGCTTGTGCCTTGGGGTGGACAATTCCCAACTGCCGCCGGCCAACGCCCCGTCGCCAATGAGAATGGCGTTCCTTGACGAAAACGCTCCAAATGCCCAAGAGTCACGGCCTCGGCGCAGGGGCGAGCCAATAACAAATGAACGTTGAAAGCCGTTTGGGGATGTTCGAACAAGCCTTCAAAAACATAGACGACGACCTCCGCAAAGAGGCCGGCTGCACGACCGAGCTCGATTACATCGAGCAGACCTCCTGGCTCCTGTTTCTCAAATACCTAGACGGCCTTGAGCTGGACAAGGCGGCCGTCGCGACGCTGCACGGCAAGAAGTACGACTTCATCCTGGACAAGCCCCATCGCTGGGAACGCTGGGCCGCGCCCAAAGGCAAAGACGGCAAGCTCGACCACAACGCCGCCAAGACTGGCGATGATCTCCGGGACTTCGTCGCCCAGAAGCTCTTTCCCTATCTGGCCGGCTTCAAGACTCGCGCCACTGGCCCAAACACGATCGAGTACAAGATCGGCGAGATCTTCTCGGAACTGAAACCCAAGATCGCCGACGGCTACAACTCCGGGCGACATTGGGCGCAAGCGTTGAACGCCTAAAGGCAAACGGGACCCTAGAGGATAAAGCGGGAACACTGCTACGAGCGAAGTAACCGCTCTTGTGGGGGCATTCTCCAACATTGGGTTTGGCGGTGGTTAACCGGCGAGCTTTGCGAGTCGTTGAGCGCGGAAAGAACACATCGGCGGCAACCTGCCCTGATCGAACGATGGTGAACGGGCACGTCAGTCTTTTTCGGGTGCCGGTGCCTCAACGGGCTCTTTATAGCCGACGTCGTCCTTCGCCCCCTGTAACAGATCGAGGAGATGCATCGCGTCGACGAAAGGAACCTCGAGTTGATACCATTTGCTGGCGTTGCTGCGGTCAGAATATTCAATGGTTAGCGACTTCGGCACACGCGACCCGCCTTCGGGTAGGTGGACTGCCCGGATGCGCCCCACGGGCGGCAGTCGATTCACGCTCATTCTGTTTACCTCGCGTCTGTTAAAACGATTAGGGTCAAAACCCATAAATCAGTGCCGGGCCGCTTTCCGATTTCGGGCCGATTCCAGTTATCCAACAGGTGCAGCAGCTGGTCAGAGATTGCCCCCATAGCCGCAAATTCTTTGCTGGCCAAAGTTGTTTCGGCACGGTCGATTGACGTATCGTTCGATGCTGGCTTGGGGGCGACAATGCCGTTCGTGAACAATCGAGGCGTGCGCATTCACTACGAGACCGTCGGCAAAGGACGGCCGGTTGTTCTTCACCACGGCACTAGCGGAAGCGGTTCGGACTGGGTCGACCTCGGTTACGTCGAGGCACTGGGGAACGATTGTCAATTGATCCTCATAGACGCAAGAGGACATGGGTCTAGCGATAAACCACACGAACCAGCCTCTTACGACCTGTCGCTTCGTACCTCGGATGTTGTGTCGGTCCTAGATGGTCTTGATCTCCCAAAGGCGGACTTCTTCGGATACTCGTTGGGAGGCTGGATTGGGTTTGGACTGGCAGAACATGCGCCTGAGCGGTTCAACTCATTCGTCATCGGCGGTGCACATCCTTTCGCCGAAAGTATGCAACCGTTTCGGGACCTAATGGCGACTGGCCGGGAAGCATTTGCAGCGTATATTGATAAGGCTTGCGGCAGTCTCCTTAAACCAGCGATGCGTGAGCGGCTCTTGAACAACGACCTTGAAGCGCTGCGTGTGCTCACTCAGGACCGCTCGTCTATCGCCGAGGTGTTGCCGTCCATGCAAATGCCCTGCTTACTTTTTGTTGGTGAGCTTGATCCTCGCCTCGCCCGGGTAAAGGAGTGTGCGTCAGTATTGCCGAACGCGACACTGTTCACGCTTCCAAGCTGCGACCACGTCGCCGCGTGGTTAACGCACGTTGACGCGATCATACCATCAGTGAAGAGCTTTTTATCGAAGGTCCCACGGTAGGTCCAAAAGTTATCTTGACCTCGCGCTGCCGAATGCAGACGCGACACGGTACGGCTTTATGGGTTTTGACCCTAATCGATCGGCTCAAGAAAAGCTGCGCACTCTTGCCGAAGCTTTACACGAAACGCTATCTCGAACTGGATCTCGATCCCAAGGGCATTATCGATGGGCCGCCTAGGGGTTATTAGCCTTCTTTGGCTTGGGGAAGGGACCACATGACTCTGGTGGCGAAGCCTTTACGGGGACGAACGCCGAGAAGGCGCAACCCCGAGCCATTCATTCAATTTCGACCACCTCCGTCGGCCAGAGATATTCTTCACTGCTATGGCAACGGCTTTCTTCTGCCCAACGACGACGACCAATCGCTTGCCGCGGGTCACAGCGGTGTAGAGCAGGTTCCGCTGCAGCATGGCGTAATGCTGGGTCAAGATTGGGATGACGACGGCAGGATATTCTGAGCCCTGGCTTTTGTGGATGGTCACCGCATAAGCCGGCACCAGGGTATCGAGTTCGCCAAAAACAAACGTGACGGAGCGCCCGTCGAAATTGGCGACCAGCTCGCCGGCATCTGAATTGACTTCCTCGATGTAGCCGATGTCGCCGTTATAGACCTCCTTGTCGTAGTCGTTCTCGATCTGCATGACCTTGTCGCCGGGCGCAAATGTCCAGCCGAAGCGCTCTATCTTGCGTTCGCCAGCGGGGTTGAGAGCGGCCTGTAGCTCAATGTTGAGCGATCGGGCGCCCATTCCGCCGCGGTTCATGGGGCAGAGTACCTGGATGTCGCGGATGGGATCGAGGCCGAAGCGCTGGGGAATGCGGGACTTTACCAATTCGATGATGCGCGGGACGGCAGTCTCGGGATCGTCGGCGGGCACGAAGTAGAAGTCGCTGTCGCCCTCGGGCCGGGAAAGATCAGGAATGATGCCTTGGTTAATTCTATGCGCGTTGGTGATGATCTTGCTCTGCGCTGCCTGCCGGAACACTTCGGTCAGGCGCACGACGGGAACCGCGCCAGAAGCAATGATGTCAGCCAGAACCTGCCCAGGACCCACCGAGGGCAGCTGGTCGATGTCGCCAACGATGAGGAGGGCGCTATTGTCGGGGACTGCCTTTAGCAGGGCCTGCATCAGCATGACGTCGACCATTGAAGTCTCATCGACGACCAGCAGATCGCACTCAAGCGGGTTGTCGGCATTGCGTTTGAAGCCGCCGCCCTTCGGGTCTGTCTCGAGCAGTCGATGAATCGTCTTGGCCTCAAAGCCAGTAGCCTCGGTCATGCGCTTGGCCGCGCGGCCGGTCGGGGCGCAGAGGAGCAGCTTGACGTTCTTCGCGGCGAGAATGCGCAGGATCGAGTTTACGATGGTCGTCTTGCCAACCCCCGGGCCACCGGTAACAACGAGTACCTTCGACAGTAAAGCCAGGCGGATCGCCTCGGCCTGACTGCTGGCGAGCGTGAGGCCAGTCTTGGTCTCGATCCAGGGAAGCGCCTTTTGCGGGTCGATGTAGGGCCACGGCAACGCGCCATTTGCCAGACGCGACAGACGCTCGGCAATGACCTGCTCGGCGCGATAGAGGCCGCTTAGGAAGACGCATGCCGTCTCGCCTACGGTGTCGGCCACAACAGTTCGCTCGGCGAGTTCGAGATCCAGGGCGGTCTGGACCAGTTCCTTCTCGACGCCCAATAATTCAACGGTCGACGGTACGAGCACGTCGGCAGGTAGGCCGCAGTGACCCTCATCCATTGCCTCGGTCAGCGCATACGAAATCCCGGCACGCACCCGAATCATTGCCGTTTTCTCGATGCCGAGCTTCATAGCGATTGCGTCGGCCGTCTTGAACCCGATGCCGCGGATGTCGCGTGCCAGCCGGTATGGGTTCTCGGTCATGACCTGGACGGCGTCAGCACCATAGGTCTTGAAGATCCGGACGGCTCGGGCCGTTCCTACGCCATGGCTATGCAGGAAGACCATGATTTCACGGACGATCTTCTGATCTGCCCAGGCCTCGGTAATCCGCTTGGCACGTACGGCACCAATGCCGGTGACCTCACGAAGCCGATCCGGCTCGGCCTCGATGACGTCGAATACTTTCTCTCCGAAGGCCTTGACCATCTTCTTGGCGTATACAGGCCCAATGCCGCGGATCATTCCGGAACCCAGGTATTTCTCGATACCATCAATGGAAGTCGGTTCGGAGGTGCGCATGAAGCGCGCCTTGAACTCCTGGCCATGGGTGCGGTCGTTGATCCAT